>Ga0207709_10000129_pt1 | contig 111395 bp, 79 predicted proteins | sample KBSM34metaG_FD_184397 | JGI IMG/M metagenome (GOLD analysis project Ga0207709, IMG submission 184397) | Miscanthus rhizosphere microbial communities from Kellogg Biological Station, Michigan, USA - KBS M3-4 metaG (SPAdes) (version 2) | ecosystem: Host-associated > Plants > Roots > Rhizosphere... | reverse complement strand
GCAGCCTGGTCGGCGGTTGGCGCCTCGGGTGCCGTGGGTGCCATGGGTGCGGGTTTCGGTTTCGTTGCCATGTCGGCTCCTTGAGATGCGGCCCCAGCCGTAGCCGGGGCCTGGGTTCATGAGCGGCCGATCAGGTGGCCGAGTTGACGTAGGCCTTGACGGCGCCGCCCACATCCAGCAGGTTGCCGCCCGAACGGCAGAAGGCGACAAAGCCCACCTGGCCCTTGAGCGTGTATGCGCTGTCGGTCATGCGGAACAGGGTGACGTCCATCACGTCGCGGATCAGGTACTTGCTGAAATCGCCGTACAGGATCGACTTGGCATTGGCTGCCATGGCGGCCATGTTCTGGTTGATGTTGATGGCGCGGCCCATCAGGCGGTCAGGGGCACCGCCAGGGTTGCCCTGCTCGTAGCCCGGCACGAAGATCGGGCGACCCTGGGTGTCCTTGATCTTGCGCACCACCTTGAGCACGTCGTCATGGAACATGTAGCCTGCGCGCTGGCGGTAGATCGGGTCCACCGAGTGCTCCAGGTCCACCAGGTCGTCGTAAGTCACGCTCGTGGTTTGGCCCGTGGCGCCGGTCTTGCCAACAGAGGCGCCCGTCACGATGCCGCGAGGCTGGCCGGTGCCAGTGCCCACGGTCTGGTGGCGGTTCTGGATGCGGCCGAGGCGCAGCTGCAGCAGCGACTTGATGTAGGCCTCGATGTCGATGAACGAGTCCTGCAGCAGCTCGAAGGGCAGCGCGATGCTCTTGGAGCTGTACTTGTAGACGTCCATGGACGCCTGACCGAAGGCGGTCTCGCCGTTCGTGACCGCAGCGTTCTGGCCAACGATTTCGCCCTCCTCCGCCGTCGCATCGGCCGTGGGAAACAGCATCTGCGCGCCGGTCGCCGTCTGGAGCGCACTGGCCACGGCGCGGACGCCGCCCATCTGCTTCATGGCCTCGATCAGCGAGCGGCTGAACTCGGTGGCCACGGTGTAGCCGCCCTCGGAGCCGGTCGTGGTGGACATGGCGGCGCGGATGTCGGGATTTTGGCGCGCGGCCATGGCATTGCGCTGCTCGGGCGACAGGTTGGACAGGCCGCCAGTCAGCATGGCGCGCAGGGCCTGAGATTCTTCGGTGCGCCCGCCGCCTTGGACCGTGGCCTGGTTGAGCGCGGCCTCGTGCTCGGCGCGCTCGTCGCCGGCCACCTGGTTGATGCGGTTCTCGCGGGCGATCTCGCCGTCGATGGCCTCGATCTCGTTGAGTATGGTGTCCAGTGCCGAGGCATCGGCGGACGGCATGCGCTGGTCGGCCGGGGTCTTGGCGTTCAGTTCGGCGGCGGCCTTGGCCTTCGCGTCACGCTGGGCGCGCAGTTGTGCAAGTTTGCTCATGGTGAGCCTTTCTTTCAGGTTGTGACCGCTCGCGCAGGTCGTTCGGACATGAAAAAGCCGCCTCGGTGGGCGGCGGTCTCAGTTGCGCGAGGCGCTTACTGATGGGAGAGGCGTGCCAGCATGCTCAAACGCTGCTGCTGGCGGGCGCGGTGGTCTTCGGTGGCGAACTGCTGTTCGTTCGCGGGTTCAGCCTTGGGCGTGGGCTCGGGCTCGTCGCAGGGGTCGCGCGGCGCGTTGGCGTAGGCCGAGAGGTTCCAGGCCTTTGCGTTGGCCCTGGCGCTTGCGCGTGCCTTGGCGTCGCTCGCCGCGATGGAGGTGGCGAAGCCGTTCTCCAGAGCCTCGTCGGCAGTGAACCAGGTTTCCTCCGCCATCCATTCGGAGATCTGCGCCAGTTCCTTGCCGGTCTTGGCCGCGTAGGTCTCTGCCAGGGTGCCGTCGATCTTGTCCAGGAGGTCGGCCTCCTTGCGCAGGTCGTTGGCGTTGCCCCACATGCCGGTCCATGCCTTGTGGATCATGAACATGGCGCCCTTGGCCATGATGACCTCCTCGCCGGCCATGGCAATGAAGGTCGCCGCGCTGGCCGCGATGCCGTCGATGTGCACGATCACCTTGGCGCCGTGCTCACGCAGGGCCTGCTCCATGGCGCGGGCCGCGAACACCGAGCCGCCTGGGCTGTTGATGCGCAGATGGATGGTGTCCACGTCCAGATCACGGATGGCCTTCACGAACGGCCCCGGGGCGATGCCGCCCCACCATTCGGCCTCCAGCTCACTGGATACGATGTGGTCGTAGAGGTAGACCTCGGCCTCGCGGTCGGCGGCCTTGGCCACCACCTCGAACTTGCGGGCACTGGCGCGGCGGTTGTCCGCGTACAGCTTACTGAGTCGGTTTTTCATTGTTTCCCTTCCCGTCATCTTTTCCGGGGTTGCCGGGGTTGCGCAGCAGGCTGGCGTTCGGCGGCAGGTTCTCGCGGCGGCGCACCTCGCTGGCGTCCATCCACGGCATCTCGCCGGCCCGGCCCATCGCGATGCGGTAGGCCTCGTACCGGGTCTTCAGGTCGGCCCGCTCCAGGGCCTCGACCATGTGCTCCAGAAACAGTTTCTCGCGCACGGGCCAGAACTTGCGGTTCAGCTCCTGCTTGATCGGCGTCAGGTGGCGCTGCAGCGTGTAACGCACGAAGCCGATGCCCTGCTGCTCGATGCCCGTGCCAAAACTGGTCTGCTTGTCCGTGTGGCCGATCATGTGCGGCGGCACGCCAAGGATCCGGGAGATCTCCTCCACGTTGAACAGGCGGGTGGCCAGGATCTCGGCATCCTTGCTGTTGATGGACAGCTGCGCCGGCTCCAGGCCACCCGAGAGGATCAGCGGCCCGCGGCCACCGTTCATCGCCCTTGCCAGCAATGAGGCCTTGAGGTCGCCCAGCTGCTTGTCGGAGAGCCGACCAGGCGCCTTGAGCGCATAGTCGATGTTCGCGCCACCGGCAAAGAACCGGCTGGTGTGCTCCTGGGCAGCAATAGCCGCGCCGATGGCCTCTCGCCCGGCAAAGGTGATCGCGCTGGGGCTGCGCAGGCCGTCGAATCCCAGGCTCGGGACGTGCAGCATGTCCGCGCTGTCCAGCGTGTATGCCGGCCCGCCGTCCGAGGGGTTGATGCGGTACAGCACCTTGTCGCCCTTCTTGAACGGATCCACGCTCAGCGGATGGTGAGGCTTGAGCGCGATGATCTTGGAGCTGCGCACGCTGGAGCGCACCAGCTCGGCGAAGCCGTCCCCCTCGAAGAGCTTGGCGCTCATCAGGTACTCCCAGAACGTGAAGGCGGACCAGACGCCGCCCGCGTTCTCGTTGAGCAAGTACCAGTAATCGTGGTCCACCTTCTCGCGCGTGTCTCGCTCATAGATCGAGATGGGAAGCGAGGCGATGGCGCCCGCGACCAGCGAGACGGCGGCATAGACCACCGACACGCGCATGGCCGTTTCCTTGGTCACACGCACACCGGCCGCCGAGCGGCTCGAAGCGCCCAGCAGGTTCGCCAGTTCGCCCATGGACGTTCCGCTGCTGGTTACCTCGTTTTCGCCCAGCGCCAGCAGGCCGGCGCGCTCTGCCGCACCCTCGCGGCCCGCGATCCAGCCGGACAGCACGCGGCTGCCGTGCTGCTGAGTGGTCATATTGAAAGTCTGTGTCATCCCAGCTCCAGTGAGTAAATCGCCGGGCCGGCCTTCGCCTCCGGATTCAGGGCCATGAGATACACGGCATCGAAAAGGGCCATCAGCAGATCGATCTTGCCGACGCCGCTGGCCTGCTTGGTGATGGTCACGGCGTTGCCCTGCATCACCGTCTTGGCGTTGCCGACGCACCAGGCCATGAGGGCGCTGCCGCCGTGCACCAGCTTCCTGGCAGCGACGTGGCGCTCGGCCGTCTTGATCGCGCCGTTGAGCTGGTAGCCCTGCGGGATGCCCACCACCTGGTCTGCCTCCACAGGCCCCGGCTCGTCCTCTGTGCCCACCAGGGCGTCATAGATGGCGCCCAGGCCCAGGCGGTCCACGCCCACCTTGTCGAGCAGGCCCGTGTCCACGATCTGCTCCACGATCTGGACCACCTCCTCCACGTCCTGGCCGACCCGATCCACCAGCACCAGGTCTCCGGCCTTGATGAAGTCGCGGTACTTGGACTCCTCGGACTTGCGTCGCTCCAACGCGATCTGGTGGATCCAGCCGCGGCCCCAGGAAAGCCATTTCCCGGTATCAGCCTCGCGGCCAACCACAGCCAGGCCGAGCAAGTCATCCAAGCCGCCGCCATCGATCCCGACCTCTACCACTTCGCTGCGCTCCAGCAGCTCCTCCAGCGAAAACACGGGGATGGCCGCAGCCTCCCAGAAGTCAGCGCCAGCCCAGCGGTCGGAGCGCAGGTTGAGCCCGATCTCGACGTTGAGGTGCTTGGCCCAGAACTCCTTAAGTCCCTGCTCGCCCTTTTCCTCGGCCTCGCCGTGCAACTGCGTGATCCGCTCGATGTCCACGGACGCGCCCCAGTTGGGGTTGGTAACGTGGGCATTGGCCAGATCCTTGTGCGCCCCCGCCTCCAACATGTGGCGCGGGAACTCATAGATGATCGGCAGGAACTTGCGGTCCACCTTCTCGCCGTCGCGGACCTTGCGGGCATAGGCAAGCTTGTCCTTGAACACACCCGCTGGCGGTTCCTCCGACTGCGTGGTCGCGTAGATCACGAAGCCCTCGGGCCTGGATGCCAAGCCGCCCGTGGCCTCCAACAGCATGTTTGAGGCACGGCCCTTCTTGCCGAATTCGTGCAACTCATCCACGAAGACGAAGCCGGCCTTCTTGCCCGTGACCGTCGCCTCGTCGGCGGCCACCACCTTGAGGAACGCTCCAGTGTCCTTGTGGGTGACCAGGCGGTGGTAGTCCTGGACCTTAAGCATGTCCGACAGCTCCTCATCGGCTTTGATGAAGGCGCTGATCGGCTTGTAGCTGTTGTTGGCCACCTCCAGCGTCGGGCTCAAGATCAGCAGCTCGGCCTCGTCGCGCCAGTTCATCAGCAGCGCCGTCAGCATGATGGCCGCTGCAATAGTGCTCTTGGCGTTCTTCTTACTGACCATGAGGAAGTACTCATTGATCAGACGCCGGCCCTCGGGGCTTTCCGCACCGAAGATCGTGCGCACCAGATCTCGCAGCCATGGGCGAGCTACCTCACCAATCGTCACGCCGCCCAGGTCCACCAGCTTGAACTGGCTGCAAATCGACCAGGCCTCATCAGCTACGCTGGGGAACAGGGGCGGAGAGACGATCAGGCTTTCGCCCGCGACGATGCGGCGCTCCCAATCGGGGCACGAAGTTGTCCATTCCATTGCGATCTCCAGCGTTGACGCCGGAAACCGGCTATGACTTGCCACCCTGCAATGCAGTCAGTGCAGGCGGCTGGCGGCGACCGAAGCGTGACTCACGGTTTTTCTTGCGCTCCGCTTCAGCCTCCTGCTTCGCGCTCTTGGGCGCCGGCTTGGGATGGCAGTACTGCGCCGCCAGCGTGGCGGCCTGCATGCGCAGCGGTGCCGGCAGATCTGGGTTGCGCATCACCCCCAGCAGGTAGTCCAGCGGCATGAGGCCAGAGAGGTCCGGCTCAGGTTCGGGCGGCGCTGGCCGCTCCTTGCCAAAAGGCCAGGTCGGCGGCGCGTCCTCTGGCTTGAAGCCTTCGGCGTCCACGCTGGGCGGCGCGCGCCGCTTGTACTTCCTGGGCTCAGGCGCCTGAGCGTCTGCTGTCGGCGCGGCTGGCGGCGTCTTCTTTGGGCGGCCAGCACCGGGCCGAGAGCCCCCTCTTGCCATGGCTCACCTCTTTGATTCTTTGATTTCTTTGATTTCCGCGATTCCCCAGAATTCAAAGGTCCGAATTTCCCTGCTGTCGCAACGGGTTGCAGCCGAAACCTCATGTGGCCGACTGCCCCGAAACAATCAAACAGGGGGCTTTTTTGTGCGCGTGCGGAACAGGGCGGTATCCAGGGAGAGGCCTCTCAGCCTTTGACCCCGCCCCCTCCCCTCGCCCGCCCCGGCGATGCCCCTGGCTCGCGTCAGACGGGCTCAGGCGCGGCGATCAGCCCTCGACCGATCACCGGCCTCGCGGGCCGTCTTCTCGACGTGGCAGCCGCGCTTGTTGCCCTCTGCGTCGTAGCTGACGCACAGGCACTGCCTGTTGTCGTCGGTGTCCTCGCCGCCCTGCCACAGCGGGACGATGTGATCCAGCTCGAAGGGTCGGGACGTGCCGGGCGTGATGTCGATCAGTTCGCCGCAGCAGGCGCAGTGCGGACCATCTCGCAGCCAGATCCTCAGCCGGGCCTCCTGTCTGGAGCGCCCTCGGACACGGCCAGTTGCCCCCAGGCGCGGAGCCTGCTGCAGCCTGCGGGAGTCGGCCTTCTGGATGCGCAGCGGCAGTGCGCTGATGCGTGGTCGCTGAGTCATGACAGCTCAGCGGATCGCCACGCCCTCGGATTTGAGGGCGTTGAACTCATCACGGCTCACCCTGCGCTCCACGATCTCTGCGGCCACGAAGCTGAGCTCCACGACGCCGGCCAGTTGCCCAACGCCACGCGGGGTTTCGAGCTTCAGCACCTGGCCGATGGGGTGGCCATTCACGAAGATCAGGCGCCTGACGCCATCGTGGAGGATCTCCACCTTCTGAGCCGAGTCGTGCGCCTGAGCCTTGGCCTGCGCCGGGATGATTCGCTCCACGTCATCTTCGACATGGCTACAGACGACGCCTTCGGCTTCTTCGATCTCGGACACGGGGATCTCCTTGAGGGGCGGATAGGAGCCGCCACGCAGCCCTTGCACCCCATGCGCAATGCATGCTTTGCCGAGTGCACCTGGTGGCGGCGGAAACGAAAAAGCCACCCGAAGGTGGCCTTTGACACTTAGTCAAAACCAATACGCTGATACTAATGCTGTCCATTGCCTGACATCAAATAGCGAAAATCATGCCAATGTCAACTCCAAGAGTCTCCCACCTACAGAGATCTAACTCTGAAGACGCATTGGAAGGTCGCCACTAGCTTGATGCAATACTTGTACAGGATCGCGCATCAACGCAGTCCAATCATGCTGCCGCAGCTTCGGCAGCAGTTAGATCCGGCAGAGGCGAGACACGCTTCCACTCAACGGCGGCCGTGCTTGCGGTTGAAGAGCCCGGCTTGGGTACGCCAACCCATGCAGTGCCATCTTCCGCAACAGCAGAATAGACGGTGACGCTCCTCCCGCTGACCTCAACATCCGTTACGCGAATTGACGCAAATTTTCTCTTCCTGCTCATTACCACTCCTTATAAAGCAGTGAGATTTATAGCACAGAGCGCCACATCAGGCATAGCCAATTCAATTGCCAGGCAACAACTATCCTGAGCTATGATTCTTTCTCACATCATTGCCTGGAGGGTGTAATGACATTCGATGTTGCAGATGAACTTATTTCCGTTTTGCACTCATCCGCCAATACCGCTGTAAGAGTTGGCGCCGCTGAAGGCCTGGGAGAGCTCGGAGAAATCAAAGCGCTTGAGCCTCTTCGCAAAGTCATGAAGTCATCAGAAAACTCTGCGCTGCGTGCAGCTGCCGCTAGAGCGCTGGGTAGAGCAGCCTATCTGTGTAAAAAGTAACCGGCAACCCTTGGATTGAAGGGGGAAGCGAAAAAAGCCCGCTGGCGAACCTGGCGGGCTTTTTCTTTGGGCGCGTCTTTTCATCTCTTGCTCACCGAAGCCGCTACGGGCAGTCATCGGAGTGCTGGACGGTGACGCCGGCATGCAGACTTTCTCATGCGAACCGGCAGTCGCAATTCTAACAACAGATTTCAGGCGGTCAATGGGTCGAGCGTGTTTTTGCGCCGATGCGGCCGCCAGCGTCCTGCATGCAGCTGTCCATGTAGCGCATCGCCCTCTCACCCACGGCGCCCTCAGGCGGCGGCAGCACCCCCTTCCCGGCGCAGGCCATGCACTTGTCGTCCGACAGCTCTGTGTCGCTCCAGCGCTTGAGCATCAGTCCACGGCCAGAGCACAGCGGGCACTTTGGGGAAAGCCACTGCAGGATGATCTGATCGACCGCGCTGTCGGGCATGCCGTCCAGCAGCAGTTTGATGGCCAGGTGGCGGCGCACACTGCGGAGCGACTTGAGCGGCTGGACCAGCATTCGCATCTCGCTGTCATAGCTGGCCTGCAGCCTGTCCTTGGCCGCCTTCGTGCTGCTGGCGGTCACCTTGGTGATGCCCTTGCCCATGGAGACGCGGGCGGCGTGGAACACGTCGCTGCGCGAGGGCTTCTTCGGCAATCGGCGGCCAGCGCCATCAAATTCAGCCTGCAGGCGCATCAGCGCCGCGCCGAACTGCTGGGGCGCCCAGGCCACAGCCATCAGGTAATCCACATCGCCCGTGGTTCGGGCGTCCACGCGCAGGGACATGGAGTGCGTCGCGGCTGCATATAGCTCTTGCGTCGTTGGTGCTTCGCTCATCGTGATCTCCTCAATTGCCCATCAAGCGCTGCACGGTCACGTTCAGCGCGTCCATTTCGTCCATCTTTCGGATTGCCCAGGAGCGGCGCTGGCCGTGCAGGCCAAGCAGCGCGCCACGGTGGCAGCTCTCGCACAGCGCAATGCACACGTACTGGCGGTGCTGCTTGACGTGATGCGCCTCGCTTGGGCCCGGGGCGTCACACACGCTGCAGGGCAGCTCCTTCACGGCAGCCAGGTGCTCGCGCTCGCGGTCGTTGAGCTTGTTCAGCATGGGGACACCTCCACCACGACACGGCCGCCAGGCGTCTCGCCCCGCGTGATGCTCAGGCTCCAGTGCTTGTCATCCACGCCCAGCACGTCCGCCAGCCCGTCCAGGCCGGCCTTCATGCGCGCCAGGGCGTTGTCCAGGTCGTAGGCGCGGCGGCTGGGGGCATGGAACGTCAGGGCCAGGTGCAGCTTCTGCGCCTGGATGCGGCGCACGCCCTGCTGAACAGCGGCATAGGCACAGGCATGCCGGTAGTTCTTCTTGGCCTTGGCCAGGCTCGCCCAGTGCAGGCGAGCGTTCGGGCTCAGCTCCTTCGGAGGCCATGGGAGTTCGATCCTCATCGGCAAAGCCTTCCATCGGTCCACTGTGCCGCGCCGATGTACGCGCATGCGACGCAAACACCAAGTGCGGCAGGCAGGCCATGAAAGCGCTCGGCCAATGCAGTGAGCACGGCGATCACTGCCCAGGTGGAGAGGTGCAGGAACAGCTTCATGCAGCATCTCCCGCAAAGGCTTGCTCTCGCATCACATCGCGCAGCGCCAGCCGCAGAGTCTTGAGCGAGCCATAGTTCGCGATCACGCGGTCGGGGTTGAACTGGCTGCCGTCCGTGTCGCTGACGTGGCCTGTAGCGCCAGCCGAGACACCGGGGCGCTTGACCTGCCAGATCTGTCCACCCAACTCGCGGACCATCGCGGCTTCGTTCGGGAAGCGGCAGTCCGTGATCACCCAGAACAGGCCAGCCCCTTCGCCCTGCAGCACCTCGCGGGCGCGCTGGACGAAGTACTCCGGGTCCTGGGCGCGGCGGTAGTCACCCCACCATTGCAGAATCTGCCGGGGGCTGCGCGCCGCATGCCAGTCCTCGCCCGCCTTGAAATCACGGAAGCCGGCGTCCTTGCAGAAGTCGATGGCCATCAGGTACGAGGCGCGCTCCTTGGTGTCCCTGCGCTTGAGATCGTCCTCGCTGACATCCCAGGCCTCAGCCACCTCGGCATACAGCGCATCGGCGAATGCCAGCCTGCAGGCGGGAAGCATGCCCGCAACCGTGTCTTTCCCAGCGCCAGCAGCGCCACAAAGTGCGATCAATCGCATCACGCTCCCCTCCCTTGGTTTTGGATCAGCCCAGCAAACAGGCCAGCAGCGGCCCCGAAAGAAACGAATTCGCCGCGGCGCGTCTTGCTCACGGTCTGCTTGCTGATGCCCAGCTCAGCCGCCAGCTCAGGCCCTGTCTTCGGGCTAGTTGCGATGAACGCGATCAGCTCCGGCGTGACAACTGCCCGCTTACGGTTGATCGCTCGGTTGGCCAGAATCCGGCGCACCGACCCTTTGAGCTTCCCCGTGTGGCGAATCCAGTCCCCCAGCTCCTTGTCCGAAGTGCAGCGGATGTGCGCGGGATTGCAGCAGGCCATCTCGGAGCACACGCCGTATGCGCTCCAGCCGGCCGGGATGGGGCGACCGGTCTTGCAGTGCCAGACTGCGCGGGGGCCGTTCTGGGTGGACATGCAGTCCTGCCCCTTCGTGTAGTTGGGCGCGTAGATGTTGGCGCGGCCGTCGGGACGCAGCGCGCCCTTCCACAGCCAATGTCCGTCCTCTGTGACCACGCAGCGGCCCTTGATATCTTCGAGCGTGCGCATGGTCAGAAGTCCTCCGCGTACTTCTTCGAGCCACCGGCATCACCCTTCGATGGAGCGGCCAGCGAGGCGGTGGACTGGTTCCACAGCTGGTACTGGCCCTCGAAGTGCAACGCAAGCTCGCCCTTGCGACCGCCACGGGCCTTGCCCAGACTGCAACCCTTCAGGGTGCAGCCGTTGTCGGCGGGCGCGTGGTCCCACAGGAAAATGATCGTGTCCGCGTCCTCTTCGATCGCGCCGCACTCCTTCAGGTCCGACATCTGGGGGCGCGGGTTCGTGCGCTTCTCCACGTCGCGGTTCAGCTGGCTCAGCAGCACGACCGTGATCCGCAGCTGCTTGGCCAGGCGCTTCAGGCCGCGCGTGATGTCTTCGAGCTGAGTGCGTCGCTCCTTGCGCGGATCGCCCTGCATCAGCTGCAGATAGTCCACCACCAGGGTCTTGATGCGGTACTTGCGGACCAGACCGCGCGCCTTGGACGTGACCTCGGCCAGGGTCAGTCCCGGCACGTCGTACAGGTACAGCGGCAAGTCGCGGATGGCCTCGACAGCCTCAGTGACACGCGCCCACTCGTCGTCCGTGAGCTGACCAGTCTGGATGCCGTCGAGCGGCACGCGCCCCTTGTTCGCGACCGTGCGGTCCACGACCTCATCGTTTTCCATCTCCATGCCCAGGAAGGCCGTGGGGATGCCTTCGGCAGCCTGGCGCTCGGCGATCTGCTGGGCAAGGCTGGACTTGCCGACCGACGGGCGCGCGGCGATCACGACCAGCTTGCCGTCCGCGAATGCGCTGGGAGCCATCCGGTCCAGGCCTGGAAAGCCAGAGGAGCGGCCTGCCTTGGTCTTCCCGTCGGCCCGGCTCATCAGGCGGTCAATGAATCCGCCAGCGAACGCGGAAACAGGCTGGGGCTCGGTGCCGGCCTTGCTGTCCAGCACGCTCTCCAGCGCCAGCACCGAAGAGCCCACACGCTGCTCGATGGTCTGCGAGCTGTCGCCAGCGAGCTCAGACACCTGGAAGGCAGCGGACCTGAGAACGCGCTCCTTGGCGTATCGGGCGATGGTCTCCGCATGCGTGGGCACGGCCCGGATGTAGCAGTAGCTCTGAGCGATGGCGTGCACATCGTCCCACTCCACCTCCTGGCCACGCAGATCCTCCATCACGGCCACAAGGTCCACGAACTTACCGGCCAGGATCAGCTTCTCAGCCGACAGCCACAGGGTCCGGTGCAGCGGAACACAGAAAGCGTCGGCCGAGATAATGCCGGCTGCAATGTCGTAGGCTTCAGGGCCGTTGGCCAGCACAGCGCTCAGCACCGCGCACTCGGCCTCGCTCGAAAACAGCAGCTCCTCGTCGGGCAGGTCAAAGGCGTTCATGCTGCCTCCCGTGCCGCTGCAGCTGCGTCAGCCACGCGCTTCGCCTGCTGGCCTTCGCTGGTCCACTGCGCCGGCCCGTCAGCGTGCACCGTCCAGAACCTGTACCAGCGATCCCGCACCGAGTTTGCGAACACGGCAGGCCAGTCCTTGTACTTTTTGTCCTTGCGCAGGCCGGTCGTGTGCTCCTCGCGAAAGCGCAACCAGGCGATCTGCGCCATGTCGTCGCTGATGCCGGCGTCGGTCATGTCCTGGCGGATGTGGTGGTCCTCAGGAATCGGCTTCACGTTCTGCGCCTTGCAGTCAGCCAGGTAGGTCTTCAGCGTGATCGACTTCGAAGCGGGTGGGGAAGAGCGCGAGCCCTCGCGCGTCTCTCTCTCTTTATCTTCTTCTTTATCTTCTTCTAGGCCGTTACCTTGGCGTTGCTGTAACGTTTCATCGCCGTTTCCATCTTCGTTACCTGAAACGTTTCCACCACCGTTACCAGATTCGGCCTTCTTCTTCTCGCGGTGCTTGGCCACGCGCGCCGTGCTGTTGTCGCTGCGCATCTGGCGCTTCTCCCAGCCCAGGGGTTGCCAGTCCTCTGAGATCAGGCCACCGGCAACCAGACGCTTCTTGACCTCGCGGATCACAGCGTGGTCAATCCACATGCGCTGAGCGACGATGCGGTCCATCAGGTCGGGGGCGGCGCCGCTGTCGAGGGTGCCGTCGCACTTCAGCGCCAGCAAGCCGATGAAGTGGCGTTGGTCTTCAAATGCCAGGGCGATGATCTTGGGATCGTTGAGGAACTCGGAATACATCCGGAACCAGGGGTAGCTGCCTGCGTTGCTCATGCCTGGCTCCTCGCGTTGTCCGCCGCGTGCTCGGCGTCAAGGGCAATGGCCACGGCCTGGAGGGCAGAAACCGCCTCGGCGATCTCGCCGCGAATGTCGGCGCGGTCGTTGTCGCTGATGTTGTTGTCCGCCTTGGACCGCGTGACCGCCATCAGGACATCGGCACACTCACGAACGGCCACGGCAGAGGTCTTGGTCAGGCACTTGGGGCCGTCTTCGCTGCGCGCAGGCAGCGCCAGCATGCCGGCCTTGAACGAGAAGACCGTTCCCAAGGCATGCGCCTCGGAGCAGTTCGCCTCGCGGCACATGTCCGCGATCAACTCGGCGTCCAGCAGGCCGATCTTGTGATGGGCCGACGATCCGCTCAGCTCCTTGCGCAGCACCTCGTCGGACTTGTTGAGACGAGCGGCCAGGGCCGGACGGCCACCGGGATAGTTCGCAACCATGCGTCGCAGGGCATCAAGGGAGTTCATGTCCGGGCTCCAGAAAAAAGGACGTTGCGGCCGTTACCGCTGGAAACGAAACTCGCTGCATGAAAACCAAAACAACGAGTGAAACGAATGAGAGAGGTGCCCGCCACACCCTGGGCTATGCTGGGAGTTCCTACACAACCAGCGCCAAGGAGGGCGGACATGAGCGAAGAAATTTCGATTGCAGAACTGCGCGGGCAAATAGAGGCCATACGCTCTACTCAGCTCGCCCTGCTTCTGGCGCTTGCCACTCAGCAGGATCTGGACTTGCCAGGGGTTGCACGGGCAGCACGCAGCTTTGCGGCGAAGTCGGATGCCCAGGGGGAGACGCTTGCCGCGCTGAATGCGGAGCTGGCAGTGCTCGACGCTCTTGCGGCCCTGCCAAAGAGGTGAACTCATGCAGCTGGCTCAGCGTTGCCCCAGCTGCGCCAGCCTCACTCAGAAAACCTGCAAGGTCGCCAGTGCCGTCGTACTTGGCGCTGATGCGCACCAGTTCCTGGGAATCAGCCATGGGTGGCCTCCTGGGTCTGGAGCGTGGGCTGCGCCAGCTCGGGCAGAGGGGCGTCGCCGTAGAGGTGATCGAACGTCAACACCAGCCCTAGCCCGCCTGCGTACTCGATAAGCCGCCGCGCCCGCGGGGTGGGCATCATCTGCCCATGCTCGTAGTAGCCAATGTTCCCCTGGGTGCAGCCGATGACTTGGCCGAGCGCCTGCTGGGTGAGGCCAAGACGCTTGCGAATGGGCTTGAGGTTCTTCATGTCCAACATCATAAGTCGGACTGCTAACTAATTCAACAGTCCGACTGTTTTGAATTCATGAGCCCTACTAATACCCTCAGTGAATGCCCGCTTTGCCCCTGACCCTCGAACAAAAAGAAGACGCCGCGCGCCTGAAGAAACTCTTTCTGGCCTGGAAGACGGACCGCAAAGCCCGGGGCGAACCAGCGTCTCAAGACGCCTTCAGTGACCTGGTGGGCATCACTCAAAGCGCCGTCAGCCAGTACCTGAACGGCGCCATCCCCCTGAACCCCGCTGCCGCGGCGAAGTTCAGCAAGGTGCTCGGCTGCCAGATCAGCGAATTCAGCAGCACTGTGGCCAGCCTGGCCAGCGAAATCGGAGAGGCGGCAACTCCGATGGCGTCGAGTGATTCGCCTCCGCGCATGGACATCACAGAGCTGTCCCGAGCGGAGGCGCAGCTTGTACTGACATTCCGCGAGCTCCCAGAATCAGCCCGGGATCAACTCGCGGCTTTCGCTGGTCAGCTACGGCAGGAATCGGCGACCAGAACACTCCGCGCGCCGCCGGCGCCGAAGCAGGCGCCTGTCAAGCGCTCGCGCAGGGTCGCCGAGCCCGTGGATCACTAAACAACCGCCCGGCCTGGCCCGAGAACCTGCGGGATGTCATCCCAGTGGAGTACGGGAACCAGCTGAGTAGATCGCCGCCTGACCAATGCGCCCAGCGCCACCAGGTCTTCGATCTCCTCCGGCGTCAGCTTTGGGGATAGCTTCGCCACCACCTCCGCATACACGTCGATCACGAAACGGGGCTTGGGGAGCGGCCCGTTGTGCTCCTTGATCATCTCGATCAGCTGCGTTGCATCCATTTGTCCGATCCTCCTTGACCGCCTCTACACCGCGGGCTTGTATCAACTCCCCTATCGCAAGCTGCCGATAGGGCTCACCGAAAAGCAATGTGTGCGCACAGGCACAGCACATCGCCGCCAAACCAGCCAGCTGCTGCGCCGTGGGCGAGCTCTCGCCCCGCTCCCATTTGGAGATGGTCTGGCGCGTAACCTGCAGCGCTTCAGCCAAATCATCCTGTGACAGCGTCACCTTCGTGCGGGCTGCCTTCAGTCGTTGGCCGAACAGCTTCTTTGAATCGTGGTTCATAAGAATACCTGTTGTTTTATACAGTGTTGCACAGACCCCGAGCCGGTGCAACAGCAATTTGCCCGCAACGGCGCGCAACGCAACGCCCCGTTGCGCAACGCACAGTTGCGTTGTCAGAAGCCCAATGCGGATGCCGTAGGCGTGCTATCAAATTAAGTTACATGCAGAAAAATTAGCCTGACTGTTGACTTATTTTATAAGTCCGACTGATAATTCAACCCAGCGCGACACAAACAGGTTGCGCCGGGTGAGGTGATCGGGCCGCGCTCTACCGGATCTCTAACAACCTGCCGCCGATGTTGCTGGCCCTACCTGCAGGGCCTTCGTCCGGCACATGCACCAGCGGGCTCGGGCCGCTGCTCTGCTCTGGCAGTCCTGCCAGGCCACAGTCCGCCAAAGCGCGGTAGACGGGTGAATTGGTGAGGCAAACAGGGTTGCCAAGAACAGCAAAGCCCTCCGGCACCGCCGGCGCCAGCCCTGAGCGACATCAGGGCGCAAACCAAGGGGTTCAGCGCCAGCTGCAGAGCCCCTTGGCTTGAAGTCGCGTGCACCCCCTGGCGGGGTCGGATCTGCAAAGGCTTGGTGCACACCAGCGACTCTTTTCACCCACGGCGAAACCTGAGCCGCCAGAACGCTCAGGGATAACGAATGGAGGCTGTCATGTAAGCGCATCTTCACAACAAAGCAAATAGTTGATTTGGAGTTGTCCGCCCTGGCGACGTTAAAGGCCAGGACCATCACAGATAGGGAATGCGCGGGCGACGCGCGGGGAATGGAAGCAACCGGAGCGACAGACTTCCTAGGCCGTACCCGCGAGGGCGATGCGGCTGCCATGAAAAACAGCGCTCGCTTCTGTGCCGGGATCGCGTCCGGCCCCTATCTGTGATGGCAAATCGTGACAGGTACTTGCCCACCTGCAACCAGTGAAAGTCTGGCGCTTACACGCAGAGGGAAAGCCGGGGCGAACACGGCAGCCATCACCTCACCTCAGTTTCGCCGGGCCAGGGCCTTCACCACCACGCCATCACTCCCTTGCGCGCCGCCATGCGGCACCGGCCTTTGTCTCTGTCCCGCCCGCATCTCGCGGGCGTTTTCGTTTCCGGCCCCACGGGCCACATCCCCAGGAGATCCGCATGCTGAGCTACGTGAACATCCACGGGCGGCCCGTGAGCGTCGCCCCCCCCATCGAGGTCAAGAAGAAAGCCCGCGCCCAGCCCGATGCGTTCCACAAAGGTTGGCGCGTCATGGGCATCCCGCCTGGCAGCCTGGAGAAGGCCCGCGAAGAACACATCAAGAAGGCGCGCGACGCGGAAAAGCGCGGCAAACCGATTGCGGATTTCGACCAAGGCGCTTGGATCGCAAAGGCGAAGAAAAAGCCGGTGCGCTCCAAGCCCTACGAGGTCATGACGGCGGCCATGCAATGCAAGGCGCTGGCCGAGCGCGGCGGATGGCTGGCACTGGAACTGGCCGAGGTCACGAAAGGAGCTGTCGATGATTCGCGTTACTCCTTCTGAGCCCTTCTGCGATGACCCGGATGTCCGCTACCTGCGCGAATCCCCGGAGCCACTTGCCGAGCAGGAGCGCATCCCGGGCCGCTGGCTTGTCGCCGTGCTTCTGGCCCTGATCGTCCTGTCCTGCAGCGCCTGCAGTGCGGCAGACGCGGCACAGGAGCCCAGCGCCAGCGCGGCAGACCTCAAGCGCGCGGCCATGTCGGCCTGGGCCTGCCCCGGGATGTACGCGCAATGGGAAGGCCCTGTGGTCACCTGTCTTCGGGAGCGGCCGTGATGCGCTCGCTTCTCCACATCTTTATCTGGTCCGCCGTCTGCGCGGGCGCCATCGCTGCGGCTACGGCTGCCAAAAACCTCTACCCCATCTGACCATGTTCACCAACCTCACCATCTATCGCATTGCCTCCTCCTGGGCGCCCGACTTCCAGGCCATCGAAGCCGCGCTGGCAAAGTCTCCGTTCGCCGAGTGCGGGCCGACACAGGAGCGGTCTGCCGGCTGGACCCCGCCCCGTCGCGAAGAGCCCGGCGCCCTCGCGGAGAACATCGGGGGCCAGTGGATCTTCCGCTTCATGACCGAGGCCAAGATGCTGCCGGCCAGCGTGCTCAACCGCCGCGTCAACGAAAAGGCTGCCCACATCGAGGCCACCGAAGGCCGCAAGCCCGGCAAGAAGGAAAAGAAGGAACTCAAGGACGAGGCCAAGCTGGACCTGCTGCCCATGGCCTTCACCAAGCAGGGCGCCATGTGGGTCTGGCTGGACCCGCAGGCCCGCACCCTGGTGCTGGACACGGGCAGCCAGGCGCGCGCCGACGAGGTGGTCAGCTCGCTGGTGGAGGGCCTCACAGGCTTTGCGCTGGCCCTGGTCGGTACGCAGACCAGCGCCCAGGCCGCCATGGCGCACTGGCTGACCACGCAGGAAAGCCCTGCCGGCTTCTCGATTGACCGTGAATGCGAGCTCAAGGCCGCTGACGAGTCCAAGGCCGTGGTGCGCTACGGCCGCCACCCACTGGACATCGCAGAAGTGCAGCAGCACATCGAGCAGGGGAAGCTTCCCACTCGCGTTGCAATGACCTGGGATAACCGCGTGAGCTTCGTGCTGACCCAAGGCCTGCAGCTGCGCAAGGTTGCGATGCTCGATGTCGTGACCGAGTCCAAGGATGGCGATGGCGGCTTCGATGCCGACGTTGCGATCACCACGGGCGAGCTGTCGAAGCTCATCCCCGCCCTGATTGAAGCGCTGGGCGGCGAGGGTCGAACAGGCGCGGGGCAAGCCCTGCCGGTATCGCTCGCTGCGTCGTCCGAGCCAGCCGCGCACTATGAGGCGGACGGCCCAGACCCGATTTATCAGCAGGCGGCGGGACTGGTGCACCAGCACCTCAAACCGTCGATCTCCTTTTTGCAGAGGCACCTGCGCATCGGCTACAACCGCGCGGGCCGTCTGCTGGAGCGCATGGAGAAGGAGGGCGTGGTTTCCGCGCAGGACGCTGATGGCCGTCGGTCTGTTCTCCCAGGACAAGGACATGGCGTGAAAGCCGTTGGAGCTCCTGGCCTGCAGGCAGGCGATGTGCCGTTCTGACATGGCCACCGCCTCCGAAAAGGTCTGCACCACCTGCGGCGAGCCCTGGCCCGCCGACGTGGGCTTCTTCCGCGCCCTGGTCAAAAGCCCCGACGGGCTGACCGACCAGTGCAACGCCTGCGTTTGTGACAAGTACCGCCGCTATCGCAAGCGCAACCTCTCCCGCCCACGCGTCACCGACACGCTCGCCAGCATCTGGATGCAGCGCCCGGTGGCCATGGCCTCGACTGCATGAACCAAGACACCGAACACCAGCCCACACGCGCCGAGCGCGATCTGCCGGCCGCGCGCCGCGCCGCCGAACGAGCCCGAGCACTGTGGTGGGAAGAACAGAAGCCCACCCACTGCTTCGGCTGCAGCGCCGAGCTACCCGGAGACCATCACCGCGGCGATGCCCTGCCCTGCGGTCACTGACCACCCCGTCTCAAAAAGGAAACCCTGAAATGACCGACTACCAGACCCTGCTGGCCCGCAAGGCCGAACTCGAAGCCCAGATCGCCCAGGCCCAGGCCGAAGCCAAGGCACATGCCATCAACAAGGTGCGCGAACTGATCCGCGAGCACGACCTGACGCCAGAGGACCTGCAGGGCCCCGCAAAGCCCAAGGGCAGCGTGGGCGCCCCGAAGTACCGCGACCCCGCCACCGGCGCAACGTGGACAGGGCGGGGCAAACCGCCCAAGTGGATAGAAGGCAAGGACAGGGTGCAGCTACTAATCCGCCAGAAATAGCCACTATTGGTCATAAAGACCAACCAACGCTGCATTCCTACTCACTTCAGATTCATTTGTTTTAATATTCTCCTCATGAGTTGATAACCTATTCACTTCTTGGCGACAAAAATCTTTATCAACTGCTGCAATGCGCTTGAGATGTTTGGCATGTTTACTTACGCCTATCATGAACGCAGCCGCTTGTTCATCTTTTTGATTTTTCAACTCTTCACATGCAGCAACAAGAATATCAGCACTCAAAATATTCATATTAACTCTTTTTATTGATTCAACAGAAGGTAACTGATCATAAGGAATAGACCTCAAAGAATTCACCACCGAATGACCAAGGCGAATAAGATGATTTATGTGCAATAATTTATAATCACCATTAGCCTTGCAAATAGTAATACCTAAAGCTTCCGCAGATTCAAATTTATCGGCCAATACACAGTATTGCATTCTTCTAAGATACCTTTTTTCCTCTAAATCCCTTTGGATTTGTTGCTCATACTGAACGCGCAGAGTTCTCTCACTCAAATAAAAACCAGCAAGAATAGCACCAATTGAACCAATAGCCTGAACCCAGCTTGCTACAGTGGAAGAATTTTCCCAAATTATCCCGGACAAACTCGAAAATACAAATATCAATGCGCAAGACGCAATAACACACACCCACACTGCGATCACTCTATCGAAAGCGCTCCATTTCATTGAATTTCCCCACGAGTTAGTTGCAACTAGTCTATACGGAACCTATTCAAGATTTCCCTCGAAGCCCTCCCGGTATGCCGCGAGGGCTTTTTTTTGGCCCAAACCAGCCATGACCGCCTACTACAACGAGATCGACCCGTATGCGGCCCAGTGGCTGCGCAACCTCATCGCTGCCGGGCACATCGCGCCTGGGGTGGTGGACGAAAGGAGCATTGAAGATGTTCACCCCTCCGACCTGCGCGGATTCGAGCAGTGCCATTTTTTCGCCGGAATCGGGGTCTGGAGCCTGGCCCTGCGGCGCGCAGGCTGGCCTGACGACCGACCTGTTTGGACTGGTTCCTGCCCGTGCCAACCTTTCTCCACGGCAGGCGCGGGAGCTGGGTTTGATGACGAGCGGCACCTTTGGCCGCACTTCCACTGGCTCATCCAAGAGTGCAGGCCTGCAGTCGTCTTTGGAGAGCAGGTTGCGAGCCGCGACGCAGATCCTTGGATCGACCTTGTACAAGATGACCTGGAAGGCTTGGGATACGGGGTCGCAGCGGTCCCGTTCCCGTCTGCGGGCGTCGGTGCCCCGCACATCCGAGACCGGCTTTACTGGATGGCCAACTCCGACCGCCGCCAGCCCGCAGAATCTGCGCGGCAACGGAACCGACCCGGAGCGCCGCATTGCCCAAGGGCGCCAAGTTGGACTTCAGGACGTGGTTCGCTACCTGATCCCGATGGGAGGATGGAACACACCGGACAGCACGATGACGCAGGCCAAGGCCCGGCCGCCAGTGCTAGGCAACCGCAAGCCGACCGATCCTCAAATCAGCTTGGCAGACCAGGCCTTCCATCTGGCCGGCTGGGGAACACCGACAGCGAGCGAGCCGGGCGGAACCGGGGAGCAGTACGTGGCCAGATCACAGGCCAAGACGGGCAACACCTTCCCATCGATGCTGACGCATCAAGTCTCGATGGCCAGTTGGGCCACGCCCAGCGCACGGGATTGGCACTCTGCCAGCGCATCGCCAGAATTCCTTGCGGAGCGAGCGGAGCAGACGCGTGGCAAGCCCCTGAGCGAGCAGGCCTTCACGCTCCTGCCGGGCCCGGCCCGACTAACGGCCGATGGGCGGCTGCTGACTGGCTCCTGTGCAGGGATGGCAGGTGGCGGCCAGTTGAACCCGGCACATTCCCGCTGGTTGATGGGGCTCCCGCCCGAGTGGGACGCCTGCGCGCCTACGGCAACGCCATCAACGCGCAAGCGGCGGAAACCTTCATCTGCTGCGTGATGCCCGACCTCTGACCCGCCCGCTTCGGCGGGTTTGCTTTTTCCGCACCCCATGACCCCGACCCCACCCCAGTGCCAGCTGCTGCTGCAGCGCGCAGGCCACGTCATCCAAACCACTGCCACCAGGTGGCAAATCGAACGGAGCAAACCATGACCCACATCCTGATCCCGCGCGAACCCAGCACCGCCCTGCTGCGACCCTTCGTGGGCTGCCCGCAAGAAGAATTGCCCCAGGCCTATGCCGCGATGATCCGCATCGCCGAGGTCCAGCATGCCCGCGCCGGCACCCATGGCCTGGCCCAGATCGAGGAGCCGGCAGCTCCTGCCGCTGAGGCTGGGCCGACCCCCAAAGGCTGGCGACTCGTTCCGGCCACGCCAACGCGCGAATGGATCGCAGCCGTGGCAGACGGTGTCTACGAGTACTGCGACTGCTCCAGTTTGATCGCCGACATCCTGAGCCGTGCCCCGGCCGCGCCCGCCCTGGAAGCGCCTGCAGCCCCGTCGCCGGACGAGACAGCAGCATTCGAGCAGTGGTTCCAAGGCGAGCAAGGTAAGCCGTATCAAGGCATGTGGGAGTTTGCGCGCGCCGCATGGATGGCCCGTGCTGCTACGGCAGCAGCGCCCCAGGCACCTGCTGCGCCCGCCGAGGCGGTAACGCCGCCGGTGATTGATGAGCGAGCGATGAAGGAGGCCTTCGACAGCGCAACAGCCGAAGGCAAGAGCTTCAACGACGCCCTACGTGCAGCAGCCTGCGCAACGATCTGGAAGCGGGCCGCCCGCGCCGATGGCGCCCCGAATGCCGTACCCGCCGCCATGAGCGCTATTGCAACCGAATGCGCTCTGCACGCCGAGGAACGGCACAGCTACCTGCCCAACACGCCCGCCCAGGCCGCGACCTGGCGCCCTCATGACTGGGTGCTCCAGGCCATGTCCCGAGCCATCAGCTTCGACCGCATGATGAACCAGGCAGCACCTGCTGCGCCTGCAGTGGATGCCTGGCTCCAGCCGGATGACATGGCGGCCCTGCAGCGCTTTCATGAGACGGCCGAGGACGACGAAAGCTACGACATCGGCAAGGAAGCCGTCGCGCGCCTGTGTGCCTTCGGCTGCCTGCAATCGCACAGCTTTGGACGCTACAGCACTACGGACTTCGGCGACTACTTGCTGGACACCTGGGCCGGCGCACGCACGCTGCCGTTCACGACAGCAGCAGAGCGCGAGGCCATCGCAGCCCAGGCAGCAGCCAAGGGGGCGTGAGCATGGGATACACCCTGAACCCGCGAAACAAGGCGGCAGGCGACTTCGACGCCGGCGGATTCTCGTGGCCGTGGATGTTGGATGCCGGCGTTGGCCTGCCCCTGGGCTATGGCAAGGCCTTCGTGCCTGGACAGTACGTCGCGCGGAATCGCAAGGATGGACTGTGCGTTTCCACAAACGATGGCGCCCGTGTCTCGGCCTCCGAAGCGAAGCAGATGGCGCAGATCGCTCGCTGGGTGGCCGACCTACAGGACAGCCTGTATGCCGAGTGGGAAAAGATGCCGGCCAGCGAACAGCAGCGCATGCGTGACGACCGCACCCGCCTTTACACCCTGCCCGTGCGCCGCGACTTCGTTGAGGAAACGCGCGCATTTGCTGACTGGGCCGAGAAGTCTGGAGGCTTCCGTGTCTGGTAACGAATCACCGCGCCCCACTGGGCACAAGGAGAGCACATGAAGCTCAGCAAGAGCCAGCGCGCAGCCCTGCGCGAGAAGTTCGGGGGCCGCTGCGCGTATTGCGGCGAGGAGCTGGGCGACCGCTGGCACGCCGACCACATCGAGTATGTGGAGCGCGAGCTGGCATTCGTCCCTGGCAAAGGCGTCGTCACCACTGTACGCATGCTCCGGCCCGAGCGCGACACGCTGGAGAACATGAACCCGGCCTGCGCGCCTTGCAACCTCGACAAACACAGCCTAACCCTGGAAGCCTGGCGCGCGCTCATGCAGCGCAGCAACGAGGTGCTGATGCGCGATGTCAGCACGTTCCGCCGCGCCGTCCGATACGGGCTGGTCGAACTGAAGGCCACTCCCATCGTTTTCTATTTCGAGCGCGCCCAGGCGCAGCAGAAAGGACCTGCATAGACATGGCCAGCAAGAAGCACAAGGACTGGCGCGACAAGCAGGCGCCACACCCGGACGATGAACCAATCACCTGGCCAGCACCCGCTGGCCTTTTTTATGCCTGAGCCGCCCAGCGCCAGCCAGTGGGAGCTGGCCGACCGCGCGTATCAGGCCCACCACTTCAGCTGCCCACAGTGCATCGCTGCCGGGGTCACTCGGTCTCAGCCGCGATGCGAGGCCGGGGACGTGCTGTGGGACGCATATCAGCATGAGCGCGACCCGCGCCAACAGCCAGCGGGCCGGGCCTTTTCAGTGAGGAAGCCATGAAAAACACCGCAACAACAGAAGCTACGGCTAGCGTGGAGCCCGAATGGGTGCGCGCGGAGAAGTACTTCGAGATGACCGGCACCCCGGTGGAGACAATCCGCCACTACCGGAAAAAAGGGATCTGGCTGGTCGGCAAGCACCTGGCCACGGTCCAGAACCGCCTGCACGTCAACATCAAGGAAGCCGACGCATGGATAAAAGAGCAAGCCTTACGCCGCCACCGGGCGTAACCATCCGGGAGATGAAATCTGGGCCGCGCATCCAGATTTTCTTTGTCTTCGAGGGGCAGCAGTGCCGGGAGCTGCTGCCCGAGGCGCCGATTACCAAAAGCAGCCTCCAATATGCAGCCAACTTGCGCGGCGAGATAAAACGGAAAATCGCCGATGGAGATTTCTCCTATGCCGAGTATTTCCCGGACAGCCCCCGCGCAAAATCTCAGGCCGAGGAAAAAGAAAAGGCACTGCTGCAGGAGCGACTGGAAAGGCAGCTGGCGATCTATGCCAGGCAGGTCGAGGAGGAGAAGATGTCTCCTGCGACCCTGCGCGGCTACAAAAAGGCAATTACGGGCGAGCGCATGCGCCACTGGCACGGCTGGCGGCTCGAAGATGTCACCCCCTCGGCGTTGCGCGACTGGATCTCCGGCATGGACTGCACCAGCAAAGCCATCCGGAACATGCTCACCCCGCTGCGAAGCGTGTTCGAGGATGCGCTGAACGACGGCCTGATCGAGTTCAACCCGTTTGATCGCATCGCCCTGGCAAAGCTGATTCGCCAAACCAGCAAAGCCAGCGATTATGTGATCCAGCCGTTCACCCAGGCCGAGCGAGAGCAGATCCTGCTGGCGTGCCGCGAGGATGAGCGCCCCATGATCCAGTTCTGGTTCAACACCGGCCTGCGGCCCGGCGAGCTCCAAGCGCTGCGCTGGGAGCACATCGACATGGAACGGCGCGTTGCCCAGATCGTGCTCAACCAGGTTGTCGGCGTCATCAAGGCGCCAAAGACCGAAGCAGGCAAGCGGGATGTAGAGCTGAACGCGGAGGCCATCGAGGCGCTGAGGCTACAGCGGCCGATCAGCCAGATGCGCGGGAACCGCATATGGCTCAACCCGCGAACCCTGAAGCCCTGGACGACGGACGCCCAGATCCGCAAGACGCTCTGGTTGCCGCTCATGGAGCGGTCCGGGATCGAGTACCGCAACCCGTATCAAATCCGCCACACATTTGCGTCCACACTGCTCACCCGGGGCGAGAACCCCTGGTATGTGGCCAGCCAACTCGGGCATGAGGATGTTGAGATGGTGTTCCGGACGTACGGCAAGTTCATCCGGGAGGACTACCAGAAGCCGAAGCCCGCACTGCGCGCCGTCAACTGAGATCGGTGCATTCTGCGTGCACTCCCCGTGCATTCACGCGCACCAGCCTGCACCGTTTGGGCAAAAGAAAACCGGCCTACACCTTGCATTTGCTTGGTGTAGGCCGGTGGTGGATGGTGGAGCTGGCGGGAATTGAACCCGCGTCCGCAAGCCTTCGCCGGGCAGATCTACATGTTTAGCGTTCTGTTTTGAGTCTCGCCTCCCAAGTCGCGCAGGCGCACGCTACCTGGGATGCCAGCTTCCTTGGATCTTGCCACGTACTAAGAAGCCCAGCACGCAGCCAGCTGACGTAAATTCCCTTGCAGCCGGGAGGTATTGCTACCCCCTTGCCCAGCCCATCAGCGTGCTGTTGCAAGGCTCACCGGATTTAAGCGGCGAGTGCGAAACGTTCGTCGTTTGCAGTTAGTTTTTTGAATGGAGATTTACGAGCGTCACTCAAGCTCGACATGCACCACACCGGTCCCGAACCCACGTCGAAACCAGGACAGCCCCAAGGCTCCTATCTTAGCCTCTTTCCAGCAGTTTCAAGAGCTCCAGCGGAGAATAGATTTGCGCATCCGCCTGCCACTGCAGTGTATCGCCCGCTGCGCCGAGGTAGCCGTAGCAGGCCGCCACGGTCTTCATGCCTGCGGCCTTGCCTGCAACGATGTCGCGCTCATCATCACCCACATAGACAAAACACTGCGGAGGCAGGCCGATACGCGCGGCAGCTTCCAGCAACGGTGCTGGATGGGGCTTTGCGTGGGGCGTGGTATCACCGCTGACGATGGCACCCGCGCTCGCGAAAAGCGGCATCTGCTGCGTCAGCGGATCGGTGAAACGCATGGATTTGTTGGTGACCACACCCCAGGGCATGGATGCCGCCTGGAGCTGTGCAATGAGCTCCGGGACACCATCGAACGCGTAGGTGCGCTCGGTCATGCACTGCTCGTAGTTGCGGAAAAACTCCTCGCGCATCTCCGGAAACTCCGGCGAGTCAGGCGTGAGCCCGAAGCCCACGCCCAGCATCCCCCGTGCCCCGGCGCCCGCCATGGGCCGATACCGCTCATAGGGAAGCGACTGCAGGCCACGGTCAATGCGCATCCTGTCTGCGGCCGCACCCAGGTCGGGTGCACTGTCGATCAAGGTGCCGTCCAGGTCGAACAGAACAGCTCTGACTTCTTGCCACATGCGACTCACCCTTCTGCCCGGCGCGTTGCCAGCATGTAGTTCACCGACGTGTCCGCGCTGAGCCAGTAGCGCCCGGTGATGGGGTTGTGCTGCAGACCCTTGCTGGCCTGCAGGTCAAGGCCAGCCTGACGGGCAAACATGGCGAGTTCGCTGGGCTGGATCAGCTTGGCGTACTCATGCGTCCCCTTGGGAATCATCTTGAGCAGGTACTCAGCCGCCACAATGGCCAGACCAAAGGCCTTGGCACTGCGGTTGATCGTGGAGAAGAACACCCACCCCCCAGGCTTGACCAGCTCGGCGCAGGCCGCGACCACGGAAGCGGGATCGGGCACATGCTCGAGCATCTCCATGCAGGTCACCACGTCAAAGGAGCCCGGCTGCTCCTCGGCCAGACGTTCCACGCTGACTTCGTGGTAGTGGATGTTCGGAGTACCCGTTTCCAGCGCATGCAACTGGGCCACACGCAATGCCTTGGTGGCCAGGTCGATACCCACTACCTCTCTCGCCCCCTTGCGGGCCATGGAATCGGCGAGGATGCCGCCACCGCAGCCGACATCAAGGACCCTGCGGCCCTTCAAGGGAGCTTGCGCATCAATCCAGTCCAGGCGCAACGGATTGATCTGATGCAAAGGTTTGAACTCACTTTCCGGGTCCCACCAGCGATGGGCCAGGCTGGAGAATTTCTCCAGCTCCGCCGGGTCGGCATTGACGTTGATTGCGTTGCTCATGGCTCGATTGTCGGTGATTGCGACGACCGTTCGGCCATAAAAAAAGCCCCGTTGCCGGGGCTTTTGCGGGAAGCAATCGAAAGATTACTGAGCGGCGCGGGTGCCGACCACTTCGATTTCCACGCGACGGTTCTTTGCGCGGCCTTCCTTGGTCTTGTTGTCGGCGATGGGCTGCTTTTCGCCCTTGCCTTCAGTGTAGACGCGGTTCTTTTCGATGCCCTTGGACACCAGGTAAGCCTTCACAGCTTCAGCGCGGCGAACCGACAGCTTCTGGTTGTAGGCGTCAGAGCCAACGGAGTCGGTGTGACCGACGGCGATGACCACTTCCAGGTTGATGCCCTTGACCTTGGAGGCCAGGTCATCCAGCTTGGCCTTGCCTTCGGGCTTCAGAACCGACTTGTCGAAGTCGAAGAAAGCGTCAGCAGAGAAGGTCACCTTGGAAGCCACGGCCGGAGCGGGAGCCGGTGCCGGAGCGGGAGCTGCCGGAGCGGGCGTTGCGGCAGGAGCCACAGCGGCTGCCACAGGCTTCAGGGCACCGTCGCAGTCAGCTGCTGCAGTGGCGGGCGTCCAGTTGGCATCGCGCCAGCACAGTTCGTTCGTGCCGTTCTTCCACACCAGTTCGCTGGTGCCGTTTTGCCAGTTGTCGATGGTCTTGCCACCGTCAGCAGCCTTCACTTGTGCGCCAGCAGCCGTTGCGAGGGCGGCAGAGGCAAACAACATCGCCACTTTGTTCAGTTTCTTCATGGTTCTCCTCTTGGGGAAAAAGCCGCAGCAGGGCTGCGAATCTGTGGACGTTATCAGTGACCATCACCAAAAACGTTGAATTGATTGTGCCATACGTCACAAGCAGACGGACCGCCAAGCGGGCGCCAACAAGTAGGACAGCGGCGGAATTCCAGGGTTATGTTGCTCGGCTGCTACACGTCATTCGACCTAAAATGGGCCTTTTCCCGCCGTCAGAGTATCGCCACACATGACCCAGTTTGCTAAAGAAACCCTGCCCATCAGCCTCGAAGAGGAGATGCGTCGCAGCTATCTCGATTACGCAATGAGCGTGATCGTGGGCCGGGCGCTGCCCGATGCGCGAGATGGTCTCAAGCCTGTGCATCGGCGCGTGCTGTTCGCCATGCACGAGCTCAACAACGACTGGAACCGGCCGTACAAGAAGTCGGCGCGTATCGTCGGCGACGTGATCGGCAAGTACCACCCGCACGGAGACAGCGCGGTGTACGACACCATCGTGCGCATGGCACAGGATTTCTCGCTGCGCCACATGCTGGTCGACGGGCAGGGCAACTTCGGTTCGGTGGACGGGGACAGCGCGGCGGCGATGCGTTACACCGAAATCCGCCTGTCCAAGATCTCCCACGAGATGCTGGGCGACATCGACAAGGAGACGGTGGACTACGGCCCGAACTACGACGGCAGCGAGCGCGAGCCGCTGGTGCTGCCTGCGCGGCTGCCCAACCTGCTGGTCAATGGTTCCTCGGGCATTGCCGTGGGCATGGCCACCAACATTCCTCCGCACAACCTCAACGAGGTGGTGGATGCCTGCCTGCACCTGCTGCAGACGCCTCAGGCCACCATCGACGAGCTGATGGAGATCATTCCCGCGCCTGACTTCCCCACGGCCGGCATCATCTATGGCATCAACGGTGTCAAGGAAGGCTACCGCACGGGTCGCGGACGCGTGGTGATGCGCGCCAAGTGCCACTTCGAGGACATCGATCGCGGCCAGCGCCAGGCCATCATCGTTGACGAGCTGCCCTACCAGGTCAACAAGAAGACGCTGCAGGAGCGCATGGCCGAGCTGGTGCACGAGAAGAAGATCGAAGGCATCAGCCACATCCAGGACGAGTCCGACAAGTCGGGCATGCGCCTGGTGATCGAGCTCAAGCGCGGCGAAGTGCCCGAGGTCGTGCTCAACAACCTGTACAAGCTGACCCAGCTGCAAGACACCTTCGGCATGAACATGGTGGCGCTGGTCGATGGCCAGCCCAAGCTGTGTAACCTGAAGGATCTGGTCGAGGTCTTCCTGCAGCACCGCCGCGAAGTGGTCACGCGCCGCACGGTGTATGAGCTGCGCAAGGCGCGCGAGCGCGGCCATGTGCTGGAAGGCCTGGCGGTCGCGCTGGCCAATATCGACGACTTCATCGCCATCATCCGCAACGCGCCGACGCCACCTGTGGCCAAGGCAGAGCTGATGACGCGCAACTGGGACAGCAAGCTGGTGCGCGAGATGCTGACGCGCACTCGCACCGATGGCGGCGTGGTCAACGCCGACGACTACCGCCCCGACGGACTGGAGCGCGAATTCGGCATGCAGGCCGATGGCCTGTACCGCCTGTCCGAAACCCAGGCCCAGGAAATCCTGCAGATGCGTCTGCAGCGCCTGACCGGCCTGGAGCAGGACAAGATCGTCGCCGAGTACAAGGACGTGATGTCCGTCATCGAGGACCTGCTGGACATCCTGTCCAAGCCCGAGCGCGTGTCGGCCATCATTGGCGACGAGCTCAAGCAGATCAAGGCCGAGTTCGGCCAGAGCAAGGTCGGCGCCCGCCGCAGCACGGTCGAGTACAGCGCGCAGGACCTGTCCACCGAGGACCTGATCACGCCCACCGACATGGTGGTCACGCTCAGCCACACGGGCTACATCAAGAGCCAGCCGCTGTCCGAGTACCGCTCGCAAAAGCGCGGCGGACGCGGCAAGCAGGCCACGGCCACCAAGGAAGACGACTGGATCGACCAGCTGTTCATCGCCAACACGCACGACTACCTGCTGTGCTTCTCCAACCGCGGCCGCCTGTACTGGCTCAAGGTCTGGGAAGTGCCCGCAGGTTCGCGCGGCTCGCGCGGGCGCCCCATCGTCAACATGTTCCCGCTGCAGGATGGCGAGAAGATCAACGTGGTGCTGCCGCTGACGGGCGAGTACCGCAGCTTCCCGGCCGACCACTATGTGTTCATGTCCACCAGCATGGGCACCGTGAAGAAGACGGCGCTGGACGAGTTCTCCAACCCGCGCAAGGCCGGCATCATCGCCGTGGGCCTGGACGAGGGCGACTTCCTGATCGGCGCAGCCCTGACCGACGGCAAGCATGACGTGATGCTGTTCAGCGACGGCGGCAAGGCCGTGCGCTTCGACGAGAACGACGTGCGCCCCATGGGCCGCAACGCGCGTGGCGTCAAGGGCATGAACCTGGAAGAAGGCCAGAGCGTGATCGCCATGCTGGTGGCCGAGGACGAGTCGCAAAGCGTGCTCACGGCCACCGAGAACGGCTACGGCAAGCGCACCTCCATCGTGGAGTACACGCGCCATGGCCGCGGCACCAAGGGCATGATTGCCATCCAGCAATCCGAGCGCAACGGCAAGGTCGTCGCCGCCACCCTGGTGCATGCCGATGACGAAATCATGCTGATCACCGACACTGGCGTGCTGGTGCGCACCCGGGTCTCGGAAATCCGCGAACTGGGCCGCGCCACCCAGGGCGTGACGCTGATCTCCCTGGACGAAGGCGCCAAGCTCGGCGGCCTGCAGCGCATCGTTGAAAACGATGCCAACGAAGTCGAGGACGAGGCCACGGGCGAGGAGGCCACGGGCGGCGACGAAGCCGCTGCCGAAGGCACGGGCGAGCCCGCCTGATGACCCAGCCGCCGCTGGGACTGCCTCCCGCACCGGGAGCGCAGCCCCAGCGGCGGCCCAGATTTTTGACAGTTGCAGGCCCCGCCCGAACTGGCGCCTGCGCGTGACTTGACAGTGAACTCCATGAACCGCCCTTACAACTTCTCCGCCGGCCCCGCCGCCATTCCCGCCGAAGTGCTGCAGCAGGCAGCCGCCGAAATGCTCGACTGGCACGGGTCCGGCATGAGCGTGATGGAGATGAGCCACCGCGGCAAGGAGTTCATCTCCATCTATGAACAGGCCGAGGCCGACCTGCGCGAGCTGCTGGCCGTACCGCCCGAGTTCAAGATCCTGTTCATGCAGGGCGGCGGCCTGGCCGAGAACGCCATCGTTCCCCTGAACCTGTCGCGCGCCGGCACGGTGGACTTCGTGCTCAGCGGCAGCTGGAGCCAGAAGTCGGCCAAGGAAGCACGCAAGTACGTGGCCGACGCGCACATCGCGGCCAGCGGCGAGGACGGCAAGTTCACCGCCCTGCCCGCCCCCGAGAGCTGGCAACTGAGCCGCGGCGCCAGCTACGTGCACATCTGCAGCAACGAAACCATCCATGGCGTGGAGTTCCAGGAGCTGCCCGACCTGAAGGCGCTGGGCTGCGATGCTCCGCTGGTGGTTGACTTCTCCTCGCACGTGGCCTCGCGCCCCGTCGATTGGAGCCGCGTGGGCCTGGCGTTCGGCGGCGCGCAGAAGAACCTGGGCCCGGCCGGCCTGACCCTGGTCATCGTGCGCGAGGATCTGCTGGGCCACGCCCTGCCGGCCTGCCCTTCGGCCTTCGACTACAAGACCGTGGCCGACAACCAGTCGATGTACAACACGCCGCCGACCTGGGGCATCTACATCGCGGGCCTCACGTTCCAATGGATCAAGCGCCAGACCGAAGGCGGCCTGACCGGCGTGGCTGCCCTGGAGGCGCGCAACATCGCCAAGGCCGACCTGTTCTACCAGTACGTGGACCAGTCCTCGTTCTACGTGAACAAGGTCGCTGCCAATTGCCGCTCGCGGATGAACATCCCCTTCTTCCTGCGCGACGAATCGCGCAATGACGCCTTCCTGGCCGGAGCCCGGGAACGCGGCCTGCTGCAGCTCAAGGGCCACAAGTCCGTCGGCGGCATGCGTGCCAGCATCTACAACGCCATGCCCATCGCTGGCGTGCAGGCGCTGGTGGAGTACATGCGCGAATTCGAACAGCGCAACGCCTGACCGACCCACACTCCCGCCCATGAGCACCACACCCCAAGCCTCTCCCGATCTGGCGCATCTGCGCGTGCAGATCGACGATATCGACCAGCAACTGCTGGACCTGCTGAACCGACGTGCCCGCGTGGCAGAGCAGGTCGGCGAGGTCAAGAAACGTGAAGGCACGCCCTTCTTCCGCCCGGACCGCGTGGCCCAGGTCATCCAGAAGATCGAGTCCGCCAACCCCGGTCCGCTCAAGAACGGCCATGTCTCGGCGATCTGGCGCGAGATCATGTCGGCCTGCCTGGCGCTGGAGTCGCCCCAGCGCGTGGCCGTGCTGGGCCCGGCGGGCACGTTCTGCGAGGAAGCCGCCATCCAGTACTTCGGCGGCGCGGCCGATCTGATGTACTGCAACAGCTTCGACGAGGTGTTCCACGCCACGGCCGCAGGCAGCGCGCAGTACGGCGTGGTGGGCGTGGAGAACTCCAACGAAGGCGTGGTCACGCGCTCGCTGGACATGTTCCTGCACACGCCCTGCCACGTGGTGGGCGAGGTCAGCCTGCTGGTGCGCCACAACCTGCTTCGCAGCAGCAACACGACCGAGGGCATCGAGGTCGTGGCAGCCCATCCCCAGGCCCTGGCACAGTGCCAGGGCTGGCTGGCCAAGCACCTGCCGCATGCCGAGCGCCGCCCGGTGTCCAGCAATGCCGAAGGCGCCCGCCTGGCGGCGCTGCACCCCAACATCGCCGGCCTGGCCAGCGAACGCGCGGCCCAGCAATTCGGCCTGCATGTGGTGGCGCATGCCATCCAGGACGATGCCTACAACCGCACGCGCTTCGCCGTCATCTGCCTGCCGCACACGCTGGCCACGCCCTCGCCCAGCGGCCAGGATTGCACCAGCATCATCATCTCCGTGCCCAACCGCCCCGGCGCCGTGCATGACCTGCTGGTGCCGCTCAAGAGGCACGGCGTGTCGATGACGCGCTTCGAGTCGCGCCCCGCGCGCACCGGCCAGTGGGAGTACTACTTCTACATCGACCTCGAAGGCCACCCGGCACAGCCCAACGTGGCCAGCGCGCTGGAAGAGTTGCGCGGCCTGTGTGCCTTCTACAAGGTGCTGGGCACCTACCCGGTATCCAAGTGATGCAGCCCTTTGAACAACTGGGCCTGATCGGCTGCGGCCTCATGGGCGGCTCGTTCGCCCTGGCGCTCAAGCAGGCAGGGCTGGTCAAGCGCGTCGTGGGCTACAGCAAGTCGCCTTCGACGACCGAACGCGCTCGCCAGATGGGCGTCATCGATGTGGAGGCCCCCTCCGCCCTGCTGGCCGCCGCCGGTGCCGACCTGGTGCTGCTGGCCGTGCCCGTGGCGGCGACCGAGGCCACGCTCAAGTCCATCAAGCACTTGGTCACGCCCGAGATGATGATCATGGACGTGGGCTCCACCAAGGTCGATGTGGTGCATGCCGCCCGCTCGGCCCTGCGCGACCAGCTCGGCTCTTTCGTCCCGGCCCACCCCATTGCAGGCAAGGAAGTCTCGGGCGTCGAGCACTCCGACCCCCAGCTGTACAAGGGCGCACAGGTCATCCTGACGCCCACCGAACGCACGCTGACCGACCACCTGCAAAAGGCCCGCTCCCTGTGGGAACTGCTGGGCTGCCGCGTGCGCGCCATGTCGCCCGAAGCCCACGACAGCGCCTTTGCCACGGTCAGCCACCTGCCGCATCTGCTGGCCTTCGCCATGATGCAAAGCGTGATCACCCAGCCCGACTCCGACGACGTGCTGTCCCTGGCCGGCCCCGGCTTCCGCGACTTCACGCGCATTGCCGCAGGCGATCCCAAGATGTGGCGTGATGTGCTGCTGGCCAACAGCGAGCAGGTTCTGGCACAGTCGCGCCAGTTCCAGCAGGCGCTGCAGCAACTCGAATCCCTGATCCAGGCCGGTGACGGACAAGGTCTTGAAGACCGCCTGACCCTGGCCAGCGCCGCGCGCGCCCATTGGCGCATGGGCGCTCCGCGCCGCTGACGCGCGACGCAGGGCAAGCGCCAGACGCAAGCCCGGCGCACCCAAAGCGCTCCTGTGCATTGCGGCCGGCGCGGCCGCAATGCCTCCCGACAGCCTGTTTGCCTCCGAATTGCCATGTTCAGTACCGCCTTTCTCGATATCCCCCCTCTTTCCCGCGCGCAGGGCACGGTGAGCCTGCCGGGCTCCAAGAGCATCTCGAACCGCGTGCTGCTGCTCGCGGCACTGAGCCAGGGCACGACCGTGGTCCACGACCTGCTTGACTCGGACGACACGCGCGTCATGCTCCGAGCCCTGCAGCAACTGGGCTGCACGGTGGAGCCCACGACCATCACCCTCGGCCAGCCCGTGCGCATCACCGGCCTGGGCGGCGTCCTGCCCTCTGGCGCCAGTGCCGAGCTGTTCATGGGCAACGCCGGCACGGCCATGCGGCCGCTGACGGCCGCCCTGTCCGTGCTGGGCGGCGACTTCAAGCTCAGCGGCGTGCCGCGCATGCATGAGCGCCCCATCGGCGATCTGGTCGATGCGCTGCGCCAGCTTGGCTGCCGCATCGACTATCTGGGCAACGAGGGCTTTCCTCCGCTGCACATCCGCCAGCCCGATTTCTCGCAGCTGCCGCACAGCCCCATCCAGGTGCGTGGCGATGTCTCCAGCCAGTTCCTGACCTCGCTGCTGATGGCGCTGCCGCTGCTGGCCAACACGCGCGACATCACCATCGAAGTGGTGGGCGAGCTGATCTCCAAGCCCTACATCCACATCACGCTGGAATTGCTGGCCCGCTTCGGCATTGCCGTGCACAACGAGAACTGGCAGCGCTTCACCATCCCGGCCGACAGCCGCTACAGCTCGCCGGGCGAGATCCATGTCGAGGCAGACGCCTCGTCGGCCAGCTACTTCATCGCACTGGGCGCCATCGCCTCGGACAGCGCCGAAGGCATCCGCATCCTCGGCGTGGGACAGGACTCCATCCAGGGCGATATCCGCTTTGTCGAGGCCGCGCGCGCCATGGGCGCCGAGGTGGAAGGCGGCCCCAACTGGCTGCGCATCCGCCGTGGCGCATGGCCGCTCAAGGCCATCGACCTGGACTGCAACCACATCCCCGATGCCGCCATGACGCTGGCCGTTATGGCCCTGTATGCCGATGGCACGACCACGCTGCGCAACATCGCAAGCTGGCGTGTCAAGGAAACCGACCGCATCGCGGCCATGACCAAGGAGCTGCGCAAGCTGGGCGCCGACGTCGAGGAAGGCGCGGACTACATCCGCATCACGCCGCCCGCGTCCACCGCCGCATGGCGTGCGGCCAGCATCCACACCTATGACGACCACCGCGTGGCCATGTGCTTCTCGCTGGCGGCCTTCAATCCGGCCGCCCTGCCCGTGCGCATCGAAGACCCCAAGTGCGTCGCCAAGACCTTCCCCGACTACTTCGAGGCTCTGTTCTCCGTCTGCGAGACGGCCCGCGCGCGCATTCCCGTGATCTGCATCGATGGCCCCACGGCCTCGGGCAAGGGCACGATTGCCGCCGAGGTCGCCCAGGCTCTTGGCTACCACCTGTTGGACTCGGGCGCGCTGTACCGGCTCACGGGGCTGGCCGCATCGCGCGCCGGCCTGGTGCTGGACGAACCGCACGCCCAGCAGATCGCCGTGCTGGCGCGCGAGTTGCCCGTGCGCTTTGATGCCGAGCAGCGCATCTGGCTGGGTGACGAGGATGTCACCCTCATCCTGCGCAGCGAGGAGTCGGGCATGAACGCCTCGCGCGTCTCGGCCCTGCCTGCCGTGCGCGACGCACTGGTGGACCTGCAGCTGTCCTTCCAGCAGCTTCCGGGGCTGGTTGCCGACGGCCGCGACATGGGCACGGTGATCTTTCCCCATGCTCCCCTCAAGGTCTATTTGTCGGCCTCCGCCGCCTGTCGCGCCGAGCGCCGGCATAAGCAGTTGATTTCCAAAGGAATTGCCGCTAACATAAGCGCCCTTCGGGCTGACCTTGAAGCACGCGATGCACGGGACATGAACCGCAGCGTCGCACCGCTCAAGCCCGCCCAGGATTCCATGCTGCTTGACAGCTCCGAGCTCTCCATCGAAGAGGTGGCAGAACAGGTGCTTTCGTGGTGGCAGGAACGCCAGCCGTTCGGCCGCGACTGATTGCCAGTTGCGCCGCACGGTCGGCAAACCCGCCCTCCGGGCCCAGACATGGCGGCACCGCCCCATGTACGGCCCGAGGTTCATAGACTCCAACACCGTGGTTGAACCCACAACACCTCCGCAAACAGTCCTAGAAACGCCTGGCAATAGTGCCGGCGGAAACCTGTTTGCGGGCAAGGAAATACATGTCTGAATCTTTTGCCTCCCTGTTTGAAGAATCGCTGCAACGCACGGAAATGCGTCCTGGCGAGGTCATCACCGCTGAAGTCGTGCGCGTCGAGCACAACTTCGTCGTCGTGAACGCTGGCCTGAAGTCGGAAGCCTACGTGCCAATCGACGAATTCAAGAACGACCAGGGAGAAATCGAAGTCCAGGTGGGCGACTTTGTGTCGGTCGCCATCGGCTCGATCGAAAACGGCTACGGCGACACCATCCTGTCGCGCGACACCGCCAAGCGCCTGGCCTCGTGGCTGGCTCTGGAAAAGGCCCTGGAATCGGGCGAATTCGTGACCGGCACGACCTCCGGCAAGGTCAAGGGCGGCCTGACGGTGCTGGTCAACGGCATCCGCGCCTTCCTGCCCGGTTCGCTGATCGACACCCGTCCGATCAAGGACCTGACTCCGTACGAAAACAAGACGATGGAGTTCAAGGTCATCAAGCTGGACCGCAAGCGCAACAACGTGGTGCTGAGCCGCCGCGCCGTGGTCGAAGCCTCGATGGGCGAAGAGCGCGCCAAGCTGATGGAAACGCTGAAGGAAGGCGCCATCGTTCAAGGCGTGGTCAAGAACATCACCGAATACGGTGCGTTCGTGGACCTGGGCGGCATCGACGGCCTGCTGCACATCACCGACATGGCATGGCGCCGCGTGCGTCATCCCTCGGAAGTCGTGCAGGCTGGCCAGGAAATCACTGCCAAGATCCTCAAGTTCGACACCGAGAAGAACCGTGTCTCGCTGGGTCTGAAGCAAATGGGCGACGACCCGTGGATGGGCGTTTCGCGCCGCTACCCCTCGAGCACCCGCCTGTTCGGCAAGGTCACGAACATTGCCGACTACGGCGCGTTCGTCGAGCTGGAACCCGGCATCGAAGGCCTGGTGCACGTCTCCGAAATGGACTGGACCAACAAGAACATTGCTCCGACCAAGCTCGTTACCCTGGGTGACGAAGTCGAAGTCATGGTGCTGGAGATCGACGAAGACAAGCGTCGCATCTCGCTGGGCATGAAGCAGTGCAAGGCCAACCCCTGGCAAGAGTTCGCTCAGAACACCAAGCGCGGCGACCGCGTCAAGGGCCCGATCAAGTCGATCACCGACTTCGGCGTGTTCGTGGGTCTGGCTGCCGGTATCGACGGCCTGGTGCACCTGTCCGACCTGTCCTGGAACGAGCCCGGCGAAGCTGCCGTGCGCAACTACAAGAAGGGCCAGGAAGTCGAAGCCATCGTGCTGGCCGTGGACGTCGAGCGCGAGCGCATCTCCCTGGGCATCAAGCAGCTGGACAGCGATCCCTTCACGACCTTCGTGACCGTGAACGACAAGGGCCAGATCGTGTCGGGCAAGGTCAAGACGGTGGACGCACGTGGTGCTGAAATCGACCTGGGCGAAGACATCATTGGTTACCTGCGTGCTTCGGAAATCGCCGTGGACCGCGTGGAAGATGCCCGCTCGGTGCTGAAGGAAGGCGACGAGATCACCGCCGTGGTGGTCAATGTGGATCGCAAGACCCGCAACATCCAGCTGTCGATCAAGGCCAAGGACCAGGTCGACCAGCAAGAAGCCATGGCTTCCCTGTCCGCTCAGTCGGCCAAGGAAAACGCCGGCACGACCAGCCTGGGCGCCCTGCTGCGCGCCAAGCTGGACAACTCCGACAAGTAATCAGCAGCCAGTCTGCTGACCGCTGAAGGTCGGATGCGACGGGCGCCTCCGGGCGCCCGTCGCCATTTCAACCCCTGATTCCTATCCTTGATGACCCGATCCGATCTCGTCGAAGAACTCGCCGCCCGCTTTGGCCAACTGAGCCAGCGCGATGCCGAGCAGGCCGTCAAGACGATTCTTGACGCCGTCAGCGATGCCCTGGTGCGAGGCCATCGCATCGAAATCCGCGGCTTTGGCAGTTTCTCGGTCAACCATCGCCCGCCCCGCATGGGCCGCAATCCCCGCAGTGGCGAGGCTGTCCACATTCCGTCCAAGCGCGTGCCGCACTTCAAGCCCGGCAAGGCCCTGCGCGAAGCCGTGGACCTGCGCCCCGGTGCGGCCATCGATACAGACAACACAGGCTCCGGCACAGGCACCGGCCCTGCCGCCTGAAAGCGGGCTGACCGGCTGCGCGCGCCGCAGCCGCCCTCTCCGCCAGGCTCTAGAATCGTTCCCGTCACACAAGGGAACACATGAAGTACTTCCTGTGGCTGCTCAAGGCGGCCATTTTTTTTACGCTGTTCGCTTTCGCCCTGAACAACCAACAGGACGCGACGGTGCACTTCTTCTTCGGCACCTCCTGGACTGCGCCACTGGTACTGGTGGTGCTGGCCGCCTTCGCCCTGGGCCTGATCGTGGGCGTTCTGGGCATGGTGCCGCGCTGGCTCAAGCACCGCAACGCCGCGCGCTCGACCCAGGCCACGGTGCCTGCCGCAGCCGAGGCACCGGCAGCGGCCACGGTGCCCAAGCCCGCCCCATCCCCCATCCTGCCGGGCGACGTGCATGGAATTTGATCTGAGCTGGATATTGCTGGGTCTGCCCGTCGCCTTCGTGCTGGGCTGGCTGGCCTCGCGCTGGGACCTGAGGCAGATTCGCGCCGAAAACCGCCAGGCGCCCAAGGCCTATTTCAAGGGCCTGAACTTCCTGCTCAACGAGCAGCAGGACAAGGCCATCGACGCCTTCATCGAAGCCGTGCAGAACGACCCCGACACTTCGGAGCTGCACTTCGCGCTGGGCAACCTCTTTCGCCGCCGTGGCGAATACAACCGCGCCGTGCGCGTGCACGAACACCTGCTGTCGCGCGGCGACCTCAGCCGCGTGGACCGCGACCGCGCCCAGCACGCGCTGGCCCAGGACTTTCTGAAGGCAGGCCTGCTCGATCGTGCCGAGGACGCGCTGCGCCGCCTGGAAGGCACGGCCTTCGAGGCCGAGGCCCGCCTGGCCCTGCTGGCCATCTACGAACGCTCGCGCGACTGGGCACAGGCCGCCGCCATTGCGCGCCGCATGCAGGAAGCCAACCAGGGCGACTTCAGCGGCCGCCTGGCCCACTACCTCTGCGAAGACGCCCAGGCCCTGTTGACCCAGGGCCAGCAGGCCGAGGCACTGCAGCGGCTGCAGCAGGCCATCACCACCGCCCCACAGGCCGCACGCCCGCGCCTGGAGCACGCGCAGCTGCAGCACCGCATGGGGCAATCGGCCCAGGCCCTGCACACGTTGGAAAGCCTGGCCGAGCAGTCTCCAGCCTCGCTGCCGCTGGCGGCTCAACTGCTGGTGGACATTGCCGCCGCCACGGGCCAGCGCCAGCACATCCACCAACTGCTCAGCCAGCAGTACGAGCAGGCACCTTCGCTGGATCTGCTGCAGGCGCTGGTCGCGCTGGACGCTCAAATTGAAGAACAGAGCAACGATGGTGAAACCAAGGCACCGGGACGCGCACGCCTGGTCCAGCATCTGGACAGGGAGCCCTCCCTGGTGGCTGCCGCGCAGTGGCTGGCAGGCGAGAAGCTGGCCGAGGAGCAATACCACCCGGCCGTGCAACGCGCGCTGGACCACGCGGCCAAGCCGCTGACCCGCTACCGCTGCGCGGCCTGCGGCTTCGAGGCACGCCAGCATTTCTGGCATTGCCCCGGCTGCCAGAGCTGGGACAGCTATCCGGCCCGGCGCGTCGAGGAGCTGTGATGCGGGGCAGGCGCGAGAGGCAGCTCCACCCCCTGCATCGCGTCACCCCCATTGGCAAACACGGCATGGACGGTGTATTTTCAGAGTATTCCTAGAAACCGCCTGGCAGGCGCATGCCCATTGACTTTGCACACGTTCGGCCATGCCTGCACGGGCCTGCTGGCCCCCTTCACCGCCTAGCCGCACGCCAAGGCCCTGCATAAGATGCCTCTGGGTCGCAATGTTGCGGCCCTCAACATTTTGGGATCAGGAGGTTTGTATGTTCAGAAAACTGATGGCTGGCTTCATTGCACTGCTGTGGTCCGTGATGGCCCTGGCTGCCGTGGAAGTCAACAAGGCGAATGAAGCCGAACTGACATCCATCAAGGGCATTGGCCCGGCCATGTCGGCACGCATTCTCGAGGAGCGCAAATCTTCCGCCTTCAAGGACTGGCCCGATTTCATTGCCCGCGTCAAAGGCGTGGGCGAACCGACCGCCGCCAAGTTCTCGGGTGAAGGCCTGACGGTCAATGGCACCAGCTACAAGGGCCAGGGAGCCAAGCCCGATGCAAAGGACACGGCGGCCAAGGACACCAAGGACACGGCAGCCAAAGGCGCCAAGCCGACCAAGGACCAGGCCGCCAAACCGGCCACGCCGCCCAAGGCCGGCGCGGCCTCCTGAGTACGCCAACTGTCTCTATCCAACCCGCTTCGGCGGGTTTTTCATGCGTACTACCCTCGGGGTATGCGCGGCCATAGCCTGAAACATGCTCAGGTTTTCATAGCGAAGCAAAAAACCTTGCCCGTAAAATGAACCGCCCATGCCCCTGATCACCCTCATCCTCCTACCCTTCATCGGCAGCCTGATTGCCGCAATGCTGCCCGCCAATGCGCGCAATACGGAGTCAACGCTGGCCGGCGTCATCGCCCTCGGCTGCGCCATCCAGACGGCATTGCTGTTCCCCCAGATCGCCGATGGGGAGGTGCTGCGCCAGGAGATCGAGTGGCTGCCGGCACTGGGGCTGAATCTGGTGATCCGCATGGACGGCTTTGCCTGGATGTTCTGCATGCTGGTGCTGGGCATCGGTTCGCTGGTGGTGCTTTATGCGCGCTACTACATGTCGCCGGCCGATCCCGTGCCGCGCTTTTTCTCGTTCTTTCTGGCCTTCATGGGCGCGATGGCGGGCGTGGTGCTGTCGGGCAACATCATCCAGATTGCCTTCTTCTGGGAGCTGACCAGCCTCTTCTCCTTTCTTCTGATCGGATACTGGCACCACCGCAAGGATGCACGCCGGGGCGCGCGCATGGCGCTGACGGTGACGGGAACGGGCGGCCTGGCCATGCTGGCCGGCATGCTGGTGCTGGGCCACATCGTGGGCAGCTATGACCTGGACAACGTGCTCATCGCCGGCCAGCAGGTGCGCGACCACCAGTTGTACCTGGTCGCCCTGGTGCTGATCCTGCTGGGCGCACTGACCAAGAGCGCGCAGTTCCCCTTCCACTTCTGGCTGCCGCACGCCATGGCCGCGCCCACGCCGGTGTCGGCCTACCTGCACTCCGCCACCATGGTCAAGGCGGGTGTGTTCCTGCTGGCGCGCATGTGGCCCGTGCTGGGCGACACCGATGCCTGGTTCTGGCTGGTGGGCGGAGCCGGCGCGGCAACGCTGCTCATCGGTGGCTATCTGGCCATGTTTCAGCACGATCTCAAGGGATTGCTGGCCTATTCGACGATTTCCCACCTGGGCCTGATCACGCTGCTGCTGGGCCTCAACAGCAAGCTGGCGGCCGTGGCTGCGGTGTTCCACATCATGAACCACGCGACCTTCAAGGCCTCGCTGTTCATGGCCGCAGGCATCGTTGACCATGAAAGCGGCACGCGCGATATCCGCCGCCTCTCGGGCCTGCGGCACATGATGCCCATCACGGCCACGCTGGCCTGCGTGGCCAGTGCTGCCATGGCGGGCGTGCCGCTGCTCAACGGCTTCCTGTCCAAGGAAATGTTCTTCGCCGAGACCGTCTATCTGGACGCTGCCCCCTGGGTGCGCACTGCCCTGCCCGTGGCCGCCACGGTGGCGGGCATGTTCAGCGTGGCCTATTCGCTGCGCTTCACCATCGACGTCTTCTTCGGCCCCAAGGCCACCGACCTGCCGCACGAGCCGCACGAGCCGCCGCACTGGATGCGCGTGCCCGTCGAATTGCTGGTGCTGGCCTGCCTGGTGGTCGGCATGCTGCCGGCGTGGGCGGTGGGCAGCTTCCTTGCAGCGGCCGCCACGCCCGTGGTCGGCGGCGATCTGCCCGAGTACAGCCTGGCCATCTGGCACGGCTGGAACATGCCCTTGATCATGAGCCTTGTGGCGTTGATTGGCGGCATCCTGCTGTACATGCTGCTGCGCTGGCAGCGCCAGGCCGGCCATATTGATACCGCACCGCTGGTGGGCACGCTCAGCGGCCAGCGCATCTTCGAGAACCTGCTGGCCCGCCTGTCCCTGCTGGGCCGCTGGTCGCGCCGGCGCCTGTCCACCATGCGCCTGCAGTGGCAGATGCTGTGGCTGGTCTGCACCGCCGTGCTGGCGGGCGTTCTGCCGCTGTGGCTGCAGGGCATCAAGCTGGGCGATCGGGGCATGCTGCCGCTGTCGCCCGCCTTCGTGCTGCTGTGGTCGGTGGGCATTCTCTGCGCCCTGGGCACGGCCTGGAAGGCCAAGTACCACCGGCTGACCGCGCTGATCATGCTGGGCGGTGCCGGCCTGTGCACCTGCCTGACCTTCCTGTGGTTCTCGGCGCCCGATCTGGCGCTGACCCAGCTGGTGGTCGAGGTCGCCACCACGGTGCTGATGCTGCTGGGCCTGCGCTGGATGCCCAAGCGCGACAAGAGCCTGCACATTCCCGTGCTGTCCGCCGAGCTGCGTGCCCGCTCGCGCCGCATGCGCGACCTGCTGCTGTCGCTGGTGGCCGGGGGCGGCATGGCCTGGCTGGCCTTCGCCATGATGAGCCGCCCCTTCTATGACGGCGCCTCCACCTTCTTCCTCGAACATGCGCTCAGCGACGGCGGCGGCACCAATGTGGTCAACGTCATGCTGGTGGACTTCCGTGGCTTCGACACCTTCGGCGAAATCGTGGTGCTGGGCATCGTGGCCCTGGTGGTCTATGCCCTGCTGCGGCGCTTCCGCCCGGCCCGCGAGACGCTGGACCTGCCCGAACAGCAGCGCTACGTGCCAGGCGACCTGCAGACCGATCTGTTCAATCCGCGCAATGCCGGCGATACGGCCGTGGGCTACCTGATGGTGCCCGCCGTGCTGGTCCGCCTGCTGCTGCCTTTCGCGGCCCTGGTCTCGGTCTACATCTTCATGCGCGGCCACAACGAACCCGGAGGCGGCTTCGTCGCCGGCCTGGTGTTCTCTGTGGCCTTGCTGATGCAGTACATCATCTCCGGCACGCAGTGGGTCGAGGCCCACTTGCCGATCTTCCCGCGCCGATGGATCGGTGTCGGCCTGCTGTTCGCACTGGGTACCGGCATGGGCTCCATCGTGGCCGGCTATCCCTTCCTCACCAGCCACACCTTCCATATGACCCTGCCAGTCGTCGGCGACGTGCATCTCGCCAGCGCCCTGTTCTTCGACATCGGTGTGTTCTCACTGGTGGTGGGCGCGACCATGCTCATTCTGACGGCCATCGCCCACCAATCGGTGCGCAGCCACCGCTACCACGCCCGCCTGCTGGAGGAGCAGCAACAACAGGCCGAGGAGGCCGAAGCCGCCGTGCAACAGGCCACCGCCGCAGCCCTGGCGCGAGGAGGTTTCTGATGGAAGTCGTGCTTGCCATTGCCATCGGCGTACTGACCGGCTCGGGCGTGTGGCTGCTGCTGCGCCCACGCACCTACCAGGTCATCATGGGCCTGGCCCTGCTGTCTTACGCAGTCAACCTGTTCATCTTCAGCATGGGCCGCCAGGGCCTGGCCATTGACAAGGAGCCCGTGCTGCGGGCCGGCGTACCGCAGGATCTCGCGCACTACGCAGACCCCATGCCCCAGGCGCTGGTGCTCACGGCCATCGTGATCGGCTTTGCCATGACGGCGCTGTTCCTGGTGGTGCTGCTGGCCTCGCGCGGCACCACCGCCACCGACCATGTGGACGGAGCCCATTCCCGCACCGAGCAGGAGATGCCATGAACGAGCTGACCGCCCGTCTCATGCCGCACCTGATGCTGGCGCCCATCGTGCTGCCCATGCTCTCGGCAGCGCTGATGCTGCTGCTGCGCGAGGAGCGCCAGCGCGTGAAGTTCGCCCTTGGCCTGGTGTCCACCGTGCTGGGCCTGGGCGTGGCCGTGCTGCTGATGCTGTGGACCGACCAGGCCGGCGCACCCGTCAACCTGGGCGTCTACATGCCGGGCAACTGGCCCATGCCCTTCGGCATCTCGCTGGCGCTGGACCGCCTGACCGGCATGATGCTGGTGCTGACCTACACGGTGGCCCTGGCCTCGCTGATCTTCTCCAGCGCCCGCTGGCACCGCGCGGGGATGCACTTTCACTCGCTGTTCCAGTTCCAGCTGATGGGCCTGAGCGGCGCCTTCCTCACGGCGGACCTGTTCAACCTGTTCGTGTTCTTCGAGATCATGCTCGCGGCCTCCTACGGCCTGTTGCTGCATGGCTCGGGCCGGGCGCGCATCCAGGCGGGCCTGCACTACATCGCCATCAACCTGGCCGCCTCGTCGCTGTTCCTCATCGGCGTGTCCATGCTCTACGGCCTGACCGGCACGCTGAACATGGCCGACCTGGCGCGCGCCATTCCCCAGATCAGCAGTGCCGACCGCGGGCTGCTGCATTCGGCAGCGGCCATCCTGGGCATCGCCTTCCTGACCAAGGCGGCCATGTGGCCGCTGAACTTCTGGCTGGTGCCGGCCTACAGCGCGGCCACCGCGCCCGTCGGTGCCGTATTTGCGCTCATGACCAAGGTGGGCGTCTACGTGGTGCTGCGGCTGTGGACGCTGCTGTTCAGCTCCGAGGCCGGGTCCTCCGCCCTGTTCGGCAGCACCTGGCTGATCGTCGGCGGCATGCTGACCATGGCCTTCGGCGGCCTGGGCATGCTGGGCTCGCAGCGCCTGACGCATATCGCGGGCTTTGCGGCCATCCTGTCGTCAGGCACCCTGCTGGCTGCCACGGGCTTTGGCCAGAATGCACTGACGGCGGGGCTGCTGTACTACCTGCCCAGCTCCACCCTGGCCGTGAGCGCGCTCTTCCTGATTGCCGACGTGGTGGACCGCTGGCGCGTGGACGACGACGCGGGCGAGCCCTATGAAGACGATGAGGCGCCCTTCCTCAACGCCGAGCTGCTTCCCACCGAGGGATTCAACCTTGACGAATCCGAAGAGGTGCTGATCGGGCGGGCGATTCCCGCCGCAGCTGCCTTCATCGGCCTGAGCTTCATGCTGGCCACCCTGGTGGTTACCGGCCTGCCCCCGCTGTCGGGCTTCGTGGGCAAGTTCGCCATGCTGTCTGCCCTGCTCAACCCGCTGGGCCTGGGCAACTCCAGCGGCTTCCAGGCCGGCTGGGCCGGCTGGGTGCTGGTGGCGCTGATGATCATCACCGGGCTGCTGGCCCTGCTGTCGCTGGTGCGCGCCGGCATACGCCACTTTTGGGCGACCGAGGAGCAGAACTCCCCCTCGCTGCGCGTGGTCGAAGGCCTGCCCATCGCCTTGCTGCTGGCCTGCTGCGTGGCACTGACCATGCGCGGCGGCGAGCTGATGGGCTACACCCAGCGCGCAGCCGATGCGCTGCTGGCGCCCGATGTCTATGTGCGCTCCGTCATGGGCACGCAGCCCGAGCCCAGCCCGGCAGAAAAGAAGGCCCGCCTGGAAGCCGGCCCTGAAGGCGCGGCACGCGCCGCGGCCCAGGCCAGTGGCGCGCCCATACCCGCAGGCATAGGCGATGCAGGCACGACGGCGGGCAAGGAGGATTCCCGATGATGAAAACCTTGCTGCCCGCGCCGCTGCTGTCGGTGGCGCTGTTCCTGCTGTGGCTGCTGCTCAACCGTTCGTTCAGCAGTGGACAGATCCTGCTCGGTGCATTGCTGGGCCTGCTGCTGCCGCTGCTGCTGCGCGGCCTGCGCCCCTTGCCCGTGCGGGTGCGCCATCCGCTGACCATCCTGCGCTTGGCGCTGCGCGTGGTCTGGGACACCTCGGTGTCCAACTTCAACGTTGTGCGCTTCATGCTGTTTCCGGGCATGCGCAAGCACCCGGCCAACTTCGTGCGCATCCCGCTGGAACTGCGCGACCCCAACGGCCTGGCCGTGCTCGCCATGATCGTGTGCATCACGCCCGGCACGGCCTGGGCCGAGATCTCGCGCGACCGCTCCCAGCTCATGCTGCATGTGCTGGAGGTCGATGATCCCGAGGAGATCGTCCAGCACGTCAAGCGTTGCTACGAGCGCCCCCTGATGGAGATTTTCGAATGATGCCCTGGTTCCACTGGACTTTGATGTTCGCGCTGGGCCTGCTGGTCGCGGCCATGGGCTGCGCCGTGCTGCGCCTGCTCAAGGGCCCGCACGCCCAGGACCGCGTGCTGGCGCTGGACTGCATGTACCTCAACGGCATGCTGGCCATGCTGCTCATGGGCATCATCTACGACAGCACAAGCTACTTCGAGGCGGCCTTGCTGGTCGCGCTGTTCGGCTGCGTGGGCTCCACCGCCATGGCCAAGTTCCTGCTGCGCGGCGAGGTGATCGAATGACGCCGGAGACCACACTGCCGCTGTGGTGCCAGATCCTGGTTGCCGCGCTGGCGCTGGGCGGCGCCATCATCGCCTTCCTGGGCTCCATGGGACTGTGGCGGCTGGGCAGCTATTTCGAGCGCGTGCATGCGCCCTCCATCATCGCCACCATGGGCTGCTGGCTGATCATGCATGCCACCTGGATCTACTTTTCCGTCAGCGGCCAGAGCCTGGCCGTGCATGCGCTGCTGATTGCGGTCTTCATTTCCGTGACCGTGCCCATCACCACCATCTTCCTGATGCGCGCAGCCCTGTTCCGCGCGCGCCGTGCGGGCCAGGACGTGCCGCCGCCGCTGAGCACCGTCGTGCGCAACGAACCGGCCGAGCACCCGGACGTCTGAAATCGCTTGCGGCGCCTGAAAATGCCCGCCCATTGCCGGTGGCGGGCCCCGGTCCCAAGCCCTGCCCAACTGCTCAGCATACGAATCTGTCACCGGCCCCGTCAATGCGCAAAGCAACGGATACGCGAGCCCCGCGGCTATGAGTTTGTGAGCGTATAGTGCAGTCATCATCTGCGCTGGCAACGCATTTGATGGAACGGCCACAGGCGTGGCCGCCCTGGGTTTTTCTGTGTACGAGGGTTCATGCAAATCTCTTCCCCCCTGACCGATACCGATCTGGCCAACGGCTGGTCGGCCCTTCACAACCAGGCGCACAACGGCATGGCATTGCAGCAGAATTCCAATCGCCTCGCCTTCGCGGACCCGGAATTCATGTTCCGCCGCGAGACCCGCGGCATCCGCATGCAGCTGGAGCTGCTCAAGCCCGACCTGGCGCAGATCGAACGCGGCATAGAAAACACCGTCGTGGTCTATGGCAGCGCGCGCTTCGTGGACCTGGAGCAGGCCGAGCAGCAACTGGCCGACGCGCAGGCCAGCGGCGATGCACAGCGCATTGCAGTGGCCGAGCGCGCCGTGCGCAACGCCCACCGCTACGAGCAGGCCCGCGCCTTCACGCGCATCGTGGCCGCCGACAGCCTGAACCAGCCGCCCGAGGAGCGCCTCTATATCTGCACCGGCGGCGGCCCCGGCATCATGGAGGCGGCCAACCGTGGCGCCCATGATGTGGGCGCACCCAGCATCGGCCTGAACATCGAGCTGCCGCACGAGCAAAACGGCAATCGCTTCATCTCGCCGGACCTGAGCTTCAAGTTCCACTACTTCGCCTTGCGCAAGATGCATTTCATGATGCGCGCCAAGGCCCTGGTGGCCTTCCCCGGCGGCTTCGGCACGCTGGACGAGCTGTTCGAGGTGCTGACCCTGATGCAGACCGGCAAGACGCATTCCGTGCCCGTGATCCTGTTCGGCACCGAGTTCTGGAAGCGGCTGCTCAACATCGACCTGATGATCGAGGAAGGCACGATCTCGCCCAAGGACCTGCAGCTGTTCCGCTATACCGATGATCCGGTAGAGGCCTGGGCGCTGATCAAGCAGTTCCACGCTGGCGGCTGGTAAGCCGCAGCGGCCGGCAGGCCGCCACCGCATCGCAAGGCGATCTGCGCACCAAGGCGCAGGTCGCTTTTTTCATTCCGGCTTGTGCGGCGGCAGCCCCATGAACCAGGCCGTGCGGATGCCCGAGGCCACGGCCGCGCCCACCACCCAGAACAGCGCAGACACGCCGATCAGCGCCCCCGCCGAGCCGAACAGCACGGGCATGGCCACGCTGGAGGCATTGATGGCCATGAGCCGCAGGCCCAGCGCCTCGCCATGGCGGTGCTCGGGCGTGATCTGGTGCAGCATGCTCATGACCATGGGCTGCACCGAGCCCAGCGAAAAGCCCAGCAGCACCGAGCACACGCCCATGGTCAGTGCCGAGTCCATGAAGGGGTACAGCGCAAAGACGAAGGCGGTGATGGCCATGGCGCCGGAGATCACGGCGCCTTCGCGCAGGCGCTCGGCCACCAGCGGCATGGCCAGGCGGATGGCGGCGGCCGCCACGGCAAAAATGCCCAGCAGCGTGCCGATGACCGAGGCGCTCAACCCCTTCTCATGGCCCAGCAGCGGCAGCACGAAGGTGTGCACATCCCAGCACGCCGACTGCAGCCAGTTGACCAGCAGCAGGTTGCGGAAGTTGCGGTCGCGCAGCAGGTCCCAGGCATGCTGCTTGGGGCCGCCGATGGGCGCGCGCACGGGCGGCAGCTCCTGCGTGTGGCGCACCCAGCTCCAGGCCAGCACGGGCACCAGGGCCAGCAGGCCGAAGGCGACGCGGTAGCCCATGGTGCTGCCCTCGCCGCCAAAATTCGCGTGATCGATCAGCAGCCCGGTGCTGAAAGGCCCGATGAAGTTGGAGATGGCCGGGCCTATGGCCAGCCAGCTGAACACCTTCTTGAGCGCCAACGCATCGTGGGTGACCCGCCCCGCATGGCGCTGCACGGCAATCACCACCGCGCCGCTGGCACCGCCCGTCAGCAGCGCCACCAGGCACAGCACGGGATAGACCGGAAACGCCAGCGCCAGCGCACAGCCGCCGCTGGCCGCCAGCATGGACAGAAAAAACGGCTTGCGAAAACCATGCTTGTCCGCAAAGCGCCCGGCCGGCAGCGCCAGGAACACCTGGGTCAGCGCAAACAGCGCCAGCAAGATCCCCACGGCCGCCGCGCTGTAGCCCTGTTGCAGCGCCAGCAAAGGCGCGGCCAGCCGCATGCCGGCCATAGTGGCGTGCACGCTGACCTGGGCCATGATGACTTTGAACAGCGCCAGATTCATCTCAGTCCTGCTCCGACCCTGGCTCCAGGCCTGCCGCCGTGTCCTTGTCGTCCGGCAGACCGGGCAGCCCTGCGCTCGAGGCCGGCGCGGGCAGCTCCTGCACATCGCGCAATTGCCGCTGGATGGCGCGCGTGCGCACACCCACCTGCTCGAAGCGCTTGGCGGCGGCATCGATGGATTTGCGCGTGGCATCCACCACCTCGCCGAACTTGGCGAACTCGGTCTTGACCTGGCCCAGCACGGCCCAGACCTCGGAGGAGCGCTTTTCGATGGCCAGCGTCTTGAAGCCCATCTGCAGGCTGCTGAGCATGGCCGCCAGGTTGGCCGGGCCGGTGACCATCACGCGGCAGCCGTTTTGTACGGCCTCGACCAGGCCGGGGCGGCGCATGACCTCGGCAAACAGGCCTTCCGTGGGCAGGTAGAGCACGGCAAAGTCCGTGGTGTGGGGCGGGCTCACATACTTGCCATGGATCTTGCGGGCCTCGAACTTGATCGATGCCTCGAAGGCATTGCCGGCTGAGGCAATTGCGGCCTTGTCCGCCGCATCCTGGGCATCCAGCAGGCGCTGGTACTGCTCGACCGGGTATTTGGCATCGATGGGCAGCCAGACCGGCGTCTCGTCGCTGCGCCCGGGCAGGCGGATGGCGAACTCCACCATGTCGTCGCTGCCGGGCACGGTCTTGACGTTGCGCGCGTATTGCTCGGGCGTGAGCACGTTCTCGATGATGGCGCCCAGCTGCAGCTCGCCCCAGGTGCCGCGCGTCTTCACATTGGTCATCACGCGCTTGAGATCGCCCACGCTGCCGGCCAGCGTCTGCATCTCGCCCAGGCCCTTGTGCACCTGCTCCAGCCGGTCGCTGACCAGCTTGAACGATTCGCCCAGGCGCTGCTCCAGCGTGGCATGCAGCTTCTCGTCCACCGTGCGCCGCATCTCCTCCAGCCGCGCCGCGTTGTCCGACTGGATGGTGGCCAGGCGCTCGTTGAGCGTGCCGCGCAGCTGTTCGGCATGGACCTGGCTGGACTGCGCCAGCCCGCCCAGCTGCTGCTGGATGTCGTTCTTGAGGGAGTCCAGCGTGCTGCGCGTGGTCTGCGCCAGCGCCTCGAAACGCTCCTGCACATGGGCGTTGAAGCGCTGCGTGCTTTCGCCCTGGACCTCGCGGGCCTGGGCGCTGTCGGCGGCCAGGCGCACAGTGAGCCGGCCCAGTTCCATGCGAAAGGCTGCCAGCGCCTCGCCCTGCTCGCGCCGCGCCGCCTGTGCATCGAGCTGGGCCTGGGCCAGATGGGCCTGCAGCTGCTGCGACACGCGGTCCAGCCCGCCGTCGCTCTTGGCCACGGCCATCTGCGTGGCCTGGGCGCCGCGCTCGAGCTGCTGCAGCCGCACATCCAGCATCTGCAGCGCCTGCAGCAACTGCTGCGGCGCCACCCCGCCATCGCGCTGCGCCGAGCGCCTGCACAGCAGCCAGATCACGGCCGCCTGCCCCAACAGCAGCACGGCCCATGCCGCCCACCACACTCCGGATATCTGGGTCAAGATCTTGCTTCAGCTCCATGCAGCGGGAAGCGGCCAGGGCCTGCCTTCCCGCGATTGTCGGGATACGGCACTCAGGCCTTGGCGCGCGCGCCTGCGGCCGCCGCCTCGGGCTGGTTGACGGGCGTGCGCGGGCCCTTGCCGCTCAGAAAGTCGATCAGGTTGTCGGCTGCCAGCTCGGCCATGGCGCTGCGCGTGCCCATGGTGGCGCTGGCGATGTGCGGGGTCAGCACGACATTGGGCACGGTCAGCAGGTCGGGATGGACCGATGGCTCGCCCTCGAACACGTCCAGGCCGGCGGCGGCAATGGTCCTGTCGCGCAGCGCCCTGGCCAGCGCCGCGTCATCGACGATGCCACCGCGCGCGATGTTGATCAGCGTGGCCGTGGGCTTCATCCTGGCGATCTCGGCCGCGCCTATGGTGTGGTGGTTTTCCTTGGTGTAGGGCAGCACCAGCACCACATGGTCAGCCATGGCCAGCAGTTCGTCCTTGCCCACGTAGCCGGCCTTGCATTCGGCTTCCAGCTCGGGCGACAGTCGCGAGCGGTTGTGATAGACCACCTTCATGCCGAAGCCATGCGCACCGCGCCGGGCAATGCCCTGGCCGATGCGGCCCATGCCGATGATGCCCAGCGTGCTGCCGTGCACTTCCGAGCCGGCAAACAGGTCGTAGCGCCAGGAGTTCCACTTTCCGGCGCGCAGGTAGTGCTCGCTCTCGGTCACGCGGCGGGCCGTGGCCATGAGCAGGGCGAAGCCGAAGTCGGCCGTGGTCTCGGTCAGCACGTCGGGCGCGTTCGTGCCCTGCACGCCTGCAGCCGTCATCGCGGGCACGTCGAAGTTGTTGTAGCCCACGGCCATGTTGGCCACGACCTTCAGGCGCGGGCAGGCCGCCAGCAGTGCCGCATCGATGGTCTGCGAGCCTGTGGTCAGCACGCCGTCCTTGTCCTGCAGATGCGCGGCCAGCTCCTGCGGGCTCCAGACCACGTCGTCCTGGTTGGACTCGACCTCGAAGTGCTGCTCCAGCTTGCGCACCACCTCGGGCGGGATGGCGCGGGCGATCAGGATGCGGGGTTTGCTTGCCATGTCTGTCTCTTTCCTTGTCTTGGCGGGAGGCGGTTCTTCAGCGGAACCAGATGAAGCTCATCAATACGAACAGCGGCACCAGAATGCCCAGCGACCAGGCCATGTAGCCGAAGAAGCTGGGCATCTTCACGCCGCGCTCCTCGGCAATGGCCTTGACCATCAGGTTGGGCGCGTTGCCGATATAGGTGTTGGCACCCATGAACACCGCGCCCGCGGAGATGGCCGCCAACGTGGAGGCCATCGTGGTCATCAGCTGCGCGGCGTCGCCCCCTGCGGTGTTGAAGAACACCAGGTAGGTCGGCGCGTTGTCGAGGAAGGAGGACAGCAGGCCCGTGGCCCAGAAGTACATCAGCGGATCGGGCGTGCCGTCGGCGCGCGTGACGGCGCCCACGATGGCGCCGAACGGCCCGCCCGTGCCCGCCTTGAGCATGGCGATCACGGGGATGATGGTCAGGAAGATGCCCGCGAACAGCTTGGCCACTTCCTGCATCGGCCCCCAGCCGAATTCGTTGGCCTGGTGCACGCTGCGCGGCGTGAGCCGCAGGGACAGCAGCGCCACCACGATCAGGCCCGCATCGCGCACCAGCCCCGGCAGGCCCACATGCGTGCCGGCCAGCACCAGGCCTGCATCGGTGCGCCACAGGCCGCTCATCAGCACCAGGGCCACCACGGCCAGCAGCAGCGCGAAGTTCACGCTGCCATCGAAGCCCAGGCGGCTGGCGCGGCCCGAGGCGTCGATGCTGGGCGTGGGATCGGGCAGGTCCGCCTCGCCGGCCTTGCGCAGCAGCCAGGTGTCGATCGCGTAGAACAGCGCCAGCAGCACGCCGACCAGGAACAGGGTCTCGGTGAAGATGTGGCGCACCGTCCAGAAGAAGTCCACGCCCTTGAGAAAGCCCAGGAACAGCGGCGGGTCGCCCAGCGGCGTCAGCGAGCCCCCGGCATTGGAGACGATGAAGATGAAGAACACCACCACATGCACCTGGTGCCTGCGGTTGTCGTTGGCGCGCAGCAGCGGCCGGATCAGCAGCATCGATGCGCCCGTGGTTCCCATGAAGCTGGCCAGCACGGCGCCGATCGCCAGGATGGCCGTGTTCAGCCCCGGCGAGCCCTTGAGATTGCCGCGCACATAGATGCCGCCAGACACCGTGTACAGCGCCGTCAGCAGGATCACGAAGGGCAGGTACTCGGCCAGCAGCGCATGCACCAGGTTGGCCAGGGCCGCACCCGCACCGAACACCGCGGCAAAGGGCAGCAGGAAGGCCAGCGCCCAGGCCGCCGTCAACTTGCCGAAATGCCGATGCCAGAAATGGGGCGCCGCCAGCGGCACCAGGGCAATCGACAGCAGCATGCCCGCAAAGGGCACGCCCCAGAGCACCGACAGCCGGCCGCCATCGATCTCGGCCGCCAGGGCCCAGGAGGGCACGCAGGCGACGAGCAGCACCAACAATCCACGCAAGGCCTTCATGGTCCCGTCTCCTCTTTGTTCTGTATTCACTGTCCCCTCCTGGCAGCGGGCCGCGCAGCGATCAAGTCTGTGCTGCGGGCGCCGCGATCTCGAACACCTGGCGCAGATAGGCCAGGTATTTCTCGTCGTCGCACATGCTCTTGCCCGGTGTGTCCGAGAGCTTGGCCACGGGCTGGCCGTTGCAGCGCGTCATCTTGATGACGATCTGCAGCGGCACATGGTCGGGCGCGTCGCCCAGGTCATTGGTCAGGTTGGTGCCGATGCCAAAGGCCAGCTGGCAGCGCCCGTGGAAGCGCTGGAACAGCTCGATGGTGCGCGGCACCGTCAGGCCGTCGCTGAAGATCAGCGTCTTGGTCAGCGGGTCGATGCGGTTGGCGCGGTAGTGGGCCAGCAGCCGCTCGCCCCACTCGAACGGGTCCCCGCTGTCATGGCGCGCGCCATCGAAGAGCTTGCAGAAGTACAGGTCGAAATCGCGCAGGAAGGCCGACATGCCGTAGACATCCGACAGCGCAATGCCCAGGTCGCCCCGGTACTCGCGCGCCCAGGACTCGAAGCCGAAGATCTGGCTGTCGCGCAGGCGCGGGCCCAGGGACTGGCAGGCCTGCAGGTATTCATGGGCCAGCGTGCCCAGGGGCCGCACGCCCAGCTTCATGGCATACAGCACGTTGCTGGTGCCCGCGAACTGCCCCTCGGACTCCGCGGATGCGCCGGGCCGGCCCAGGCGTGCGCACAGCACGCGCAGCACCTCTTCATGCCAGGCCCGCGAAAAGCGGCGGCGCGTGCCGTAGTCGGCAATCTTGAGCTGCTCCAGGCCCGGCTGCTGCAGCAGCGCGATCTTGGCATCCAGCCGGCGCCGGCCCTCGGGAAAATCGGGCACCGGCTGGGTGTTGCGGAAGTACACCTCGTTGACGATGGCCAGCACGGGAATCTCGAACAAGATGGTGTGCAGCCAGGGCCCGCGGATGGTGATGTCGATCTCGCCATTGGGCAGCGCCTGCACCGTGACGCACTTCTCGTTGAGGTGGAACAGGCTCAGGAAATCGACGAAATCGCTCTTGATGAAGCGCAGCGAGCTCAGGTAGGCCAGCTCCGCATCCTGGAACCGCAGGCTGCACAGCGAGCGGATCTCGGCCCGGATCTCGTTCACATAGGGCGCAAGCTGCACACCGGGATTGCGGCACTTGAAACGGTACTCGACCTGTGCCCCGGGAAACTGGTGCAGCACCACCTGCATCATCGTGAATTTGTACAGGTCGGTATCGAGCAGGCTGGTGATGATCATGGACAGAGCCGGGCGGTAGGCGCCCAAGCGGTCAGATGGCAGACAGCTTTCGAGTGTAGGCCATCCACACGCCGCCGCGCTGCGAGCGGGCGCCTTGCATGCGCCCCGAACGCCATCAACCGCGCAGCAACGGCTCCAGCACCCGGCGCAGCGCCTGTGGAATCTGGGCAGGCCGGCGCGTCTGCCGGTCCACATAGACATGGACGAAATGCCCGGCTGCGGCCGACAGCGGCTCACCCTGCGCAAACAGCCCCACCTCGTAGCGCACGCTGGAGCCGCCGATGCGGGCCACGCGGATGCCGGCCTCCACCTCCTGCGGAAAGGCCAGCGGGGCGAAGTAATTGCATTGGGTCTCTATGACCAGTCCTATCGTCTCGCCCGCATGAATGTCCAGCGCGCCCTGCTCTATCAGATGGGCATTCACCGCCGTATCGAACCAGCTGTAATAGACGACGTTGTTGACGTGCCCGTAGACATCGTTGTCCGACCAGCGCGTGCTGATGCGTCGAAATGCCGCATAGGCCGAACGGGGCTGCGGCGCGGGGCGGCTCGGGGGCGATTCATTCATGGCGGCCATTGTGCCGCCGGCCGAATGCGCCCTGTCCCCGGCCACTGTCGCCATCACGACGCGCACTGCTGCCAATCACTCGCCAAGCGAGTAAGCATGCCAACTGAAAAATGTCGTCAAACCGACATAAAATCAATTCAAAATCAAAGACTTACAAAAAACCCACAGCTTTCCGATTTTTTTTGCTGCACCGCAGCATTAGGTACTTGATTCCTTTTTTGCAATCCCTACAATAAGACCCATGCTGCACTGCAACATGACACTCAGTCAGGTCAGCGCAGGCAATTCCCCGTAACCCGAGACCCCAGTGGTCCGTTTTTCTGGAGACTGACATGAGCTTGACCCCTGACCAAATCCTGAGCGCACAAAAGGCCAACCTGGAAACCCTGTTCGGCCTGACGAGCAAGGCCTTCGAAGGCGTTGAAAAGCTGGTGGAACTGAATGTGACCGCCTCGCGCGCCGCACTGACCGAAGCTGCCCAGCACACCCAGGCTGTCCTGAGCGTCAAGGACGCACAGGAACTGCTGTCGCTGCAGGCCAACCTGTTCCAGCCCCTGGCTGAAAAGACCGCTGCCTACAGCCGTCACCTGTACGACATCGCCAGCGGCACCGGCGCCGAACTGGCCAAGACCTTCGAAAGCCAGGCATCCGACCTGCAAAAGAACTTCAGCGCCCTGGTGGACACCACGGCCAAGAACGCACCCGCCGGTTCCGAAACCGCCGTTGCCGTGATGAAGAGCGCCGTGTCGGCTGCCAACAATGCCTTCGAGTCGGTGCAAAAGGCCGTCAAGCAGGCTTCGGACCTGGCGGAAGCCAACTTCACGGCCGTGACCAACACCGCCAACGAAGCCGTCCAGTCGGCCCAGACCCGCAAGCGTTGATCACGCTGTCTTACAACGAGGCTGCGTGCAAGAATCAGTGATTACCCGCATAATTGCACGCATCCCGGGTCGAAAGACCTGACCAGTTGTCTCCTTGGATCCTCTTGAAACCCCCGTTTCTGGATCCTTTCAAACCCAGTCTTTGGACTGGGTTTTTTTTCGTGCGCTTTTTCGCGCGCCATGGCTCGCGGCCCACCAGGGACCACCGCGCACAAGCCCTTAGACGGGCCCCACCCTTTATTAAGAACAATTCGCGTTTGACCTATCATCGCGCTTTGCCAACAAAGAGAGGCCTGTCTTCATGTCGAAATCCCTGAAAGCCCTGTTTGCCGCTTGCGCCCTGGTGGCTGCCGGCACAGCCATTGCCGACTCCCAGGTCGTCAACCTCTACTCCGCGCGCCACTACTCCACGGACGAGGAGCTGTACAACGGCTTCACCAAGGCCACCGGCATCAAGATCAACCGCGTGGACGGCGACGACGCCGGCATCATTGCGCGCCTGAAGGCCGAGGGCCAGGCCTCGCCGGCCGATGTGATCCTGCTGGTCGATGCCGCACGCCTGTACCGCGGCGAGGTCGATGGCCTGTTCCAGCCCATCCACTCCAAGCTACTGGAAGACGCGATCCCCTCCAACCTGCGCGCCCAGCCCACGGCCGATGGCATCAGCTGGTTCGGCCTGTCCACACGCGCCCGCGTCATCGTCTACAACAAGGCCAAGGTCCAGCCCGCCGACGTGCAGAACTACGAATCGCTGGCCGACCCCAAGTTCAAGGGCCAGCTGTGCATCCGCTCGGGCTCGCATCCCTACAACCTGAGCCTGTTCGGCACCGTGGTCGAGCACATGGGCGACCAGAAGGCCGAAGGCTGGATCCAGGGCATGAAGGCCAACCTGGCCCGCCCGCCCAAGGGTGGCGACACCGACCAGATCAAGGCCGTGGCCTCGGGCGAATGCACCATCGGCGTGACCAACAGCTACTACCTGGCGCGCATGATGCGCTCGGGCAAGCCTGAGGACCAGGCCGTGGTCGGCAAGATCGGCGTGGTCTTCCCCAACCAGTCCAGCTGGGGCACGCACCTGAACATCGCGGGCGGCGCCGTGGCACGCCATGCCAAGAACAAGGACAACGCCGTCAAATTCCTGGAGTACCTGGCCAGCCCCGCCGCCCAGAACTACTTTGCCAACGGCAACAACGAGTGGCCCGCAGCCAAGGGCGTGGAACTGGACAACCCTGCCCTCAAGGAGATGACCGGCGGCAAGCCCTTCAAGAGCGAGACCATCCCGATCACGGCCGTGGGCAAGAACATGACCAAGGTCCAGCAAATGCTCGATCGCGCAGGTTTCCAGTAACCCCCATCGCGCCCATCACCAGCCCGGCACTGCCGGGCTTTTTCTTGGGCGCGACATGGCTGCAGCCGGGGCTGCATGCATAATTTGAGAGTTACGTTTACGTCAACGTCAGATAACCAAGGAGACATTCCATGCAGATCAAGGACCGGGTATTCATCGTCACGGGCGGCGCCTCCGGGCTGGGCGAAGGCACGGCGCGCATGCTGGCGGCCGAGGGCGGCAAGGTGGTGATTGCCGACATGCAGGCGGACAAGGGCGAGGCCGTGGCGCGCGAGATCGGCGGCGTCTTCGTCAAATGCGACGTGAGCCAGGAGGCCGATGGCCAGGCTGTGGTGGACAAGGCCGTGAGCCTGGGCAAGCTGGCAGGCCTGGTCAACTGCGCAGGCATTGCGCCGGCCGAGAAGACCGTGGGCAAGAACGGCGCGCACAACCTGGCGCTGTTCTCCAAGACCATCACCGTCAACCTGATCGGCAGCTTCAACATGATCCGCCTGGCCGCCACCGCCATGTCGGCCAACGAGCCCGAGAGCACGGGCGAGCGCGGCGTGCTGATCTCCACGGCCAGCGTGGCGGCCTACGACGGCCAGATCGGCCAGGCGGCCTATGCGGCGTCCAAGGGCGGCGTGGTCGGCATGACGCTGCCCATTGCGCGTGATCTGGCGCGCAACGGCATCCGCAACATGACGATTGCCCCCGGCATCTTCGGCACGCCCATGCTGTTCGGCATGCCGCAGGAAGTGCAGGACGCGTTGGCCGCCGGCGTGCCCTTCCCCAGCCGCCTGGGCACGCCCCAGGACTATGCCAAGCTGGTGCGCCACATTCTGGACAACGACATGCTCAATGGCGAGGTGATCCGGCTGGATGGGGCCATTCGTCTGGCGCCGAAGTAAGCACCCCCTGAGCGGCTGCGCCGCTTCCCCCTCTCTTTCTCGCTTCGCGAGGGAGGGGGACGACACCCTCGCGGCGGGGCGGCGCGGCCGGCATAGGCCCTTGCTCGGTGTCCCTCGCTTTGGGCCGTGCCGGTTTTTGAGATACGCGCGTTGTCACACCGTGGTGTCTGCAGGCGTGTCTGCAGGCGCTCTGGCCATCATCTCCAGCCCCTTGCGCAATGCGGGGAACAGGCTGTGCTGGAAATTGTTCCAGCGCAGTTCGAGGATGGTGTCTTCGGGATCGATGTCGGTGCCCAGCACGTCGGCGATGACTTCGCCGGAGTCGATGCCGTTGTCCACGTAGTGAAAGGATGCGCCGGTCTTGAACAGGGGCGGGACCGGGCGCTGTTCCATGGTCTTCCAGTCCACGATCTTGTAGCCCTGCGCGCCATGCAGCGCGTCCAGCGTGGCGCAGGCGCCCCGGCGTTCATAGGGTGACTCCAGCCGCGTGATGCCGGGATGGATGTTGGCGATCCTGCGGTGGAACAGGGCCCCGGGCCGCACGAGCCGGTCCAGGATGACGAGCAGGCCATCCAGCACCACCCGCTCGGCACCCAGCTGCACCAGCCTGTCCTGCAGTTGTGCCTCGAACATCTGTTTGCCCGCGGCGCGCTGCGGATCGTTCAGCGGCAGGCGCCGGTAGGAGGACGGCACGGCCATGAGCAGGTCATTGACCCTGCGCCCCTGGATGCGCAGGTCCGGCGGATAGAACCAGCGACCGCCCGGCTGGTAGCTGAAGCCGTAGTCGCCGATTTTTTCCCGGTCGCGCGGCGAGGCCTCGTCGTCGTCGTGGATCACGGCCTCCAGGCTGTAGATATCGCCCAGCGGGCTGGCGTCCAGCAACTCGCCCAGGTATTCGAGCGGCGACTTCATGTAGCGCGTTGCGCCCTTGTAGGCGATGTGCTGGCCGGCCTGGTCGGCGGCGGCGTTTCTCAGGGACCAGATGTAGACGAGTTTTGTCTTTGCCATGTTCGTGGATTCAGCAGGAATTCAGATGCCGGCCAGCGCGCCTTGACTGGCGGGACTGGCCGATGCAGCCGCCACCGGCTGCGCCCCGTCTTGCGGCAGGACCATGCGGCCGGCCTCCATGCGCACGATGCGGTCGGCCAGGTGGAAGTAGCGATCGTCATGGGAGATGACCACCAGCAGGTGGCCCCTGGCGCGCAGCTCGGGCAGCAGCTCGGTGTAGAACAGGTGGCGGAAGCTCGGGTCCTGGTCAGCGGCCCATTCGTCGAAGACCAGCACGGGCCGGCCCTCCAGATAGGCGTGGACCAGGGCCAAGCGCTTGCGCTGGCCGGTGGACAGGTCGATGGTGCTGAAGCTGCCGTTGCGCACGCTGACCTTGTGTGCGATCTCCAGCCGCTGCAGGTAGGGCAGCGCGGCCTCGGGCAGCGCGGCGGCCTGGCCCTCTTCGCCGCCGGCCACCAGGTCCTCGAACAGGTAGAAGTCCGAGAACACCGTGGTGAACAGCTGGCGGTAGTCGTCGCGCGCCAGGGCCGTGACCGGCTGGCCGTCATGCACTATCTCGCCCTGCTGGGGCGCATACAGGCCCAGCAGCAGCTTGATCAGCGTGGTCTTGCCCGAGCCGTTGTCACCCACCACAAAGACCAGTTCGCCCTTGCCCAGCTTCAGGTCGATGGGGCCGATCTCGAAGGCCTTGCCGCCTTCGGGCGCATCAAAGGCATAGCGCACGCCCCGCAGCTCCAGGCCGTGGTCCAGGCGGACCTCGCCGGGCGGGCTGTCCAGGTGCAGGTGCGGCTCGGGGCTGGCAAAGCGCGCCGACAGGTCGGCAATGCGCTGCAGCGCCACCTTGGCACGGCCCAGGTTGGGCAGCGCGCCCGCGATCTGGTCCATGGGGCCCTTGAGGAACAGCAGCACCAGCACGAAGCCGCTGAGCACCACGGGCTCGGTGGTGCGCAGCGCGGCCCAGCCCAGGATGAGGGCGATCAACAGAAAGAACAGCGCCGAACCGAAGGCCGTGGCCAGCACATAGGTGTTGATGGCGCGGCTGTTGATGCGGCGGATGGCATCCACGGTGGAGCCAATCTGCCCGTCGAAGATGCGGCCCCGGCGCGCGCGGTGCATGCGCAGCTCCTTGGCGCCTTCGCTGATGGCGCGGTAGGCCTTGTGCAGCACTTCCTCGTGATCGCGCGCCTTCCAGAACCCCGCCACGCCGCGTGACTGCGCCAGCGCCTGCAGGCTGACGCCCAGCACCAGCGCCACCACCAGCATGGCAAACAGCGGCGGCGACAGCAGGGCCAGATAGGCCAGGCAGCCCAGCGCAATGGCCAGGGCGATCACGTTGGAGGCCAGTACGAAGGCCACGTCGCTGATCATGTCCACGTCCTGCGTGAGCACGGGCATGAGGCGGTGCGTGCGGTAGCGTTCCAGCGCATCGATGGGCGCAGCCAGGATCTTGCTGGCCAGTTCCTTGCGCAGCTGCGCCACCAGGCGCTGCCCCACGAAATTGCCCGACATGTCCGACGTGGCCCGGCACACCAGCACGGTGGCACACAGGGCGATGAAGGTCAGCAGCAGCCCGCCCGCCAGCCCGCCGGGACGATTGAGCACCTGGTTGATGGTCGCCAGCAGCGCCACCGTGGCCCCACCCGCGCAAATGCCCGTGACCACGGACAGCGCCATCCACGGCAGGAAGGGCCTGAGCAGGCGCAGTACCTCGGAGGGCGGTCGGCTGGCGTTTTCCATAAGGGATTCCTCTGGCGCCCGTGGGCGCATGACCTTGCAATGCCGGCGCGGCCCGGCGTTTCCTGGAGCGCGGCGCACGGCGAGCACTCCCTACTCCCTGCAAGACGTGCGTGCGCCAAAAATGTTCACCGCCCAGGCGATGAACAAATTCCGCCGCCCTGCGTCATCACGGGGAAGGGGCAGCGCGGGCGCCATGCCCTGCACCGGCCCGCTTTGCTTTGTCTGCCGCATATCCGAAGGACGCCATGGCTCTCCACCCCGACCTGCAAGCATTTCTTGAACTCGCCAACGCCCAGGCATCCAGCCGCCCGCGCATGAGCCAGATGACGGCAGCGCAGGCGCGCGCCGCCTACGACAACGCCACGCTGGCGCTGGACCTGCCGGGCGACGATCTGCCCACCGAGGACCTGGATCTGCCCACGCGCGACGGCGCGCATATCCGTGCCCGGCTCTACCGCGCAGCCCCTGGACACACAGCCGCGCCCTGCCTGCTGTTCCTTCACGGCGGCGGCTACGTGCTGGGCGGGCTCGACTCGCATGACAGCCTGTGCCGCAGCCTGGCGCTGGGCACGCCCTGCAATGTGCTGGCCATCGACTACCGGCTGGCACCAGAGCACCGCTTTCCCACCGCCTTCCTCGACGCACAGGACGCCCTGGCCTGGCTGCTGGAGCACGGCGGCCGCCATGGCCTGGACGCGCAGCGCCTGGCCATTGGCGGCGACAGCGTCGGGGGCACGCTGGCCACGGCCCTGTGCATCGCCGCGCGCGACGCGGGCATGCCCCAGCCCTTGCTGCAGTTGCTGCTCTACCCCTGCACGGCAGCACGGCAGGACAGTGACTCGCATGCGCGCCTGGCCACCGGCCATCTGCTGGAAGGTGACACCCTGGCCTGGATGTTCGGCCAATACCTGCGCAGCGATGCGGACCGGCAGGACTGGCGCTTTGCCCCGCTGCAGGCATCCGACCTGGGCCGGCTGGCCCCCACGCTGATGGTGCTGGCCGAGTACGACCCGCTGATCGACGAAGGAAAGCGCTATGCCGAGCGGCTGCAGGCCGCCGGCGTGGCCGTGGACCTGCAGATCTACGCCGGCATGGTCCATGACTTTGCGCGGCTGGGCGCCCTCACCGAAGAGACCGAGGTGCTGCGCGACCGGCTCTGCAAGGCACTGGCCCATGCCTTCCAGGCGGCCCGCAGCCCGGCCCTGGCATGAACGACCCTGGCATGAACATTTGCCGCGCCTGCGCGTCATCCCGGTCATGAGGCTGCCTTGTGTCCCTTGTGTCCTTTGTGCCCCTTGTGCCCTTGCCCGAGCCCCGACCCGTGTCCCGCACGCGGGGCACTCCATCTGAAAGAGTCCACGTGCGTCCAGTCGAAGCCACCGCTACACCGTCACCAGACACCTCCGGCGCCAGCTACCTTGCCCATGCAGGCGCCGAGACGATCAGCGTCTTCGGCGATGGACAGCGGCTGCGCCTGGAACGTTCGGGGTCCGTGGATGCCGGCAGGCCCGGCAAGCCCAGTCTCTGGAACCTGTCGCCCACGGCCGCGCCAGGCCTGATGCAGCTGCAATGGCTGGGCCCCTGCTCGGGCATGCCCGAAGCGGATGAACTGCTGGCCGCACTGCAGGTAGGCTTTGGCCTGCATCCCGATGCGCAAGCCATCGAGCTGTCCCTGCCCCGGCTGCCGCCCGGCCTGCGCGACAGCATTGCCACAGTGCTGCCGGGCCAGGCCCCGTGCGTGGCAAGAAGCGTGCTGTGGCAGCAGCCCCTGTGGCTGCCCCGCCCGCGCCCACCCTATGCGCTGCACTACACGATCAGCGAAGGCCGGCGCCACCCCGTGCGCCTGCCCAAGCCGCGCGGCGAGGTCTACCGCCGCTTCATCCCCTGGCTGGGCCGCACGCTGAGCTTTCGCACCGTGGAGCCCGAGGCCGACCTGCCCCTCATCCACCGCTGGATGAACGACCCGGTCGTCGCGCATTTCTGGGAGGAAAGCGGCGACCTTGCCCACCACCGCGCCTACCTGCAGCGCATGGCCGGCGACCCGCATGCGCTCGGCCTCATCGGCTGCCTTGACGGCGAGCCCTTCGGCTACTTCGAGGCCTACTGGGCCAAGGAAGACCGCATCGCCCCCTTCTATGACGCGGGCGACCATGACCGGGGCTGGCATGCGCTGGTGGGGGAGGCGCGGTTTCGCGGCAGGCCCTACCTGACGGCCTGGCTGCCCTCGCTGTCGCACTACCTCTTTCTGGACGACTGCCGCACGCAGCGCATCGTCGTGGAGCCGCGCGCCGACAACCGCAAGATGCGCAAAAGCCTGCCGCGCTGCGGCTATGCGCTGGTCAAGGAATTCGACTTCCCGCACAAGCGCGCCGTGCTGGGAGTGCTGCTCAGGGAACGCTTTTTCGCAGACGCCTTGTGGATACCGCAGACCGACGCAGCCGCGCCGGACGCACTGGACGCATCGACCCAATGAAAGGACCTTCCATGCAAACCCACCCGCTGATCGGCATCGGCTTCGGCCCCTCCAACATTGCCCTGGCCATCGCCCTCAAGGAGCGCGAAGCCACCGCGCGGGCCATGCACCCCGTCTTCATCGAAAAGCAGCCGCGCTTCGCCTGGCACCGGGACATGCTGCTGGAGCAGGCCCACATGCAGGTGTCCTTCCTCAAGGACCTGGCCACGCTGCGCAATCCCACCAGCCGCTTCACCTTCATCAACTACCTGCACGAGAAGGGCCGGCTGCAGGACTTCATCAACCTCAAGACCTTCTTTCCCAGCCGCCACGAGTTCAACGACTACCTGGCCTGGGCCGCCTCCAAGTTCGAGGACCGCTGCGTCTACGGCCAGGAAGTCATCGAGGTGCTGCCTGAAAAACGCGACGGCAAGGTGGAGCTGCTGCGCGTGCGCTCGCGCGATGCGGCCGGCAACGTGCATGAGCGCCTGGGCCAGAACCTGGTCATGAGCATCGGCGGCACGCCCAGCATTCCCGAGCAGTTCAAGCCCCTGCGCGGCGATGCGCGCGTCTTCCACTCCAGCGCCTACCTGCGCAGCATTGCCGAGCATGCCAGGCCGCTGCGCATCGCCGTGGTCGGTGCGGGCCAAAGCGCAGCGGAAATCTTCATGGACCTGCACGGCCGCTACGCCACGGCCGAGATCGACCTGGTCATGCGCGCCCGCTCCATCCGCCCCTCGGACGACAGCCCCTTCGTCAACGAAATCTTCAACGCCGACTTCGTGGACCATGTCTACAGCCGCCCGCACGACGAGCGCGGCGCCCTGCTGCGCGAGTTCTGGCACACCAACTACGCCTGTCCCGACCTGGAACTGATCGAGAGCATCTTCAAGGTGTTCTATGAACAGAAGGTCGTCGGCGATACGCGCCACCGCTTCCTGCGCCGCCACGAAGTGCAGGAAGTGCGCGCCGCCAGCGACGGCATCCACCTGGGCCTGCGCGACCTCAACAGCGGCATCGACCATGCATCGCGCTACGACGTGGTGGTGCTGGCCACCGGCTATGCGCGCGAGCACCACAAGACCCTGCTGGACCCGCTGGCCCCCTACCTGGGCGACTTCTCCGTGAGCCGCGACTACCAGGTGCACACCACGCCGGACTTTCGCCCCGCCATCTTCCTGCAGGGCGCCTGCGAGGGCTCCCACGGCCTCAGCGACACCCTGCTGTCCGTCACTTCGGTGCGCACCGGCGAAATCGGTGAAGCCTTGCTGGCAGCGCAAGCCCAAAGACCCGATGTTGCGCGCACAGAACAGCTGGCGCTGCAGGATTGAAAGATCGCACAGGGCATGATGGCGCAGGGATCTCCCATGCCATAATTTGAATGCAAACCATTTGCATTTGAATTTGAATCACCTGCGCCGCTGAATCCCATACCCGCTGCTGCACCGCCCCGGCCCTGGCCGGGGTTGCAGCATCCGGTAGGCCCTTCTCTGTACGGACCCAGGGGTTCCAACCCATCGCCCTTGCGGAAAGGCAGGTATCCGGATGCGTGACCTGATCCAGGAACTCGTGGCTCACTATGGCGATCTGCGCCGCCAGCTCACGCGCGATCTCAGGGATCCGCACTATGCGGCCGACATCGCGCAATCGAGCTTCGAGCGGGTCTACGTGCACGCCCTGGGCCTGCGCAGCGGCAAGAAGGCCGAAACCCTGCCCGACGCCGGCATCGAATCCCCACGCGCCCTGCTGTTTCGCGTGGCACGCAATCTGTGCATCGACGATGCGCGCAAGCGCAAGACCGCCCAGGAATGGACGCGCCAGCAAATGGTGGTGCAGCACAGTGCGCCCTCCAGCGAAACCCTGGCCGCCCAGCGCCAGATCCTGAACCGCGTCGTCCAGGCGCTGGAAAGCCTGCCGCCGCGCCGGCGCGAAGTCTTCATCCTCTTTCGCGCCCATGGCTACACGCGCGCGGAAATCGCCGACCAGCTCAACATCACCGAAATGGCCGTCGCCAAGCACATGGTGCGCGCCACGCTGGACTGCTCGCGCGTGCTGGCCCAGCTGCGCTCCGAACTGATCGAGGACCATGCGCTGGGCAGCGCCATGGATTTCGACAACAGTACACTGGCCGACGACGCATCCTGACTCCCCCTTTCCATGGCAAGTGCACCTAGCGAGCGCATGGTCGAGCATGCGCTGACGCTGATCGTTCAAAGCGAAATCGCTCCCGACCCGGTGGCCGACCAGGCCCGCCTGACCCTGGGCGAATGGCGCGGGAAATCAGCCCGGCACGATGCCGCCGCACGCGAGGCGCACCTGCGCTGGAACCTGCTGGGCGGCATGTCCGGCGGCCTGCGCGAGCAGTTCCAGGAAACCGCCCTGCTGGCCGACAGGGCCTCGCGCTCCACCCAGGCCGTCCGGCGCCGCAAGCTGCTGCTGTCCTTCGCCGGGCTGCTGGGCACAGGCGCGCTGGCGGGCCGGGGCGCCTACTGGTACTGGCAGCAGCCCATCCACACCTCGGCCTACGCCACGCGCAACTCGCAGATCCTCAAGATCACTCTGGCCGACGGCAAGCTGCCGCTGCAGGCCAGCCTGGTGGAACTGGCGCCCCAGAGCGCCATTGCCGTGACGCTCTACCGCCAGCGCCGCAGCGTGTCCATGGCCCGGGGCGAAGTGCGATTCGACGTGGCCCCCGATCCCGACCGGCCGTTCGAGGTCATCACGCGCGAGGCGCGCATCGAGGTCGTGGGCACGGTCTTCACCGTGCGCGACCGCGGCGGCCCCGTCACCGTGGGCGTGGAGCATGGCCATGTCAGGGTCCGGGTGCTGGGCAAGGATGCGCAAGATGCGACGGGCCCGGCGGCGGCAACGCTGGACCTGCTGCCCGGCCAGATCGTGGACATCCGCAACGGCCAGGCCGAGGCCGTGCGCCAGGCCGATGCCGCCACGCTGTCCGCCTGGCGCGAGGGCTGGCTGGTCTTCGAGAACACCCCGCTGGCCGAGGCCCTGGCCACCGTCAACGCCTACCGCACCCAGCCCATCGAAGCCGCCGATGCGCGCGTGGCCGCGCTGCGCCTGACCGGGCGCTTTCGCGCCAATGACTCGGCCGGCCTGCTGGCCGTGCTGCCGTCCATCCTGCCGCTGAGGGTGCGCCCGCAGGCCGGTGGCGGCGTGCAGTTGCAGGCGCTCTGAACGGCGCCTTCGGTTCCCCGACAAAGAAAAGGCCACGGCCGGATCGCTCCAGCCGTGGCCCATGGCCCATGCCCGCTTACCAGCGATAGGTGGCCGTGCCGATCACCTTGCGGGGCTCGCCGTAGAAGCAGCCGTAGGAGCAGCTGGCGATATAGGTCTTGTCGGTCAGGTTGGTGAGGTTCAGGGCGAAGCGCCAGGGTCCGGTGGTGTAGCTGACCATGGCATCCACCAGGGTGAACGCCGGCAGCGAGACGGGAACGCCATAGGCCAGGCCGCGTGTCTGGCCCAGGTACCTGGCACCCATGCCCACCTTGAGGCCGGCAAGCCCGAAGTCTCCAAAGCTGTAGTCGCCCCACAGCGATATCTGGTTGTAGGGCACGCCGATGGAGCGCTTGCCCAGTTCGTCCGGCTGCAGGGGACTTGCCTGCGTGGTGCGCGCATCCGTGTAGGCATAGGCGGCAATGATGTTCACATTGCGGCCGATGGAGCTTCGCGCCTCCAGCTCGAAGCCGCGGGAACGAACTTCCCCGGCCTGTATGTTGAACGCCCTGCTGGCGTCCTGGGGATCGGGCACGAGCAGGTTCTGGCGGGTGAGCTGGAAGACCGCTGCCGAAATCATGGCCCTGGAGCCGCTGGGCTGGTAGCGGACACCGGCTTCGTACTGCTGCCCCGTCGTGGGCTTGAACCGCGATCCAAGGCGGTCCTGGCCCTGGGTGGGCTCGAAGGACTCGCTGTAGCTGAAGAAGGGGGCAAGGCCATTGGCGGCGAGATAGACCACGCCCAGCCGGCCCGTGAAGGCCGAGCTTTTCTCATTGGCCGCGCTCACGTCCCCGGTGAAGAAGTTCGTCTCGTTGAAGCGGACCTTGTCATAGCGGCCGCCCAGCAGAACCACCCACTTGTCATCGATCTTGATCTGGTCCTGCGCATAGATGCCAAGGCGCTTGTAGTCGTTCTTCCAGGACGAGCGGTAGTAGGGGGAGACAGGCCCCACCGGCTTGCCATAGACCGGGTTGAAGACATCGAGGTCGGCGGCCTGCTGTTCATAGCGCTCGGTCTCGTGCTTAGGCAGGGCGTAGTCGAAGCCCACCAGCATGGTGTGCTTGACGCGGCCCTGGTCCAGCTGGTACTGCAGTGAGGTATCGGTCACGAAGGCCGACGAACGGTCCCAGCGCGGCTGGTAGTAGCGCTCCACCACCGAGCGCTGGTCGGCGGACAGGCCCCAGCCGTCCGTGCTGAAGTAGCTGCTCTTTGCGTTGTAGTAGCGCATGCTGTTCCTGAGCTTGAGCTTCTCGGAAAAGGCATGTTCGAAGAGATAGCCGATGGAGTAGCGGTCCAGATCGAATTTGTCCCGTCCCGCCTCTCCAATGAAGCGGTTGCGGGGAATCTGTCCATTGATGTTGGGCAGCAGCGTGCCGTAGGCGGGCAGTCCGTAGACGTAGGTGGTGCGGTCCTTCTGGACCTCGGCCAACAGTGTCAGCGAGGTGTTCGCATCGGGCTGCCACTTGAGCGATGGGGCGACATAGGTTCTGTCATCGGGGACACGGTCGATGAAGCTGTCGCTGTCGCGCTTGAGCGCCACCAGCCGGTAGGACCATTTGCCCTCGTCGTCCAGAGCGCCCGCAAAATCACCCGAGACCTGCTTGCGCCCGAAGCTTCCGGCGTCGATGTTCAATTCCCGGATTTTTTCCGTGGTGGGCCGCTTGCTCACGGTGTTGACCACGCCGCCCGGGGAGACCGAGCCAAAAATCACCGAAGAGGCGCCCTTGAGCAGCTCGATGCGCTCCAGGCCGTAGGGCTCCTGCCGTCCGTCGTAGATGTTGGCCGTGAACAGGCTGCCGTCCCGGTACATGCCCGTGGTGCGGAACCCGCGCAGGTACAGGCTGTCCGAGGTACGGTCCAGGCCCTCGGCGCGGGTGACGCCCGCCGCGTAGCCCAGCGCATCCTGCAGGCTTTGCGACTTCAGCGTCTCGATCTCCTGGGCACCGATGACCGTGATGGACTGCGGTGTCTCCAGGATGGGCGTATCGGTCTTCGTGCCCGTTGAACTGCGCCGGGCGACATAGCCCTGCACGGGGCCGGCTGCGGTTTCGCTGTCCGTGACGTTGATGGTCGGCAAGGTCGTCCCCGAGACTGCGGGACGGCGGATGGCGAAGCCTCCGTTGTTCGTCCTGGTGGCTTCCAGGGACGTGCCGGCCAGCAGCTCCCGCAAGGCCTGCTCCGATGTCAGGCGGCCGTTGACGGCGCGGGAACTGAGCCCGGCAACCAGGTCGCCTGCGGCAAACATCTGGGTTCCCGTCTGGCGGGACAGCTCGTTGATGGCCGAAGCCAGGGCCTGGGCCGGCACATGGATATCGAACACTTGGGCAGCCTCCTGCCCTGTGGCCTGGGCCACCGCCTCGGTGCTCCAGAACGAGACGGAACCAAAGGCCGTGGCAAGGGCCAGGCTCAGCAGATGTTGACGGGGCAAGGAACGCATGGTTGAAGAATTTCCAAAGGCATTGAATGAGACTGGTTACCAACCGGACGCGGACCTCGGCGCTGGTTGTTGTGCATTTCAAAGACGTTCTGCGCAGAAAAATGGAGACAAGGTGTAACCCCGATTTCACGAAAAAACCGGGATGGGGCGGGGGCGTCCTGCCCCCGTCCCCGGCTCCCGTCAGTCCAGCGCGTACTCCAGCGCCAATGCATCGAGGATTTCAGCCGTCAGCCCCTCGTTCCTCATGATGGCGTAGTGGTCGGCGCGGATCACCGCGCCCTCTGCCCTTTCGACCCCCTCGGTCCCCTCCTGGCGCAGCTGGTGCGCGAGCCGCAGCCGGTGCCCGGCCGCGGTTTCATCGCTCCACCAGAGGCTTGCCGCCGCTTGCACGGGCGCCAGGGCCTGCGCCTGCAGCGCCAGGTGCTTCAGGTGCAGGGTGGTCAGAAAGGCCTGGGCCAGGTCGGCGCCGTCCATGCAGGCATGGCCGCTGGGCCCTCCCGGTCCCTGCCTTGCAGCTTCGCGGCCCAGCGCGGCAGCCAGCAGATCGGCGCGGGGCGGCACCGATGCATCGATGTCCGCAAGGTCCTCGATGCGCGCCAAGGGCAGCATCTGCGAGACGAAGAGCCGGAAGTCATCCCACCACGACGGGGACCCGGCCGCATCGCCAGCAGGCACGAACGGGTCCACCAGTCCCAGGAAACCCACCGTCTGTCCCTGGGCTTCGAGCCGGGCCGCGATCAGGGCCGCCAGGCTGCCGCCCAGGGACCAGCCGAGCAGATGGTAGGGGCCGGCGGGCTGTACCTGCCTCACCATCGCGCAGTAGTCGTCGGCCATCTGCTCCAGCGATCGGTCGCGGTAGCCGGGATCGCCCAGGCTGCGGCAGGGTATGGCGTGGACGGTCCGCCGGTCCTGCAATGCCCGTGCCAGCGGCTGGTAGTCAAACACCGTGCCGAACCCGGCATGCACGCAGAACAGCGGTGGTGCGGCTTCACACACGGCGTTGAGCGCCACGACTCCCCCAGCTCCACCGGCGCCGGCTGTGCGAAGCTCCAGCAGGCCGGCAATGGTGGGCCGCTGCAGCAGGTCGCGCAGCTTGAAGTCCAGCTGCGGATCGCCCAGCTTGCGCACCTTGGCGTGCATCCTGAGGCTGAGCAGGGAGTCCCCGCCCAGCTCGAAGAAGTTGTCGGTCTCGCCCACGCGTTCCACGCCAAGCACCTCCTGCCAGATGCGGGCCAGCGCCATGGCCGACGCTGTGGACGGTGGCACGTGAACCCGCCCGGCATCTGCCTGCGGCAGCGGCAGCGCACCACGGTCAAGCTTGCCGCTGACCAGTCTTGGCAAGGCGGGCAGGACCAGCGTATGGGCCGGCAGCATGTAGTCGGGCAGGTGCTCGCCTGTCTGCTGGCGGATGCGCTGGACCAGGGTCTGCGCGGCGGTGCCCTCCTCCCCCACCACATAGGCCACCAGCTGCTTGCCTGTACCGGCATCCTGGACCAGCACGGCGGCATCGACCACGCCGGGCACGGCCCGGACGGCCTTCTCGACCTCGCCCAACTCGATGCGGAAGCCCCGGATCTTGACCTGGTGGTCGGCCCGGCCTATGTACTCGATGTTGCCGTCCGGCATCTCGCGCACCAGGTCCCCCGTGCGGTACAGGCGGCCGCCACCGCCGTCGAAGGGGTCGGCGACGAAGCGCTCGGCCGTTAGGCCGTGGCGCGACAGATAGCCGCGCGCCAGGCCATAGCCGCCGATGTACAGCTCGCCCACGACGCCGTGCGGCACCCGGTGCAGGTCGGCATCCAGGATGTGCACCGTGCGCTCGCCCACCGGCCGGCCGATGGGGGCGTAGGCGCAGTCGAAGGTCTCGCTGGCCTCGGCCTTCCAGATCAGCGGCGTCACCACCGTCTCGGTGGGGCCATAGCCGTTGATGAGCAGGCGCGGGCGCAGGCTCTGGCGCACCTTGTCGTAGGCGGCCTTGGGCATGGCCTCGCCACCGAAGACGTACAACTCCACCGGGGGCGGCTCCTGCGACTGCTCTGCGGCCCAGTCCGCGATCTGCGCCAGATAGGCCGGCGGGAACGCGGCATTGGAGATGCCATGGTGGCGCAGGGCCTCGCAGGCCTGCTCCGCCGTCCACATCTGCGGCTCGCGCAGCACCAGGCCGGCGCCGATGCTCAGCGCCGTCAGCCAGCGCTCATGCGCACCGTCGAAGGAGAAGGACATGAAATGCAGCTCGCGCGAGTTCGCCCGCATGCCGTAGATCCCGGCCGTGGCCGCGCAGTGCATGGACAGCGGCCCGTGCTCGACCACCACGCCCTTGGGCTGCCCGGTCGAGCCCGAGGTGTAGATCACATAGGCCAGGTCGCGCTCATGCACGGAATGGGCTGGCGCCGCATTGCAGGCCTGGGTGAAGTCCACCTCCTCGGCCACCACCAGATGGGCCACGGCCGGCGTGCCCAGCTTGTGCAGCGCCGCCCTGTGGGCGATCAGGTGGGAGGCACCGCTGTCTGCCAGCATGAACCTCTGGCGTTCGGCGGGCGACGCCGGATCCAGAGGCAGGTAGGCCGCGCCCGCCTTGAGCACGGACAGCAGGCAGATCACCATTTCCAGCGAACGCTCCATGGCGATGCCGACGATGGCGCCGCGCCCCACGCCGGCCTGCACCAGGCGGTTGGCGAAATGGTTGCTGCGCGCCTGCAGCTCGCCATGGCTGATGGTTTGCTCGCCCATGACCAGCGCCACCGCACCCGGGTCCCGCCGCGCCTGCAGCGCCATGCCGGCGTGCACGGGCAGGAACGGCGGGCGGCAGGCATCCGTGCCCGTGCCTGTGCCCGTGCCCGCCGGCCCATCGCGGCCGGGCTCGGGCAGCAAGGCGATGTCCCGCAGGCAGTGCATGCCCTCGCTCGCCATGGACGCCAGCACCTGCACCAGTTGCCGCAGCAGGGCCTGCACGGCGGCATCGCCGAAGCTGCTCCGCTGATAGATCATCTTGAGCGACAGCACATCGCCCAGCCGCACCTCCAGGTCCATGGGATAGGAGGTCACGTCGATGGCATGCGTCACCGCAAACCGCAGATGCGGGTCGTCATGCGCGGACAGCACGGCATCCATGGGGTAGTTCTCGAACACCAGGATGCTGTCGAACAGGCCGCGCTGGCCCTTGCCCGCCCAGCGCTGGATGTCCGAAAGCGACGTCTGCTCATGCTCGCGCGAGGCCAGGTTCTGAGCCTGCAGCGTGCGCAGCCAGGGGCCCAGCTCCAGCGCGCCGTCGCAGGCCACGACCACCGGCAAGGTGTTGATGAACAGCCCCTGCATTCTTTCCACGCCGGCCAGCTCGGGCGGGCGGCCTGCCACCGTGGCCCCGAAGGCCACCGTGTCCTGGCCCGTGTACCGCGCCAGCACCAGCGACCATGCGGCCTGCACCAGGGTGTTGGCCGTCACGCGCTCGCGCTGGGCAAACTCCACCAGCTGCTGCGTGGCACCGGCCTCCAGCGCGGCGCCGGCCTCGTGGTGCCCCTGTCGGGCTGCTGCAGGCAAGGCAACAGGCCGGGCAAGCGCATCCACCAGCAAGGTGGGCTCGTGCAGCGGCTGCACCAGCCGCCTCCAGTAGGCCTCGCTGGCCCCGTGGTCCAGGCCTTGCAGCCATGCGATGTAGTCGCGGTAGCTGGTGTCCACGGGCTCCACGGCAATGCCCTTGTAGTCGCGCAGCACCTCGCCCAGCAGGCTCGATGAACTCCATCCGTCCGTGAGCAGGTGGTGGGCGGTCCAGATGCAGTGGTGGCTGCCATCGGACACCCGGACCAGGGCCAGCCGCATCAGCGGCGGCTTCCTGAGGTCGAAGGCCGCGAACTGCCCGGCGGCCAGCGCATCCAGGGCCCCCGGCACATCCTCGCTGTGCCGGCAGTCATGCTCGGTGATGTCCAGCAGGACCTGCCTGGCCACCCATTGCAGCGGCAGGGACGCATCGGCCAGGAAGCCGCTGCGCAGCACGGCATGGCGGTCCAGCACCGCCTGCCAGGCCTTTCGGAAGCGCGCGGCATCCAGGCCATGCGCGTCGATGCGCAGCTGGGTGACATAGGACAGCCCCGAGGGATCGGACAGGCTGTGGAACAGCATGCCCGACTGCATGGGGGACAGCGGATAGAGGTCCGCCAGATTGCCCGCAGGCAGGTCCAGGCCGTCCAGCTGCGCCTGCGTGACCCGGGCCAGCGGGAAGTCCGAGGGCGTCACCCCCTGCGCGCCGCTCAGGCATTGGTCGATCAAGCCTTCCAGCTCCTGCCGGTAGCGCCCCATCCAGGCCTGCACATCGGCGGTGTCGTGGCGCGCCGTGCTGAAGGCGGCCGTCATCACCAGCTCGCCGTCGTACACGCGGCCATTGATGGTGAACTCGTGCGACAGCGGCGCCGAGGCGTCGGCCGGCATGCCGCTGCCCTCGGCAGCCGGCAGCCATTGATCCGCGCTGTCAAAGCTTGCGTCGAACTGACCCAGGTAGTTGAAGACCAGGCTGGCCTGTGGCAAGGCCCGCATGGCCTGCCTTTGCTGCGCCGTGCCCAGGTACTTGAGCACGCCATGGCCCAGGCCGTGCAGCGGCACCTCGCGCAGACTTTGCTTGACGCGCTTGAGCGCGTCGCCCGGGCCTGTGCCCGCATCGAGCGCCACCGGGAACACGCTGGTGAACCAGCCCACGGTGCGCGAGACGTCCACGCCGGCCGACAGCTCCTCGCGGCCATGGCCCTCCAGGTCCACGAGGATGCGCTCCTGCCCGCTCCACGCGCACAGGGCGCGCCCCAGGGTGGCCAGCAGGATGTCGTTGATCTGCGTCCTGTAGGCCGCCGGCACGCGGCTGATCAGGGCCTCGGTGCGCTCGCGGTCCAGCCGCAGCTCGACGCTGGACTGCCATGCCAGGGTGTTGGCCCCCTCGGGGCGGGCACAGGGCAGGACGGCCGGCACCTGGGCCAGCGCCTGCCAGAAGGCCAGCTCGCCGCCGCATTGCGCGGCATGGGCCTGCAGCGCCTGCGACCAGCGCTGGTAGCTGGCGGTCTTGTGGACCCTGGCGGGCTCCAGGCCCTGCAGCCGGCTGGCATAGGCCGAACGCAGGTCCTCGAGCAGGATGCGCCAGGAGACCCCATCGACGACCAGATGGTGGGCCACCAGCAGCAGACGCCAGCTGCCGTCGCCCACCTCGATGCACAGCCCGCGCAGCAGCGGCCCGTGGACGATGTCCAGGCTGCGCTGCGCCTGTTCGCACAAGGCCTCGATCGCGCCGGCATCCCGTGCCTGGCGCACCCACAGCAGTGCCTGCAGGTCGGCCTCGGACGGGCTTGCGTAGGCCTGCTCCCAGGCGCCCTGCGCCGTGGGGCGAAAGCGCAGGCGCAGGCTGTCGTGCCGGGCCAGCAGGTCGGCCAGGGCCTGGCGCAGCGGCGCAGGCTGCAGCGGCTGCGTGCTGCGCAGCAGCAGGGCCTGGTTCCAGTGGGATCGCTGCGGCACGTCCGTTTCGAAGAACTCCGCCTGAATGGGCAGCAGGGGAACGCTCCCTTGGACCGGGGTCTCCTGCTCCACGGCCTCGTCCTGTACGGGCTCGGCCACACGCGCTAGCTCGGCAATGCTTTGCCGCTCGAACAGCTGCCGTGGCGAGAGCTTCCAGCCGAAGCGGCGCAGGCGCGAGACGATCTGCAGGCTCAGGATGGAATCACCGCCCAGCGCGAAGAAGTTGTCGCTGCGCCCCACCCGCTCCAGGCCCAGCACCTCGGCCCAGACACGGGCCAGCAGCGCCTCCAGTTCGCCCTCGGGCGCCTGGCTGGCGGCTGGCATGCCGAACGCGGGCAGGGCCTGCCGGTCCAGCTTGCCGTTGGCGTTCTGCGGCAACTGGTCCAGCACCATGATGGCGCCCGGCACCATGTAGTCGGGCAGTACCGTGGCCAGGCGCTCGCGCATCTCCTGCTCGTCCAGGGTCCGCCCGCTGCGGGCAGACACATAGGCCAGCAGCCGCGTGCCCGCCGGTCCCTCGCCGGCCACGACCACGGCCTCGCGCACATCGTCCAGCGCCAGCAGTTGCGCCTGCACCTCGCCCAGCTCGATGCGCAGGCCGCGGATCTTGACCTGGTGGTCCACCCGCCCCAGGTACTCCAGCTGGCCCTGCGCATTCCAGCGCACCAGGTCGCCCGTGCGATAGAGTCTTGCGCCATCGCGGCCGAAGGGGTCGGCGACAAAGCGCTCTGCGCTGAGCCCCGCCCGGTTCAGGTAGCCGCGCGACAGCAGGGGGCCGCCTATGCACAGCTCGCCGGCCACGCCCAGAGGCACGGGGCGCATCCGGTCGTCCACCACCCACATGTGCCGGCCCGCCAGGGGCCGGCCTATGGGAAGGTCCTGTGGCGGCAGCGCCTGCGGCGCCGCGCCGGCGCCTTCCACCAGGCCCGTGCAGTCGAAGAGGGAGGCCGTGACAGTGGCCTCGGTCGGGCCATAGGCATTGAGCAGCCTCACATGGCCCAGCCCGGCATCGCGCCAGGCCTGCAGGCCGGCGCCCGGCATGGCCTCGCCGCCCACATGCACCTGCCTGAGCCGCCCGTACCCGCGCAGGCCCTGGCGCGCGAAATCCTGGACCAGCAGCAGCCAGTAGGCGGTGGTCAGATCGGCCACGCTGATCTGCCTGGCTATGAGTTCCCTGTGGAAGGTGGCGCTGTCCCAGAGTTCGGGCCCGCGCAGCACCATGGCCGCGCCGGCCACCAGCGGCGCGAACAGCTGCTCGATGCAGCCATCGAAATTCAGCGTGGCGAACTGCAGCACGCGGTCCTGCGGCGACAGCGCGGCAAAGCCGACGGCCAGCTGCGCCTGTTCGGCCAGACAGCGGTGGGAGATGCCCACGCCCTTGGGGCGGCCGGTGGAGCCCGAGGTGTAGATCACATAGGCCAGGCATTCGCCATGCACGGCGGCGCCGGGGTTGTGGTCGGGCCCCGGCATCGCGCCGATGGCATCCAGGTCCAGCGCCTTCACGCGACCGGCCGCCTCCAGCCCCAGGCGAGACTGCGTGAGCAGGCAGGCCATGCCGCTGTCCTCGACCATGTGGGCCAGGCGCTCGGCCGGATAGCCGGGGTCCAGGGGCACATAGGCCGCGCCCGACTTGAGCACGGCCAGCACGGCAACCACCATCTCCACCGAGCGTTCCACCGCAATGCCCACGCGCACCTCCGCGCCCACGCCCTCGGCGATCAGGCGGTGCGCAAGACGGTTGGCACGCCGGTTGAGCTGCGCATAGCTGATGCATTCGTCGCCAAAGACCAGGGCCGTGGCCTGGGGCCGCTCGTCCACCTGCTGCTCGAACAGCCTGTGCACCAGGGGCTGGGCGTCGCGGCGCGGCGGGTTGCATCCAGACTGCACCGATTGCGCCCATTGCGTCAGCTGCGCCCATTCATCCCGGTCCAGCAGCTCGATATCGCAGGCCGGCAGCGCGGGCGTTTCGGCCAGGGCCGCAACAATGCCTTCCACGGCGGCCAGCATGTAGGCGCACAGGCGCTGCGCGCCCACGGTCTTGCTGGCCTGCCCGACCAGGCGAAAGCCCTGGCCCAGGTCATCGATGGACATGTCCACCGGGTAGTTGGTGCGCTCCTGCCCGCCCAGGGCCGTCATGCCTTCCCATGCGCCCGAGGCTGCGCCCGCTGCCTCCGTCTCCTGCGGCGCTGCGGTGTAGCGGTAGTTGAGCAGGGCCGAGAGCAGCGGCGTTCCCCCTGCCAGAGCGCTGCAGCGCTGTGCCAGCGACAGCGTGGCGTGCTCGTGGTGCATCAGCCCCGTCAGCCCCGAATGCGTCTCTTGCAGGCACTCCTGCACGCTGCGCCCGCCCAGCCGTATGCGCAGCGGCAGCGTGTTGATGAACATGCCCAGCGCGCTGTACGCGCCCTCCCCGCCCTGCATGCGGCCAAAGAGCACGGTGCCGAACACCACATCATCCTTGCCCGTGGTCCTGCCCAGCACCAGCGCCCAGGCCAGGTGGAACAGGCTGGCTGCACCCACCCCATGGCGCTGCGCCTGCCGGCGCAGTTCGCGCGACAGCGGTGCATCCAGCGCAAGCCTGGCCTCCTCCACCGCGCTGCCATCGCCCTGCACATCCAGCAGGCCGAAGGGCGCCGTGGGCTCATCCACATCGCCGAGCATTGCGCGGAAGAAGTCCTCATGCTCGCTGGTGCTCACGCCCAGCCGGGCCTGGGCCACGAAGCGCCTGAACGGCAGGGGCCTGGGCAGCTCCGCCTCGCGGCCCTGGGCCATCAGCGCGATCTCCTCGACGATGCGCTCCAGCGTCGTGTGGTCCAGCACCAGGTGGTGGGTCAGCAGCTGCAGCAGCCAGCGGCCGTTGCGCGCATCCTGCGCCGCCACGGCGCGGATCATGGGCGCGCGGCGCACATCGATGCGCTGCACGCGCGGGTCCAGCCGCTGCTGCAGCGCGGCGGCCACATCATCTTCGCCCTCGCCTTCACCAGGTTCCAGCCAATCGACCAGCACCTGTGCCTGCCGGCAGACCACCTGCACGGGCTCGGCCAACCCCTCCCACAGCACGGCCGTGCGCAGGATGTCGTGGCGTGCGATGACCCGGTTCAGGTGGGCCACAAAGCCCAGCAGCCGCTCGCGCGTGTCGAAGCCCAGCAGCGTGGGCGTGGCGTAGGCGTCGCCCTGCTGGTGCAGGGTGTGGTGGAACAGAATGCCTTCCTGCAATGGCGCCAGCGGATAGATGTCCTGGATGTTGGCCGCGCCACCGGGCACGGCGGCCTCGACCCGCGCGATCTCCTGCACGTCCAGCGCCACCAGCGTCAGCATGGCGGGCGTGATGGCCGTGCAGCCTTCGGGGATGCCGTTGGGCGGCACCTGCACCTGGGCGGCGCCGTCCGCCTGCATCAGCTGCGCCGCAAAATCCGCCAGTTGCGGATGCTGGAACAGGCTGCGCACCGAGGCCGACAGGCCATGCGCGCGCATGCGTTCCAGCATGCCCATGGCCAGCAGCGAGTGTCCGCCCAGCTCGAAGAAGTTGTCGCGCCGTCCCACGCGGTCCTGCCCCAGAAGCTCGGCCCATATCGCCGACAGCTGCTGCTCGACCCCGTTGTGCGGCGGCTCGTATCCACGCTGCGCCCATTCGGGCTGCGGCAGGGCCTTGCGGTCCACCTTGCCGTTGGCATTGAGCGCAAGCGCAGGCAGCACGACGATGGCCGAAGGCTGCATATAGTCCGGCAGCCGCCCGGCCAAAGCCTGGCGCAAGGTTTCGGCCAGCCCCGCATCGGCGTCCGGACCGGCCACATAGGCGACAAGGCGTGCGCCCGCCGCGCCCGACGTGGCTTGTGCCGCGACCACCACGGCCTCGCGCACGCCGGGCTGGGCCAGCAGATGGGCCTCGATCTCGCCCAGCTCGATGCGCAGGCCGCGGATCTTCACCTGGTGGTCCAGGCGCCCCAGGTACTCGATCTGGCCTTCGCCGTTCCAGCGCACCAGGTCGCCCGTGCGGTACAGCAGGCCGCCCTGCGTGTCCAGCGGGTCGGCCACAAAGCGCTCGGCCGTCAGTGCGGGGCGGTTCAGATAGCCGCGCGCCAGGCCCATGCCGCCCAGGTACAGCTCGCCGGCCACGCCCTGTGGCGCCGGCCGCATGGCGCAGTCCAGCACATAGGTGCGGATGCCGCTGATGGGCCGGCCGATGGGAACCTGGCGCCGCCCGTCGTCGCGGCAGCGCCAATGGGTGACGTCGATGGCCGCCTCGGTCGGGCCATAGAGGTTGTAGAGACCGGCCCCGGGCAGGAGCCTGAAGGCGGCGTTCTGCGCCTCGGCCGGCAGGGCCTCGCCGCTGCACAGGATGCGCCTAAGGCCCGTGCATGCCGTAACGCCCGCGTGCGCCACAAAGGCCTGCAGCATGGAAGGCACGAAGTGCACGGTGGTGACGCCATGGTCCGTGATCAGCGCCACCAGCCTTGCGGGGTCACGGTGATCGCCAGGCGCGGCCATCACCAGCCGGGCGCCGACCATCAGGGGCCAGAAGAACTCCCAGACCGACACATCGAAGCTGAACGGTGTCTTTTGCAGCACGGCGTCCGAGGCATCGAGCGCATGGGCCTGCTGCATCCAGGCCAGCCGGTTGTGCAGGGCCGCATGCCGGTTGGCCGCGCCCTTGGGGCGGCCCGTGGAGCCCGAGGTGAAGATCACATAGGCCAGATGCTCCCCATGCACGGCAACCACCGGGTTGCGCTGCGATTCACCGACCACATCGATGCGGTCGATGTCCAGCCACTGCAGATCCTCGCCTGCGGGCAGGCGCTCGCGCAGCGCGCTGTGGGTGAGCAGGCGCCGCACGGCGCCGTCTTCGATCATCTGCGCCAGCCGTTCGGGCGGGTGATCGGGGTCCAGGGGCACATAGGCGCCACCGGCCTTCATGATGGCCAGCAGGCCCACCACCATCTCGATGGACCGCTCCATGGCGATGCCGACCCGAGTCTCCGGCCTCACGCCCAGGGCCATCAGCCGGTGTGCCAGCTGGTTGGCGCGGCGGTTGAGCTGGTCGTAGCTCAGCACCTGATCGCCAAAGACCAGCGCCACGGCATCCGGCCGTGCCTGGGCCTGGCGCTCCATCAGTTGGTGCACGGGCTGCATCCCTGGTTCGGCTCGGGCGCCCAGGCTCCAGGCCTGCAGCTGCGCCCATTCCTTGCCGTCCAGCATGTCCAGCGCCGCAGCCTCCAGGCCTGGCTCGCTTTCCAGCGCGTGGACCAGGGAGGCCACGGCCGCCGCCATGTATCCCCACAGCCGTTCTGCCCCCAGAGCAGCATCGGCCTGGGCCACGATGCCAAAGCCTTCGCCCAGGTCGTCGATGGACACGGTCACGGGGTAGTTGGTGCGCTCCTGCCCGCCCAGCGCCGTCATGCCTTCCCACGCGCCCGCTGCGCCCCCCTCCTGCGGCGCCACGCTGTAGCGGTAGTTGAGCAGGGCCGAGAACAGCGGCGTTCCCCCCGCCAGAGCGCTGCAGCGCTGTGCGAGCGACAGCGTGGCGTGCTCGTGGTGCATCAGCCCCGTCAGCAGCTCATGCGTCTGGCGCAGGCATTCCTGCACGCTGCGCCCGCCCAGCCGTATGCGCAGCGGCAGCGTGTTGATGAACATGCCCAGCGCGCTGTGCGCGCCCTCCCCGCCCTGCATGCGGCCAAAGAGCACGGTGCCGAACACCACGTCGTCCTTGCCCGTGGTCCTGCCCAGCACCAGCGCCCAGGCCAGATGGAACAGGCTGGCCGCACTCACCCCATGGCGCTGCGCCTGCCGGCGCAGCTCGCGCGACAGCGGTGCATCCAGCGCAAGCCTGGCCTCCTCCACCGCGCTGCCATCGCCCTGAACATCCAGCAGGCCAAACGGCGCCGTGGGTTCATCCACATCGCCGAGCATGGCGCGGAAGAAGTCCTCATGCTCGCTGGTGCTCACGCCCAGCCGGGCCTGGGCCACGAAGCGCCTGAACGGCAGGGGCCTGGGCAGCTCCGCCTCGCGGCCCTGGGCCATCAGCGCGATCTCCTCGACGATGCGCTCCAGCGTCGTGTGGTCCAGCACCAGGTGGTGGGTCAGCAGCTGCAGCAGCCAGCGGCCGTTGCGCGCATCCTGCGCCGCCACGGCGCGGATCATGGGCGCGCGGCGCACATCGATGCGCTGCACGCGCGGGTCCAGCCGCTGCTGCAGCGCGGCGGCCACATCATCTTCGCCCTCGCCTTCACCAGGTTCCAGCCAATCGACCAGCACCTGTGCCTGCCGGCAGACCACCTGCACGGGCTCGGCCAACCCCTCCCACAGCACGGCCGTGCGCAGGATGTCGTGGCGTGCGATGACCCGGTTCAGGTGGGCCACAAAGCCCAGCAGCCGCTCGCGCGTGTCGAAGCCCAGCAGCGTGGGCGTGGCGTAGGCGTCGCCCTGCTGGTGCAGGGTGTGGTGGAACAGAATGCCTTCCTGCAATGGCGCCAGCGGATAGATGTCCTGGATGTTGGCCGCGCCACCGGGCACGGCGGCCTCGACCCGTGCAATCTCCTGCGCGTCCAGTGCCACCAGTGTCAGCATGTCGGGCGTGATGGCCGTGCAGCCTTCGGGGATGCCATTGGGCGGCACCTGCACCTCATGCAGGGGCAGGCCCTGCTCGCGGCGCAGCGCCAGCGCCAGATCCGCCAGCCGGGGGTGCTGGAACAGCGTGCGCACCTGCGTCACCCAGCCCTGGGCGCGCATGCGCTCCAGCAGCTTCAGGGCCAGCAGCGAGTGCCCGCCCAGCTCAAAGAAATGGTCCCGGCGCCCCACGCGCTCCACGCCCAGCACCTCGCTCCAGAGTGCGGCCAGACGCTGTTCGCCGTCGCCCACGGGCGCCTCGTAGTGCAGGCTGGCCAGCAGTTCAGGCTCGGGCAAGGCGGCCCTGTCCACCTTGCCGTTGGCATTCAGGGGAAGGCGGTCCAGCACCATGATGGCGGCCGGCACCATGTAGTCCGGCAGTTCAAGGGCCAGGCGCTCGCGCAGTTCGGCCGCCGTGACTTGCTGCCCTTCATGCGCCGAGACATAGGCTGCCAGGTGCATGCCCGCCGGGCCCTTGCGGGCCACGACCACGGACTCCCGCACCTGGGGCTGGGCCAGCAGCCGGGCCTCGATCTCGCCCAGCTCGATGCGAAAGCCCCGGATCTTCACTTGGTGGTCCAGGCGCCCCAGGTACTCCAGCTGGCCTTCATCGTTCCAGCGCACCAGGTCGCCCGTGCGGTACAGGCGGCCGCCGCCCTGGTCGAACGGGTCGGCGACGAAGCGCTCGGCGCTCAGGCCGGGCCGGCCCAGGTAACCCTGCGCCAGCGCCTGCCCACCCAGATAGAGTTCGCCCGCCACGCCTGCGGGAACCAGTCCCAGATCCTGGCCCAGCACCAAGGCCTTGGTCGCGCTGACGGGGCGGCCGATGGGGACCGGGCTGCGGCCATCGTCGCGGCAGGTCCAGTGCGTCACGTGGATGGCGGCCTCGGTCGGGCCGTAGAGGTTTTGCAGGCTGACGCCGTGCAGGCGGCGCAGGGCCTCGCGCTGTGTCTCGGCCGGCATGGCCTCGCCGCCGCAGATCACATAGCGCAGACGGGTCTCCTCCTCGATGCCTTCATGGGCCAGAAACGCCTGCAGCATGGCCGGCACGAAGTTCAGCGTGGTGATCTGGTGGCGGCGGATCAGCGCGACGATGCGCTCGGGATCGCGGTGGTCACCGGGCCGGGCCACCACCAGGCGCACGCCCGCCGTCAGCGGCCAGAAGATTTCCCAGGCCGAGACATCGAAGCCGAAGGCCGCCTTGTGCAGCACCGCGTCGGCCCGCGTGAGCCGGTAGTGGTCCTGCATCCAGGCCATGCAATTGGACAGCGCGGCATGCCGGTTGGCCGCCCCCTTGGGCCGGCCGGTGGAGCCCGAGGTGTAGATCACATAGGCCAGATGGTCGCCATGGACCGCCACGCCGGGATTGTGGTCAGGCCCTGCGTCCAGGTCCAGGCCGTCGAGCTCGACCACGTTCAGCGCCTGCGCGAACGGCAGGCGCTCCCGTGCCTTGCGCTCGGTCAGCAGCAGGGCAATGCCGCTGTCCTGGGCAATGTAGGCCAGGCGGTCCACCGGGTACTCCATGTCCAGCGGCACGTAGGCGCCGCCGGCCTTGAGCACCGCCAGCAGTCCCGCCACCATGTCCACCGAGCGCTCCAGCGCAACGCCCACGCGCACGTCCGGCCCCACGCCCAGGGCCATCAGCCGGTGGGCCAGCCGGTTGGCACGGGCGTTGAGCCGGGCCGAGGTCAGCGCCTCGTCGCCATGGACCAGGCAGACGGCATCGGGCTGCTCCCGCACGCGGGCCTCGAATTCCCGGTGCACGGGCAGGGCCTCAGGATGGGACTTGCCATTGAGGCTCCACTGCAGCAGCCTGTCCCGTTCATGCGCGGGCAGCACCGCAATCGCGGTCACGGGCTGGCCGGGGTCGCGCGCCAGGGCATCGGCCAGGCCGTCCAGCGCCTCGTGCATGTAGCCGCACATGCTGTGGGCATTCACCGCATCGATCACATGCGCAATCAACGTGAAGCCCTCGCCCGTGTCGTTGACCGACAGGCCGAACGGGAAGTTGGTGCGCTCGTGGCTTTGCAGTATCTGCACGCCGGTCCAGGCATCGCCAGCGTCCGCGTCCTGCAGCGCCGTGTGCCGGTAGTTGAGCAGGGCCGTGAACAGCGGCGCCCCGCCGGCCAGGCCGCTGCAGGACTGGGCCATCGACAGGCTGGCATGCTCGTGGTGCAGCAGGTCCGTCAGCGCGGCCTGGGTCTGGCGCAGGGCCTGGGCCACGCCACAACCGGCCAGGCGAACGCGCAGCGGCAACGTGTTGATGAACATGCCCAGCGCGCGGGCCGCGCCCTGCTGCGCCTGCATGCGGCCAAACAGCACGGTGCCGAACACCACGTCGTCCCTGCCGCTGGTCCTGGCCAGCACCAGGGCCCAGGCCAGGTGGAACAGCGCGGCGGCGCTGACGCCGTGGCGCCTGGACTGCTGCCGCAACCGGGCGGCAAGGCCGCCGTCAAGCACCTGCCGCACCTCGTTCGTGCGCGCTCCGTCGCCCTGGACATCGAGCAGCCCGAATGGCGCCGTGGGCTCCTGCACATCGCCCAGCATGGCGCGAAAGAACGCCTCATGCCCGGCCATGCCCTCGCCCGAGCGCGCCTGGGCCACAAACCGGCGGAACGGCAGCGGCCGAGGCAGCGCGCTGGAGCGGCCCTGCTGGATCAGCGCGATCTCGCCGATCACCTGCTTGAGCGTGGTGTTGTCGTCCACCATGTGGTGGGCCAGGATCTGCAGCAGCCAGCGCTGGCCCGGCGCGTCGTGCGCGGCCACCAGGTGGATCAGCGGCGCCTTGCGCAGGTCGATGCGGTAGCCCTGGGCGCAGGCGGCCAGCCGGGCCAGCGCGTCCTGCGCGTCCTGCGATGATGCCGCTGTTCCGCCCTCCTCCAGCCAGGACAGCGGCAGGCGGGCCTGCCGGCAGACGACCTGCACGGGCGTCGCCAGGCCTTCCCAGAACACGGCCGTGCGCAGGATGTCATGCCGCGCGACCACCTGGTCAAAGCTCTCGGCAAACCGCTGCAGCCGCTCGCGCGAGTCGAAGCTCAGCGTGTGCGAGGTGACATAGGCATCGCCCTCGGCCTGCAGCAGGTGGTGGAACAGAATTCCCTCCTGCAACGGCGCCAGCGGGTAGATGTCCTGGATATTGGCTGCGCCACCGGGCACTGCCTGCGCAATGCGAGCAATCTCATCTTCATCCAGCGCCACCAGGGTCAGCATGTCCGGCGTGATCGCCGTGCAGCCTTCGGGGATGCCGTTGGGTGGCACATCGATCTCGCCGGCCACCTGCTCCCCTTGCTCACCCTGCTGCTCCTGCAGCACCGCCTGCGCAAACTCCGCCAGCCTCGGGTGCTGGAACAGCGTGCGCACCTGCACGCGCAGGCCCTGGGCGCGCACGCGCTCCAGCAGGCCCAGGGCGAGCAGCGAATGCCCGCCCAGCTCGAAGAAGCCGTCCTGCCGGCCCACGCGCTCCACGCCCAGCACCTCGGCCCAGATCTTCGCCAGTGTTTCTTCGAGTTCACCTTGCGGTGCCTCGTATTGCTCGGCACTCACCATCTCCGGCTCGGGCAGCACCTTGCGGTCCACCTTGCCGTTGGCGGTCAGCGGCAGGGCATCGAGCACGACGATGGCCGAGGGCACCATGTAGTCGGGCAGCACCTGGCCCAACCGGACCTTGAGCCAACCGTCTTCGGCTGGCGAATTCAGCGAGACATAGGCCACCAATCGCGCCCCGCCTGCACCCTCCCTGGCCAGCACCACCGCCTCACGCACTTCAGGCTGGGCCAGCAGCTGCGACTGCACCTCGCCCAGCTCGATGCGGAAGCCCCGGATCTTGACCTGCTGGTCGGCACGGCCCAGGTATTCAAGTTCGCCCAGAGCGTTCCAGCGCACCAGATCGCCCGTGCGGTACAGGCGATCGCCCGTCTCGCTGAACGGGTTGGCAATGAAACGCTCTGCCGTCAGTCCTTGCCTGTTGAGATAGCCGCGTGCCAGGCCTTCACCCGCCACAAACAGCTCCCCGGCCACGCCCTGCGGCAGCAGGTTCAGGCTGCCATCCAGCACATACAGGCCCAGGTCCGGAATCGCCACGCCCACGGGGCTGCGTCCGCCATCCAGATCCGCCTTGGTGATCTGCCGGTACGTCACATGCACCGTGGTCTCGGTGATGCCGTACATGTTGATGAGTTGGGGGCTCTGGTCACCGAAGCGGTTGAACCAGGGCCGCAGGCTCTCGGGCTCCAGCGCCTCGCCGCCGAAGACCACATGGCGCAGCGCCAGGCCAGCGCCGCCTTCTTCATCCTGCTCCACGGCATGAACCAGTTGCCCAAAGGCCGAAGGTGTTTGATTGAGAACCGTTACGCGCTCGGCACGCAGCAAAGCCAGGAAGTCCTGGGGCGAGCGGCTGACCCAGTACGGCACCACCACCAGCCGGCCGCCCGTGCACAGGGCGCCGAAGATCTCCCAGACCGAGAAGTCGAAGGCATAGGAGTGGAACAGGGTCCAGACATCGTCAGGCCCGAAGCCGAACCAGGCATCGGTGGCATCCAGCAGCCGTGCCACGTTGCGGTGGCTCAGTTGCGCGCCTTTGGGCTTGCCTGTCGAGCCCGAGGTGTAGATCACATAGGCCAGGCTGTCGGCCGAGACTTCAACCTGCGGATCGCTATCGGGTTCGCCCGACAGGTCCAGCATGTCGATCTCCAGCACCTGCAGCGCAGCAGCACCGGGAATGCGCTCACGAACAGCAGCCTGCGTCAGCACCAGGGCAATGCCGCTGTCCTCGACCATATGTGCCAGACGATCCGCCGGGTAATCCGGGTCCAGCGGCACATAGGCGCCACCGGCCTTGAGGATGGCCAGCAGGCCGACCACCATCTCCACCGAGCGCTGCATGGCAATGCCCACGCGTGTCTCCGGGCGCACGCCCAGGGCGATCAGACGGTGGGCCAGGCGGTTGGCCTGGGCGTCGAGTTCGGCGTAGGTCAGTCGTGCGGACTCGCAGGTCAACGCCACCGCATCCGGCCGTTGCTGCGCGCTTGCCGCAAAGCGCTGGTGCAGGCAGGCGGGCTGCGCAGGGTTGAGGGCAGGTCCATTGCGGGTACTGCGGCGCGCGCTGCGGTCCAGAAGCTGCGCCTGCTCATCGTCGGGCAGCAGTTGCACCTGGTCCAGCGTGCACTGCGGCGCATGCGCCAGCGCCTGCAGCAGCAGCGACAGATGCGCGCCCATGCGCTGCACCGTGGCCGGCTCGAAGCGCTCGCGCGCATAGGCAAAGCCCAGTTGCAGGCTGCCGTTGGCACGGCGGCTGGCGTGCAGGGTCAGCTCGAACTGGGCGGCCAGGCCATCCAGCTCCAGCTTCTGGATCTCCAGGCCCGCCAGGCCGGCCGCCTCTTCGTGCTGGTAGTTCAGCATCACCTGGAACAGCGAGCTGCCGTCCAGGCTGCGGCGCGGCTGCAGCGCCTCGACCAATTGCTCGTAGGGCAGGTCCTGGTGGGCCAGGCCCAGGCGGACCCGCTCGGCCAGCTGGGCCAGCAGCTCCTGCAGGCGCATGCGGGGATCGAGCCGGCCACGCATCACCAGCGTGTTGACGAAAAAGCCGACCAGCGGCTCGGCCTCGGGCTGGTTGCGGTTGGCCACGGGCACGCCCACGCGGATATCGGTCTCGGCGGTATAGCGGTGCAGCAGGGCCTGGAACCCGGCCAGCAGCGCCACGAAGAGGGAGGTGCCCTGCTCGCGGGCGCGCTGCTCCAGTCCGGCCACCAGGCTGGCGGGCAGCTCCAGCCGGTGCCAGGCGGCATGCCAGCGGGTCTCGGCGCCCGGCGCGCGGGCATGGTCGGCGGGCAGCTCCAGATGCAGGTCCTGCCCCCCGGCCAGCTCGGGCAGCCAGTAGTCCAGCAGGCGCTGCCTTTCCCCGGCCTCCAGCCAGTCGCGCTGCCAGGCGGCGTAGTCGGTGTAGGCAATGGGCAGCGGCGGCAGGCGGGTCGGGCGCTGCTGCACCAGTGCCGCGTACAGGCCGGCGAACTCCTCCAGCAGGATCTGCATGGAGCGGCCGTCGGAGATGATGTGGTGCATCACCACCACCAGCAGGTGCTGGCGGCTGTCCAGGCGAACGGCGGCCACGCGCAGCAGCGGTCCCCGGGTCAGGTCAAAGGGCGTGAGGCACAGGCGCTCGGCTTCGGCCAGGGCCCGTTCGCGCCGCTGTGCGGCAGGCAGGGAGCTGAGGTCGATCAGCGGAAGCTCCAGGGCCAGCTGCGGCACGATGCGCTGCCGCGCCAGGCCGTCGGGGCTTTCCTCGAACACCGTGCGCAGTCCGCCGTGGCGCTCCAGCAGCACGCCGAACGCCTGCCGCAAGGCCGCCACATCCAGCTCGCCATGCATCCACGAGGCCTGGGCGATGTGGTAGGCCGAGCTTTGCGGGTCCAGCTTCCACAGGAACCACTGGCGCAGCTGCGCATGGGACAGGGCTTCGGTCTGGTCAGACGATGGTGCGCGCACCGGGATGGGGAAATGCGAGAGATCCAGTCCCTCGGCCCGGATCTTTTGCAATGCCAGCGTGCGCTGGGCAGGGCTCAGGCTTGCAAAGCGCTCGGCGATTTGGCGCAGGCGGCCACGGTCCATCAGATATCTCCCAGAGTTTCGAGAAAGGAATCCAGCGCATCGAGCGCCTGCGCATCCGCGCCTGTCGTGCCTGTTGCACCCGCAGCATCCGCGCTGCCATGGGCTGGCAGGCGCACCAGGCCCGCCATGTCCTGCAGCACCGGGGTGCGGAAAATGTCCTGGGCGGTCAGCCCCGCAGCGCCTGCCCCCTGCAGCCGCGCCAGCAGTTGCACCACCTTGAGCGAGTGCCCGCCGCGCTCGAAGAAGCTGTCGCGGCGGTCCACGCGGCCACCGCCCAGCAGCTCGGACCAGAGCCCGGCCAACATTTCCTCGGCCAGACCCGAGGGCGCCTCGTAGGACTGGCCGGCCGGTGCCTGCGCCGCAGGCAGCGCGGCACGGTCCACCTTGCCGCTGTTGTTCAACGGCAGCGTGTCCAGCACCACGATGGCGGACGGCAGCATGTAGTCGGGCAGGCCGCTGGCCAGTCTTGCGCGCAGTGCCGCAGCGTCCAGGGGCGGGCCTGCATGCAGCGATATGTGCGCCACAAGGCGCGTATCACTGCCGGACCCCGCTGCCGTGACCACGGCCTCGCGCACCTCGGGCTGGGCCAGCAGCGCGGCCTCCACCTCGCCCAGCTCGATGCGGTGGCCGCGGATCTTGACCTGGTGGTCCAGCCGGCCCAGGTATTCGAGCGCGCCATCGGCATTGCGGCGCACCAGGTCGCCCGTGCGGTACAGGCGTTCGCCAGCCGCGCCCGGTCCCGCGAAAGGATCGGCCACAAAACGCTCTGCGCTCAGGCCCGGCCGCTGCCAGTAGCCGCGCGCCAGGCCCTGGCCGCCAATGAACAGCTCCCCGGCCACGCCTTGCGGCACGCAGCGCAGCCCTTCGTCAAGCACCAGCAGCCGGGTGGCCGCGATGGCCTGGCCCAGCGTGGCGGCATCGCCCTGCACCTGCTGCAGGCTGGACCAGATCGTGGTCTCGGTCGGGCCGTAGAGGTTCCAGAGGTCCACGCCCGCCGCGCGCAGCAGGGCGATCAGGTCCGGCGCAAGCGCCTCGCCGCCGCACAGCGCCTTCAGGGGCCGTGCCGCCTTCCAGCCACCGGCCAGCAGCAGGCGCCAGCCCGAGGGCGTGGCCTGCATCACGCTGGCGCGGCTGCGCTCCAGCAGCGCCGCCAGCGCGGCCGCGTCGCGCACCTGTTCGCGCCCGGCCACCACGAGCTGCGCGCCCACGGCCAGGGGCAGGAAGATCTCCAGGCCCGCAATGTCGAAGGACACGGAGGTCGTGGCCAGCACCACGTCCTGCGCCTGCAGGCCCGGCTGTGCCGCCATGGACTGCAGGAAGTTGGAGAAGGCCGCATGCCGCACCACCACGCCCTTGGGCCGCCCGGTGGAGCCCGAGGTGTAGATCACATAGGCGGCCTGGTCGCCATGCACCTCGACGCGGGGCGCGCGTTCCGTGCCTGCCTGCGGCGCCGGCTCCCTTGCCTCCAGTACCTCCAGCGCCTCCAGCGCCTCCAGTTCCAGCACCTTCGGCACGCTGGCGGCGAGCACGGCCAGCCGGCCCGGCGCCAGGTCCGAGGCCAGCACCAGGCAGGCCCCGCTGTCCTGCAGCATGTACTGCATGCGCTCATCGGGCAGGGCCGGATCGACGGGCACGTAGGCGGCGCCCGCCTTGAGGATGGCCAGCAGGCCGGCCACCATGGCGGCCCCGCGCTCGGCCACCAGGCCCACGCGCTGCCCGGGCCGCAGCCCCTGGGCGATCAGGGCCTGCGCCAGGCGGCTAGCCCGCCGATCCAGATCGCCGTAGCTGAACACCTGCCCGTCCGCGGTCAGCGCCGGGGCCTGGGGCCGCTGTCTTGCCTGCGCCTCGAACATGCGGTGCACCGGCAAGGCCTGCGGCCAGGACCGGGGGTTGCAGGCCTGCGCCAGCAGCGCCTGGCGCTCGGCCGGGGGCACCACGTCCAGCGTGCGCAGGTCGCGGCCGGGCTGCTGCTGCAGCGCCTGCACCAGCGCCTGCAGGGCCTGCTGCATGTAGGCGCAGACGCGCCCGGCCCCCACGCTGCGCACCACCTGGGCGACGAGCACAAAGCCCTGGCCGTCGTCATCCACGGCCATGCCCACGGGATAGTTGCTGCGCTCGGGGCGGCCCAGCACCTGCACGCCGGCCCGGGCCAGCTCTTGCGCAGCGCCCTCTGCCGCACCATGCCGGTAGTTCAGCAATGCGCTGAACAGCGGCGTTCCCGCAGGCAGGCCGCTGCAGCGCTGAGCCAGCGACAGGCTGGCATGCTCGTGCTGCAGCAGCGCCGCAAGCGCCGCCGCCGTGCTGCGCAGGCCCTGGAGCACGCTGCCTTCGCCCAGCGGCAGGCGCAGCGGCAAGGTGTTGATGAACATGCCCAGCGCCTGCTGCGCACCGGCGCCGCCGTCCATGCGGCCCATCAGCACGGTGCCGAAGACCGGCTCCTGCCTGCCGCTGGTCCGGGCCAGCACCAGCGCCCAGGCCAGGTGGCAGAGCGCGGCGGGGCTGACCCCGTGCGCACGCGCCTGGCGGCGCATGCCCTGGGCCAGTGGGGCGTCCAACCGCAGGCGGGCCTCCTCCATGCCACGGCCATCGCCTTGCACATCCAGCAGGCCGAAGGCGGCCGTGGGCTCCTGCACATCGGCCAGCATGCGGCGGAAGAACCGCTCGTGCGCCTCGGCCGCCACGCCCTGGCGCGCCTGCGCCACAAAGCGCCGGAAGGGCACGGGCACCGACAGCTCGGCTGCACGGCCCTGCTGAAGCCGCAGCACTTCCTGCAGCAGCAGGTCCAGCGTGATGCGGTCCATCACCAGGTGGTGACTCAGCAGCTGCAGCAGCCAGCGGCCTTGCCCGGCATCGTGCGCGGCCCGCGCCCCTATCATCGGCGCCTGCCGCACGTCCAGGCGCAGGTCGTGGCTGCGCAGTTGCTCCAGCATCTGCGGCACCAGCGCCTCATGTGCCTCATGCGACCCATGCGTCTCATCCGCATCAGGCCACTGCAGCTGCAGCGGCGCCTGGCGCAGCACCACCTGCACGGGCTCGGACAGCCCCTCCCAGAGCACGGCCGTGCGCAGGATGTCATGGCGCGCAATCACCTGGTTGAGGCTGTGCACGAAGGATTGCAGCTGCTCGCGCGCCCCGAAGCTCAGCAGGTTGGGCGAGACGAACACATCGCCCCCGGACTGCAGCAGGTGGTGGAACAAAATCCCCTCCTGCAGCGGCGCCAGCGGGTAGATGTCCTGGATATTGGCTGCGCCACCAGGCACCGCAGCGGCGATGCGAGCAATCTCATCTTCATCCAGCGCCACCAGGGTCAGCATGTCCGGCGTGATCGCCGTGCAGCCTTCGGGGATGCCGTTGGGCGGCACATCGATCTCGCCAGCCCCCTGCACCCCTTGCTCACCCTGCTGCTCCTGCAGCACCGCCTGCGCAAACTCCGCCATCCTCGGGTGCTGGAACAGCGTGCGTACCTGCACGCGCAGGCCCTGGGCGCGCACGCGCTCCAGCAGGCCCAGGGCGAGCAGCGAATGCCCGCCCAACTCGAAGAAGCCATCCTGCCGGCCCACGCGCTCCACGCCCAGCACCTCGGCCCAGATCTGCGCCAGCGTTTCTTCCAACTCGCCCTGTGGTGCCTCGTATTGCTGGGCGCTGACCATCTCCGGCTCGGGCAGCGCCTTGCGGTCCACCTTGCCGTTGGCCGTCAAAGGCAGGGCTTCGAGCACGACGATGGCCGAAGGCACCATGTAGTCGGGCAGCGCCTGGCCCAGGCGCTGCTTGAGCTGGCTTTCCTCCACCGCGTCACGCAGGGAGACATAGGCGATCAGCCTTGCACCATCCTTGGCCAAAACCACGGCCTCGCGCACTTCAGGCTGGGCCAGCAGTTGCGACTGCACCTCGCCCAGCTCGATGCGGAAGCCCCGGATCTTGACCTGCTGGTCGGCACGGCCCAGGTATTCGAGTTCGCCCTGAGCGTTCCAGCGCACCAGGTCGCCTGTGCGGTACAGGCGCTCGCCCCTCTCGCTGAACGGGTTGGCAATGAAGCGCTCTGCCGTCAGCCCTTGCCTGTTGAGATAGCCGCGTGCCAAGCCCTCGCCCGCCACGTACAGCTCCCCGGCCACGCCCTGCGGCAGCAGGTTCAGGCTGCCATCCAGCACATACAGGCCCAGGTCCGGAATCGCCACGCCCACGGGGCTGCGTCCGCCATCCAGATCCGCCTTGGTGATCTGCCGGTACGTCACATGCACCGTGGTCTCGGTGATGCCGTACATGTTGATGAGTTGGGGGCTCTGGTCACCGAAGCGGTCGAACCAGGGCCGCAGGCTCTCGGGCTCCAGCGCCTCGCCGCCGAAGATCACCTGGCGCAGCGCCAGGCCAGCGCCGCCCTCCTCGTTCCCATCTTCCTGCTCCACGGCATGGACCAGCTGCCCAAAGGCCGAAGGCGTTTGATTGAGAACCGTTACGCGCTCCGCACGCAGCAAGGCCAGAAAGTCCTGGGGCGAGCGGCTGATCCAGTACGGCACCACCACCAGCCTGCCCCCAGTGCACAGCGCGCCAAATATCTCCCAGACCGAGAAATCGAAGGCATAGGAGTGGAACAGGGTCCAGACATCGTCCGGGCCGAAGCCGAACCAGGCATCGGTGGCATCCAGCAGCCGTGCCACGTTGCGGTGGCTCAGTTGCGCGCCCTTGGGTTTGCCTGTCGAGCCCGAGGTGTAGATCACATAGGCCAGGCTGTCCGGGTTCACATCGACCTGCGGATCGGTATCGGGTTCGCCCGACAGGTCCAGCGTATCGATCTCCAGCACCTGCAGCGCAGCAGCGCCGGGAATGCGCTCACGAACAGCAGCCTGCGTCAGCACCAGAGAGATCCCGCTGTCGGCCACCATGTGCGCCAGCCGGTCGGCAGGGTAATCCGGGTCCAGTGGCACATAGGCGCCGCCGGCCTTGAGGATGGCCAGCAGGCCGACCACCATCTGCACCGAGCGCTGCATGGCAATGCCCACGCGTGTCTCGGGCCGCACGCCCAGGGCGATGAGGCGGCGGGCCAGGCGGTTGGCCTGGGCATCGAGTTCGGCGTAGCCGAGAACGTGGTGCTCGAAGGACAGCGCCTGCGCCCCGGCTCGCGCCAATGCCTGGCTGGCGAAGCGGCCGTGCAGCGTCTGCGCTGCGCCCGGCCGGCCGGCAGGCAGGCCGGCGGCGCGGCCCCATGCCTGCTGCCTGTGCAGTTCGGCCGCACCCAGCAAGGCGACCTCGCCCACCTTGCGGGCCGGATCATCGGCCAGCGCCTGCAGCATGGCCACATAGTGATCGGCCAGCGCGCCGATGGTGGCGGCCTCGAACAATTCGCGGGCATAGGTCAGGCGCAGATGCAGGCGGCCCTGCGCATCCTCGGTGGTGTCCACCGTCAGCTCGAACTGGGCGCCCTGCCCCTGCAGCGCATATTCCTGCAGCTCCAGCCCAGGCAGTTGCTGCAGCGCGCTGCGGTCCTGGCGCTGGTGGTTGAACAGCACCTGGAACAGCGGCTGGGTGCCGGCGTTGCGTTCGGGCTGCAGCGCCTCGACCAGTTGCTCGAAGGGCAGGTCCTGGTGGGCCTGCGCGCCCTGGGCGGCCTGCCGGGCCTGGTCCAGCAGTTGCGCCAGGCCCATGCGCCCGTCCAGCGTGGCGCGCAGAACCTGGGTGTTCACGAAAAAGCCCACCGTGCCCTGTGTTTCCACCCGGTGGCGGTTGGCAATGGGCACGCCCACGCGAATGTCTTCCTGGCCCGTGTAGCGGTGCAGCACGGCCTGCAGACCCGCCAGCAGCAGCACGAACAGCGTTGCGTCCTGCGCCTGGGCGCGGCGGCGCAGGCTGACGACCAGTTCGGCCGGCAGCTGCAGGCCATGGCTGGCGGCCACATGGTCCGCGCCGGGCCGGCGCGGGTGGTCGGTGGGCAGTTGCAGCACGGGATGCGTGTCGCCCAGCTGGGCGCGCCAGTAGGCCAGTTGCCGCTGCCGCTCGCCGGCCTCCAGCCACTGGCGCTGCCAGGCCGCGTAGTCGGCGTACTGCAGCGGCAGGGGTGCGGCCTGCGGCACCTGCCCCTGGCACCGTGCGCGGTACTGCTGCACGAATTCATCCACGATGATCTGCATGGACCAGCCGTCGGAGACGATGTGGTGCATGGCCACGACCAGCAGATGCGCCTCGGCCGACTCCCGGATCAGGCCCACGCGCAGCAGCGGCCCGGCCTGCAGGTCGAAGGGCTGGCGGTGCACGGCAGCCGCCGCCTGGTGCAGTTGTTCCTGACGCTGCGCAGCGGGGAGTTCGGACAGATCCGTTTGCTCGACCCGCACACCGCCCTGTGCGGCGATCACCTGCACCACCTGCCCGTCCCCGCCCATGCGGAACACCGTGCGCAGCGACTCGTGGCGCGCCACCAGCGCGTCGAAGCTTTGCTGCAGCGCCAGCACGTCGAGCGTGCCCAGCAGACGCAGCGCCCCACTGATGTGATAGGCCGTACCGGCCGGCTCCAGCTGCCACAGGAACCACTGGCGCAATTGCGCAAAGGACAGCGGCAGCGGGCCACTGCGGTCGGCCCTGGGCAGGGGCGCCGCGCCTTCGGTCTGCTCGGCGCTGGCAACCGGCCCCTCCACCAGCCGTGCCACACCCGCTGGCGTCTTGCCCGTGAACAGCTGCTTGGGCGTGAGCTTGACGCCGCGCTTGCGGGCGCGCGCCACCAGCTTGAGCGCGAGGATGGAGTCCCCGCCCAGCGCGAAGAAGTCGTCATGCCGGCCCGCGCGCTCCAGGCCGAAGAGGTCGGCCCAGACGGCGGCCAGCGCCTGCTCGGCCTCGCCTTGGGGCGCCTCGAAAAGATCGACGGCCGCCTGCTCCGGCACGGGCAGGGCCTTGCGGTCGATCTTGCCGTTGGCCGTCAGGGGCATGCCCTCCAGCACGGTGATGCTGGCGGGCACCATGTACTCGGGCAGCGCCTGCGCCAGCGCGGCGGCCCACCCCGGCCTGTCGGCGGGCACGCCGGCCTGGGGCACGGCATAGGCATGCAGCTGCATGCGCCCGTCCCCGCCCCCATCCCCGTCCAGCCGCGCCACGACTTCGGCCTGGGCCACGCCGGGCACGGCCTGCAGCGCCAGCGCCACCTCGCGCAGCTCCACGCGGTAGCCGCGCACCTTCACCTGGTCGTCCATGCGGCCCAGGAACTGCAGGCTGCCATCGGCCAGCATGGTCACGCGGTCGCCCGTGCGGTACAGGCGCTCGCCCGGCTGGAACGGGCTGGCCACGAAGCGCTCTGCCGTCTGCCCGGGCCGGGCCTGGTAGCCGCGCGCCAGACCGGCCCCGCCCAGGTACAGCTCGCCGCTGGCGCCCAGGGGCACGGGCTGGAGGTCGGCATCCAGCACCAGGGCGCGGCTGCCTGCCAGCGGCCTGCCCACGGGCAGGCTTTCGCCGCCGCGCAGCGCCTCGCCCGCCTCCTGGGTGAGGATGCCCACCGTGGTTTCGGTGGGGCCGTAATGGTTGAGCACGCGGCAGCCGGGCCTGAGCGCGGCGATGCGGTCCACCAGCGGCCAGCGCGTGGCTTCGCCGCCCAGCACCAGGCGGCTGGCAGGCAGCACGTCAGCGGGCATGCCGGCATTCAGCAGCCCCTGCAGATGGCTGGGCACGATCTTGAGCACGTCCACGCGGTGCTCCGCCATGTAGCGCGCGAAGCCGTCGGGGTCGAAGGCCAGTTCGGGCGCCATCAGATGCAGCGCGCGCCCCGAGCACAGCGCGCCGAACAGCACGGTGTGCCCCAGGTCCGCCGCCACGGTCGAGACCATGGCCATGCTGCGCGCCGCCTCGGGCAGGTCCAGCCGCTGCAGCACGGCCTGCACATAGTGGGCCAGCGCCCCGTGGCTGACGACCACGCCCTTGGGCTGCCCGGTCGAGCCCGAGGTGTAGATCACATAGGCGCCCTGTGCGGAATGCGGCGGCACGGCCGGTGGCGCCTGCCCCGCAATGCACGGCTCCTGGCAGGCATTCAGGTCCAGGCTCAGCAGGGGAACGCCCGCGTCCCAGGCGGGCGCCTGCTGGCAGAGCATCAGCACCGCGCCGCTGTCGCGCAGCTGCCAGGCCAGCCGCTGCGCCGGCAGGCCGGGGTCCAGGGGCACATAGGTGCCACCGGCCTTGAGCACGGCGAGCAGGCCCAGCACAAAGGCGCAGCTGCGCTCGGCATGCAGGGCCACGCGCACATCGGCCCCCACGCCGCGCGCCACCAGGGTCCGGGCCAGCTGGTCGGACTGCTGGTCCAGCTGTGAATAGTCCAGGGCCGAGCCTGCGTCCCTGACCGCCGTGCCATCGGGATGGGCCCGCACGGCGCGCGACCAGAGCTCCAGCACGCTGTCGGCGCCAAAGGCCTGCACCGGGCCTGCAGACTCCGACACGCGGCCTGGCAGCGACAGCTCGCCCAGCCTGGGCGGCTTCTCGCCCATGACACCAGTGACCTGCCGCGCAAGGTCCTGGAATGCGGCCGCCATGTCGCGCACCACGGCCTCGTCGAACAGTTCATCGGCATAGATCAGGACGCAGTCGATGCCGTCCTGCCGGTCGGTGAAGTCCAGGCTGAGGTCGAAATGCGCCTGGCCGCTGGAGACGGCCTGCATGGCGATCTCCAGGCCCGCGACGTGGCGCGCGGCCGAGGCATCTTCCTGCTGTGTGCACTTGACCTGGAACAGCGGGTGAACGCCCGGCTGGCGGGCCGGCTGCAGCGCCTCGACCAGCAGGTGGAACGGCAGGTCCTGGTGGGCCTGCGCGCCCAGCACCGCCTCGCGCACCTGCGCCAGCAGTGCGCCGAAGTCCTGCGCGGGATCGATGTGCGTGCGCAGCACCAGCAGGTTCAGGAAGTAGCCGATCAGCCCATGCGTCTCTGCCTTCTGGCGGTTGGCCACCGGCGTGCCCACGCGCAGCTCGCGCGTGCCGCTGAAGCGGTACAGCACCAGCTTGAGCAGGGCCAGCATCACCATGAACAGCGAGGCGCCATGCGCGCGGCCCAGGGCACGCACGCGGGTGGCCAGCGCGGCGGGGAGCGTGAACTCCAGGCGCTGCTCCTGTGCTTCCTGCACGGCGGCCGCCCTGGCCTGCTTCATCGGCAGGGCCAGGGCCTCATGCTCGGTGCCCAGCCGGGCGCGCCAGTAGTCCAGCTGCCGCTCGCGCTCACCGGCATCGAACCAGCGGCGCTGCCAGACGGCGTAGTCTGCGAACTGCAGGGCCATGGCCGGCAGGCGCGATGGCTGCTGCGTGCGCAGGGCCTCGTACAGGTGGAACAGCTCCTGGATCACGATGCCGTTGGACCAGCCATCGCCCGCAATGTGGTGCAGCGACAGGCCCAGCACATGCTCCTGCGTGCCCAGCCGGCACAGGACGGCGCGCAATGGCGTTTCCGTGTCCAGCGCAAAGGGCTGGCGGGCCAGCAGCAGCACCTGGCGCTGCGCCTCGGCCTGCGGATCGCCGTCCGTCCATGCGCCCAGATCGACATGGCGCAGGGGCACGGGCGCGGCGGGATGGATGGACTGCCGGGGCTCGCCGTCCTCGCCGGCCGGATAGCAGGTGCGCAGGATCTCGTGGCGCTCGGCCAGGGCCTGCAGCGCCTGCTCCAGCGCCAGCGCATCCAGCGGCCCCTTGAGCGACAGCGATCCCACCATGTTGTAGGCGGGGCTGGCGGGCTCCAGCCGCCAGGTGAGCCAGAGGCTGCGCTGGGCGGGGGACAGGGCAATGGCCAGCGTGCGGTCGCAGCGGGTGATGGTCTGGGCCGTGTTGCGGGTGTCGCCGTCCGGCAGGCCACCTGCGCCACCTCCGTCAGATGCAGCAGGTGTACCGGATGCACCCCGGAGCCTCAGGGCCAGTGCGGCACGCTGCGCATCGGACAGGCGGGACTTGCGGGAATCGAGATCGTTCAGGGACATGGTGGGCTTCTCACGCAGATGCGAAGGCGGCAAGGGCATCGCCTTCATCGGTAACGGTGGCCTCGATCTCCTCGATCAGCCGGGTCTCCACCAGCACGGCCAGCTCGCCGACGGTGGGGGCCTTGAAGAAGGCGGCAGGGTGCAGTTCGACACCAAAGCGCTTTTTCACGCGGCCCAGGATCTGCAGGGCCAGCAGCGAGTCGCCGCCCAGCTCGAACAGGTTGTCGTGCACGCCCACCGGGGCAATGCCCAGCATGTCGGTCCACAGCGCGGCCAGGGCCTGCTGCAGTTCGCCTTCGGCCTCGACGTAGGCGGTCTGCAGCGCCGGGCGCGGATGGCCGCCACGGGCCTGCGATCCGTTGGCAGGTTCGGCGAAGGCTTCGGTGGCAGGTTCTGCCAGCGCATCCACCAGCCCGGCATCGATCTCGCCCAGGCGCTGCTGCAGGTCGGTGGTAGAGATGACCACCTGGTGCGGCACATCGCCGTTGACGATGCGCTCGAAAACCGCTGCCGCTTCTGCGCCGCTCCAGCCTATGCCCTCGGGAATGCGCATGCCGGCGGCCATGCCCAGGTCACGCCAGGCGTCCCAGTCCACGGAGATGACGGGCCAGGCGCGCTGGCGGCTGGCCAGCGCCGCCAGTGCATCCATGCAGGCATTGGCGGCGGCGTAGTCGCTCTTGCCCAGGCCTGCGGTGAGGCTGGAGATGGACGAGCACAGCAGCACGAAGTCCGGCGCCTGCATGTCCAGCGTGCCCTGCGTGCCCAGCAGGTCCAGCAGCAGCCGGGTGCCGCGCAGCTTGGGAGCGAACATGCGCTCCACGCCGTCCCGCGTGCGGGTGGCCAGCATGCCGCTGTCGGCATGGCCTGCGGCATGGACCACGCCATGCAGCGCGCCAAAGCGCTGGTGCGCCTGCGCCAGCGCCGCCTGCATCTGCGCGGCGTCGGCCACATCGGCGGCCAGGGTCAGCACCTGGGCGCCCTCGGCCTCCAGGGCCAGCAACTGCAGCAGTTGCTGGCGCAGGGTGCGCGGCTGCCCGTCATCGGCGGCCAGCGCCTCCCATTGGCTGCGTGCTGGCAGCGCCGTGCGGCCCACCAGCACCAGGCGGGACTGCCAGTGCGCGGCCAGATGCCGGGCCAGCGCCAGGCCCACGCCGCCCAGGCCGCCCGTGATCAGGTACACGCCCTGCCTGCGCAGGCGCGGCGCTGCGGCTTCCTGCCACTGCAGGGGCTCGTAGGTCTTGCGCCAGCGGTGGGCACCGCGCAGGGCGATGGCCGTGTCGGCCGCGCGCAGCCCATGCGGCGCGCGGGCTTCGTCCAGCAGCTGGCGCGCCAGCCGGGCCTGCATTGCGGGCGAACCCGCCTGCACCACATCGACGAACCGGCAGTCGATGGACGGGCATTCCTGCCCTATCGCCTTGCACAGCGGAAAGACGGCGGCCATCTCGGGGTTCAGCGCTTCCACTCCGGTCACATCTTCAGAACCGCCTGCGGCCACCAGCAGCAGCCTCCTTTCGCGCGGGCTTTCAGCACCGTGCGCACGGGCCTCCAGCGCCTGCGCCAGGGCCAGCACGCTGTGAAAGCCGCGCTCCAGCGGCGCAGGGGCGGCCGCATCCATGGCCCACAGGTGGTAGATGGCGTCCACAGGGCCGAACTGCGCCTGCACCGCATCGAGCAAGTCCTCGCAATCGCGGCGCTCGCCGGGGCGCACGGCATGCCGGCCCGGGGCCAGGCAGGCGGGGGCGGCGCCCGCTTCCACGCAGACCACATCGGTGCCCTGCGCGCGCAATGCGTGCACCAGGGCCTCGGCCGTGGCACTGCCGTCGCCAAACACCAGGGCCACCTGGGCTGCGGCTGCGGCGGTGCCTGCCGCCAACTGCAAGGGACTGCGCTGCCAGGCGGCTGCGTAGAACGGACCCGCGGTAGCCGAGGGACCCGAGGGACCTGCCGTGCCTGCCGCTTTCGGTGCATCGCCACCCTGCCCCGCCGCCTGCACCCAGAAGGAGCGGCGCTGGAAGGCATAGGTCGGCAGCGGCACGCGCCGACCTGGCCGCCCGCCCCGGCAGGCAGTCCAGTCGATGTCCACGCCCGCGCACCACAGGCCGGCAACGGCCTGCGCCAGCAGCTGCGCGCTGCGTGCGGTCTGCTGGGGATGGGCCTGGCTGGGCCAGATGCCGGCCGCCGTGGCGGCGCGCGCATGCTGGCGAGCCAGGGCGGTAAGGGCCTGGCCGGGGCCCACCTCCAGCAGCACACGGCCCGACTCTCGCACAAGCTCGTCCAGCCCGTCCGCAAAGCGCACGGTATGGCGCAGGTGGCGGGCCCAGTAGGCGGGGCTCATGGCCTGCTCGGCCGTGATGGGCCTGCCGGTCACGCTGGAGATGAAGGCCAGGCGCGGCGCATGCCGGGGCACGCTGGCCACCACCTGCTCCAGCTGCGCCAGCAGGGGCTCGGTCATGGCCGAGTGCGAGGCCACGGCAATGTGCAGCCGGCGCGCGGTGATGTCCCGCGCGCGCAGCGCCTCTTCGGCCGCCTCGATGGCGGCCAGCGGGCCGGACAGCACGCACAGGCGTTCGCCATTGACGGCACCCAGGTCACAGCCCAAATCCAGCAGGGATTGCAGCTCGGCCTCGGCCAGGGGCACCGAGGTCATGGCGCCCTGCGGCAGCGACTGCAGCAGGCGGCCGCGCGCCGCGACGATGCGCAGGGCATGCGGCAGCTCGAACACGCCAGCCAGGCAGGCCGCCACATACTCGCCCAGGCTGTGGCCCAGCATGGACACGGGCTGCACGCCGCGTGCCATCCACATCCGGGCCAGCGCATAGCCGATCACGAACAGGGCCGGCTGGGCCTTGTCCATGGCGGACAGCGCCGCGTCGGCCTCCACCTCTTCACCCGGGGCGGGGAACAGCCACTGGCGCAGGTCCCAGCCTGTTTCGGCCTGCAGCAGCTCGCAGCAGCGGTCCACCTCCTGCCGGAACACACCGCCGTCGCGGTACAGGTCCAGGCCCATGTTGGCGTGCTGCACGCCCCCGCCCGGGAAAAGAAAGACCACGCCGGGCGGCTGTGCCGGCACCTCGGTGGCCTGGCCTGCCGGCGCAGCAGCAGCAGCAGCGGCGAGGTGCAGGCCCTCCACCGCCATGCCCATGCCGTCGGCCACCACGGCACGGCGATGGCCGAAGGCGCGGCGGCCCTGCTGCAGGGTGTGGGCCACATCGTCCAGCGACAGGCCGCTGCCGGCCTGCTGCAGATGGGCAGCCAGGCGGCGCGCCGCTTCGTCCAGCGCGCGGGGGCTGCGAGCGGACAGCGGCAGCACCTGCCAGCCCCGGGCTGCATCCGCCGGTGCACTGGAAGGAGTGGCAGAGGTGGCAGGGGCGGCAGCAGCCTCCTGCAGCACCACATGGACATTGGTGCCGCCAATGCCGAAGGCGCTCACGCCCGCGCGGCGCGGCGTGGCCGCCTGGGGCCAGGGCCTGGCCGCGGTGTTGACATGGAAGGGACTGCGCTCGAAGTCGATCTGCGGATGCGGCCGCTCGAAATGCAGGCTGGGCGGCAAGGTGGCATGCCTGAGCGAGAGCACCGTCTTGATCAGGCCCGTGACACCGGCGGCCGCATCGAGATGGCCGATATTGGTCTTCACCGAGCCGATGGCGCAGTAGCCCCTGCGCTGCGTGCTGGCGCGAAAGGCCTGGGTCAGCGCCGCGATCTCGATGGGGTCGCCCAGCGCCGTGCCCGTGCCATGGGCTTCCACATAGCCGATGGTGTCGGCCGGCACGCCCGCCAGGGCCTGCGCCGCGCGCACCACGGCGGCCTGGCCGTTGACGCCGGGCGCCGTGAAGCCCACCTTGTCTGCGCCATCGTTGTTGGCGGCGCTGGCCAGGATGACGGCGTGGATGGTGTCGCCGTCGCGCAGCGCATCGTCCAGGCGCTTGAGCACCACAATGCCCGCGCCGCTGCCCTGCAGCGTGCCTGCGGCCTGGGCATCGAAGGCGCGGCAATGCCCGTCCGGCGAGAAGATGGCGCCGGCCTGGTAGCGGTAGCCGCCGTTTTGCAGCAGGTTGAGCGAGACGCCCCCGGCCAGCGCCATGGCGCATTCATGGCCCAGCAGCGCCTGGCAGGCGGTGTGCACGGCCATCAGCGAGGTCGAGCAGGCCGTCTGCACGGTGACGGCCGGGCCGCGCAGGTCCAGCTTGTAGGCCACGCGCGTGGCCAGGGCATCGGCCATGTTGCCGCTCATCAGGCCCAGCAGGTCGGCGACCTGGGCGCCAGGGCCCGGCGCATGGCGGGGCAGCAGATGGCGCATCAGGTAGACGCTGGCGCCCGTGCCCGCATACACGCCGATGGCACCGGGATGGCGCCGGCCCTCGTAGCCCGCATGCTCCAGCGCCTGCCACGCGCATTCCAGAAAAAGGCGGTGCTGCGGGTCCAGCTGCTCGGCATCGCGCGGGGTGTAGCCGAAGAAGTCGGCATCGAAGAGGTCCATGCCGGCCAGCGGCACGCCGGCCTTCACGTAGCCTGCATCGTCCAGCAGGGCCTGGGGCACGCCCAGGGCGCGCAGCTCATCGTCGCTGTAGCGCTTCACGGATTCGACGCCGTCACGGATGTTGGCCCAGAAGCGGTCGATGTCGTCGGCGCCCGGAAAGCGCCCGGCCATGCCGATGACGGCGATCTCCAGGCCGGTGGTTTCGGAGGAAGAAGGCATCAGAGGGTCCTTTCGATGTGGCGCTTGCGCTGCAGCAGCGCCTCGCGGCGGCGCTGGGCCGCGTCCATGCCGTCCCGGGCGGCGGCCGCCTGCGCGGCGCCGTCGCCCTCGCCCTCGCCATCTGCGCCCTGCTCGATGCGCCGCGCCAGGGCCGACACCGTGGGGTGCTTGAAGAGATCGACCAGGGACAGCTCCCGGCCCAGCCGCGACTCCAGCAGGCCATGCACGCGGATGAGCTGCAGCGAATGCCCGCCCAGGTCGAAGAAGTTGTCGCTGGCGCCTATGCGCTCCACGCCCAGCACCTGGGCCCAGAGGGCGGCAATGGTCGCGGCCACACCGCCTTCGGGCGGCTCGTAGGCCTGGTGCTCCAGGGACGGCAGGGTGGGCGCCTCGGGCAGCGCCTTGCGGTCCACCTTGCCGTTGGCGTTCAGGGGCAAGGCATCCAGCACGGTGATGGACGAGGGCAGCATGTAGTCGGGCAGGGCTGCGGCCAGCGCGCTGCGCAGCGCAGCCATGTCCAGGCACTGCCCCTGCTGCACCGAGACAAAGGCGGCCAGCCGCGCGCCGTCGGCCGCCTGGCGGGCGACCACCACGGCCTCGCGCACGGCGGGGTGGGCCAGCAGTTGCGCCTCCACCTCGGCCAGCTCGATGCGAAAGCCGCGGATCTTCACCTGGTGGTCCACGCGGCCCAGGTAGTCGATCTGGCCGTCGCCGCGCCAGCGCACCAGGTCGCCCGTGCGGTACAGGCGCTCGCCCGTGCGGCTGGCGGGGTCGGCGACAAAGCGCTCGGCGCTCAGGCCCGGCCGCCGCCAGTAGCCGCGCGCCAGGCCCACACCGCCCAGATACAGCTCGCCGGCCACGCCGCGCGGCACCTCGTTGAGCGCGGCATCCAGCACATGGGTGCGCAGCCCGGCCACGGGGCGGCCTATGGGCACGGACAGCGCGCCCTCGTCCCGGCAGTCCCACCAGGTGACCTCGATGGCCGCCTCCGTGGGGCCGTAGAGATTGAGCAGGCGGGTGCCGGGGAAGGCCTGCAGCACGGCCGCCTGCAATTCGGCGGACAGGGCCTCGCCGCTGCAGATGATGCGCTGCAGCCCCTGGCAGGTGGCGGCCGCCGGGTGCGCCATGAAGGCCTGCAGCATGGACGGCACGAAGTGGATGGTGCTGACCTGGTGGCGCGCTATCAGCTCGGCCAGGCGCCGGGGATCGCGGTGGTCGCCGGGGGCGGCCAGCGCCAGGCGTGCGCCGGTGGTCAGCGGCCAGAAGAATTCCCAGAAGGAGATGTCGAAGCCGAAGGGCGTTTTCTGCAGCACCGTATCGCCCGGGCCCAGCGGCTGGTGCATCTGCCCCCAGGCCAGGCGATTGCACAGCGAACGGTGGCGGTTGGCCGCGCCCTTGGGACGCCCGGTCGAACCCGAGGTGTAGATCACATAGACCAGGCTGTCGCCATGCAGGGCAACGGCCGGGTTGTGGGCCGGCAGGTCCTGCAGCCGGGACGCCAGGCCCGGCACATCGACCAGTTGGGCACTGCAGTTGGCCGGCAGGCGGTCACGCACCTGCGGCTGCACCAGCACCAGGGACACGCCGCTGTCCTCCAGCATGTAGGCGATGCGGTCGGCCGGGTGCTCGGGGTCGATGGGCACATAGGCCGCGCCGGCCTTCATGATGGCCAGCAGCCCCACGACCATCTCGATGGAGCGCTCCATGGCAATGCCCACCGGCACGCCGGGCCGCACGCCCGATGCGATCAGGTGATGCGCCAGCCGGTTGGCGCGCACATTGAGCTCGGCGTAGCCCAGCGTGGCCTCGCCCATGCACAGGGCCGGGGCATCGGGGCTGCGCGCCACCTGCTGCTCGAAGCGGCGGTGCACGATGTCGCCGCCGTGCAGGACCTGGTCATTGCAGCTCCAGGCCGCCAGTTGCTGGCGTTCGCCGGGACCCAGCAGCGGCACCTCGTCCACGGCACATTGGGGCTGGTGCGCCAGTGCGTCCAGCATGGCCGCATAGTGGGCGGCCAGGCGCTGCATGCTGCCCGGCTCGAACAGCTCGCGGGCATAGACCAGGCTGATGCCCAGGCTGCCATCGGAGCGCTCGCGCAGTTCCACGGTCAGCTCGAACTGCGCATCTGCAGTCGCCAGCGGCTGGCCGGCCACCGTCCAGCCCGGCACCTGCTGCAGCGCGTGCCAGTCCTCCACCAGATGATTGAACAGCACCTGGAACAAGGGGCTGTGCGCCAGGCTGCGCTGCGGCTGCAGCGCCTCCACCAGCTGCTCGAACGGCAGCGCGTGGTGGGCCTGCGCGCCCTGCGCCGCCTCGCGGGCCTGCTGCAGCACGTCGGCCAGGCGCATGCGCCCGTCGATGCGGTTGCGCAGCACCAGGGTGTTGACGAAAAAGCCGACCACGCCCTGCAGGTCGGCATGCGCGCGGTTGGCCACGGGCACGCCGACGCGGATGTCCTCCTGCCCCGTATAGCGGTACAGCAGCGCCTGCCATCCTGCCAGCAGCAGCGTGAAGAGCGTGTCCCCCTGCTGGCGGGCCTGCGCGCGCAGCGCCTGCAAGGTCGCGCCGGGCAGCTCGAAGCTGTGCCGTCCCGCCCGATAGCGTGCCAGCGCCTGGCGAGGATGGTCGGTGGGCAGCGCCAGCATAGGCTGGGCCTCGCCTGGGGGCACCTGCAACCGTTCCAGCCAGTAGGCCAGCGAGGCCTGCTGGCCTTGCTGGGCCGGCTGGTCCTGCTCCCGCTGCCAGACGGCGTAGTCCACATACTGCAGCGCCTGGCCGCTGTCCGGGGCGCCGGCATACAGCGCCGCCAGATCGTCCAGCAGGATCTGCATGGAGGCGCCGTCGGAGACGATGTGGTGCATCACCAGCGCCAGGATGTGCTCATTGGCCTGCAGCTGCACCAGGGCAGCCCGGGCCAGCGGCCCCTGCTGCAGATCAAAGGGCTGGGCGCACAGCGCCTGCAGCCATTGGGCGGCGTGCTCCTCGCGCTGCGCGGAGTCGCCCTGCGCGGCATCCAGCCACTGCAGCTCCAGCGTGCCCTGGGGGTCCAGGCGCTGCTCGACCTCCCCATCGGGCCGGGCGTTGAATACCGTGCGCAGCGAACCGTGCCGTTCGGCCAGGCCCTGCACGGCCGCACGCAGGGCGCCTGCATCCAGCGGCCCGGTGATGCGCAGGGCGCCCTGCACGTGGTAGGCCGTGCTGCGCGTATCCATCTTCCAGAGAAACCATTGGCGCTGCTGGGCCGGCGTCAGCGGCAGGGGCATGGCGCGACGGGCCTCGGCCAGCGGGGCAATGCGCTGCAGCGCAGTGCCCGGCTGGCGCTGTTGGCACAGCCGGTCGATGTCCTGCGCCTGGTCGCGCAGCCGCGGGTGCTCGAAGACCCGCCCGGCCGGATACTCCAGGGACCATTGCCGGCAGATGCGCGCAGCCAGCCGCACGGCGGCCAGGGAGTTGCCGCCTTGCGCGAAGAAGTTGGCCTCGCCGGCCGGCCCGTGCAGGGCATCGCCACCGAGCACCTCGCGCCACAGGCCGGCCAGCGTGCTTGTGGTGGGATCTGCCGCGCCCGCCTCCTGCCGTGCCTGGCTGCCGCCGCCCGCGAAGCGGCCCGACTCGAACACGGCCCAGGCATCCAGCATGCGCGCGGACCAGCCCTGGCGGCAGGCTGCGCGCTGCAGCTTGCCGCTGGAGGTGCGGGGCAAGGCGCCGGGGTTGAGCAGCACGATCACCCGGGGCGCCTCGCCGCACTGCGCACCCACGGCGGTGCTCAGTGCATCGACCAGGGCCTGGGCCGGCACCAGCTTTTGCATGCCGAACGAGACTTCGGCAGCAATGCCTATGCCTTCCCGGCCATCGATGTCCACCGCAAACGCGGCCACGCGTCCCTTGCGCACGGCTTCGACCTCGGCCTCGACCACGCGCTCGATGTCCTGCGGGTAGAGGTTGTGCCCGCGCACGATGATCAGGTCCTTGATGCGGCCCGCCACATGGACCTGCCCGCCGTGCACGAAGCCCAGGTCGCCCGTGCGCAGCCAGCGCCGGCCTGCATGCTCGACAAAGGCCTGCTGCGTTTGCTGCGGCTTGCCCCAGTAGCCCTGGCTGATGCTGGGGCCGTGCGCCCAGATCTCGCCCACGCGGCCGGGCTCCAGCACCTGCAGGCTGTGCGGATCGACGATGTTCACCGCATGGCCGGGAACGGCAGGGCCGCAGCCCACCAGCGGGGTGGTCTGCGAGGCGCCGGAGCTTTCCTCGGCCCGGCCCTGCGCCAGGGCCTCGGTATCGAAGGACGTGATCGTGGCGCCCGCGCCGCAACTGCCGCCGGTGATGAACAGGGTGGCTTCGGCCAGGCCGTAGCAGGCATAGGCCGCGCCGGGCCGCAGGCCGCAGGCGGCAAAGCGCTGCGCGAAGGCCGTGACGGTGTCGGCACGCACGGGCTCGGCACCGGTATAGGCCAGCCGCCAGCTCGACAGGTCCAGTTGCGCCAGCTGCGACGGCTTGATGCGCTCCAGGCACATGCGGTAGGCGAAGTCGGGGCCGCCGCTGATGGTGGCGCGGTGGCGCGAGATCAGCTCCAGCCAGCGCACGGGGCTTTCCAGGAAGAGGCGCGGCGAGGTCAGCACCAGCGGCAGCCCGCTGTACAGCGGCTGCAGCAGGCCGCCGATCAGGCCCATGTCGTGGTACAGCGGCGCCCAGGACATGAAGCGGTCGCCCGCGCCGATGTCCATGCGCTGCTGGATGGAGGCCTCGTTGGCGATGAGGTTGCCGTGGCTGACCATCACGCCCTTGGGCGCCGAGGTGGAGCCCGAGGTGTATTGCAGGAAGGCGATGTCGTCGGCAGCCGGCGCATGGGGCAGCCAGGCGTCGGCATCGGCCAGGTCCACCTGGTCGGCGGCCACGGCGGCAATGCCGGCAAAGCGCGCATCGGCGCCGGGCAGGGCCTGCATCACTTCGGCCGTGCTGATCACGCAGGCCGCATCCGCGTCGCCCACGATGCCCAGCAGCCGCTCCAGGTGCTGCACGCGCAGCGATTCCAGCGGCGGCACCGGCACGGCGATCACGCCCGCGTAGAAGCAGGCCAGCATGCTGGCGGCGTAGTGCTCGTCGTTGTCCATCATCACCAGGGCGCGCGCGCCCACGGGGCACAGCTGCTGCAGCCGGGCGGCCAGCGCGCGCACGCGGCGGTCGAACTCGCCATAGCTGTGGCTGCGCTCGACCACGCGGCCGTCCTGCACGGCGGCCACGGTGAGCCAGATGTCGTCGGGCCGCTGCTGCGCCAGGCCCCTCAGATGCTCGACCAGGCTGGCCGGAGCCTGGCCTGCTGCCGCGATTGCACTTTGTCCACTCAGCATGTCAGCTGCCTCCCGGGTTCTCAGAAACGGTCCAGATTGCTGCGCGGCTCGGCCATGGCGACGATGACCTTGCGCGGCCCCTTGAAGGGCGAGCGCGCATGGGCCACGAGCATGTTGTCCAGCATCAGCACGTCGCCCTGCTCCCAGGGGAAGCTGACGGTCTCGGCGTCCAGCGCGGCGCGCACCTCGGCGAAGATGTCGTCGCCGATGGTGGAGCCGTCGGCGAAGAAGGTGTTGCGCGGCAGGTTCTCGATGCCGTAGACCTCCTCCAGCACCTCGCGCTCCTCGGGCTCGCGCGCCGAGATGTGGAACAGGTGGGCCTGGTTGAACCAGACCATCTCGCCCGTGACGGGGTGGCTTTCCATGGCCTGGCACAGCTGGCGCGTGCGCAGGCCGTCGTCCTCCTTCCACTCCCAGTCCATGCGTGCATGGCGGCAGAAGGCCTCGACCTCGGCGCGGCTTTCGGTGTTGAAGACCTTCTGCCAGGGCACGTCCATCTCGCCGAAGTTGCGCACGTACAGAATCCCGGGCTCGAACAGCTCGCGGATGCGCGCCGGAATGCGGCGGTAGACCGCACGGCTGTCGGCAATCGGCGTCTCGCCGCCCTCGGGCGATGCGGTGACGCAGTGGAACCAGATCTTCATGGGCCACTCGCGCGTGTAGGCCTGCTCGTTGTGCAGCGGAATGCTCTGGTGGGCCGGGTATTCGGTGGAGGTGTAGACGCCCGCGCCGCTGGAGGCCTCGACCGCGCTGCGCGGCGTGGAGGCGAATTCGTACTTGAGCAGCGGATGGCCAAAGGCCGAGGCAAAGCGCTGGAAGGTCTCCACATCGGGCACGCCAAAGCCGCGCAGCAGCACGCCGCCCGTGGTCAGCAGGGCCTCGTCGATGTCGCGGCGCAGCGGCGGCAGCGCGGCCAGCAGGTCCTGGCCCGGCTGGGCGGGCGTGATGAGCTGGGGAAGCAGCGAGCCCGCGGGCGCCTTGCGCTCGAAGCGCTGGAGGGTTTCGTTCATGTCGATTCCTTGGTGCGCCACGCAAGAGCTGCCGCGTAGCCCGGCGGCGCTGGCAGCGCCATCGCTTGAAAACCATTCCAGTCGGGGACCGCGCAGGCGATGGCCAGCCGTCCGTCCCCTCCCGGGCTGATGCCTATGGAGCGCAGGTGGTCGGCCACGCCGATGCCGATGGCCTTGAGCACGGCTTCCTTGCCCACCCAGCGCTGGTAGAAGGCCGCCAGCCGATCAGGCGCACGGCGCACGCTGGCGCGCTCCTGGTCGGTGCAGACGGCGTCGAGCATGACCTCGGCATCGAGGTCGGGCTTGTGCTGCTCGATGTCCACGCCCAGGTGCAGCACGCCACCGGGATCGGCCAGCGCGATCAGCGCATGCCCGCCCGAATGCGAGACATTGAAGAGCGGTGCCCGCAGCGGGTCCTCGTCGACAAAGGGCTTGCCGTGGACGCCGACCGCCAGCGGCACATCGGCCGGGCAGCAGCCCAGCCTGCGCCCCAGCAGCCGCCGCGTGGCAGCGCGCGTCTGCGCGAAGCGCAGCCGGTCGGCGGCCCGCACGAAGCGCGCGGCGCGACCGCGCTCCTCGGGGGTCAGGTGCGGCAGGCTGTCGCTCAGTTCGGCCGACAGGTCCAGGTCCAGCCTGAAGACCTCGATGCCCTGGCTCATGGCCTCACGCACGGACACGAGCTGCATGGATTTCCCCCTGGAGTGACTGGGCCCCGGCCAGGCGCTGCACCAGCACGGCCAGCACATCGCCTTCGCGCTGCTTGATGAAGAAATGCCCGCCCTCGAACCAGTCCAGCGTGAAGGCCCCGGCGGCCTCCTGCGACCAGGCCTGGACGCGGGGCGCCTCGATGTCGTCCTGCCGCCCCGCAAAGACGTGCACCGGCAGCGGCAGGCCCGCAGCGGGCACATGGCCGAAGCTCTCGCAGACGCGGTAGTCGGAGCCCAGCACATCCAGCGTGATGCGCATGAGCTCAGGGCTGGCAAACACCTCTTCGGGCGTTCCGCCCTGCCTGCGCAGATCGGCAATCAGCGCCGCATCGTCGCCCTTGCCCGCAAAGCGCTCGGGATCGCGGGAGGCCGGTGCCGGGCTGCCCGAGGCAACCAGGGCCAGCGGCAGCTCCCTGCCCTCCTCGCGCAATTGCCGCGCCATGCCGAAGGCCAGCAGCGCGCCCATGCTGTGGCCCAGCAGCGCAAAGCGGCCGCGCATGGCCTGGCGCTGCTCGGCGCACAGCAGCGAGACCAATTGCCCGAAGTCCTCGACCGCAGGCTCGCCCAGCCGGCTGCCCCGCCCCGGCAGCTCCACCGGCGCAATGCGGATCCAGTGGGGCAGCAGCCTGCGCCAGCGCAGGTACATGGTGGCGCTGGCGCCTGCGCACGGCAGGCACAGCAGGGTCAGCGGCGCGTGCATGCGCGTCAGCCCGCTGCGGTTTCGATCACGGTATCGGTATCGCTTTGCAGCGCGGCGCCGGCACCCGCCTGCTCCTGCTGCTGCATCCACACGCGCAGCGACTTGGGCCGCATGTCGGTCCAGGTGGCGTCCACGTAGTCGAGCACGGTTTTCTTGTCGCCCTTCACACCCTCCACGGCGGTCCAGCCGCCGGGCACGGCCTTCCAGTGCGGCCAGATGGAATACTGTTCCTCGTGGTTGACCAGAACGATGAAGGTTTCGTCTTCGCGGTCGAAGCAGCTTGTAGACATGCAGGCGTCCTTTATGCGGTTGAACATCGGTGAGGCCAGTACCGGATCGCGGCGACCCGGTACTGCGCCTCTGTTGAACATGACGTTCCGAACCCGAAACTGTTCACGCCGCGTGCGCGCCGGTTCCGGGTCATGCGCGGGGCTGCACCGTTCAATGGTGGTCCAGCAGCGAGCGGTGGACATGGATGGCCTTGCAGGCATCGGCAATCCTGGCGTTCACCAGGCCCAGCGCGCACTCCATGTGCTCGGCGATCTGGCGCTGGGTGAGGCCCTTGATGCGGTACAGCTCGAAGGTCTCGCGGGTCTTGGGCGGCACCTCGTCCAGGGCCTGGTCGATCAGGCGTATGGCCTGGGACTCGAACAAAAGGCGCTCGGGCGAGCGGCTGTCCGGTATCTCCAGCGTCTCCACATCCACGCCGTGGGTGCGGTAGCTGTTCTCGCGCTCCTGGCGGCGCAGGTAGTCCAGCGCCATGTTGCAGACGGCGCGCGTCCAGTAGGCGGCGGGCTTGGCGATCTCGGCATCGCTGCGCATCTCGGCAACGCGCAGATAGGTGTCCTGCACGGCGTCGTCGGCCAGTTCAGGATTCCTGAGAATTCTTCGCGCGACCCTCACCAACTGTCCACGCGAAGCAATGAAGACCTCTTCCAGCGAAGAATGTGTGTGATTCAAGGACACGATGCAGTTCCTCTCGCAAGCTAGGCAAGAACGTCAAGGGGAAATGTCGACCGCAGGTCGATGGACTGCCGGCGCGCCGCCCGTGCTAAAAGACGGGAACGGGACTCGGCACAGGCGGAAAGCGGCGGCACGACCGCTGACCGCAGGGCATCAGTGCACGCCGATGCGCATCGGCGTGACTTGGGGAGACAGGCCTTAGATCGGCCTCATACCGGCTTCATACCGGCCTCATGGCGGCGGCCGACCTCGCCGGGCCCATGCGTCCTGGAACAGGATCGGCAAGGGCTGTGCGGCCTTGCAGACGTGCTGAAACTTGAACCGGGACCAAGGCATGCAGTGGTGCTCCTTTAACGTTTTCCAGAACATGAAATGAGAAGCATTAACAGCTCCGGCGACAAAACCGGGTCTGGATCGGCATCTCGTACCTGTCTGGAAGACGTCCCGCCAAGGCAAACGAAGACACGGCTATCGGCATTGGAAAATCGGCAGCCGGTGCCTATGGATTCCCGTCGCCCATGGCTTTCCCTCGCCATGGATGATGGGCCTGGTTCATGACGGACTGGTGATGCCCCAAGCGCAGCGCGGGGGCACAGAAGGGCTGGGGGCGCAGGCAGGAAAAGCGAACGGAGCGCAGCCTGCTGCTGCAACCTGCAGACGAAAAAAAGCCACCTTGCGGTGGCTTCTTGTCTGTGCAGACGCTGGGTTTGCACAAGGAATCTGGCGGAGTGGACGGGACTCGAACCCGCGACCCCCGGCGTGACAGGCCGGTATTCTAACCAACTGAACTACCACTCCTGGCAGACAGCTTTTGCGCTCTTTCGAGCCAAGTGCTGCAAACTTGGCGA
>Ga0207709_10000127_pt1 | contig 112650 bp, 99 predicted proteins | sample KBSM34metaG_FD_184397 | JGI IMG/M metagenome (GOLD analysis project Ga0207709, IMG submission 184397) | Miscanthus rhizosphere microbial communities from Kellogg Biological Station, Michigan, USA - KBS M3-4 metaG (SPAdes) (version 2) | ecosystem: Host-associated > Plants > Roots > Rhizosphere... | reverse complement strand
CAAAAGGCACCAGCTTCTGCTTGAGGTAGGTGCCGTCCCCTTCGCCGGTCACGGTGATGCCGTTGAAGTAGCGTTTTTCATGGCGTACCAGTTGGCGCACTGGAACGCCGGTAATCAGCGCGGAATGACGGTCGGCGGCAAAGTTGCCCATCATCGTCAGGTAGCCTTCGGCCGACTCCTTGAGCACCGGTACTGCGGTTTCCGGCCAGACCAGCAGGTCTACGCGCTTGCTGCGAAAACTCATGTCGCGATACAGCGCCAGCTGGGCGTTGAGCTCGGCCGGGTCCCACTTCATGCTCTGTTCGATATTGCCCTGGATGGCGGCGACCGATAGCGGCTCTCCGGCGGGGCTGGTCCAGGCATGGCCTTTCAGGGCCAGGCCCACGACCCAGGGGGCTGCCAACAGGAGCACGCCCGCAACGATGAAGGCTTTGCGCCCGGCCTTGATCAGTCGCGGCAGGTTGTAGAGCAGCGCTGCGGTGAGGGCCAGGGAGAAGGAGATCAGCCAGATGCCGCCCAGCGGCGCAAGCCCGGCCAGTGGGCCGTCAAGCTGGCTGTAGCCGGAATACAGCCAGGGAAAACCGGTGAGGAACCAGCCGCGAAAGGCTTCCTGGCCCAGCCACAGGGCCGCGAATGCCAGGGCGTCCGCCAGCGGCGCTTCATTGCGTCGTAACCAGCGGGCCCAGAGCCAGGCAGGCAGTGCGAAAAACCAGGCGATGGCGGCGATGAAGGCCAGCATCAGCAGGCCGGCAAGCAGGGCCGAGGCGCCGCCATAGGTGTGAATGCTGACGTAGATCCAACTGGTGCCAGCCCCGAACAGGCCGAAGCCGAAGCACCAGCCGCGGCCCAGGGCCTGGCGCGGTGTCAGCTCGCGCAGCCCGGCGTAGAACAGGCCGACTGCCAGCAGCGCCAGAGGCCAGATGTTGTAGGGGGCCAGGGCCAGGGTGGTGATGGCGCCGGCGATCACGGCCAGCAGGTTGCCGGGCCAGCCGGGGCGGGTTGAGCGCTGCAAGAGGCGTTTCATCAGCTCTTTCCTGTGTCGTACCGCGCGAGGCACGAGGAGAATGGTTGGGTTGTTTCAGATGAGCGTCGAGTCACGCAGCGCTGCTCGGCCGATGCGTCCCCGCCCTGTATCGCCTGAGGCCAGGCAAGTGGCCTCAAGACGATATCGCGGTGCGGGGGAGGGCAGATGACCCGTTTCCTCAGCGGGAAATGGGGGTCAGGCGCAGCAGATGAATCCGCCGGCTGTCGGCGTTGAGCACGCGGAAGCGATAGGCGCCGATTTCAGTGATTTCGTTGCGTTTTGGCAAGTGGCCGAACGCACTCATGACCAGGCCGCCTACGGTGTCGAATTCGTCGTCGGAAAAGTCGCTGTCGAAAAACTCGTTGAAGTTCTCGATGGGCGTCAGCGCCTTGATCAGGAAGTCGCCGCTGGGCAGTGGCTTGATGTAGCTGTCTTCCTCGACGTCATGCTCGTCCTCGATGTCGCCGACGATCTGTTCCAGCACGTCTTCGATGGTCACCAGGCCCGCCACGCCGCCGTACTCGTCGATGACGATGGCCATGTGATTGTGGTTGGCGCGGAACTCGCGCAGCAGCACGTTCAGGCGCTTGGACTCGGGGACGAAGGTCGCCGGGCGCAGCAGGTCCTTGATGTTGAAGCTGTCACCGTTCTCCTTGAGGATCAGCGGCAGCAGGTCCTTGGCCAGCAGGACGCCCATCACGTCGTCATGGCTTTCGCCGATCACCGGGTAGCGCGAGTGCGCCGAATCGATGACTGCGGGCAGGAACTCCCGAGGGGTCTGGGTCGCCTTGATGCTGATCATTTGCGAGCGCGGAACCATGATGTCCCGGACTTGCAGGTCAGCGACCTGGATGGCGCCTTCGACGATGGCCAGCGCTTCGCTGTCCAGCAACTTGTTCTGATGGGCTTCGCGCAGCAGCTCCAGCAGCTCCTGGCGGTTTTTCGGCTCATGGGCAAAAGCCTGGGTCAGTTTGCCCAGCCATGACTTTTGCCCGTTGCTCGATCGATCTTCGCTCATAGCGATTGCTCTGAATCCTTGGTTGTTACAGGGGGTTGTTGATCAGCTTTCGTCGTCTGCATAAGGGTCCGGATGACCCAGTTCTGCAAGCAACGTTCGTTCCAGCGCTTCCATTTCTTCGGCTTCGTCGTCATCTATATGGTCGTAGCCCAACAGATGCAAGCAGCCGTGAATCACCAGATGGGCCCAGTGGGCCTGAAGTTCCTTGCCTTGTTCAGCCGCTTCGCGCTCGACCACCGCAATGCAGATCACCAGGTCCCCCAGCAATGGGATATCCAGCAGCTCATCCGGTACATCGGCAGGAAATGACAGCACATTGGTGGCGTAATCCTTATGACGCCAGGTGTGGTTCAGCTCACGCCCTTCTGCTTCGTCCACCAGGCGGATGGTCAGTTCCGAATCGGCGGTGCGCTGGCGCAGGGCCAGCTCGCACCACTGGCGGAACTGTTCATCGCTGGGGGCCGGCTGTTGGCTGGCGCGCTGCAGGTCAAGCTCAAGCATCGTGGCGGTTGCCTCGGTCTGCGGCAGCCTTGGCGGCCTCGTCGGCAGCGTGCAGTTCGAAGCGCTCATAGGCTTCGACGATGCGTTGCACCAGCGGATGGCGCACCACGTCCTTGGGCATGAAGTGAGTGAAGCTGATACCAGGCACATCCTTGAGTACGTTGATCACATGGGCCAGGCCGGACTTGGTGCCCTTGGGCAGGTCGACCTGGGTGATGTCGCCGGTGATCACCGCAGTGGAGCCGAAACCGATCCGTGTCAGGAACATCTTCATCTGTTCCACGGTGGTGTTCTGGCTTTCATCGAGGATGATGAAGCTGTTGTTCAAGGTACGGCCGCGCATGTAGGCCAGGGGCGCGATCTCGATGACCTGGCGTTCGATGAGCTTGGCCACGTGTTCGAAGCCGAGCATTTCATACAGGGCGTCGTACAGCGGGCGCAGGTAGGGGTCGATCTTCTGGGCCAGGTCGCCGGGCAGGAAACCGAGCTTTTCGCCGGCTTCTACCGCCGGGCGCACCAGCAGGATGCGTCGCACCTGCTCGCGTTCCAGGGCGTCCACGGCGCAGGCCACGGCCAGGTAGGTCTTGCCGGTACCGGCCGGGCCAATGCCGAAGTTGATGTCGTTGCCGAGGATCTCTTTGACGTAGCGCTGCTGATTCAGGCCGCGGGGGCGAATCATGCCTTTCTTGGTGCGCAGGGCCACGGCGGCATCGGCTACCGAAGGGTTGTCCAGCTCTTGCACGGCAGACTCCTGCAAGAACAGGTGGACCAGGTCCGGCGACAGCTCGGTGCCCTTGGTTTCCCGGTAGAGACGGCGTAGAAGGTTTTCCGCGGAGGTGGTTTGCTTGGGTTCGCCGATCAGTTCGAACTGATTGCCGCGGTTGCGGATCTCGATCGTCAGGCGCTGTTCGATCAAGCGCAGATGCTCGTCGAATTGCCCGCACAGATTGGCGAAGCGGCGAGCCTCGAAGGGCTCGAGGATGAAACGATGAGGTTCTATGGGTGCGTTCAAGGTCGTTTTTAGCCGCCCAACGGCAATTAAGATGAATTCAAGGATAACGCCAGCAGCCTGGGTGCGAAAGCTCTTATGCGGAGCAAGGGCTGCTGGGGCTTTTCCCTGCCAGGTTATTGCAGCAGGGAGCCGCGCAGCGAGTGAGGCTGCGCCGAGTCGATGTACACGTCGGCGAACTGGCCGATCAGCGTGGGATTGTCACAGCGGAAGTTGACGATGCGGTTGTTCTCGGTCCGTCCCTGCAGTTCGCCCGGGTCTTTCTTCGAGTAGTCGGTCACCAGGATGCGCTGGGTAGAGCCGACCATTTGTCGGCTGATTTCAAAACCTTGCTGGTTGAGGCGGTGCTGCAAGGCGTTGAGCCGTTCCTTTTTCACCGCCTCTGGTGTTTCGTCGGCCAGGTCTGCGGCCGGTGTTCCCGGCCGTTGGCTGTAGACGAAGGAGTAGGAGAAGTCGAAACCGACGTCTTCGATCAGTTTCATGGTCTGCTGGAAATCCTTCTCCGTCTCGCCTGGGAAGCCGACGATAAAGTCCGAACTGATGCAGATTCCCGGAACAGCCGCCCTGAGCTTGCGCAGCTTGGACTTGTACTCCAGGGCGGTGTGATTGCGCTTCATGGCCGCGAGGATCCGGTCCGAGCCGGATTGCACCGGCAGGTGCAGGTGCTTCACCAGTTCTGGTACTTCGGCATGCGCCTGGATCAGGCTGTCGGAGAACTCCAGCGGATGTGAGGTGGTGTAGCGGATTCGCTCGATGCCATCGATCGCGGCAACCACACGAATCAATTCGGCCAGGTCGGCCATGCGCCCGTCGTGGGTTTGGCCGCGATAGCCGTTGACGTTCTGGCCCAGCAGGGTCACCTCGCGGACGCCGTTTTCCGCCAGGTGGATGATCTCGGCGATCACATCGTCGAAGGGCCGGCTGACTTCTTCGCCGCGGGTGTAGGGCACGACGCAGAAGGTGCAGTACTTGCTGCAGCCTTCCATCACAGAGACATAGGCGCTGGGGCCATCGATCCGGGGCTCGGGCAGGTGGTCGAACTTTTCGATTTCCGGGAACGAGACGTCGACCTGCGGCAATTTGGTGATGCGCGCGACGTCGATCATTTCCGGCAGGCGGTGCAGGGTCTGCGGGCCGAAGACCACGTCCACATAGGGTGCGCGGTCGCGGATGGCCGCGCCTTCCTGGCTGGCCACGCAACCGCCTACGGCGATCACCATGTCCGGATTGGCCAGCTTGAGCTCACGCCAGCGCCCGAGCTGGGAGTACACCCGGTCCTGGGCGCGTTCGCGAATGGAGCAGGTGTTGAGCAGGATGACGTCCGCATCTTCGGCGCGTGCGGTGACTTCCAGGGCCTGATGTTCGCCCAGCAGGTCCACCATGCGCGAGCTGTCGTACTCGTTCATCTGGCAACCGTGGGTTTCGATGTAAAGCTTCTTGGCCATGGACGGGATCATCACGTGATTCAAAGAACCGCGCATTATAGGGGCCATGCCCACAGGTTCCTAGGGTTGTGCATCGGGTAGCTATGCTATAGTTCGCGCCCTATTTTTGTCCCCCGATGTGTTACCCGCCCGCCATGACCAAACGTGAAGCTCCAATCTACAAGGTGATTTTCCTCAACCAGGGCCAGGTGTTCGAAATGTACGCCAAGCAGATCTATCAGAGTGATCTGTGGGGTTTCCTGGAAGTGGAAGAGTTCGTCTTTGGCGAGCGCACGCAGGTGGTCGTTGACCCGAGCGAGGAGAAGCTCAAGGCCCAGTTCGAAGGTGTAGTGCGCAGCTTTGTGCCGATGCACTCGATCGTGCGCATCGATGAAGTCGAGCGCCTGGGTGCGCCGAAGATCAGCGAGGCCCGCGGGGTGAGCAACGTCATGCCGTTCCCGATGCCGATGCCGGAAAAATAAGCCTGGCCGATTCCGTCTTTCCGGGAGGGCGGTTGTCTGTGTGGAAGCCGGCTCACCGGCGACTGAGGCGCAAATGCCTACGGCAGGGGCGAGAAGGGTGAACGCCCATCGGCGCTCTGCAGTTCCATCAGGTATTTGCGGAAAATCTGTCCCAGCACCTGGGTCGCAACTTCCAGTTCGTCGCGCTGCATGTGCTCGGCGACTTCGTCGGCGGTGTCCAGGGCGTCTTCGGCGCCATTGACCGCAGCCATCTTCAGCACGATGTAAGCCTGGACGTTATTGGCCGGCACGCCTTCGCCGTGGAAGAACATGGTGCCCAGCTTGAATTGCGCCTGGGCATGGCCTTGCAAGGAGGCCTTTTCGAAGTAGCTCAGGGCTTGATTGAAATCTTGCGGCGCACCTTTGCCCTCGTAGTAGAACTCACCCAACTCGTATTGCGCCTCGGCATCCCCCTCGTCGGCGGCCTTCTGGCAGGCGGTGAGGGCCTCGGCCTGGTCCTGAGCCTGGGGATCGAGGGTGCAGCGACCCAGCGCCGGGATCAACAACGAGTTGCCACCTGCTTGTGCATGCGCGAGCAGGGGCTGAAGGAGCAACAGGCAGCCCAGTGTCAGGGCGCGGCCGGTGCGGTTCATGGGAATCGACTTACCTCTGAGGGGCGCGGGGCCCAGCGTGGGGCCCAATAAGCGCGCATTATGAAATAAGCAGGGCCCACCTTACAAAGTCTTTACTCGTTTTTCTGCTGCGTGGGCGCTATATCCCAAGGATTCATCAGCATTTCCAGGTTTCACTGCAGAAAATTCAAGTAAAGACTACAACGGGCGTGATGTTTCACACGCCCGCCGTCCAGCGCTTACTTCAGGGCGGCGAATGCCCGCTCTGCCGCATCCAGCGTCAGCTGCAACTCGGCCTCGCCGTGGGCGATGGAGGTGAAGCCGGCTTCGAAGGCACTCGGCGCCAGGTACACGCCGCCTTCCAGCATCAGGTGGAAGAAGCGCTTGAACAGGTTGGCGTCGCTGGCCATTACATCGTCGAAGGTGACGATGTCATCGGCACCGCTGAAGTACAGGCCGAACATGCCGCCAGCCTGGGTGGTGACGAACGGAATGCCTGCTGCATCGGCGCGTTGTTGCAGGCCTTCGAGCAGACGGCTGGTGTAGTCGCTCAGTTCGGCGTGGAAGCCCGGGCGGCTGATCAGGCGCAGAGTGGTCAGGCCAGCGGCCATGGCCAGCGGGTTGCCGGACAGGGTGCCGGCCTGGTAGACCGGGCCCAGGGGCGCGATATGTTCCATGATCTTGCGCTTGCCGCCGAAGCAGCCTACCGGCATGCCGCCGCCGATGATCTTGCCGAAGGTCGACAGGTCGGGTGTCACGCCGTAATGGGCCTGAGCGCCACCGAGGGCAACACGGAAACCGGTCATCACTTCGTCGAAGATCAGCACTACGCCGTGCTGATCGCAGAGGCGACGCAGGCCTTCGAGGAAACCTGGTGCCGGGGGTACGCAGTTCATGTTGCCGGCCACTGGTTCAACGATGATGCAGGCCACTTCCTGGCCTACTTCGGCGAGCATCTTTTCCACCGCCGCAATGTCGTTGAAGGGCAGGGTCAGGGTGTGCTTGGCGAAAGCCGCGGGCACACCGGCGGAGCTCGGCACGCCTTGGGTCAGGGCGCCGGAGCCAGCCTTTACCAGCAGGCTGTCGGAGTGGCCGTGGTAGCAGCCTTCGAACTTGATGATGCTGTCCCGGCCGGTGAAGCCTCGGGCCAGGCGAATGGCACTCATGGTGGCTTCGGTGCCCGAACTGACCATGCGCACCATTTCCATCGACGGCACGATGGAGCACACCAGGTCGGCCATTTCGGTTTCCATGGCGGTCGGGGCGCCGTAGGACAGGCCGTGTTCCAGTTGCTTGCGCACGGCGTCCAGGACATCAGGGTGGCTGTGGCCAAGAATCATCGGGCCCCAGGAGCCAACGTAGTCGACATAGCGCTTGTCGTCTTCGTCGGTGACGTAGGCACCTTCTGCGTGTTTGAAGAACAGCGGGGTGCCGCCCACGCTCTTGAAGGCGCGGACAGGCGAATTGACGCCACCCGGGATGTGTTTCTGGGCGTTGGCAAACAGGGTTTCGGAACGAGACATGATCGGGCTCTCAAAAATCAGCTGTTGAATAGGGCGTTGAAGGCGCGGGCGCGGCGGGTCACTTCTTCGGCGCTCTCGGCGCCGAACAGGCCGTGGACCACCGCCAGCAGGTCGGCGCCGTGGTTCACCAGTGGCGCGGCGTTGTCCAGGGTGATGCCGCCGATCACGCAGATCGGCAGGTGCAGGCTGGCCCGGGCCTGGTCCAGCAGCTCCAGGCTGGCCGCAGGCGCGCCGGGTTTGGTGGTGGAATTGAAGAAACGGCCGAAGGCGACATAGCTGGCGCCATCCTTGGCGGCTTGCTCGGCCAGTGGCAACTGGCTGTGGCAGGTGGCACCGATGATCGCCTGGCGGCCCAGCAAGGCTCGGGCCGGGGTCAATGGGCCATCAGTCTGGCCCAGGTGCACGCCGGCACCGATACGCGCCGCCAGCTCGGCATCATCGTTGATGATCAAACGGGTCTTGTAGCGCTCGCACAAGGCCAGCAGGGTTTCGGCTTCCCGCAGTCGGCGGGCCTGGTCGTCGCTTTTGTCGCGGTACTGCAACAGCGTGACACCGCCTTCCAGCGCCGCCTCCACGTACTTCAGAAACTTGCCGGCCAACAGTTGGCTGTCGGTGATGGCGTACAGACCACGTAGTTTCATTGAGCAGGCCTCATGACATTACGAGCAGAAATCCAGCGGCAAGCGGCGCGGAACGAACTGGCCACGGCCAAGCTGTTCGGCATCGCGCAGGGTGCGCCAGGTGTAATCCAGGGCGGACTTCACCGCACTGGCCAGGTGTTCACCTTGGGCCAGGCGGCCGGCCAGTGCGCTGGCCAGGGTGCAGCCGGAGCCGTGGTAGCTGCCCGGCAAGCGCTGGCAGGTATAGGTTTTGCGCAGGCCGTCACGGCTGTACAGGCGATTGTGGACTTCGTGTTCATCGCCGTGGCCGCCGGTGATCAGCAAATGCTTGACGAAGGGCAGGAGTTTTTCGGCGCATTGGTCGGCGCTGCCTTCAGGCAGTTCCGCGAGAATTCGGGCTTCGGGAAGGTTGGGGGTGGCAATGGTTGCCAGGGGCAGGAGGCGCTCGCGCATGGCGTAGCCGACTTCATCCTTGCCCAGCCGGCCACCGCCGCCGGCGCGCAACACCGGATCGCAGACCACTGGCAGGTGCGGGTGGGCCTGGAGCAGCTCGACCACGGTGTCGACCATTTCCAGGGAACCGAGCATGCCCAGCTTGACCGCCGCTACCGTGGAGTCGTTGAGCACCGCATTGGCCTGGGCCAATACCCACTCGCGATCCAGGACGCGGAAGTCGCTGACATTGACCGTGTCCTGCACGGTCAACGCGGTGACAGCCGGAGCTGCATGACAACCCTGAGCCAGCAGGGCTTCGATATCTGCCTGCAGGCCGGCGCCACCACTGGGGTCGTGGCCGGAGAGACAGAGGACAACGGGGCGAGAGCTGTAGATATTCATGGGCGGCGAGCTTACCACCAAACGTTTTTTTTCGCGGCGCTCGACATATAAGAGAGGGGCGATCTGGCGCCGGCCAGCCCACTTGACCGAAGCAACAGCTCTAGCCCGCTGGATTGCGCTGAAAGCCCCGTTCTAGAGCCTTTAGACTAAAACTTACAATGGTGTTCAATGGCCATCAGCGGCTATGCTAGAGTGGATTCAAATCAATAACAGGTCATGCCGGTTCTACGTCTGCTCAAGGGAAATGGGGGACTTCCTGACACCACCGGACAAGCCACGCTGGGGCTTTATGCACTATTTGCTGATGTTGCTGTTGAGCTTGCCGATGCTGGCTGGCGCCGCCGAGTTCGACGAGTTCACTCAACGCCTGCCCTTGGGCCGAGTGATGCAAGTACTCGAAGACGCGGGGGGTGAGGCGACCATTGCCGATGTCAGCTCGGGGCCTCTGGCTGAACAATTCAGACCCCACGACAAAGACACCCTCAACGCCGGTTATTCGCGCTCGGCGTTCTGGCTGAAGATCGACCTCGACTATCGCCCCGCCAACCCGAGCGCACAACGCAGCTGGTTGCTGGAGTTGGCCTATCCGCCTCTGGACCACCTTGAACTGTACGTCCCTGACGAGTCTGGTGGTTATCGCCTGGCGGGTCGTACCGGGGATGCCTTGCCCTTCGACAGTCGAGAGATTCGCCAGAACAACTACCTGTTCAACCTGAATTTTTCTCCCCACGAGCACAAGACCGTCTACCTGCGGCTGGCCAGTGAAGGCTCGATCCAGGCGCCGGTGAGCCTGTGGTCCAGCAGTGCTTACCTGGAAGCCCAGCCGGTGCGGTTGTATGTGCTCGGGCTGATTTACGGCGTGCTGCTGGGGATGCTGGTGTACAACCTGTTCATCTACCTCAGCGTGCGGGACACCAGCTACCTCTACTACATCGTCTATATCGCTTCCTTCGGTCTCTATCAGCTGTCGGTCAACGGCGCCGCAGTGGAGTACTTCTGGCCCGACAGCCCCTGGTGGGCCAATGCCGCGACACCGTTCTTCATCGGTTCGGCAGGTTTGTTCGGCAGCCAGTTCGCCCGCAGCTTCCTGCAGACTTCCCGCCACAGCCCCTGGGTCGACCGTGTGCTACTGGCCTTGATGGCCTTTGGCGCGCTGGTCATGGCGCTTTCACTGATGACCAGTTATGCCCTGGCATTGCGCCTGGCCACCACCCTGGCCCTGGTGTTCACCGTGGTGATCTACGTGGCCGGGATTGTCGCCTGGTGTCGAGGCCTGCGCGTGGCACGCTATTTCATCATCGCCTGGTCGGCCTTTTTGTTTGGAGGGGTGATCAACACCTTGATGGTGCTGGGTTACCTGCCGAATGTGTTCCTGACCATGTACGCCAGCCAGATCGGCTCGGCGATCGAAGTGGCGTTGCTGTCCCTGGCCCTGGCCGATCGCATCAATGCCATGCGTGAGCAACAGGCCCAGACACTGCTCGAAGCCGGGCAGAAGCTTGAAGTGTTGAACCAGCAACTGGCCCACAGCAACCGGCTCAAGGACGAATTCCTGGCCACCCTGACCCATGAGCTGCGGACCCCGATGAACGGCGTCATCGGCTCCCTGGAACTGATGCAGACCCTGGAACTGGATCCGGAGCTGGAGCAATACCAGCAGACAGCGGCCGGCTCGGCGCGGGACATGATGCGCATGGTCAACGGCATTCTGACCCTGACCGAGCTGCAGGCCGGCAAGCTCAGCGCCCAGCGTCAGCCGTTCAGCCTGCGCTCCCTGCTGACGACACTGCAGACCCAATACGGCGCCAGTGCCGCCGCCAAGTCGCTGGCTTTCCAGATCGACTTGAGCGCCGGGCTGCCCGATCGCTTGCAGGGCGACCGCTGCAAACTCAGCCATTGTCTGGAGTGCCTGCTGGACAATGCCATCAAGTTCACCCCTTCGGGCAGCGTGGTGCTGCGGGTGCTCACGCGTTCCGTGTCGGCGCAGCGGGTCAGCCTGAGTTTCGAGGTGATCGACAGCGGTATTGGCTTCGTCAACCTGGATGAAGCGACCCTGTATCAGCGTTTCTTCCAGCTCGATGGTTCCATGACCCGTGAATATGGCGGGCTGGGTATCGGCCTGGCGATCTGTCGGCAGTTGGTGGAGTTGCTGGGCGGGCAATTGACCCACGAATCCACGCCAGGCCGGGGCAGTTGTTTCCGCCTGCTGGTGGAGTTCGACGCCCAGGAACCCGCCCCGCGCTCGCCGGCGGCAGTGGCGCGACGCTTGCCCCGGGACTGCACCGTGCTGCTGGTGGACGACAACGACGTCAATCAGTTGGTGGTCAGGGGCATGCTGCTCAAGCTGGGCTACCAGGTGCGCACCGCCGGTAGCCCTACTGATGCCCTGCAATTGCTCGGGCGTGAGCTGGTCAGTGCGGTGTTGATCGATGGCGAGATGTCCACGGCGCAACTGGGGGCGTTTCGCTTGCAGGCCCAGGCGCTGCCCGGCTACTCCCAATTGCCCATCCTGCTGGCCTGCGTGCCCGGCAAAGAGGGCTGCCCGGCGGGGGCTGGCTCCGACTATCTGGCTAAACCGGTGAAGTTCGAGGCCTTGCAAACGGCATTGTCGAGATATGTGCTCTCTGTGGAACAGGGCGAAAGCGCCGACATTTAGGCAGGTATGCCACTTTGTTCGGGGTGGGGGCGGTGCTTAACTGGGGTCTTGGCACACCCTGAAGGAGCCCCGCGATGAACCTCCACCAGTTCGCTGAAACCCACGAAGTCACCAACCAGCCGCCAGCTTTGGACGGCGCCAATCTCTATCGGATCGACCTGCCGCTGCAGCAATGGATGCGCCGTTTCGATGCCGGTTGGGCCGAGTCGCGGGTCGACGCCTATGGCGCCCTGGCCGGTGGTCCGTTGATGGAGGCGGGGTTCCTGGCCAATCAGAACAAACCGGTATTTTCCAGCCACGACCGCTTTGGCCACCGGATCGATCTGGTGGAGTTTCATCCCGCCTATCACCAATTGATGCAGGCGGCGATCGAAGCCGGCCTGACCTCACTGCCCTGGACCGATCCGCAAGCGGGGGCCCACGTTGCCCGCGCCTCCATGACCTATCTGCACAGCCAGGCCGAGGCCGGCAGCGGATGCCCGCTGACCATGACCTTCGCCTGTGTACCGGCCTTGAAGCTGCAACCGGATATCGCCGACCAGTGGCTGCCCAAGATCCTTGCCACCCGGTACGACCCGCGCAATGTCGGCATGCAACACAAGGCCGGGCTGACCATCGGCATGGCCATGACCGAGAAACAGGGCGGCACCGATGTGCGTGCCAACACCACCCGGGCCTACCCGGTGGGGGCTGGCGGCCCCGGGCAGGCGTACGAGCTGGTGGGCCACAAATGGTTCTGTTCGGCGCCGATGTGCGATGCCTTCCTGACCCTGGCCCAGACCGACAAGGGCCTGACCTGCTTCCTCCTGCCCCGGCACCGTCCCGATGACACGCGCAACCAGTTCTATATCCAGCGCCTGAAGAACAAGCTCGGCAACCTTTCCAACGCTTCCAGCGAAGTGGAGTTCCGCGGTGCCCTGGCCTGGATGATTGGCGAGGAAGGCCGCGGCGTGCCGACCATTATCGAGATGGTGGCCATGACCCGTTTCGATTGCATGGTCGGCTCCAGCTCCCTGATGCGTCAGGCCCTGACCCAGGCCAGCCATCACTGTGCCCATCGCACCGTGGGCGGGCGGGTGCTCAGCGAGCAGCCCCTGATGCAGAACGTGCTGGCCGACCTGGCCCTGGAAAGCGAAGCGGCCCTGGCCCTGAGCATGCGCATGGGGCGGGCCCTGGATCATCTGGACGATGCCCAGGAGGCGAAGTTTTCCCGGCTGGTGACGGCGGTGGGCAAGTACTGGATCTGCAAGCGGGCCCCGGCGATGATCAACGAGGCGGCGGAGTGCATGGGCGGTGCCGGTTATGTCGAGGACAGCATCCTGCCACGGCTGTACCGCGAGGCGCCGGTGAACTCCACCTGGGAAGGCTCCGGCAACGTGCAATGCCTGGATGTGCTGCGAGCCTTGTCGAAGGAGCCGGGCGTGCTGGACGCCTTGTTCGCCGAATTGGGCAATGGCCATGGCGACAAGCGCCTGGCCGCCCATATCAACGGGCTGAAGGAGAGCTTCAAGGACACCGGCGACATTCAATACCGTGCTCGTCAACTCACCGAGGACATTGCCCTGGGCCTGCAGGCCAAGCTCTTGCTGGAAGCCGGCAACCAGGTGGTCAGCGACGCCTTTATCGCCAGCCGCCTGGGCGGCCAGGGCGGGCGGGTCTACGGCACCTTGCCGCGTGGCCTGGACGTGGCAGCCATTGTCGCCCGCTCCTCCCCTCAGGGCTTCTGACCCTCCCTGGCGCCGGCTTCCCGGCGCCTGCGGTGATTACGCTGTTCCCGTGGGACGGTCTTGCAGGCAAGATGAACGCCTGCAAGTTCAGAACACAGGATGCTTATCGTGACCGAAGCTTTTATTGTCGTTCAAACCGCCGAGCAAGCCGTGGACCGGCTTGCCGCCCTGCATGAGCGGGCCACCACGGCGCTGAGCCAGGCGCTCAAGCGTTATCTCAAGGACCGGGTCGAGCCGGATGCCGAGCAACGAGCACTGTTTCGCTACCCTGAGTTGCGCCTGACCTACCACTGCCACGGCGAAGTCCCACAGACCACAAGGGCCTATGCCAAGGTCCAGTTGCCGGGCACCTACAGTGTCACCGTGACCCATCCTGCAGCCTTCCGTAATTACCTGCTCGAACAATTGGTGCCGTTGATGCACGACTTCACCGTGACGGTGGAAGTGGGCGTCAGTGAGCAGAACATTCCTTATCCCTATGTCGTGGAGCAGGGCGACGAGCTGGCAGGTTCCGGCGTGACCGCTGCGGCGCTGGCGCGGGTGTTCCCGAGTACCGACCTGTCGGCCGCCACCGACGGCATCGCCGATGGCCTCTACGATTGGGAAAATACCCATCCGCTGCCCCTGGCGCTGTTCGATGCCGCGCGAGTGGATTTCTCCCTGCGGCGCCTGGTGCACTACACCGGTAGCGACTGGCGTCATGTGCAGCCGTGGATCCTGCTGACCAACTATCACCGCTATGTGGACCAGTTCATCGTTCATGGCCTGGAGCAGTTGCGCAGCGATCCGCGCTTTGTGCGCATGGTCCTGCCGGGCAACGTGATCATCGAGAAAAGCATGGATCACGGCGAGGCCTCGGCCATCGCCGCCGGTGTGGTCTGGCACCGCTACCAGATGCCGGCCTACCACTTGCAGGCCAGCGATGGCCACGGTGTGACTCTGGTGAATATCGGTGTCGGCCCGTCCAACGCCAAGAACATCACCGACCACCTGGCGGTGCTGCGTCCGCATTGCTGGCTGATGATCGGCCACTGCGGCGGCCTGCGGCAGTCCCAGACCATTGGCGACTACGTGCTGGCCCACGCTTATATGCGTCGCGACGGCATTCTCGACCGCGTGGTGCCGCCGAACATTCCGATTCCGGCCCTGGCCGAAGTCCAGTTGGCGTTGCAGCAGGCGGCGGCCAATGTCACCGGGGAAAAGGGCGAACAACTGAAGAAACGCCTGCGCACCGGCACCGTGCTGACTTACGACGACCGCAACTGGGAGTTGCGTTGGGCCGAGGAACGCCCGCTGATCAACCTGTCCCGGGCCGTGGCGGTGGACATGGAAAGCGGCACCATCGCCGCCCAGGGGTATCGCCTGCGAGTACCATACGGCACCTTGCTGTGTGTCTCGGACAAGCCATTGCACAGTGAAATCAAGTTGCCGGGCGCGGCCAACGCCTTTTATGAGCGTGCGGTCAGCCAGCATCTGAAGATCGGTATCGAAGCGGTGGACCTGATGCGCAGCGAGCTCAACTCCCTGCACTCGCGCAAACTGCGCAGCTTCGACGAGCCGCCTTTCCGCTAAGCGTTTAAGCCATGGTCATTTGGCGGTCAGGCCACTAGCATTGTCGGTCCTGATCGCTGAATGTTCCTGCTCCCATGTCCCGTCCGCCCCGTCCCGCTTCCCGCCGCCCTGGCGCCAAACCGTTTTCCTCCTCTCCCGCCAAGCGTGTGGCCAAGGCCGCGCCGGTCGAGCCGAAGCTGATCCTGTTCAACAAGCCTTTCGATGTGCTGACCCAGTTCAGCGATGGCGAGGGGCGGGCCACGCTCAAGGACTTCATTGCGGTTCCCGGGGTCTACCCGGCCGGGCGCCTGGATCGCGACAGTGAAGGGTTGCTGCTGTTGACCAATGACGGGCAGTTGCAGGCGCGCATCGCCGATCCCAAGCACAAGCTGGCCAAGACCTATTGGGTGCAGGTCGAGGGCGAGCCCAGTGCCGAGCAGTTGCAGCGCTTGCGCGAAGGTGTGCAGTTGAATGACGGCATGACCCTGCCGGCCGAGGCGCGCCAGCTCGAAGAACCGACGCTATGGCCGCGCAACCCGCCGGTGCGCTTTCGCAAGAGCGTGCCCACCAGTTGGCTGGAGCTGGTGATACGCGAGGGGCGCAACCGCCAGGTAAGGCGCATGACCGCTGCGGTGGGGCTACCGACCTTGCGCCTGGTGCGGGTCAGGATCGGCGACTGGACCCTGGACGGCCTGGAGCAGGGCCAGTGGAAAGAGGTGGCGGCGCGCTTATAAGGCGCCGGACTCGATCAGGCCGATCACCACGCTCTTGATGATGAATGCTGCAACGCCCAGGCCCAGCACGAAGAACAGGATGAACGAGCCGAAGCGCCCGGCCTTGGACTTCTTGGCCAGGTCCCAGACGATGAAACCCATGAAAATGATCAGGATGCTGACCAGGCCGGTCATCATCCACTCTTCGAATACTGCTGGGTCCATCACTCATCTCCAGTGCAGGCAGGGCAAAAAATGCCGGGCGAGTATACGCCAACGCCCGCGGCCCAAGCATTGATCTGCATGCGTTATGTCGCCACAGCGGGGGCCGGGATTCAGTTGCGCAGGTGGGTCAGCGGCAGTTCGGTGCTGTTGAGCACCTGATTGAGCACGAAGCTCGAACGCACGCTGGTCACGCCCTCGATACGGGTCAGATGGCCGAGCAGCAGCTTCTGGTAATGGTCCATGTCCGGTACCACCACCTTGAGCTGGTAGTCGGCATCGACCCCGGTCACCAGGCTGCACTCCAGCACCTGGGGCAGGCTGCGGATCGCGGCTTCGAAATTCTCGAAGCGTTCCGGCGTGTGCCGGTCCATGCCGATCAGGACATAGGCGGTCAGGCTCAGACCGAGCATCTTGCGGTCCAGCAGGGCGACCTGGCGGGAAATGTAGCCATCGTCCTCCAGCTGCTTGACCCGGCGCGAGCAGGGGGAGGGCGACAGGCCGATGCGCTCGGCCAGTTCCTGGTTGGAGATACGGGCGTCGCGTTGCAACTCCGCCAAAATGCTCAGGTCGTAGCGGTCGAGTTTGCTCATCAATCAGGCCTTTGTCGTAACTATTGCGTTGAATTATCTATCTTGAGTTAAAAATTGCGCAAGTGGTGTTTTTACAAGCAATCTTCGCAATCCTCTGTCTTCGCTGCGCGCCTATTCTTATCACCAGAATCACTGCCCGGACATAGAGTCCACTGCGGCCCGCCGAATCAGGCCTGCCGCGGCCGCCAATCCCACAGGGTTGAGCCGGCCTCCGGGCTACACACTGTCCAGAAGACGGAGTGAGGTGAGCCGGCGTCAAAAGCGCCGAGCACGGACAAAATCTCAAAGGGCGGCCGACGGGCCGCCCTTTTTTATTGCCTGCGAAATAAGTCTCGTGACTGATAACCTGATGCAGAACCGCCCAGGGCTTTTTCAGTCTTATGTACAGGCCCCCCCCTATCCGCAGTGAGGAATAGCATGAAGTCGCGCATCTGGCGTATGGCAGGTGTTGGTGTGTTGTGCCTGAGCGTCAACGCTCAGTTGCTCGCCGATGAGCGAGACGAGAATCGGCCGCCTGCGCAGCATGGCGCTCCCGGGGGCGAGCAGCGAGAGCATCAAGGCCAGGGCCGCCCGGAAAATGCCCCGCCGCGGCCCGCCAATGTTCCCAACCGTCCACCACCCAGTGCGCAGCCACAGCGGCCGCAGAATGAAATCATTCGCGGCGATAACAGCCGTCAGTTCGAGCACAACGGCCAGAACCCGGGAGGGCAGTGGCAGAACCGGCCTCAGCACGATCCCAATCAGCAGGTTCGCCCGGCCCCTGTGCCACAACCCCAGGTGCAGCAGCCGAACAACCTGCCGATCCAGGGCCGCCCCGACACCGTGCGCCAGACCCAGGAGCCACAGCGTGGCTACTATCAGGACATTCCCCGGCGCAACGACTACAACCAGCATTGGCAGGCTGGCGGCCCGGGCTCTCGGCCAGGTGGCGGCCATCCCAACGACTACCGCTGGCCGGGCCGCCCTGATGGCCATGGCAATGGCTGGGGCCCCGGGCCGCAGTACCGCCCCGGGTATGTGATCGACCGCTTCCCCGGGCGCAATGACCGGGTCGCCTATCGCGGCCAGGATTACTTTTTTTCCGGTGGTTACTGGTACCGCCCGCAAGGCCCGCGCTATGTGGTGGTGCGCCCGCCCTATGGCATTCGCGTGACGTACCTGCCCGACTATGCGCGGGAAGTCTGGATCGGCAGCGCGCTGTTCTTTCTGGCGGCAGGGGCTTACTACACCTACGAAGCCAACACCCAGCAGTACGTGGTGGTCGAGCCACCTGCCGGCGTGCCGGTTGCGGACCCGCAGCAGAGCGGCAATGGCTATGACGTGCTGGCCTACCCGGTCAACGGCCAGTCGCCGCAGCAGATCGACCAGGACCGTTACGACTGCTATCGCTGGGCGGTGCAGCAGAGCGGCTTCGATCCTGCGAGTGTGACCTATCAGCCGGCCCCGCAAGTGGTCCAGGCTTACCGCCAGGCCCAGGGCAACTGCTTGAGCTCACGGGGCTATCAGGTGACCTACTGAGCCCTGGCTGCCTCCACCACTTCCTGCGGGTCGGCGTGCACCAGCACTTCGGCCCGTGGATAGGCCTTCTGGATGGCATCGGCGGCCTGGTCGCTGATGCCATGGGCCACCGAAAGGGTCAGTTCCCCGGGTAATTCCAGGTGCAGTTGGACGAACCAGTGGCTGCCGGAAATCCGTGTGCGCAGGTCATGGGCCCCCAGTACTCCCGGCACACTGCACGCCAGCTCCAGCATGTGCTGGCTGACGTCCGGTGGCAGCTCCTGGTCCATCAGCACCGAGAAGCTCTCCCGGGCGATCTGGATCGCGCTCCAGAGAATGTAGACGGCAATCCCCAGGCCGAACCAGGCGTCCACCTGATGCAGGCCGAACGCCGCCAGCACCAGGGCCAGCAGGATGCTGCCGTTGAGCATCAGGTCGGAGCGGTAGTGCAGGGAGTCGGCGCGCACTGCATTGGAGCCGGTCGCCCGGATCACCCGGTGCTGCAGGAGCAGCAGGGCAATGGTCAGCGCCAGCGACAGGACGATCACCCCGATGCTCAGCCAGGGCGCGCCTACCGGTTCCGGATGTTGCAGGCGTTGCGCCGCCTGGAAGGCAATCAGAACTGCGCTGCCGGCGATGAACAATGCCTGGGCCATGCCCGCCAGGGACTCGGCCTTGCCGTGGCCATAGCGGTGGTCGTCGTCTGCCGGGCGCAGGGCGTAATGCACTGCCAGCAGGTTGAGCAGCGAGGTGAAACCGTCCAGCACCGAGTCGGTGAGCCCGGCGAGCATGCTCACCGAGCCGCTGAGCCACCAGGCGACAGCCTTGGTCACGATCAGTATGCCCGCCACGGTGACCGAGGCGCGGGTGGCCAGGCGCAGGAGGCGGGCGTGTTCCGAGTTGGCGGTCATCGACGGCGGGTTCCTGGGTAAAAGTGATCAGGCAGCAGGTTGCAGGCCGTACAGCGCCAGTTGCTGCACGCTGCCCTTGTGCTGGATCAGGCGTGGGTCATCCAGGGGGAAACTGCCCCCCAGTTCGCTTTCCAGGATGGCCTGCAGCTTGCGGTTGTCGACTTTACCGTCGGCGCCGATGGCCTGTTGCAGTTTTTCCGGCGCGATCTGCGCGGTCTTGCCCGGCTCCAGGTAGATGGCCCCGGTGGCGAAGTCGACGCCGAAGGCGATCAGCCCTGGGATCACGTAGAACAGCAGGCCAACGGCATCCAGCACAGCCACCAGGGGATCGATCTTGCCGTCGATCTGGCCGCGCCGGTCGGGGAAGAAGATCGAGCCGCAGGCGGTGAGTTGGGTCAGCAGGGTGGCCACCAGAACGCCGCCGATGACACGGTGGGAAATACGCATGGAAATCTCCTAGCAAGCACGAAAGCAACGAGGGATGAAGCGGGGTGTTGAGTCTTGTCGATCAGCACTCAGACCATGATTAACCCCAGGCAGTTCGCCGTTATACTCGCGCCTCTGTTTTGGAGCCAGCATGAATTCTTTGCCAATTGATGAAGTTTTGCCTGCACTGCGTACCGCCCTGGCGACACGCCATGAAGCGGTGCTCGAAGCCCCGCCCGGTGCCGGCAAGACGACCCGCGTGCCCCTGGCGCTCCTGGACCAGGACTGGCTGGCCGGACAGACCATCCTCATGCTCGAACCCCGGCGCCTGGCCGCCCGGGCCGCCGCCGAGCGCCTGGCCAGCGAGCTGGGAGAGAAAGTCGGCGAGACCGTGGGTTATCGCATCCGCCTGGACAGCAAGGTCGGCCCGCGTACCCGCATCGAGGTGGTCACCGAAGGCATCCTCACCCGGCGCCTGCAGGATGACCCGGCCCTGGAAGGCGTCGGCCTGCTGATCTTCGATGAATTCCACGAACGCAGCCTGGACGCCGATCTGGCGCTGGCCCTGAGCCTCAATGGCCGCGAGCTGTTTCGTGACGAGCAGCCACTGAAGATCCTGCTGATGTCGGCGACGCTGGAAGGCGAGCGCCTGTCGACCCTGCTCGGCGATGCGCCGATCCTGCGCAGTGAAGGGCGCATGTACCCGGTGACCCAGCGCTGGGGCCGACCCTTCCAGCCCGGTGAATTCATCGAGCCAAGGGTGGTGCAGACCGTGCTCGAGGCCCTCAACGATGAAAGCGGCAGCCTGCTGGTGTTCCTCCCCGGCCAGGCGGAGATCCGCCGGGTGCACCAGCAGTTGGCCGAAGCCCTGGGTGAGCGCAGTGAGATCCTGCTCTGCCCGTTGCATGGCGAGCTGGACCTGGTAGCCCAGCGCGCAGCCATCGACCCGGCGCCGTCGGGCAAGCGCAAAGTGGTGCTGGCCACCAACATTGCCGAAACCAGCCTGACCATCAATGGCGTGCGGGTGGTGGTGGATGCCGGGCTGGCGCGGGTGCCGCGTTTCGATCCCGGCAGCGGCATGACCCGCCTCGATACCCAGCGTATCTCCCGGGCCAGCGCCACCCAGCGCGCCGGGCGTGCCGGGCGTCTGGAGCCCGGCGTGTGCTACCGCTTGTGGTCGGCCGATCAACAGGAGCAACTGGCCGCCTATGCCAGTGCGGAAATCCTCCAGGCGGACCTGGCCGGATTGGCCCTGCAACTGGCGCGCTGGGGCGTGACGCCAAATCAACTGGTATGGCTGGACGCTCCCCCCAGTGCCGCTTATGCCCAGGCCCAGGACTTGCTGGTGCGCCTGGGGGCGTTGAATGACGATGGCAGCCTGACCCGCCACGGCCAGGCCATGGCCGAGTTGCCGGCTCACCCGCGCATCGCCCATCTGCTGCTGCGCGGCCAGTCCCTGGGGTTGGCGCCGATGGCTTGCGATGTCGCGGCGCTGCTGGGGGAACGGGATATCCTGCGCGGCGCCGGCGCCGACCTGCACAGCCGCCTGGTGCTGCTTGGCGGGGAAGAGCGTGCCGCTCGCGGAGCCCAGGGCGGGGTGCAGCGTGCCCGACAACTGGCGCGCCAGTACCGGGGCTATCTGCGCGGGCAGCCCGAGGCTGCGGTGGCCGACCCCGAGCACCCGCGCTGGCTCGGCGCCCTGTTGGCCCTGGCCTATCCCGATCGGGTGGCCCAGCAGCGGCGCCCCGGCGGTGCCGAATACCGCCTGGCCAACGGTCGCGCGGCGCTGTTCAGCGAAACTGACAGCCTGATGAAGCAACCCTGGCTGGTGATCGCCGACCTGGGCAGCCGCCAGGGGCAGCGCGAGGAGCGCATCTACCTGGCGGCGGATTTCGATCCGGTGTTGTTCGATTCGGTACTGGCGGAGCAGGTGCGGCAAGTCGATCAGCTGGATTGGGACGAACGCGAAGGCGTGTTGCGGGCCGAACGCCAGCGCAAGGTCGGTGAACTGGTGCTCAGTCGCGAACCGCTAAGCGGGCTGGATGAGTCCGCCCGCACTCAGGCCCTGGTCAATCTGGTCCGGCGCAAAGGCCTGGAGCTGCTGCCCTGGACCCCGGAGCTGCGCCAGTGGCAGGCCCGGGTAGCGTTGCTGCGCCAGCTGGACCTGGAGGCCACGGGCGCCAGCCAATGGCCGGATGTCAGTGACGGGGCCTTGCTCAAGGGGCTGGAGCAGTGGTTGCAGCCCTACCTGGGCAAGGTCTCGCGGCTCAGCCACTTCGCCAACCTGGAACTGGCCGGAATTATCCACAACCTGCTGCCCTGGCCACTGCCTCAGCGCCTGGATGAGCTGGCCCCCCATCACCTGACGGTGCCTTCCGGGTCGTCGATTCGCCTGGACTACAGCGAGCATCCACCCATCCTGGCGGTACGCCTGCAGGAGCTGTTCGGCCTGGCGCAAACACCGCGCATTGCCGGCGGCCGCCAGGTGGTCAAGTTGCACCTGCTGTCTCCGGCACGACGTCCGGTACAGGTCACCCAGGATCTGGCGAACTTCTGGCGCAGCACCTACGCCGAGGTGAAAAAGGACCTCAAGGGCCGTTACCCCAAGCACTACTGGCCGGATGACCCGCTGATCGCCGAAGCCACGGCGCGGGTCAAACCGCGCAAATAACCCGAACTCCCGTGCTGCCCTGTAGCCGCTCTGGGGTTTATTGCGCCGGCAAGAGGAACCGGGCCAGCACCGGCAGGTGGTCGGAGATGCGCAAGGTGTCGTCCTGGCGCACCCGGGATTCGACTCGCTTGAGCCGCGGGCTGTAGAACAGGTAGTCCACCGTGCGATCCGGGCCGTCGAGGCTCGGGTCGTTGGGGTAGTGGGTCAGCCAATGTGCGCGGTCGACGCCGCTGGCCTGGGTGTTGCTGGGGATCATCGGGTATTTGTCCCACAGCAGGTGCAGCGGGCTGTCGGCACTGTAGGGCGCCCGTTGCACGTCGCTCAGTCGCTGGTACTGGCCCAGGGGCAACAGGTTGAAATCCCCGCCAATCAGCCAGGGCGTGCCGCGGCCTTCGAGTTTATCCAGGACTTTGCCAATGGCTGCGACCTGCCTTGATTGCGTCTGGCCAGGTGTGCGAGCACGTTCCAGATGGGTATTGAGCACCGCCACCTGGCCGCCGTCGTTCAGGGGCAGGTAGCTCAGCAGCAGGGCCTCCCTGGGCTGGAACTGCCGGCCGATGAAGCCGTGTTCGGCTGTGGGCAGTTGCAGGCGTTCGGCGTGATCGATGCGATAGCGGCTGAGGGTGGCCAGTTGTCGGCCGACACTGCCGAAAATATGCGGCGATGGTACGAAATCGGCTTTCCAGTCGTAAGCCTGGGTGCTGCAGGGGTAGAGATCGGTAAGGCGTTCCTGCAGGAGTTTGAGCTGGTCCTGGTAGGCGCTGGCCTTGGCACCGTTGTCCACTTCCTGCAGCAGCACCAGGTCCGGTTGTTCGTCGCGGATCACGCGAGCCACTTCGTCGAGGCTGAAGGCCATGTCCTCCAGGGTCGGCTGCTCGTCCTCGCCCTGTGCCTGGTCGTTCCAGAACACATAGCGCTTGCCCGCCAGGTACTGCAGGTTCCAGGTCATCACTTTCAGGGCCTGGCCCGGCACCAGCGGCGCGGCCTGGGCGCTGCAACTGACAGCGAGGCTTTCCTTGGCTTCCGGGCGCCAGGTCAGGCTGTAGACCAGCCCGGCCAGCACCAGACCGATCAACAACAGGCTCAACAGGGTGATGCGAAGTAGACGGATCATCGGCTCGGCTTATGGCGTTGCAGGATGGCCCCGGAGCATAACCGAGAGCACGGCCGTCACCCAAGGGGCAGAGCGGCCGAGGGAGGATTCAGCGCTTGTCCGGCTGCTCGCTGATCAGCATGAACAGGCGGAACAGCACCACGCTGGTGAACAGCTGCAGAAAGCTGTAGGCGCTGTCGATGGCCAGGGACAGCAGCGGGTTCAGCGGTTCGGAATAGGCCGCTTCACTGGCACCCTTGAGCAGCCACAGCGGGGTCATTACCGCCAGGATGCACACCAGGATCCGCAGGAAGTGCCCACGGCTGAGGCGGAAACTTTCACTGATGGCCGCCAGCGGCGCCATGCCCTTGAGCACCAGCAGGTACTCGGCGAAAGCCAGTACCACCATCAGCCACAGCCCCGGCAGGAAATACAGCGACAACCCCAGCAGGATCAGCAGGGTGCTGACCGCCGTCAGCAGGGCAAAACGCGGCCACAGGGTCAGGGCCATGGCCAGCAGGTCCCGGGTCCGCGGCGACTCGCCCCGGGTGCGGGCGTCGAGAAACAGGATCAGCGCACCGGTGTACAACGGATACACCAGAAGGCCCACCACCACGCTGTAGCCCGGGAAGGTATCGGGGCCCAGGGCGCTGTTGACCCCTTGTTGCAGCAAGGCTTCGAGAATCACCAGCGGCAGGCACAGCTGGGCGATCTGCCCGAGGTTGCGCTGGAAGAAATACAGAGAGTCACGCAGTACATCTAACGGATTCATTCGATGAGATCGCAGTTGAAGAAGCGGTTGCACACTTTAACCGATGCAGGCCCCGCCCGAGCAAACGTAAACCTTGGGTAAAGACCATTGAAAGTCGTCGCACCAGCCCCATAACTGGTGCGTACCACCGCTCTGTCCGAGCGGCGGACCAGATTTCTACCGGCAATCTAAAGAGGTCGCCATGAACAACCAAGAGCAAACCCTGATCGATGGACTGTTTTCACGGTTGCAGCAAGCCGAAACGGATTCAGCCCCGCGCGACGCCCAGGCAGAGGCGCGGATCAAGGAGCATCTGACCCGCCAGCCTGCGGCCGGGTATTTCATGACCCAGGCGATCCTGGTGCAGGAGGCCGCACTCAAGAGCCTCAACGAGCAGAACCAGCAGCTGACCCAGCAAGTCCAGCAATTGCAGGCTGACCTGCAACAGGCCCGGGCCCAGGCCAGTGCTCCGGCACCGGCGGCCGGTGGCGGTTTCCTGTCGAGCATCTTCGGCGGTTCCCGCGAGCCACAGCCGGCACCGAGCCAGAGTGCACCGCCACCGTCGTCCGGTGGTGGCTGGCGTGAACCGGCGCGTTCTTCCTTTGGCGCCCCCGCGCAACAGAACTTCGGTGCGCCGCAGCAGAATTACGCCGCACCGCCACAGAACTATGCACCGCAGCAGGCCCCGGCGGCGGGTAGCAGTTTCCTGGGCGGCGCCTTGAAAACTGCCGCCGGCGTTGCGGGCGGGGTCATGCTGGCCCAGGGCATCAGCAGCCTGTTCCACAACAACCAGCAGCCCCAGGAAATCGTCGAAGTCATCAAGGAAGAACCGGCGCCGGCCAGCGACAACAGTGGCTGGGGCAATGACGACCAGCGCCTGGCCAACAACGATTCCTGGGGCAACAACGACCAGGGTGGCTTCAGCAACGCCGACTACGACAACGACGACAGCTCGTTCTTCTCCGACGACGACTCCTTCGTCTGACCTGCGTCGGTCCGGGGCAGACACCTGCCCCGGACCGATTATTCGCGGAACAATCCCTGCGACTGGCATACTGGGCGACTTTTCGGGGCCTGAGGCCCGATCCAGCCCTTGCGCTGCTGCGCCATGAGGATTAGCGGTGAAGAAAATCGCTGTGTTCGCCGATGTCCAGAACCTCTACTACACCGTTCGTCAGGCCTATGGTTGCCACTTCAACTATGCGGCGCTGTGGGCGGATATCAGCAAGCAAGGGCAGATAGTCGAAGCCTATGCCTATGCCATCGACCGGGGTGACAGCAAGCAACAGCAGTTCCAGCAGATCCTGCGCAACCTGGGCTTCACGGTAAAACTCAAGCCCTACATCCAGCGCAGCGACGGCTCGGCCAAGGGCGACTGGGACGTGGGCATCACCATCGACATCATGGACGCTGCGGCCCATGTCGACGAAGTGGTGCTGGCTTCCGGCGACGGTGATTTCGACCTGCTGCTGGAGCGCATCATCCACAAGCACGGGGTCAGCGCGGTGGCCTATGGCGTGCCGGGGCTGACCGCCAATTCGCTGATTCGCGCGGCTACGCGCTATGTGCCGATCGAAGGCGCCTTGCTGCTTAAAAGCTGATCAATTTTCATACGGAGCAGGACAGGTTTGGAACGCATTGCCGTCATCGACTTTGAAACCACCGGGATCTCCCCGAGCAGCAGTTGCCGGGCCACGGAAATCGCCGTGGTGATCCTTGAGCAGGGGCGCATCGTCGAGCGTTACCAGAGCCTGATGAACGCCGGCGTGCGGGTGCCGGCGTTTATTGAGCAACTGACCGGCATCAGCAATGCCATGTTGCGCAGCGCACCCCCGGCAGAGCAGGTGATGAACGAGGTCAACGAGTTCGTCGGCATCACGCCGTTGCTGGCGCACAACGCGGCCTTCGACCAGAAGTTCTGGGATTTCGAGCTGGGCCGGATCAAGCGCACCCGCCTGCAGAACTTCGCCTGTTCGCTGCTGCTGGCGCGGCGCCTGATGCCGGCGGCTCCTAATCACAAGCTGGGCACCCTGACTTCATTCGCCGGCCTGCCGCACACCGGCCAGGCTCACCGGGCCATGGCCGATGCGGAAATGGCAGCCAACCTGGTGGCCCACCTGGCCGGCGAACTGAGGCACAAGCATGGCCTGCGCGAGCTGTCCCATGACTTCCTGTGCAAACTGCAGAAGGTTCCCGCGGCCAAAGTCCCCGAACACCTCAAGCGCCACCGCGGGTTCTGAGTCCCGAGGTTCATTTGCTTTCCAGTTGCCCCAGGGGCACGCGCCGTTCAATGGCACTGGAGAGCACGATGGAGGTCTTGCTGAAACCGAACTGGGCCACGCGGTTGATCAACTCCTCCAGCTCCGGCATCGATCCCACTGCGGCCTGCATGATCACGCAAGGGTCGCCGGTGACCCGGTGGCACTCGGTGAGCTGGGGAATCTTGATCAGTTCGTCATAGGCCTTCTGGTTGCCGTGCTGGGCCAGGCGCAGTTCGATCACGCACTGGATCGGCAAGCCGACCTTGGCCATGTCGACTTTGGCCTGGTAGCCGGTGATCACTCCGCTGGCCTCCAGCTTGGCCACGCGTTCGGCCACCGCCGGTGCCGAGAGATTCACCTTGCGTGCCAGCTCGGCGTAACTCGCCCGGCCATTTTCCAGCAGGCTGGCCAGGAGCATGCGGTCGTACTTGTCCATGGAAGGCTCTCGATCTATCCAGCTTTCGAAAGCACGGTATATAGCCCTTATCTCCATCTTTTGGAAAGTGTACGGGCGTTATAAACAGGTTTTGTAACTTAAGTTCCCTGGGCCGAGTTTCTAGAATAGACCTCCCCCTGCCTGCCTCAGAGCCGCCTCCCATGCCTGGCCAAAGCCGTTTTCCGCTGCCGTTGATCGCCGCCTTTTTTGCCCTCTATGTAATCTGGGGCTCGACGTACCTGGTGATTCGCATCGGTGTCGAATACTGGCCGCCACTGATGCTCGGCGGCATTCGCTTCATCATCGCCGGTAGCCTGATGTACGCCTTTCTGCGCTGGCGCGGAGTACCGGCGCCGACCTGGGCGCAATGGAAGGCCGCAGGGATCATCGGTGTGCTGCTGTTGAGCTGTGGCAATGGCGCGGTAACGCTGGCCGAACACTCCGGGGTGACCTCCGGCGTCGCGGCGCTGGCGGTGGCCACGGTGCCTTTGTTCACCTTGCTCTGCGGGTATTTCTGGGGTGCACGCAACACGCGCCTGGAGTGGGCCGGGATCGTCCTTGGGATGATTGGCATCGGCATGCTCAACCTGGGGTCCAACCTGCAGTCGAGCCCGATGGGCGCTGCCTTGCTGCTGTTCGCTGCGGCGGCCTGGGCTTTCGGCTCGGTGTGGAGCAAGCATTTGCCGCTGCCCCAGGGCGCCATGGCCAGTGCCGCGGAAATGCTCGTCGGTGGCGTGGTGCTGATGATCGGCAGTGCCCTGAGCGGTGAGCATCTGGACACCCTGCCTCCGATGGAAGGCTGGCTGGCCCTGGCCTACCTGGCCGGTTTCGGTTCGATCATCGCCTTCAACGCCTACATGTACCTGCTCAAGCACGTGCGCCCAGCCGCGGCCACCAGCTACGCCTATGTCAACCCGGCGGTGGCGGTGCTGCTGGGCATCGTCTTCGTCGGCGAAACCATTGGCATCGAGGAGGCCATGGCCATGCTGGTGATCATCAGTGCCGTAGTGCTGATCGGCCTGCCCCAATGGCGCAAGCCCAAGGCCGCGGCCCAGGAAGAGGCGGCCTGATCACTGTCCCGGTGGCAGGCCGGCCAGGCTCCGTTGGAGAAAGTCGCCGATGACCTGGCTCGCTTGCTGGTGAATCGCTTCGCGGCTGCGCTGGCCGCCGTCCCGGCAGATGATTTCATCCTCGGGGTTCTCTTCCCGGAGCAGGGCCGTGGCGCCTGGCTTGCAGATTTGCATGAAGCTGAAATGGCTGGCATCGGCGATCACCAGCAGGCTGGAGGTGGCCGACGGCAAGTGGGTTTCCAGGTAGCCCGACTCCTGCTCCACCGGCATGCTGGCAATATCGACTCCTGCTCCCAGGATCAGGGTCGGCGTCTGCACCGCTGACAAGCTTTGCGGGGTGAACCCACGGACCAGCCCCGGGTCCAGGGAGACGACCGCCTTGACTCGCGGGTCCCGCAGGTCGGTGCCCAGAGAGCCCTGGTTTTGCGGTGCAATCCCCAGCTCCGGAGCCAGCCCGCACAGACGCGGGTTGGGATGCAGCCGACATTCCTCAAGGAAGCGTTGCGGGCTATAGCGGGCGCCGGCCAATGCGGTGACCGTCCAGCCGCCCAGCGAATGGCCAATGGCGGCGATGCGCTGCGGGTCGACCGCGCCTGCCAGGGACTGGTCAGCGCTCAGTGCGTCTATGACCCGGCTCAGATCCCGGGGACGCTGCCAAAGCTTCGCCGCTTCTTCCGGACGCTGGTCGAAACTCGTGGTGCCCGGGTGGTCAGGGGCGGCGACCACATAACCCTGGCCGACCAGCGAAGTGACCAGCCAGCTGAGGTTGCGCCAGTTGCCGCGATAGCCGTGTGACAGGACCACCAAGGGATGGGCCGCAGGGGCAGGAGAGGCATCCTTGATGGTGGGCAGGCCCTGGAAGACCGGGTTCTCTGCCGATACCAGGAGCGGGCTGGCGGTTTCGGTGGGGTACCAGAGGGCGACATGCAGGGGGCGCTGTTTGCTTGCATCGGGCAGGGTTATTTCACGAAAACCGACGAGCTCGGCGGCGCAGGCCAGGGGAAGGAGCAGGGAGAGTGAAAGGCCCGCTAGCATCCGTGCGGACAGGGCAATCTTGGGCATTGAAGAACTCCATGGGCAAAACGTCAGTGGCCTGCCAATGGGCGCGCTGGGTGGAATCGAGCGGCGATCGACGGCAGTGGGTGGGCGACGACCGGGGCAGTCGCCGCCCACCCTTTTTAACCCACATTGCCGGGAAAGGGTGACCCAATTGTGCAGCTGGCGGTTACCCACTTTGCATCAGTTACAGGTACCGGCGTCGAGCCAGACCTTACCGGAACCATCTGGCCCGGTGAACGCCGGGTTGCCCGGCTCATTGCCCTTGACCCACCAGCGAGCGATGTAAAAGCGCCCGTTATGGCTGACTCGGTCCTTCGCCACATAGGTGCCCTGGGCCGACCATGGGCCCTGGCAAGCGGTACTTTCTGCCTTGACCGTCACGCTGTGCTCGCGAGTCACGCTGTGATGGCCGTTGCCCAGGCTCAGGGTGATGCGGTAGGTGACGTCTTGTGCTGTTTTGGGGGCGACGAACTTCATCGAGGTCCCGGCCGCCTGGAAGTCCACGCTCGGGTTCACATTCCAGCGGTAATTCAGCGGCAGGCCAGCAGGGTCGCTGGAACCTTTGGCGTCGAGCACCACCGTTGCTCCGGCTTTGGCCTGGCCCGGGCCGTCGATGCTGGCCAGTGGCGGCTTGACCGCCGGCTGTTCGCCTTCGCTGGCGCACGGACCCAGGTCACGCCAGACCTTGCCGGAGCCATCGGGCCCGGTGAAGGCCGGGGTGCCCGGTTCACTGCCCTGGGTCCACCAGCGCGCTTCGTATTGACGGCCTTTCCACTGCACCTGGTCCTTGGCTACATAGGTACCGCGAACCTGCCACTGGGGCTTGCAGCTGCCGCTGCCGGCCTTGCCCTTGATCAGCATTTCGTGGGTCTTGAGGGTGCTCTGCTTGCCGTTGCTCAGGCTCAGGGTGAAACGGTAGCGGGTGTCTTCAGCCAATTCTGGTGCGGTGAAGGCAATACGCGGACCGTCGTAGGTAAAGTCCAGCTTGGGCGAGGCTTCCCAGGCAAAGCTCAGGGCCGCGCCTTGTGGGTCGCTGGAGGCGGACGCATCCAGCACGATCTGTTCACCTGCATTGGCTTCAGTCTTGCCGCGGATCACGGCCACTGGCGGGGTGCCGGCATCCACAGGTTTGAGCGAGGTCACCTTGACCTGGTTGTCGGCGCTGAACTCACCGTCTGCCAGCAAGCTCCAGGGGCCATTGAAGCTGTGGCTGGAGTACACCTGGTAGCCCTTGATATTACCCGCCTGGCCCTGGTCCTGGCGTGGCAGGTAGCGCAACTGAGAGAAACTGTTATTGCTGCCCATGTCGATCACGATCTGGTGGGGATAACGGGCGTCGGCGGCCGAACTCCAGTAGGAGTTGGGGTTGTCATCGAGCACGTTCGAGCCCGAGGTGGTGCCGGATGCCACGCTGCTGGTTGAGTGGACACGCCAGCTGTTTCGAGGAAGGGGCTCGCCTTTGGCGCTGGCCAGCATCAGTTCGGCGATGCTGGCGTTGTTCTTGCCGTCCACCGAAGAGGTCGCCACGAGCTTCAGGTAGGTGCCTTGGGCCGTTTCCCGGGTGTGGCCGTAAGCGTTGCCTTGCAGGATCAGGTCTTCAGCCGCCATACCTTCGGTCCTGATAGCCAGGTACCAGCGGCCCGGTTTTGGATCCTTGGCCCCGAGACCGACTATCTGGCTGAGGGCCGAGCGGTAGTCGTAGCTGGTGGTGGTTGGTTGAGCGCCATACTTGAGCGACAACTGGACCTGGCCGCCCTTGTTGGTACTGGTGCCGGGCACCACGGTGAAGGCCAGGCGCTGGGTGCCTGCCGGTACATCCAGTGGGAAGTAGCGGGTCTGGCCTTTGGCCTGGTTGACCCGTTCTTCGAGAATCGTGATCAGGTTTTCACTGTCCAGCGGCACGACTGAGGGGGCGTAGGCGGAAATCTTCGCAGCGTTCTCGCGCCAGACCCGGGCCATGTTCGCCGTTCGAGCATCGCCCAGGGGCACGCCGAGGTGGTCCTTGAGGTCCGGGTTGGAGAAGTAGCCGACGTGGTTGCCGCAGAGGATGGTGCCGACCCGACCGTTGTTGTGGCCGAAGCGGTAGTTGTCGTTGCCGTCGTTGCAGTGGCTGCCGCCGATGTTGTGCGCCAGTTCGTGGCGGAAGGCGGCCGAGGCGCTGATGGCGTTGACCGAGTAGCGGCCGTTCACGTAGGCCCAGCCGGCGGCGGTGTCCACCCCGGGTGTGCCAACGGTGAATGCGGCGACCAGGTCCGGGCTGTATTTGCGCATGCCATCGGCGAACAGGTTTTTGACATCGGCCAGCACCGGGGTGGTGATCGGGTAGTCGTTGGCTATCACCTGGGTGCCGGCCAGGCGCACACGCACATTCTTGATCTGCGAGTTTTCCACGGCACGGTTGACCGAGGCGACCTGGGCCAGGGCGTAGGCCTCATGGTCACCGATGTAGTTTGCGGCTTTCTGGGTGAAGCCTGCCAGCAGATCGATGACGATCTCGCCCTGGGCGTTGCGGTGGGTCAGGTAGTTGCGCTGACCGCTCTGGGTCTCGATCAGGTTGGGTACGTCGTCGCCTTCGTTGGGCACGGAGTCGATATTGCGCGGGTCGAAGGAGTGCTGGTTGTTGAGGCGAATCAGCGACTGTTCGCCACTGGCGTTGCCGCGAATCATCAGGTTACTGTCAGGCATCAGGGCGATGAAGCTGCCGTCGCCACGGGCGGCGACAAACATTTCCTGTGCGGCGCTCTGGGAGCGGTTGTTGCTTTGCAGCGTGCCGACCATGACCTTGAGGCCCTTGAAACTGTCGTTCCGGTCCGGAATGAGGCTGCGCAGGCGCATGCCGATTTCCTGCTGCAGACGTTCGGTTCCCGCGTCGGCGATGTTGCGCTGGGCCGGATTGGCCATCAGCGCCTGGATATTGATGAAGGGGCCGTCGGCCGCGCTTTCGGCGCGTGGCAGGGCCGCATCGGCAGGTTCATCGGCGGCCTGTACCAGGCCCGTCATGGGTAGCAATACGACAGTTCCCAGGCTGGCCACACAAAGGCGGGTGGCACGGGACAGGGTGTTCAATCTGAAGGTCGGCATAACCATTCCTGGATATACACAGCGCGGCGCAAACCTGGCGAACAGGATCGTGAAAGCGTCCGCGCTGATGATGTGGATGAGGAGTTGTGCCGGCGGCGGGCATCATAGGCAGCGGCGCTGGTGCCGTATATTCGAAGCCTGGCTTTTAGTACCTGTCCTAGGGAACTTGCCCGTACGAAGGGCAAGAGCACTGTTGTGCCAGGAGCGTTTGCCGTGTGTCGGGTGCTGCCGGCGGAGGGTGCAGAAGGGCCGGCGAGTTGGCCAGAACGGCCGGGGAGACAGCGTGGTTGCAATAAAAAACGCCGGGCAATGCCCGGCGCGGTGGCTTCAGCCTGAACGGGTCACTCGAACCCGCTCAGCAGGACGAGGGCGAATAACGCTGCCGCCAGGGCCAGGGAAAACAGCAGGCTGATTCCCGCCACTCGCCATAGCGAGAAGAAGCGCCCGTTACCGGCCTTGTGCTCTATCACCTGGGGGCCGAACAGTTGGCGTGCGTAGGCGTTCATCCCGTAGATCGGCGGCAGGATGAACACCACCGCAGGGATACTTTCCGGAAGAAAAAAGCCTGCCACGCTCATGGCAATGAAAAGGCCGATGCCCATGGCCCAGACTTTGTTCACTTCGCTCTCGCGGCCCATGGCCTTGAGGTTCTGGCTGATGAAATAGGCGCCGGCCACGGAGGTGCCGATGAAGGTGCTCAGGCCAATGGCCGCCACGCTGTAGAGGCACAGGCTCTGATCGGTTGGCTTGCTGGCCAGGAGTTCGGCGGCAGGGGCCTGGAAGGGGTTTTGGTTGTCCATGCGCGGTGAGGCTCCTTGGGAAGGGCAAAGGGGCGGTTGAGTGCCAGCTCGGGTGTTGCGCCGCCCTTGTGCGCGACCCGTGGCAAACAGTGGGGCGAGCATACACTCACCGGGGCGGGCTTGGCAGGCCTGGGGCGGCCCGGGAGCGAGCCCCTGAATTAGGGTAAACTGCCGCCCATTGCGTCCCTGTGCTGACTTTTTCCTACGGTACCCCCATGACATTCGCCACTCTTGGCCTGATCGAACCCCTGCTGCGCGCCCTCGAAACCCTCGGCTACCAGACCCCGACCCCGGTGCAGGCGCAAGCCATTCCGGCAGTGCTGGGCGGACGTGACCTGATGGCCGCGGCCCAGACCGGCACCGGCAAGACCGCCGGTTTCGCTCTGCCGCTGTTGCAGTTGCTGACCCTGGAAGGGCCGAAAGTCGATAGCAACTCGGTACGCGCGCTGATCCTGGTGCCGACCCGGGAACTGGCCGAGCAGGTCCACGAAAGCGTGCGCCAGTACGCCGAACACCTGCCGCTGCGCACCTATGCGGTGTACGGCGGGGTCAGCATCAACCCGCAAATGATGAAGCTGCGCAAAGGCGTGGACCTGCTGGTGGCGACTCCGGGGCGTCTGCTGGACCTGTTCCGTCAGAATGCGGTGAAGTTCAGCCAGTTGCAGACCCTGGTGCTGGATGAGGCCGATCGCATGCTCGACCTGGGGTTCTCCGAAGAGCTCAAGAGCATCTACGCGGCCCTGCCGAAGAAACGCCAGACCCTGTTGTTCTCCGCCACCTTCTCCGACGCCATCCGCCAGCTGGCCGGGCAGATGCTCAACGATCCGCTGAGCATCGAGGTCAGCCCGCGCAACGTGGCTGCCAACACGGTCAAGCAATGGGTGGTGCCGGTGGACAAGAAGCGCAAGCCGGAGCTGTTCAGCCACCTGCTGCGCAAGAATCGCTGGAAGCAGGTGCTGGTGTTCGCCAAGACCCGCAACGGTGTGGATGCGCTGGTGGAGAAACTCCAGGGCCAGGGCGTGAATGCCGACGGCATCCATGGCGACAAGCCACAGGCCACGCGTCAGCGCGCCCTGGACCGGTTCAAGGCCAGTGAGATCCAGATCCTGGTAGCCACCGATGTGGCGGCCCGCGGCCTGGACATCGAAGACCTGCCGCTGGTGGTCAACTTCGACCTGCCGATCGTGGCCGAGGACTACATCCACCGCATCGGGCGTACCGGCCGTGCCGGTTCCACCGGCGAGGCGATTTCCCTGGTGTGCGCCGACGAGGTGAACCTGCTCTCGGCGATCGAGATGCTCACCCGCCAGACCCTCAAGCGCCATGAGGAACAGGATTTCGAACCCGAGCACCGGGTGCCGGAAACCGATGCCAGTGGCCAGGTGGTGAAAAAGCCGAAGAAGCCCAAGAAGCCGAAAACCTCCGGCGGTGGCGGCAAGCGCAACCTGGGCAAGTGGGTGGACAGTGGCGAAGTGGCTGAAGCTCCGGCGGTGAAACCGGTGCGCAAGGTGCCGGCTTTCAACACCGGGCCGCGCAAGCGCAAGCCTTGATCTGACATCGCGCCGGGCCCTTCGCCGGCAAGCCGGCTCCTACCCTTTCGTAGGCGCCGACTTGCCGGCGAAGCTGTTTATGGCTGGCGCCGCAACCACTTCAGCATCCCCAGCCCCGCCTGGCGCCCGCTGGCAAAGCAGGCGGTCAGCAGGTAGCCGCCGGTCGGCGCTTCCCAGTCGAGCATTTCCCCTGCGCAAAACACTCCAGGCAACTGCCGAAGCATCAGGTCGTCGTCCAGGGCTTCAAACATTACGCCGCCGGCGCTGCTGATGGCTTCGTCCAGTGGGCGAGGCTTGATCAGCGTCAGGGGCAGGGCCTTGATGGCTGCCGCCAGGAGCGCCGGGTCATTGAAGGCCGGGGCGGGTGTCAGTTCTCGCAGCAACGCCGCCTTTACCCCCTCGATCCCCAACTGGCTCTGCAAGTGCTTGGCCATGGACCGCGAGCCGCGTGGCTTGGAAAGGGCGGCCTGGACCTTGTCCAGGGGCTTGTTCGGTAGCAGGTCGATATGGACCGTCGCCTGCCCGTGCCGGTTGATGGATTCGCGAATCGGCGCCGACAAGGCATAGATCAGGCTGCCCTCGATGCCGCTGGCGGTGATCACGCATTCACCCAGCCGAGGCACATCGTCATTCAGGCCGATGGCCACGTTCTTCAGCGGCGCGCCGGCGAATTTGCTGCGCAGCAGCTCGCTCCAGGCGCTGACCTCAAAACCGCAATTGCTCGGTTGCAAGGGCGCAAGCTGCACACCGCGCTGTTCCAGCAGGGGCAGCCAAGCCCCGTCGGAACCCAGTCGTGCCCAACTACCGCCGCCCAATGCCAGCAGGACCCCATCCGCCCGTACCGCACTTTCACCCTCGGCATGCCGGATGCGCAGGCTGCCGTCGGCATTCCAGCCCAGCCAGCGGTGCCGAGTGTGGATAACGACTCCGGCATCGCGCAGGCGCTTGAGCCAGGCGCGCAGCAGCGGCGCAGCCTTCATGTCGGTAGGAAACACCCGGCCGGAGCTGCCGACAAACGTCTGGATACCCAGCTCATGAATCCATTGGCAGAGTGCCTCGGCGCCGAACTCGCGCAGCAGCGGGGCGATGTGCGGTGCACGCTCGGCGTAGCGCGAGAGGAAGGCCGGATAGGCTTCGGAGTGGGTGATGTTCATGCCACCGACCCCAGCCAGGAGGAATTTTCGGCCCACCGATGGCATGCCGTCGTACAGGTCGACCAGAACCCCGGCCTGGCTCAGTACCTCGGCGGCCATCAGGCCGGCGGGGCCGCCGCCGATAATCGCGACGTGGTGGGGCGTGGAAGAGTGCGATGCAGTCATGGCAGAGGCGGGGCTGAGGAAATAGGCCGGGCATTCTACCCGAGGTGCAGGGGGCTTGCTGGGTCGATGATGCCTGGTCAAAAACTAGACAGCGGGCTGCGGGCCTTGTGTCCCGTGGGCTGGCTCGACTTTCGCGCAGGTTGTCCACAGGCGGCTCCACAGCGATTGGGGGTAAGCGCTACGGCGTCGCCGGAGGCCTGCTGCGCCCTGATCAAAAAACAGGCACCGCTCTGCAGGCCTTGCAGAGCAAGGGGCCTAGCGCCTTTCACGCAGGTTATCCACAGGCGGCTCCACAGGGATTGGGGGTAAGACGCTCACAACTGTATGACCGTCTGATGTCACTGATCAAAAAACAGGCGATGGCCTTGAGGTCCCGTGGGACAAGGGCTGCAGAGGCTTTCTCCCAGCTTATCCACAAGCGGTTCCACAGTGGATGTGGGTAACGCCTGCGGATGTCTGTAGCACCCTGACGATTCCCAGACCTTCTGGGCACTGTGGTGAAGAATGCCGTGGCGCCGGGCCAGGGCCTGGCGGTCCTTGCTGTAGCCGCCGCCGATCACGCCGACCACCGGGATGTCGCGGCCCAGGCAATGGCGCATGACCCGTTCGTCGCGTTCGGCCACGCCGGCATCGGTGAGTTTGAGGTAGCCCAGGGCGTCGTCCTGATGCACGTCGACCCCAGCGTCGTACAACACCAGGTCCGGCTGGTACAGGGGCAGCAGGTAGTTGAGCGTGTCGTCCACCACGTTCAGGTAGTCGGCGTCGCCCATGCCCATGGGCAGCGGGATATCCCAGTCGCTCTGGGCCTTGCGCGCGGGGAAGTTCTTTTCACAGTGCAACGAGACGGTCACCGCGTCGGCGGTATGTTGCAGGATCCGCGCGGTGCCATCGCCCTGGTGCACATCGCAGTCGAATATCAGCACCCGGCCCACGCGCCCGCTTTCCAGCAGGTAATGGCTGATCACCGCCAGGTCGTTGAAGATGCAGAACCCCGCCGGGTAGTCATAGTGGGCGTGGTGGGTGCCGCCGGCCAGGTGGCAGGCCAGGCCATGTTCCAGTGCCTGTTCGGCGGCCAGCAAGGAGCCGCCGACCGCACGCACCGTGCGCCGGGCCAAGGCTTCGCTCCAGGGCAGGCCAAGGCGCCGCTGGTCCTCCCGGGACAACTCGCCGCTCATGTAGCGTTCGATATAGGCCGGGTCGTGGGCCAGGGCGAGGATTTCTGCCGGGCACAGCTCGGGGCGCAGCAGGTCGGCGTCGCGGGTCAGGCCACTGTCCACCAGGTGATCGCGCAGCAGGCGGAACTTGTCCATGGGGAAGCGGTGCTCCGCCGGGAACTCGGGGCTGTAGTCGTCGTGATAGATCAATGGCAATGGCATGGCATTTTCTTAGAGGAACCCGTGAAGGATCCTACCAGCGATGTAGACTTGCACCCACGGAAACGGAGGGCACTGATGGAGCCGATACTGCAACTCGAAAGCGCGCGCCTGCTGCTGCGTCAATGGCGCGACGATGATTTGCCGGCATTTGCGGCGATGTGTGCCGATCCGCAGGTCATGCGCTACTTTCCGGCGCCCTTGAGCCGTCTGGAAAGCGCGGCGCTGATCGGCCGGGTGCGTGGGCATTTCGCCGAACATGGCTTCGGACTCTGGGCCCTGGAGCGTAAGGATAGCGGTGAGTTCATCGGTTTTACTGGTCTGGGCGTCGTGGGTTTCGAAGCGCCCTTCACGCCGGCGGTGGAGATCGGCTGGCGCCTGGCCCGCGAGCACTGGGGCCTGGGTTACGCCAGTGAGGCCGCCTGGACCGCCCTGCGCTGCGCTTTCGATCGTCTGGCGCTGGAGGAGGTGGTGGCGTTCACGACCCGGACCAATCTGCCGTCGCAGAAGGTCATGCAGGCCATTGGTATGCATCACGCCGTCGAGGATGACTTCGAACACCCGAACCTCGCTGGCGATCACCCGCTGCGCGAGCATGTGCTGTACCGCATTACCCGCGAACAATGGCTGGAAACCTTGCATGGATAGCAGGCGCGCACGTTTAGAATGTGCCGACGAGATACCTGGCCCCAATTGATATCACCGCCGCAGCCGAGATTGCGCGGTGTTGCCCTGTGTGAGGAGAGTCTGAATGAGTCATGTGCTGGATGATCTGGTCGATCTGTTGACCCTGGAAGCCATTGAAGAAAACCTGTTTCGCGGTCGCAGCCAGGACCTCGGTTTTCGCCAGCTGTTTGGCGGCCAGGTGCTCGGCCAGTCGTTGTCCGCAGCCAGTCAGACAGTCGAGGAGGCACGCCACGTGCACTCCATGCACGGCTATTTCCTGCGTCCGGGGGACGCCGCCTTGCCAGTGGTCTACCAAGTGGATCGGGTCCGTGACGGTGGCAGTTTCAGCACCCGCCGGGTGACGGCGATTCAGAAGGGCAACCCGATCTTCACCTGCAGTGCTTCCTTCCAGTACGACGAAGAAGGCTTCGAGCACCAGAACAGCATGCCCCAGGTGGTCGGGCCGGAAAACCTGCCGTCGGAGCTGGAGATCACCACCCAGCGTGCGCACCTGATTCCCGAGCACATGCGCGAGAAACTGCTGTGCCCCAAGCCGATCGAAGTGCGCCCGGTGACCGAGAAGGACCCCTATAACCCGCAGCCCATGGATCCGGTGAAGTACGTCTGGTTCCGCGCCGACGGCGCCCTGGCCGACAGCCCGGCGCTGCACAAGTACCTGCTGGCCTACGCTTCGGATTTCGGCCTGCTGACCACCTCGATGCTGCCCCACGGCAAGTCGGTGTGGCAGAAGGACATGCAGGTCGCCAGCCTCGACCACGCTCTGTGGTTTCACGCCGACCTGCGCGCTGACGACTGGCTGCTGTATGCCATGGACAGCCCCTGGGCCGGAAACTCCCGGGGCTTCTCCCGGGGCAGCGTGTTCAACCGTGCCGGGCAGTTGGTGGCCTCGGTGACTCAGGAAGGGTTGATCCGCCATCGCAAGGATTGGGTATGAGTCTTTCAGAGATAAAACATTGGGTGTTCGACATGGACGGCACCCTGACCATCGCTGTGCATGATTTCGCGGCGATCCGCGAGGCGCTGTCGATTCCTGCCGAGGATGACATCCTCACACACCTGGCGGCCTTGCCGGCGGACGAATCCGCGGCCAAGCATGCCTGGCTGCTGGAACACGAGCGCGACCTGGCCCAGGGTTCGCGCCCGGCGCCGGGTGCGGTGGAACTGGTGCGGGAACTGGCCGGGCGCGGTTATCGCCTGGGCATCCTCACCCGCAATGCGCGAGAGCTGGCCCATGTGACCCTGGAGGCCATCGGCCTGGCGGACTGCTTTGCCGAGGCCGACGTGCTGGGCCGCGACGAAGCACCGCCCAAGCCCCATCCGGGCGGTTTGCTGAAGCTGGCTGAAGCCTGGGATATCTCGCCGTCACGGATGGTCATGGTGGGGGACTACCGCTTCGACCTGGACTGCGGGCGGGCCGCCGGGACCAGTACGGTGCTGGTCAACCTGCCGGACAACCCCTGGCCGGAGCTGACCGACTGGCATGCCCGGGATTGTGCGCAGTTGCGCGACCTGCTGTCGGCCTGAGGGCTCTGTTCGCCGGCAAGGCTCCCGTCGGAGCCTTGCCGGCGAAAGCGTCATTCCAGGCAGCGCCTTTCTTTACTTGAACACTGCCGCCTGCCCCTCGGGCGAGGTGAACATCCGGTCACCGTCATGCCCGACCCCGGGCACCTCCACCAGCCGTTGCAGCAAGCCTTGCGGATGACGCCGCACCAGGTAGTCGAAGTAGTTGTGCCCGCGAATCAACCGGTACGCGCCCTGGGTCTCGGCGGCGCAGCTCTTGTCCAGGGCGGGATGGTTGGGATCGGTGTCCTGCTGGCCCAGCAGGTAGGTGATGTCGCGCGTCACGTAGCCCTGTTCAAGCTGCGCCGGGGAATGGCCGCCGGCATAGGCCGGTAGCCGGTTCAGGCCGTACTTCCAGTCGTTGAAGCCCGGGCAACTGGCCGGTTCGAATGCCACCGGGCGCCATGCGTCGAAGTAGGCGTAGGACGACGGATTGGCGATCACGTAGCGCAGGCCGATCCCGGCCTTTTCCAGCTCGGGGTGGCTGCCGGTGCTCAGCGCATAGCGCTGCACCACCTGGGCGCCGCCGGAGTGACCGGCGATCACCACTTCCTTGAGTGCTGGAAAACGTTTGCGGTCTTCCAGGCGCTGGAGGATGGCATCGAGCACCGCATAGGAGCTGACGGCCTGCGGGCCCACTGAAGGCTCGCCGGCCATCCAGCCATTGCCCTTCCAGCGCAGTAGCGCGTCTGGCAATTGATGGCGGGCGATGTCGCTCTGGTTGAGAAACTGCGGGGCGATCACCAGGGTTGTTGTGCTTTGCCCGGCCTGCCCGGCAGCGCTTTGCCCACTGTGCAGATACGTCTGGGCGTTGCGCAGCCGGCCGTGAACGATGATCAGGGCCCGCTCTACGCCCGGCAGCGGCTGGCGCCAATCCTGGCTCAGGCCCAGCGCCAGTTGCCCGCCCTCCAGGGGCAGGCGTTGCGGGCTGATGACCTTGACCCCCTGTTCCGCCGCCTGGGCGCCGCAGCCACCCAGGCACAGCAGCAGGGCCAGCAAGCGGCGCATCTACAGGCTCCTGGCGCTGAAGGTGTCGCACTGGCTGACCTGGCCCTGGCTGAAGCCGGTCTTGAACCAGCGCACTCGCTGCGCCGAGGTGCCGTGGGTGAAGGAGTCCGGCACCACCCGGCCCTGGCCTTGCTGCTGCAGGCGGTCGTCACCGATGGCATTGGCGGCGTTCAGGGCTTCTTCCACATCCCCGGGTTCCAGCCAGTTCAGGCGCTTCTGTGCGTGATAGGCCCAGACCCCGGCAAAGCAGTCGGCCTGCAGCTCCTGGCGTACCAGCAGGCCGCCATCGCCTTGCATCTGCTGGCCTTGCTGGCGCGCGGCCTGGATTTTTGCCGAGACCCCGAGCAGGGTCTGCACGTGGTGCCCGACCTCATGGGCAATCACGTAGGCCTGGGCGAAGTCGCCGGCGGCGGAAAAGCGCTGGGCCATCTCCCGGAAGAAGTCCATGTCCAGGTACACCTGGCGGTCGGCGGGGCAGTAGAAGGGCCCGCTGGCGGAAGTGGCCGCGCCACAGGCGGAATTGACCCGGCCCCGGAACAGGATCAGCTTGGGCGGCTGATACTGGCGGCCGGCTTGCTGGAAGATCTGGCCCCAGGTGTCTTCGGTGTCACCGAGGATGGCGCGGACAAACTCTGCCTGTTCGTCATTGGCCGGTGGTGCCTTGCGTGCCTGGGTGGTGGCCGGCGCTGAAGTCTGCCCGCTCTGCTGGCCCAGCAGTTGCCCGAGGATCTGCAGCGGATCCTGGCCGGTGGCCCAGCCGATGCCGACGATCAGTACGATCGCCGTCAGGCTCAAGCCCTTGCCTCCACCGAACCGCATGCCACCGCCACCGCCGGCGCTGCTGTCATCTCGCGCGTCCACGACGTTGTCGCTGCGCCGGCCTTTTTTCCAAAGCATGGGGGTGTCCTCGTTTTTTCTGCTGGTCAGTGTTGCTGGTGGCTCGAACCGGCGCCAGTCCGGTCGTCAGGGATTTTTCTGCACGCTACCATGGCCCGGTTACGGATCGATCCGATCCAGGTGCATTCGGGGCTCCCTATTGAACATCGATACCCGCATCAAATTCCGTCACTTGGTGTGTTTTCTTGAAATGGCCCGCCAGGGCAGCCTGGCCCGGGCGGCCGATGTCCTGGCGGTGAGCCAGCCGGCGATGTCGAAAACCCTCAAGGAACTGGAAGCGTTGCTGGAGACCCGGCTGTTTGCCAGGAGCAAGGCCGGCCTCAGCCTGACCGAGGCCGGGCGGGCCTTCCTGCGTTATGCCGGGCCTTCGGTGCAGGCCCTGCGGGAAGGTGTCAGCAGCCTGCGCGGCGGTGAGTACGCCGCCGGGCTGGTGCGCATCGGTGTGCTTTCCACGGTGGAAAGCCTGCTGCTGCCGGAGGTGATACGGCGCCTGCATCAGCGCCATTCTGCGCTGACCGTGAGTGTGCTGACCGGCCCCAGTGCTTACCTGCTGTCGCAATTGCGGGTCGGCGACCTGGACCTGGTGGTGGGGCGCATGACCGAGAGCCCGGAGATCCACGGCCTGAGCTTCGAGCATCTGTACAGCGAATCCATGACCCTGGTGGCCCGCCCGCAGCATCCACTGGCAACCGGCCCTCTGGACCGCGACGCGGTGAGCGCCTATCCCCTGGTGCTGCCCCTGGCCGGCACCAGCATTCGCAAGCACGCCGACAGCCTGTTCATCCAGTGCGGCATTGCCCCGTCGCAGCAGCGCCTGGAAACCCTCTCGGTGGCCCTGAGCCGACGCTACACCTTGTCCAGCGATGCGCTGTGGATCGCGCCGCTGGATGCCGTGCGCCTGGACCTGGCCAATGGTGAACTGCAGGAGCTGGACCTGGGCCTGCGCGAACCCGGTGGCTCGGTGGGGATTTCCAGCAACGCCAGCCTGCCCTTGTCCCTGGCGGCGCAATGGGCGGTGGAGGTGCTCCGGGAAGTGGGGCTGGCCTATCGCGAGGGTAGTTATCCATAACCATTTGGTTATTGATTGAGGGCGGCATTTCAATTTTCCCCGCTCCTGGTTTGTTTGAAACTGCGCCGGCTGCGCTCCATAAATCAAACAACAGGAGATCGACATGTCTGATGCAGACAGCAGTCGCTTCGTGATTCGCGACCGTAATTGGCACCCCAAGGCCCTGACCCCCGACTACAAGACCTCCGTCACTCGCTCCCCGCGCCAGGCGCTGGTGAGCATTCCACAATCGGTCAGTGAAACCACAGGCCCGGACTTTTCCCACCTGCGCACCGGGCGTTTCGACAACGACCTGCTGCTCAACTTCAACAACGGTGGCTTGCCCGTGGGCGAGCGGATCATCGTTTCCGGGCGGGTCTGCGATCAGTACGGCAAACCCATTCCCCATACCCTGGTGGAAATGTGGCAAGCCAACGCCGGCGGCCGCTACCGGCACAAGAACGACCGCTACCTGGCGCCCCTGGACCCGAACTTCGGTGGCGTCGGCCGGGCCCTCACCGACCGTGATGGCTACTACAGTTTCCGCACCATCAAGCCCGGCCCCTACCCGTGGCGCAACGGCCCCAATGACTGGCGCCCGGCGCATATCCATTTCTCCATCAGTGGCCCGTCGATCGCCACGCGCCTGATCACCCAGCTGTATTTCGAAGGCGACCCGCTGATCCCGCTGTGCCCGATCGTCAAGTCCATCGCCAACCCGGACGCGGTACAGAGCCTGATCGCGCGCCTGGACATGGGCGGCGCCAACCCCATGGATTGCCTGGCCTACCGCTTCGACATCGTGCTGCGCGGCCAGCGCAAGACCCACTTCGAGAACTGCTGAGGAGCCTGACATGCCTGTTCAACTGCTGCCTGAAACCCCCTCGCAAACGGCCGGCCCCTATGTGCATATCGGCCTGGCCCTGGCGGCCGCGGGAAACCCGCCGCGCCCCGAGGAAATCTGGAACCAGATGGCCAAGGCCGATGCGCCGGGTGAGCGGATCCTGCTGATCGGCCACGTCTACGATGGCAATGGCCACCTGGTGCGCGATTCATTCCTGGAGTTCTGGCAGGCCGACCACGCCGGGGTCTACGACCCGGTGTTCGATACGGAGAAACCGTTCAACTGCTTCGGTCGCACCGCCACCACCTTCGATGCCGGGGAATGGACACTCAACACGGTCAAGCCCGGGGTGGTGAACAACGCCGCCGGCGTGCCCATGGCGCCGCACATCAACCTGTCGCTGTTTGCCCGGGGGATCAATATCCACCTGCACACCCGGCTGTACTTTGCCGATGAGCCGGAAGCCAACGCCCAGTGCCCGGTGCTGAACCTGATCGAACAGCCCCAGCGCCGGGAAACCCTGCTGGCCCATCCCTGTGAGGTCAATGGCCAGCGTGCCTACCGTTTCGATATCCGCATTCAGGGTGAAGGCGAGACAGTGTTCTTCGATTTCTGAAGCATCGCCAAGCCAGGGATGGCCAGCGCTCGAGAATCCGCCCCCTGACGCCACGCTGCGGTGTCAGGGGGCGTTTCGTTTCAGTGGTCGAAGTGGTCCCACACCGGGGCGAAATCCGGGTTGACCTGACGCTGGTCCTTGGGCAGGGCGGCGATCAGCGCCCGGTCTGCATCGTCCAGGTGGATCTTCAGGGACTCCAGGTTGGCCAGCTGGTTGGCCCGGCTGCTGGCCTTGGGGATGGCTGCCACATTGTCCTGGTCGAGCAGCCACTTGAGGGCCACCTGGGTCGGCAGCACGCCGTGCTTGGCGGCGATCTGCTGGATTTCGGCCACCTCTGAGACCTTGTTGCGCGCCAGCGGGGTATAGGCGGTCAACACCATGTCGCGCTCGCGGGCGTAGTCCAGAAGGCCGCTCTGGCCCAGCAGCACGTGGTACTCCACCTGGATCGCCGACAGCGGCGCGCCCAGCCCTTCGATCACTCGCCGCAGCAGGGCCAGGGGAAAGTTGGCCACGCCAATGTGTTTCACCAGCCCCTGCTCCTTGAACGACACCAGGGTTTCGATGCTGCGTTCCAGTTCCCAGTCGCTGGTGGGCCAGTGAATGTGGAACAGGTCGATGTAGTCGGTTTGCAGGGCTTTCAGGCTGCGCTCCAGTGAGTGGCGCATGGCGGTGGGTTGCAACTGGTCCCACCAGACCTTGGTGGTGACGTGGATCTGCTCCCGGGGCACAGGAGTGTTGGCCAGGGCCTGGCCCACCGCTTCTTCGTTGTTGTAGGCCTGGGCGGTGTCGATATGCCGGTAACCCAGTTCCAGTGCCTGTTCCACGGCGCGGATGCATTCCTGGTCGAGCATTGGCCAGGTGCCCAGGCCGAGCTTGGGCATGTGCAGGCCGCTGTGGGTGAGGACGGAGCAGTCAAGGGTATGAGGCATGGGCAATCTCCCTGTGGATAAAAGAGCACAGCCGGTTGAGGGGCGAGTGACGATCCGGGCTGCGGGGGTGTTGCTGAAGGTTGGACAGCATTGGCGGGCGGAAAATGCCCGGAAAATCGAGGTGGCGGGCAAGCCGTTATTTTGCATTTTATGGAAGCGGGTTCCAAAAAATATACGAGCTCGGCTACCCTGCTACAAGGCGCCGTGCCGGGTACAAGACTCGATCGGCGCCGATTCCGGGCGGTAATCGAACACCGCCGCCCGGTTCCCCAACTGGCCGCTTGTCTCTAGAATCGGCCAAATTTTGTCGGGACCCGACCATGGCTGGCAGTCAAATCGAACGCGTCTTCAGTGTTCTCGAACGTCTTACCGCTGATCCCCGTGGGCTGCCGTTGCAGACCCTGGCCGAGCAACTGGAGATTCCCAAAAGCGCCACCCACCGCTTGCTGGCGGAGCTGATCCGCCTGGGTTATGTGCGGCAGAACCCGGACAACCTGCGCTACCAGCTGTCCACGCGGCTGGTAGCCATGGGCTTTCGCTACCTGTCCGCCAGCGGCGCCGATATCGTTCAGCCAGTACTGGACCGCCTGGCGGTCGAATCCGGCGAGCTGGTGCGCCTGGGCGTGATCGAAGGCGAGCGCCAGACCTGGATCGCCAAGTCCCAGGGCGCCCGTTCCGGCTTGCGCTACGACCCGGACATGGGCCGTGAGGCACCGTTGTTCTATACCGCCTCCGGGCATGCCTGGCTGGCCACCCTGAGTGATGCCGAGGCCCTGTCCCTGGTGGAGCGCCAGGCGTCCGAGCCCCCGACGGACCTGGGGCCCAACGCTCCGCGCTCGAACATCGAACTGCTGGAGCGCCTGCGCCTGGCCCGGGAGCAGGGCTATGCCTGGGTCGAAGAAAGCTCCGCCGTGGGCACTTCGGCGATCGCCGCGGTGGTGCGCCATCCCATCGATGGCCGGGTCGTGGGTGTGCTCAGCGTTGCCGGCCCCAGCGCGCGCCTGCCCCTGGCGCGGCTGCATGAACTGGCGCCATTGCTGCTGCAATTTGCCCAAGAGCTGTCGGCCGCCAGCCAGGCTTCCGAACTGTTCAACTGACGCCACGCGCTCTGCCCGTAGCCGTTGCTTGCCCTGGCGGCTACGGGCAGAGCAGGAAGGCGCAGGGTTTCCGCGAATCCTTACAAAGCCGTTCGGTAATCGGACAGTATTTTTTATCGCTCTTGTGTGAAATTGGAACTGAGTTCTAAATAATTGAATATCAGCGTCCCGATAACAATCACAAGAGGATTCGCCATTGAACCCGCCACTGCGCATCGCCCTGATCGGCGTCGGCAATATGGGGCAGCAGCACTATCAGCACCTCAAGACTCTGGCCGAGGCCTGCCTCTGCGCGGTGGCCGATCCCGGCCCCCAGGCGGCGGCTGTCGCCGCACAATGGCAGGTGCCGCACTTTGCCGATCACCAGACCTTGCTCCGGGAAGTCCGCCCGGATGCGGTGATCGTTGCCAACCCTAACAACCTCCATGTCAGCACCGCCCTGGATTGCCTCGCCGCAGGCGTGCCGGTGCTGCTGGAAAAACCGGTGGGCGTGCATCTGGATGAAGTGCGCGAATTGGTAGCGGCCACGCGGACCACTGGGGTCCCGGTGCTGGTGGGGCATCATCGACGGCACAACCCATTGATCGCCCGCGCCCATGAACTGCTGCGTAGCGGCGCCCTGGGGCGCCTGACCAACGTCACCGCACTCTGGCAATTGCAGAAGCCCGAGCACTATTTCGACATTCCCTGGCGCCGCGAGGCCGGGGCCGGCATGTTGCTGACCAACCTGATCCACGACCTGGACCTGCTGCGCCACCTGTGCGGCGAGGTGCGCCAGGTCCAGGCCATCACCAGCAACAGCGTGCGCGGCTACGCCAACGAGGATTGCGCAGCGGTGCTGCTGCAATTCGACAACGGCGCCCTGGGCAGCCTGACCGGTTCCGACGCCGCGGCCGCGCCCTGGAGCTGGGAGCTGGATTCCGGGGAGAACCCGGTGTATCCGCGCCAGCCCGATCAGCCTTGCTACCTGCTGGCCGGTACTCAGGGGGCCTTGAGCATTCCTCAGCTCAAGCGCTGGCACTACGCCGAGGCGGGCGCCGGTTGGCACCAGCCCTTGTTGATGCAGCAGGAAAGCTTCGTGCCGGATGAGGCGTTGCGCTTGCAACTGCAGCATTTCGTCAAGGTCGCCCGGGGCGAAGTCGCGCCCCTGGTCAGCGCCGCCGATGCCGCTCGTACCCTGGCCCTGATCGAAGCCATTCGTCAGGCCGCCGCCACGGGGCGCGCCTGTACCCCAACCCACATTGAGTGAACAACTGATGAGTGAGCGGATTTTTTCCCTGGCCAGCCTGACCGTGCTGGAACTGTCTCCGCCCGAGATGGTGGAAGTGGCGGCCCGTGCCGGCTACAGCCATGTGGGCCTGCGGCTGGTGCCGGCGACCCCGGAGGAACATCACTTCCCGCTGGTGGCGGATGCCGGCTTGCGTCGGCAAACCCAGGATCGCCTGCGCGATACCGGAGTGCGGGTGCTGGATGTGGAAATCCTGCGGCTCAAGCCGCAGACCCGGATCAAGGACTTCGAGGGCGTGCTGGCAGTGGGCGCCGAGTTTGCCGCCAGCGAGTTGCTGGTGGCGGGCAATGACCCGGATGAAGCCCGCATGACCGACAACTTTGCCGCCTTGTGTGATCTGGCGGCGCAGTATGGCTTGCACCCCCATCTGGAGTTCATGCCCTGGACCGATGCGCGCAACCTGGAGCAAGCCGTGCGCGTGGTGGAGAACGCCGGTCGCAGCAACGGCTGCGTGCTGGTTGACGCCTTTCACTTCGACCGCTCGGGATCGCGCCTGGAGGACCTGGCCAAGGTGGCTCCGGCGCGGTTGCGGTATGCCCAGTTGTGCGACGTGGCCGGGCCGCGGCCGGGCGATATGCAGGAAATCTTGCGCCAGGCCCGTAACGAGCGGCGTTTCCCGGGGGAGGGCGATTGCGATCTGGCGGGGTTGCTCAAGTGCCTGCCGGAAAACCTGCCCCTGAGCCTGGAGATTCCTACGGTGCAATTGCTGGAGCAGGGCGTGAGTGCCTTGCAGCGAGCACAGATGGCCCTGGACAGAACCCGGGAGTTGCTGGCTCGGATTTGAAGCCGCGCAGGCCTTTCGCCGGCCTGCCGGCTCCTGCCAACATCCGGTAGGGGCCGGCTGGCCGACGAAGCCGTTTCTACACTTGCCCCAAGGAAAGCCCATGACCCGCAGCACGCCCCTTTCCGGGATCAACCACCCTTTCAGGGGCATTGTGCTGATCGTTCTGGCGACCTTTCTGTTCGCCAGCCACGATGCCCTGTCCAAATACCTCTCGGGATTCTTTCCGGTGATCATGGTGGTCTGGGCCCGTTACCTGATCCACACCCTGCTGATGGCCGGGATCTTCCTGCCGCAATCCGGCCTGCGGGTACTACGTAGCAAGCGACCGCTGCTGCAACTGCTGCGGGCTCTGTGTTTGCTGAGCACCAGCCTATTGTTCACCTCGGCGTTGCTGTTCATCCCCCTGGCCGAGGCCACGGCGGTCAACTTTCTCGCCCCGGTGCTGGTCACCGCATTGTCGGTGCCCTTGCTCGGCGAACAGGTGACGCGCGGCCAATGGCTGGCGGTGATCTGCGGGTTTGTCGGGGTGCTGATCATCGTGCATCCGGGCGGCGAGCTGTTCACGCCGGCGGTGTTGCTGCCGTTCTGTTCGGCGCTGTTCTTCTGTTTCTATCAACTGCTCACGCGCAAGCTGGCCGAGCATGACAGCCCCACCACCAGCAACTTCTTTGCCGGGCTGTGCAACACCCTGGTGATGACGGCGCTGGTGCCGTTCTTCTGGCAGACCCCCGGGTTCCTCCATGGCTTGCTGATGCTGGCACTGGGCGCCTGCGGCATGAGTGCCCACCTGTTCCTGACCCAGGCCTTTCGTCATGCGGCGCCGGCGCTGCTGGCGCCCTTCGGTTATTGCCAGATTGTCTTTGCCGGGTTGCTGGGCTGGTTGCTGTTCGGCCACGCGCCGTCGTTGATCACCCAGGTGGGCATCATCGTGATCTGCCTCAGCGGGCTGGCGGCGGCCTGGCAGCAACGCCGCCGCTGAGACGATTCAGAAACGCAAGCGTACCACCAGGTTCTGCAGGCCGGCCGCCAAGTGTGACAGCTCCTGGCTGGTGGCGTTGGTGCGGGTGGCTGCGTCGGCGCTTTCCAGGGACAGGTCGCGGATGTTCAGCAGGTTGCGGTCCACTTCACGGGCCACCTGGGCCTGTTCTTCCGAGGCACTGGCGATCACCAGGTTGCGCTCGTGGATCTGTTCCATGGCCCGGGTGATTTCCCCCAGGGCCAGCCCGGCCTGCTCGGCGATGGACAGGGTCTGGGCCACCCGCTGACTGTTGCCGTGCATGGACTGCACCACGCTGTCGGTGTCGCCCTGGACCCGGCCGATCATCTGTTCGATTTCCTGGGTCGACTGCTGGGTGCGATGGGCCAGGGCCCGCACTTCGTCTGCCACTACGGCAAAACCACGGCCGGCTTCCCCAGCCCGCGCGGCCTCGATGGCGGCGTTCAGGGCCAGCAGGTTGGTCTGTTCGGCAATGGCGCGGATCACGTCCAGCACCTTGCCGATTTCCCGTGACTGCTCGGCCAGGGTCTGCACTTGCTGCAGGGCGATGCCGACATCGCTGCTCATGGCCTGGATCGCGTCCAGGGTCTGGGTCACCCGGGCTTGCCCCTGGGTGGCCTGGGCGGTGGACTGGCGGGTGGTGTCGGAGGTGGACACTGCGTTGCGTGCCACTTCCTCGACGGCCGCGGTCATCTCATTGACGGCCGTGGCTGCTTGCTCGATTTCGTTGTGTTGCTGCTGCAGCCGGCTGGAGTCCTGATGGGTGCTCTGGCTCATCTGTTGCGCGGCGGCGGCCAGTTGGGTCGAGGTGCTGCTGATCAGTTGCAGGGTTTCACGCAGGCTGGCCTGCATCCTGGCCAGGGCCTTGAGCAGGCGCGCGGTTTCATCGCTGCCCTCGCTGTGGATGGGGTGGCCGAGATCGCCGGCGGCCACTTGCTCGGCCACGCTCACAGCCTGGCGGATGGGCACGACGATGCTGCGAATCAACAGCCAGGCCAGGCACAGGGTCAGCAGGGCGACGGCGATCAGGGCGCCGATCACCGTGATTTTTACTTGGGTGTACAGCGCGTCGGCATGCTGCGCCGACTGGCTGACTTCCTCGGCAGTCAGGTTCATCAGCTCGGTGAACTGGTCGCCGGTCTGGGTCGAGTAATCCTGGATCTTGCCGTTGAGCAGCGCTGTCATCTCGCTGCTGCGGTTGTCCCGGGACAGGGCTTCGTACTGGGCCAGGGCCTGTTGGTAGCTCTTGACCGTGGCGAGGAATGCTTCGTATGGCACCCGATTGTGATCGCCCACCAGCGGCGCGAACCTGGCCAGGGCCTGGTCGAGCCAGGCTTGTACCTGATGCAGGCGGGCAATGGTGCTTTCCAGCACTTGCGGTTCACGGTTGAGGGCCATGCGCAGGCTCAGCACGCGGATGCTCAACACGTAGTCGCGCACTTCTCCCAGGTAGCGAGTGCTGGGCAGGGAAATGTTTTCGGTGTGTTGGCCGGTGGCGCGGACTTCGGCCACTTGCTTGAGGGCGAACAGCCCCTGCAGCAGGACCAGCAGGGCAATCACGCCGAAGCTGATCACGGCGCGTTGGGCGATGCTCAGGTTACCGAGCGTCATGGGACGATCTCCGAGTCTGGAAAAACAAAAGGGGGGAGGGCGAGCCGATAAAAAAACGCAGGCCCGGAGTGGGCCTGCGTGAAAGGAGCATCAGTCTTCTACGCGGGGAATCTTGCGCGGGGCCATGAAGTACATCCAGGTCAGGGCAATGAAGTACATCGCCGGGATCAGGGTGAACAGCAGGGTGTAGTTGTTGTTGGTCACGGTCAGGATGTGGCCGACGATCTGGGTCATGAACATGCCGCCGATGGCCGCGCACATGCCGCCGAAGCCGAACACCGTGCTCATCATGTGCTTGGGCGTGTAGTCCATCACCAGGCTCCAGATGTTGGCGGTCCAGGCCTGGTGCGCGCCGATCCCCAGGGAGATGGCGAACACGGCCAGCCACAGGTTGGCGGTGCCGGCGGCCATGATCACGCCGATGATGCAGCAGGCGAACAGGAACATCGACAGCAGCCGCGCCTTGATCGGGTTCATGCCGCGCCCGATGAGGAACGAGGAGAGGATGCCGCCGCCGACGCTGCCGAAGTCGGCGGTCAGGTAGATGATGATCAGCGGGATGCCCATCTGGGTCACGTTGATGCCCAGGTTGTACTGCTGGTTGAGGAACGGCGGCAGCCAGTACAGGTAGAACCAGAACACCGGCGCTGTCATCGCATAGGCCAGGGCGAAGGCCCAGGTGCCGCGCATGCGCAGGATGCGGCTGAAGGGCACGCGGGTTTCTTCCGGCTCCACCTGTTGCTGGATGTAGGCCAGCTCGGAGGCTTTGACGCTTGGATGATCTTCAGGGTTGAAGTACTTCAGGCCCCAGAACAGCAGCCAGATGCCACCCAGCGCGGCCATGCACAGGAACGCGGCCTGCCAGCCCCAGGCGTGGAGGATCAGCGGCAGCAGCATGGGCGTGAACATTGCGCCGACGTTGGTCCCGGCGTTGAAGATCCCGGTGGCCACGGCCCGTTCGCCGGCCGGGAACCACAGCCGCGTGGTCTTCACGCAGGCCGGGTAGTTGGCGGCTTCGGTGAGCCCGAGAATGAACCGGCAGACCATGAAGCCTGCCGCCGAAGTGGCGAGGCCGTGGGCGCCGGTGGCCAGGCTCCACAACAGCACGGCGAAGAAGAACACCCGCTTCACCCCAACCCGGTCGATCAGGCGGCCCTGGAGCACGAAGCCCACGGCGTAGCCGACCTGGAACCAGAAGTTGATGTTGGCGTAGTCCATCGCCGTCCAGTTCATTTCCTTGGCCAGGATCGGCTGCATCACGCCCAGTGCGGCGCGATCTATGTAGTTCAGGGTGGTGGCGAAGAACACCAGGGCGAGCATGCCCCAGCGGGTCTTGCCGACCGCCATGGCGCCGCGGATCTTGTCGCCGATGCCGCCGGCAACGCTGAGGCTCGGGGCGATGCGAGAGCTTTGGGAAGGAGTCATGTGGGCCATCCGTTCAGTGACTGGCGAGCCGGGGCTCGTCGGAACTCAAGGGCGCGTGACCAACCGTCGGCGGGGGCATGGCAGCCCGGGAACCTGCGGGTTGATCGGCTGGGGCGGCGCGTCGCTGCGGCAGATGCCGGGCAGGCGAACGCCATCGGGTCGGCTGCAGCTCAGGGCTGTAGCGCGGCGTATTCCAGGGTGCCGGTTGAGGCCGTTGGCGGTATCAGCCAAAGGGATGTGCAGCAGTGAAGGGCGTTGAGTGCAAGCATGAGGGTGTACCCGATTTTTGAAATTTTTATGGTGTGTTCTGGGTCTGGGTGATTGAAGCCGGGGGTTTGGGGCCGGCTCAACGTGCTATCGATGGTGCGCAGTGGCTGAAAAATCGTCAATTCGCCAATCTGTATTTTGTTCGATAATCGAACACAAAACTAACTGGTTCGTACACTTTAACAAGGCCTGTGGAATAATCCGCAACATCCAATAAAAAGCCGCGGTCCCCCTGTGCCCGACTGGCCGTCCTTACCCGGGAGTCGAATCATGCAGCGTTCCATTGCCACCGTGTCCCTGAGCGGTACCCTGCCGGAAAAACTCGAAGCCATCGCCGCCGCCGGGTTCGACGGCGTGGAGATCTTCGAGAACGACCTGCTCTACTACGACGGCAGCCCTCGGGAAATCAAGCAGATGTGCGCCGACCTGGGCATTGCCATCACCCTGTTCCAGCCATTCCGGGATTTCGAGGGCTGTCGTCGCGACCGTCTGCCGCGCAACCTGGAGCGCGCCGAGCGCAAGTTCGACCTGATGCAGGAGCTGGGCACCGACCTGGTGCTGGTGTGCAGCAACGCCTCGGCGGACAGCCTGGGGGACCGGCAGATCCTCATCGACGACCTGCACCTGCTGGCCGAGCGGGCCGGTGCCCGGGGCCTGCGCATCGGCTACGAAGCCCTTGCCTGGGGCCGTCACGTGAATACTTATCAACAGGTCTGGGACATCGTGCGCAGCGCCGATCACCCAAGCCTCGGGGTGTTGCTGGACAGCTTCCACACCCTGTCGCTCAAGGGCGACCCGGCGGCGATTGCCGAGATTCCGGGGGACAAGATCTTCTTCGTGCAGATGGCCGATGCTCCGATCCTGGCCATGGATGTGCTGGAGTGGAGCCGGCATTTCCGCTGCTTCCCCGGCCAGGGCGAATTCGACCTGCCGGGTTTTCTGGCGCCGATCATCAAGAGCGGCTACACCGGGCCGCTGTCCCTGGAGATCTTCAACGACGGCTTTCGCGCCGCGCCGCCGCGGGCCAACGCAGCCGATGGCTTGCGCTCGCTGCTGTACCTGGAAGAGAAGACCCGCGAGCGCCTGCTGCAGGAAGGCCAGCCGGTGGCGAACATCGACACCCTGTTCGCGCCGCCTGCGGTGCAGGCCTATGGCGGCACCGAGTTTCTCGAGTTCGCCGTGGACGAGGCCCTGGGCGCCAAGCTCGGCGGCTGGCTGGAGCGCCTGGGGTTCGCCAGGGCCGGGCAGCATCGCTCCAAGAGCGTCAGCCTGATGCGCCAAGGGGATATCAACCTGATCCTCAACTCCGAGCCCTATTCCTTCGCCCACAGTTTCTTCGAGGCCCACGGCCCTTCGGTGTGTGCCACGGCAATCCGGGTCAAGGACAGCGCCAAGGCCCTGGAGCGGGCGGTGGCCTACAAGGGCCAGCCCTATCGCGGCCTGGTTGGCCCCAATGAGCTGGAGCTGGCGGCGGTGCGCGAGCCCGATGGCAGCCTGATCTACCTGGTGGATCAGCAGCAGGGCGGCCAGCACCTGTACGACACCGATTTCAATATGCACAGCGGCGTGGTGGCCAAGGGCGGCCTCAAGCGCATCGACCACATGGCCATGGCCCTGCCGGCGGACAGCCTGGACAGCTGGGTGCTGTTCTACAAGAGCCTGCTGGACTTCGAGGCCGACGACGAAGTGGTGCTGCCCGACCCCTACGGCCTGGTGAAAAGCCGCGCCCTGCGCAGCCGTTGCAGCTCGATCCGCCTGCCGCTGAACATCTCGGAAAACCGCAATACTGCGATCTCCCATGCTTTGTCCAGCTATCGCGGTTGCGGGGTGCACCACATCGCTTTCGATTGCGACGACATCTTTGCCGAAGTCAGCCGGGCCAAGGAGGCTGGCGTGCCGCTGCTGGACATCCCGCTCAACTACTACGACGACCTGGCGGCACGCTTTGATTTCGACGACGAATTTCTCAGCGAACTGGCCTACTACAACGTCCTCTACGACCGCGATGCCCAGGGCGGCGAGCTGTTTCACGTCTACACCGAGCCCTTCGAAGGGCGCTTCTTCTTCGAGATCATCCAGCGCAAGAACGGCTATGCCGGCTACGGTGCGGCCAACGTCGCGGTGCGCCTGGCGGCCATGGCCAAATCACGCAGCGGTGCCGTGCGCCAGGCCAAGTTGTAGAAGATTGTTAACGACGGCGGTAACGGCCGCCGTCGCGCTTTCTTTCGCAGGGTGACGCGGCCCATAATCGCCCGCGTGTGCAGTGATGGCCGTGAGCCCAGAATGACAATGACCAGTGAACGCTCGATTGCGCCCGATGAGCCTGCTCTCGAACCGCGCAAGAGTCGCAAGAACAACCCGGAAAAGACCCGCGAGAACATCCTTCAAGAAGCCATTGTCGAGTTCGTCCAGCAGGGCTTGTCCGGCGCGCGAGTGGATGCGATCGCCGAACGCATCCATACCTCCAAGCGCATGATCTATTACTACTTCGGCAGCAAGGAGCAGCTGTACGTCGAGGTGCTGGAGAAGCTCTACGGCGATATCCGCAGCACCGAGAGCCGCCTGCACCTGGCAGAGCTGGCGCCGCAGGAAGCGATTCGCCGGCTGGTGGAGTTCACCTTCGATCACCACGACCGCAACGTCGATTTCGTGCGTATCGTCAGCATCGAGAACATCCACAAGGCCGAGTACGTGAAGCAGTCCGGCGTGATCAAGGCCATGAACAACACCATTCTCCATGCCCTGGGCGAGATCCTCGAGCGCGGCGCGCGCGAAGGCGTGTTCCGCGGCGGCCTGGATCCGCTGGACGTGCATTTGCTGATCAGCTCGTTCTGTTTCTACCGGGTCTCGAACCGCCACACCTTTGGCGAGATCTTCCAGATCGACCTGCCGGATGAAGGCATCAAGCAACGCCACCGGGAGATGATCTGCGAGTCGGTGCTGCGCTACCTGCAGGCCTGATCCCACTCTTTGTAGGCGCTGGCTTGGCAGGCGCTGGCTTGCCAGCGAAAGCGCCCGTAAGATCGCCATCGCCACCAAGGCTTCTGCAACCTGCACCACGACAAGGAAGGCACCATGGGCAACCCCGTTCCAACCCTGAAAATAATCCTGATCCTGATGATCGTGGTCGACACGTTCTGGTTCGGCGAGCGCCTGCTGTCCCTCACCGGGTTCAGCATGTTCGACTGGTTGCCGTCGTCGGTGATCAGCCTGGTGGGCATCCTCGGCAGCCTGCTGATGATTCTCTTCAATGTGCTGCTGATCGGCCTGCTCTCGCGCCTGCAGCTCAAATCCGACTAAGCAGGCTGTAGCCGCTGCCGCAGGCTCGCCAGCGCCCTGAAGGCAGCAGCTGCTACCGAGCCCTGTCTCAGCCGTTCATGCTGTGAAAGTGCGCCAGCATGCGCTGCGGGTCCGCGCGTTGGCCGCTGAACAGCTCGAACGCCTTGACCGCCTGGAACACCGCCATGGTGCCGCCGTCCAGGGTCCTGCAACCCAGGGCCCGGGCGTTGCGCAGCAGTTCGGTTTCCAGGGGAAAGTAGACGATCTCGGCAACCCACAACTGCGCTCGCAGCAGTTCCACCGGCACCGGCATGCCCGGCAGCTTGGCCATGCCCATGGGCGTGGTGTTCACCAGCCCGTCGGCGCTGTGCAGGGCACTCGACAGATCACCGCCTGCCCGGGCCCGGGCGCTGCCGAAATGCTGGTTGAGGTTGTCCGCCAGGCTTTGCGCCCGCTGCGGCTCCACGTCAAAAATGTTCAGTTGCTCCACGCCTTCACTCAGCAGGGCGTGAGCCACTGCGGCCCCGGCACCGCCGGCGCCCATCTGCACCACCTGGCGCCTTGCCACGTCCGGCAGGCCGCGGCGAAAGCCCTCGGCAAAACCCAGGCAGTCGGTATTGTGGCCGACTCGTTTGCCATCCTTGAGCACCACGGTGTTCACCGCACCGATGCCCTGGGCTTCCGGGGACAGTTCGTCGAGTAGCGGCAGGATGCTCTGCTTGCAGGGAAAGGTGATGTTCAGGCCGGTGAAGCTCATCTGCTCGGCGGCGCGCAACAGTTCAGGCAGGGCGCTGCTGTCCAGGCCCAGTTGATCCAGGTCGATCAAGCGGTACAGGTAGCGCAAATGCTGGGCATCGCCCTCTTGTTCGTGCAGGGCCGGGGTGCGGGAGGCCTGGATGCCGGCGCCAATCAGCCCGGCCAGAACGCTGGCTTGCCGGCTCATGCGCCTTGCTCCTTGAACCGCTGGCTGAAGTGTTCCAGCGCCAGGCGATAGCCATGGCTGCCAAAGCCGCACATCACCGCCTGTGCGATGGCGGAAACGAAGGAGTGATGACGAAACGGTTCGCGCGCGTGGACGTTGGACAGGTGCACTTCGATCACCGGCAGCTCGCTGGCCACCAGGGCGTCACGGATTGCCACCGAGGTGTGGGTCCAGGCGGCCGGGTTGATCAGGATGCCGGCGCAGCGACCACGCGCCCCGTGGATCCAGTCGAGCAACTCGCCTTCATGGTTGGTCTGGCGAAACTCCACAGCGAGGCCGAACTCCTCGGCGGCGCGGCCGCACAGGGCGGAAATGTCAGCCAGGGTTTCGTGGCCGTAAGTGGCCGGCTCGCGGGTGCCGAGCAGGTTCAGGTTCGGGCCGTTTAGCACCAGAACGATAGGACGCATGGGGTAAATCTCCGTTGTTATTGTCGGCCTCGGGAGAGCGTACGAGGCGTTGAAAGGTAAATTGTACTAACTGGTTAATTTGGTCAATTGGCGGTAGATGCACAACGGGGGGAGGGCGGATTAAGTGTTCGGTAATCGAACGGCAGCGTAGGGCTCGCAGGTGCAAGGCTGCCGCCAATGAGTGCTTATATCAATTGAAAATCATTCTCGACTGGCCGTAAGATGCCCGGCAATTTCCTTCATGTTCCAGGGAGTCGGTTTGTCGGACGTGGATCTCAAGGGACTGTTTCTCAAGCATGCCGCTGCCTTGCGTGGGTACCTGGCGCGCAAGATACGGGACCCGCAGTTGGCCGCTGATCTGGTGCAGGAGAGTTTCCTGCGGCTGGCCGAGCACACGCGCGGCGAGCGTATCGACAATTCCCAGGGCTATCTCTACCGCACGGCGAACAATCTGCTGATCGACCATGTACGTCAGGAGGCGCGGCGCAAGACCGAGACCGTGCCCCATGAAGTGCTGGCCGACATCGAGGATGAGGCGGCCGGGCTGGAGGCTCAGGCGATGGCGCAGCAACAGCGCAAGGCACTGAAACAGGCGATCATGGAACTGCCCCCGCGGACCCAGGAAATCTTTCGCCTCAACCGTATCGAAGGCATGACCCACGCCGAGGTGGCCCGGCACCTGAATATTTCCGACAGCTCGGTGCAAAAGCACCTGTCCCGGGCGCTGGCCTATGTGATGCAGCGTTTGCAGGCTACCGACGGTCGGCCGGTCGACGAGTGAGTTACGGTAAAAGTCGGGGTCAGACGTCACTGCTTATATATAACGAGAAATCGAGATTCACACGTGAATAGCCAGGGTCCGCAAGAGCGCAGTATCACCGAGGCCGCCGCCGACTGGGCGGTGCGTTTGCACGCGGGAGGCCTGAGCGCCACCGAGCAGGCGCAGCTTGCCCAATGGCAGGCCGCCGACCCGGGTCATCCCCAGGCTCTGGTGTTTGCCCGGCAGACCTGGGAGGCCCTGGGCGAGTTGCGCCTGGACCCCGAACTGGCGGCCACTGCCCCACCACGGCGCCAGGCGGCGCGGCCTGCGGCGACAATACCGCGCCCGCGCCGTCGACGCCGGCTGGTGCGGGCCGCCAGCGTGGCGATGCTGGCACTGGCGGTGGCCCTGGGCTGGCTGCAAGGGCCGCAGGCGCTGCTGTACCTGCAGGCTGACTACCTTACCGGCAAGGGCGAGGTGCGCACCGTACAACTGGCCGATGGCAGCCAGGTTGAGCTGGATTCGGGCAGCGCCATTCGCCTGGACTACAGCGGCGACAAGCGCCAGGTTCAATTGCTGGCCGGCTCCGCGGTGTTTGACGTGGCGCCCATGGCCGGCGAGGAAAAACGACCTTTTATCGTGCAGAGTGCCGGCGGCCAGACCCGCGCCCTGGGCACCCGTTTCGTGGTCGGGCGCGAGAGTGCTCAACAAGCCTGGGTCGGCGTGTTGCAGCACAGTGTCGCGGTGAGCCTGGATGCCCCGGCGCAACGCGGGGCCTCCGAGCGGGTGCTGCAAGAGGGGCAGAGCGTGCGCTATGACCCGCAGTCGGGGGTGGTGGCGCTTGATGGGCTCGACCTGCAGCGGGCCACCAGTTGGCGGCGCGGTGTCCTGGTGTTCGACCGCCAGCCCCTGGGCCTGGTGGTGGAGCGCCTCAATCGCTATCGGCCCGGGCGGGTGGTGCTGACCAACAGTGCCCTGGCCCAGCGTCAGGTCAGTGGTGTCTTCCGCCTGGACATGCTCGATGCAGCCCTGGTTACCCTGACCCAGGAATTGCAGGTGCAGCGTTTCGACCTGGCCGGCGTCAGCCTGATTTACTGAGGCCTGCGGGCCTTTTTCCACCCTTGTGCAAAATAATTCAAAAAAACCTTACTGAGTTTTCCTGCCTGGCACGTCTAGCTAATTGAGATGCATTCGCATAAACAAAAATAGCCAGCGCAGGAACAAGGGACATGAGGGTAGGCAGTCGCACTGGAATTCACGCAGCAAGTCGTTTGGCCCTGGCCATTCACTTGGGCGTCGCAGGGCTGTTGGCAGGAGGTGGTTTGCTGCACGCGGCAGAGCCTGTGGGTGCAGCCCCACAGAGCGCCCAGCAGCAACGCGAGATGGATTTCGATATCCCCGCCCAGGCCCTCGGCAGTGCGGTGCTGGTGTTTGCCGAGCAGGCCGGAGTGCAGGTGCTGTTCGACAGCCTGCGCCTGCATGGCTTGCACAGCTCGCCGCTCAAGGGCCGCTACAGCGCCGAGGAGGGCCTGGCGCGGCTGCTGGGCAATGCGCCGGTGCAGTACCGCTTCACCGGCGAGCGCCAAGTGACCCTGAACCGGGTGGAAACCGGCCGTGACGGCGCCCTGGCCCTGGCGCCCACCACCATCTCCGGCAACCTCGAAGGCCGCCAGAGCGACTGGGTGTATAACGCGCCACGTTCGGTGAGCGTGGTCGGCCGCGAGCAGCTCGATCGCAACCCGCCCCGGCACGCGGCCGACATGCTGGAGGAAACCTCCGGTGTGTATTCGGCAGTCAGCCAGCAGGACCCGGGCCTGTCCGTGAATATCCGCGGCCTCCAGGACTATGGCCGGGTCAACATGTCGGTGGACGACATGCGCCAGAACTACCAGCAGAGCGGCCACCAGCAGCGCAACGGCACCCTCTACGTCGACCCCGAGCTGCTCTCCGAGGTGGTGGTGGAGAAGGGCGCCACTTCGACCATGGGCGGCGCCGGGGTGATTGGCGGGGTCGCCAATTTTCGCACCGTCGAAGCCCGTGACCTGCTCAAGCCCGGCCAGGAAATCGGTGGCCGGATCCGCGTGACCAGCGGCCTGGGTGGCCGCAGCAACGGCACCCATTTCATCGGCAGCACCGCCTTCGCCATCGGCACCGAGGTCTGGGACATGCTGCTGGCCGCCAGTGAACGGCACCTGGGGGACTACAACCCGGGGACCAAGGGCGGCATTGGCGAGCTGCGTACCGGCAGTTGGATGGACCCGTCGATCAATGACCGGGTGAAGAATTCCAAGGTGGCCTATTCCGCTTCCGTGATGCGTTCGCGCCTGGCCAAGCTGGGGCTCAACCTGCCCCAGGACCAGCGTCTGCAACTGAGCTACCTGACCACCCAGGTGTCCTACGACGACGCCAACATGATGAACGTCGAGAACAAGCAACAGCTCTGGGAAAAGCTCGGCAGCAGCGATGTGCGCTCGCAGAACTTCGGCCTCGACTACAGCTACACCCCGGACAACCCGCTGATCGACTTCAAGGCCAAGCTCTACTACGTCGACAACAGCAACGACCAGAGCACCCTGACCCGGCGCAGCAGCCCCGGCTACTCGATCACCTACCAGACCGACACCTATGGCGCTCAGGCGCAGAACACCTCGACCTTCGCGCTCGGCGAGCTGGCCACGCTGAAGGCCAACTACGGTCTGGAATTCTTCTATGACAAGGTCCGCCCCGACTCCAGCCAGCCGGTGCCCAAAGGATCGGCGGTCAGCGCTTCGCCCGCGGCCAGCATGACCCCCGAGGGCGATCGTGCCCTGGGCAGTCTGTTCACCCGCCTGGACTTCGACTACGACGGCTGGCTGAACCTCAACGCCGGTTTGCGCTACGACCGCTACCGCCTGCGGGGCGAGACCGGAATCAACACCCGCACCTTCGTGATCGGCAAGACGCCCCAGCAGATTTCGGTGCCGGTGGCCTATGACATCGACAACGAGGAAGGGCGCTTCTCGCCGACCTTCGGCCTGTCGGTCAAGCCGGGCGTCGAATGGCTGCAGTTGTTCGCCAGCTATGGCAAGGGCTGGCGGCCACCGGCGGTGACCGAAACCATGATCACCGGCCGGCCCCATGGCGGCGGCTCGGAGAGCACCTTCCCCAACCCCTTCCTCAAGCCGGAGCGCTCCAGCACCTGGGAAGCGGGGGTCAACGTCTTCAAGGAAAACCTCTGGTTCAACGATGACCGCCTGGGGATCAAGGTGGCGTACTTCGATACCCGGGTCGATGACTTCATCTATATGGCCATGGGTGTGCAGCCCCCTGGCTACGGCTCGCCCGGCATCGGCAACAGTGCCTATGTCAACGACCTCAGCAGCACCCGCTTCAAGGGCGTGGAGTACCAGCTGGACTATGACGCCGGCCGCGCCTACGGCCAGCTGAACTACACCCGCATGATCGGCGACAACGATTTCTGCACGAAAATCGCCTGGCTGGGGGGCGTGACCCAGCCGGTGAAGAATGGCAGCGGGCGTGGTGCGATCGTCACCGGCATGCGCCCCGATGATGCGGCCAACAACGCCAGCCGCTGCAATGCGGCGATCCTCGGTTCGGCCGAACACATGCCCATGGACCGCGGCACCCTGACCCTGGGCGCACGCTTTTTCGACCGCAAGCTGGATATCGGCGCCCGGGCCCGCTACAGCGCCGGCTATTCGATCGCCGGCTCCGCCACCGGCACCGTGAGCCAGACCGGCGTCTACCCGGCCGACTGGAAGCCCTACACCGTCTACGACCTGTATGGCAGCTACCGGGCCACTGAAGAACTGACCCTGCGCCTGGCCATGGAAAACGTCACCGACCGCGCCTACCTGGTGCCTCTCGGCGATGTCCTGGCCTTCACCCTCGGCCGTGGCCGGACCTTGCAGGGCACCGTGGAGTATCAGTTCTGACCGCTTTTGCCCATTGATGGGCAAAACCGCAGCAGGCAGTGGCGTGCTGCGGACATGACCCCCCTAATGTATTGGAGTTTTGCATGAGCATTTCGATCTCTTACAGCGCTACCTACGGCGGTAATACTGTTGCGCAATACCTGACTGACTGGTCGGCCTACTTCGGCGACGTCAACCACCGCCCAGGCGAAGTGGTCGACGGCACCAACACCGGTGGCTTCAACCCGGGCCCGTTCGACGGTACCCAGTACGCCATCAAGAGCACCGCCAGTGACGCGGCCTTCGTCGCCGACGGCAACCTGCACTACACCCTGTTCAGCAACCCGAGCCACACCCTGTGGGGCTCGGTGGACACTATCTCCCTGGGCGACACCCTCGCCGGTGGTTCGGGCAGCAACTACAACCTGGTCAGCCAGGAAGTCAGCTTCACCAACCTGGGCCTCAACAGCCTGAAGGAAGAAGGCCGTGCAGGCGAAGTGCACAAGGTGGTCTACGGCCTGATGAGTGGCGACAGCTCGGCGCTGGCCGGCGAGATCGATGCCCTGCTCAAGGCGATCGACCCAAGCCTGTCGGTGAACTCCACCTTCGACGACCTGGCCGCTGCTGGCGTTGCTCACGTCAACCCGGCTGCCGCAGCCGCTGCCGATGTTGGCCTGGTGGGTGTGCAGGACGTGGCCCAGGACTGGGCGCTGGCCGCCTGAGTGCAGGCCTGAGGCATAAAAAAGCGAATGCAGGATCGCTCCTCCATTCGCTGGCTTGACTCACCTCCGTCGCCCGAGTTTTCGAAGGCCAGGGCGGCGGCGGTGGCAAATTCTGGGGAGCCCCGTGGTGCCTGTCAACGCACCGGGCGCGCCTCTTGTCGTTCCGCTCTGCCCGAGCGGAAGGCCCTGTAACCCTAAACTCTCCACAGGACACCTTGATGAGCAGGCCGAATCCACTTGCCGCTTCCGAGACGCTGGCGGCCTTGACGGCCTACAAGGGCGGCTTTTTCAACATTGGCCTGTTCTCGGCGGTGATCAACCTGCTGATGCTGGCCCCGGCCCTTTACATGCTGCAGGTCTACGACCGGGTGCTGGCCTCGGGCAATCAGATGACCCTGCTGATGCTGACGCTGATGATCCTCGGCCTGTTCGGCCTGATGGGGGCGTTGGAGTGGGTGCGTAGCCAGGTGGTGATCCACCTCGGTACCCAGATGGACATGCGCCTGAACCAGCGGGTGTATGACGCCGCTTTCGAAGCCCAGCTCAAGGGCAGCCCCCAGGCCGCCGGCCAGGCCTTGAATGACCTGACCGCGCTGCGCCAGTTCGCCACCGGCAATGCCTTGTTCGCGTTCTTCGATGCGCCCTGGTTTCCGGTCTACCTGCTGGTGATCTTTCTCTTTCACCCCTGGCTCGGCCTGCTGGCCCTGGCCGGTGCGGTGCTGCTGGTGGTGCTGGCCTGGATCAACCAGCATATCTGCCAGGCACCCCTGGCCCAGGCCAGCCAGTTGTCGATCATCACCAGCCAGCAGGCCACCGCCAACCTGCGCAATGCCGACGCGATCGAAGCCATGGGCATGCTCGGCGCCCTGCGCGAGCGCTGGTTCATCGGCCACCAGGGCTTTCTGGCCCAGCAGAACCTGGCCAGCGAAAAGACCGCCACCATCAGCGCCTGGTCCAAGGGCGTGCGCATGGCCCTGCAGTCCCTGGTGCTGGGCCTGGGCGCCTGGCTGGCGGTGCAGGGCCAGATCACCCCGGGGATGATGATCGCCGGCTCGATCCTAATGGGCCGCGTGCTCAGCCCCATCGACCAGTTGATCGCGGTATGGAAGCAATGGAGCTCGGCGCGCCTGGCCTACGAGCGTTTGTCCGAGTTGTTGCAGGCCAACCCGCCGCGCCCGGCACGCATGAGCCTGCCGACGCCCAAGGGCAAGTTGAGCGTCGAACAGTTGAGCGCCTGTGCCCCGGGCAGCCGTCGCCCGGCCTTGAGCAACCTTGGCTTCACCCTGGAGGCTGGCCAGGTGCTGGGGGTGATCGGCCCTTCCGGCTGTGGCAAGTCGACCCTGGCCCGGCTGCTGGTCGGTGCCTGGACGCCCCTGACGGGAAAGGTACGCCTGGATGGCGCAGATCTCGCTCAGTGGGACAGGCAGCAACTGGGGCCGCATATCGGTTACCTGCCCCAGGACATCCAGCTGTTCGCCGGCAGCATCGCCGAGAACATCGCGCGTTTTGCCCAGCTGGACTCGGATCAGGTCCTGCAGGCCGCACAAATGGCCGGGGTGCACGAACTGATCCTGCAATTGCCCCAGGGCTATGACACGCGCCTGGGCGAGGGCGGTGCCGGGTTGTCCGGCGGCCAGCGCCAGCGCATCGGCCTGGCCCGGGCGCTGTACGGCCTGCCGGCGCTGATCGTGCTCGACGAGCCCAATTCCAACCTCGATGAGGCCGGTGAGCAGGCGCTGCTGCAAGCCATCAGCCAGCTCAAGCAGCGGCAGCGAACCCTGGTGCTGATCACCCACAAGCCCAACGTGCTGACCCTGACCGACCAGTTGATGATCCTGCGCGACGGCCAGTTGCAGGCCTATGGTCCTACGGCGCGGGTGCTGGAGGCGAACCAGAAGGCCAAGGCCGCGCCGCCGCCGGCTGTACCGATGAGCAATCCGGCGAGCAGCCCGGTGACCAGCTTGAACATGAACTACCGCCTGGGCGTGGCCGGCGGCGAAGGGAAAAAAGCATGAAGGCGAGTTTATCCACAGGTCCTGCTGCGCCGGTCGCGGGGCCGGCCGCCAGCAATGTGTTGTCCCTGGACGACAGGAAGTACTCACGGCTCGGCTGGCTCCTGGTGCTGGGAGGTTTTGCCGGGTTTATCGGCTGGGCCGCCCTGGCGCCGCTGGACAAGGGCGTGGCGGTGTCGGGCAAGGTCATGGTCTCGGGCCATCGCAAGACCGTGCAGCACCAGAGCGGTGGCATCGTCGAGCGGATCGAGGTCAAGGAGGGCGACCGGGTCAGTGCCGGGCAGGTGCTGCTGCGCCTCAACGAGACGCCGCTGCGCACCCAGATGCAATCCCTGCGCAGCCAGTACCTGGGTTCCCTGGCCAGCGAAGCGCGGCTGAATGCCGAGCGCGATGGCGCCAGCGATATCGTCTTCGACCCGCAGCTCCAGGCCCTGGCCAGCGAGCCGGACGTGGCCGCCAGCCTGGCCCTGCAACGGCAGCTGTTCAGCAGCCGGCGCCAGGCCCTGAGCATGGAACAGCAAGGGATCGCCGAGACCATCGCCGGCTCCGAGGCGCAACTGCGGGGTACTCGGGATTCCCAGGCCAGCAAGCGGCAACAGCGCAGTGCCTTGAACGAACAGCTGCAAGGCCTGCGGGAACTGGCCCGGGACGGCTACATCCCGCGCAACCGGCTGCTGGACAGCGAGCGCCTGTACGCGCAGATCGACGGCTCGATCGCCGAGGACTTCGGCCGCATCGGCCAGTTGCAGCGGCAGATCCTCGAATTGCGCCTGCGCATCCGCCAGTCCAGCGAGGATTTTCAGAAAGACCTGCGTAGCCAGTTGGCCGATACCCGGATCCGTACCGAAGACCTGCGCAATCGCCTGGCGTCCGCCGAGTTCGAACTGGCCAACAGCCAGGTACGTGCCCCGGCCGCCGGGGTGGTGGTGGGGCTGGAGGTCTACACCGAGGGTGGGGTGATCAAGCCGGGCCAGCCGCTGATGGACATCGTGCCCCAGGATGAGCCGTTGCTGGTGGAGGCGCGGGTGCCGGTGCAACTGGTGGACAAGGTGCACCCGGGGCTGCCAGTGGAGCTGATGTTCTCGGCCTTCAACCAGAGCACCACGCCCAGGGTGCCGGGGGAGGTGACCCTGGTGTCCGCCGACCGGCAGGTGGACGAACGTACCGAAGAGCCTTACTACACCCTGCGGGCCACGGTCAGCGCCCAGGGCATGCAGCAGTTGCAGGGCTTGCAGATCCGCCCGGGCATGCCGGTGGAAGCCTTTGTCCGTACCGGCGAACGTTCGATGCTCAACTACCTGTTCAAGCCTCTGCTGGATCGGACTCACATGGCGTTGGTGGAAGAATGATTCGAGCCTGGTGCTACTACCTGCCCCTGCTGTGCCTGTTGGGCAGCCCGTCGGTCCAGGCCCTGGGGTTGCTGGACGCCTATGACCTGGCCTTGCGCAATGACCCGACCTTCCAGGCGGCGATCAAGGAGCGCGATGCCGGGGAAGAGAACCGGGCCATTGGCCGTGCCGGGCTGCTGCCGAACCTGTCCTGGAGCTACAACAATTCGCGCAACCAGTCCGAAGTGACCCAGGAGACCGTTCGCGGTGATGTCACCAATGACCGGGACTACCGCAGCTACGCCTCGACCCTGACCCTGCAGCAACCGCTGCTGGACTACGAAGCCTATGCGCGCTACCGCCAGGGCTCGGCCCAGGCGCTGTTTTCCGACGAACGCTTTCGTGGCAAGAGCCAGGAACTGGCGGTACGCCTGCTCAGTGCCTACAGCCAGGCGCTGCTGGCCCAGGAGCGCATCGAACTGAGCCGGGCGCAGAAGCGTGCCTACGCCGAACGCTTGCAGCTCAACGAACGCCTGCTCAAGGGCGGCGAGGGCACCCGCACCGATGTGCTGGAGACCCAGGCCCGGCTGAGCCTGGCCCTGGCGCAGGAGATCGAGGCCCAGGACCAGCAGGATGCCGCCCTGCGCGAGCTGCAAGCCATAGTCGGCGAACCGTTGCAGATCGACGAACTGGATCCGCTGACCCGGCAGTTCCAGATCCAGCCGCTGCTGCCCAACCGCTTCGACAGCTGGCGTGACCTGGCCATGGCCAACAACCCGGACCTGGCGTCCCAGCAGCAGGCGCTGCGAGTGGCGGAGTATGAAGTGGAGCGCAAGCGCGCCGGGCACCTGCCCAAGGTGAGTTTGTATGCCAGCAGCCGTCAGACCAGTTCCGATTCGGAAAGCTCCTACAACCAGAAGTACGACACCAATACCGTGGGCATCCAGGTCAGCCTGCCGCTGTTTGCCGGTGGCTCGGTATCGGCCTCGACCCGCCAGGCGGCCAGCCAGCTGTCCCAGGCCCAGTTCGAACTGGATGCCAAGACCGCCACCACCCTCAACGAACTGCGCAAGCAGTTCAACCTCAACACCAGCGCCGCGGCCAAGGTCCGGGCCTATGAAATGGCCGTCAGCTCTGCGGAGGCGCTGGTGACCGCGACCCAGAAAAGCGTGCACGGCGGCGAGCGGGTCAACCTGGATGTACTGGACGCCGAGCAACAACTGTTCACCGCCCGCCGCGACCTGGCAGATGCCCGGCATGCCTACCTGTTGGCGCGGATCCAGCTCAAGTTCTACGCCGGCCTGCTCAACGAACAGGACCTGCAGCAACTGGCCGGTTACTTCCGCCCCCTGGGCTGAACCCCATTGCCGTACCGCCCCCTGTAGGAGCTGGCTTGCCAGCGAAAGCGTCGGCCAGTTTGGCGCAAGGCTCAAGGGCCCCTTCGCCGGCAAGCCGGCTCCTACGGAGTGGGAGGGCGGCAGAATGCAAACAGCCGTCACGAGGACGGCTGTTGGCTATTGCACGGCAAATCAGCGGCGGGTCAGCAAAACCCCGGATTCCATATGGTGGGTCCAGGGGAACTGGTCGAACAGCGCGCAGCGGGTGATGCGGTGGCTGTCGTGCAACTGGGCGATGTTGGCCGCCAGAGTCTCCGGGTTGCAGGAGATGTACAGGATGTTGTCGAAGCGCCGGGTCAGTTCGCAGGTGTCCGGGTCCATGCCGGCCCGGGGCGGGTCGACGAACACGCTGCCGAATTCGTAGCTCTTGAGGTCCACGCCCTGCAGGCGGCGGAACGGCCGAACTTCGTTCAGGGCTTCGGTCAGCTCTTCGGCCGACAAGCGCACCAGGGTGACGTTATCCACAGCGTTTTCGCTGAGGTTGCTCAAGGCCGCATTCACCGAGGTCTTGCTGATCTCGGTGGCCAGCACCTTGCGCACCCGGGTGGCCAGGGGCAGGGTGAAGTTGCCGTTGCCGCAGTACAGCTCCAGCAGGTCGTCCTGGCGCTCGCCCAGGGCTTCATAGGCCCAGTTGAGCATCTTCTGGTTCACCGTGCCGTTGGGCTGGGTGAAGGCGCCTTCGGGCTGGCGGTAGCTGAAGGTACGCCCGCCGACTTCGAGCTTTTCCACTACGTAGTCCTGGCCGATGACCTCGCGCTTGCCCTTGGAACGGCCGATCACGCTGACCTTGAGGTCGGCGGCCAACTGGCTCGCGGCCTTGTGCCAGTGCTCGTCCAGCGGGCGGTGGTAGCACAGGGTGATCATCGCGTCGCCGGCCAGGGTGGTGAGGAACTCCACCTGGAACAGCTTGTGGCTCAGGGGCGCGCTGGCTTGCCAGGCGGCCTTGAGCCGGGGCATCAACTGGTTGATGCGCTGGCTGGCGATGGGGAACTCCTCGATGAGGATCGGTGTGCGCTTGTCGTCCTGGGAGAACATCGCGTAGTGCCGTTCCCCGGCCTCGCGCCACAGGCGGAACTCTGCCCGCAGGCGGAAGTTCTGCAGGGGCGAGTCGAAGACCTGAGGCTCGGGCGCATCGAAGGGGGCCAGCAGGTCGCGCAAGCGCGCGACCTTGTCATTCAACTGGGTGGTGTAGCTTGCGGCGTCAAAAGTCATGCGGGGTAACCGAGCTTGATCACGAACAGGATCGACAGGATCACCAGGGGCGCGTTCAGCTCACGGGCACGGCCCGACAGCAGCTTGATCACGGTCCAGGCGATGAAGCCGAAGGCGATGCCGTTGGCGATGGAATAGGTGAACGGCATGGCCAGGGCGGTGACGACCACGGGAGCGGCGACGGTGATGTCTTCCCAGTCGATTTCTGCCAGGCCCGAGGTCATCAGCACAGCGACGAACAGCAGGGCCGGTGCGGTGGCGAAGGCGGGCACGCTGGCTGCCAGTGGCGAGAAGAACAGCGCCAGCAGGAACATGATCGCCACCACGATGGCGGTCAGGCCGGTGCGGCCGCCGGCGCTCACGCCCGCCGCGGATTCGATGTAGCTGGTGGTGGTCGAGGTGCCCAGCAAGGAACCGGCCATGGCGGCGGTGCTGTCGGCGATCAGCGCCCGGCCCATTTTCGGCATGTGGCCGTCCTTGCCCATCAGCCCGGCGCGCTTGGCGACGCCGATCAGGGTGCCGGAGTTGTCGAACAGATCGACGAACAGGAAGGCGAAGATCACGCTGATCAGGCCGATATCCAGGGCGCCCTTGATGTCCAGTTGCAGGAAGGTCGGGGCCAGGGACGGTGGCATCGAGGTCACGCCGCCGAACGGGGTGACGCCCATGAGAATGGAGACGACGGTCACCGCGAGGATGCCGATCAGCACCGCGCCGCGCACTTTCAGGGCTTCCAGGGCCACGATCAGGGCAAAACCCAGGGCAGCGAGGATGGGGGCCGGTTTGCTCAGGTCGCCAAGGCCGACCAGGGTCGACTCGTTGCCCACGACGATCTGGGCGTTATGCAGGGCGATCAGCGCCAGGAACAGGCCGATACCGGCGGCAATGGCCGAGCGCAGGGGCAGGGGGATGCTGTTGATGATCCATTCGCGGATCTTGAAGATCGACAGTATGAAAAACAGCACCGCCGAGATGAATACCGCACCCAGGGCTACCTGCCAGGTGTGGCCCATGTGCAGGACCACGGTGTAGGTGAAGAAGGCGTTCAGGCCCATGCCCGGTGCCAGGGCGATCGGGTAGTTGGCGATCAGGCCCATGACGGTGGAACCGATGGCCGCCGCCAGGCAGGTGGCAACGAAGATCGCGCCCTTGTCCATGCCCGTCTCGCCGAGAATGCTCGGGTTGACGAAAAGGATGTAGGCCATGGCCAGGAAGGTGGTCACGCCCGCAAGAATCTCGGTGCGCACGTTGGTGTTGTGTGCCTTGAGTTGAAACAGCCTTTCCAGCATGTCTGCTCCCCGTGGCGCCGCCGGGCGCCGTGAATGTATCGACTCCAACAGCAAAGCACAGACTTTATAAGGTGCCTGCGGATTTGCTCTGGGTCGGAAAAAGCCGCGCATCATACCAGCAGCGTGGGCCAATGGCTGCGATCGTCGGCGATGTTTTGCCGCGCTGGCAAGTAGCGCATACTGCGCCCTGGTTTTAGGGGGGATTTATGCGCAGCACAGTGAAAATGACAGCCCTGGCATTGCTCGGCGCGACAGCCTGCTGGCTGGCGGCCCCGGCCATGGCGCGCTCGGCCCCGCCGTTGAGCCGGGTGGAGATTCTCAAGGTGCTGTCACCTTCCTGCGGCCTGGAGGATGTCTCCGACGGCCGTGAACGGACCCAGTGCGATCACAACGGCCCGAACATCAAGGTCTACGTGCTGGAGATCGGCTACGGCCGCGAGCCCCATGTGACCCTGGACGGCTTTGAGGTCGATGGCACCCGTTCGCCGGTGTGCGAGGACGGCTCCAGCTATGTGCCCTGCGGCAACTCGGGGACTACCGTCGGCTATGTCTATGTCTTCGACCTGGCGGACAAGCAGGAGGGCACCTTCAGCTTTCGCAACACCTCGCTCAACGCCCCGGGCAACAGCCTGGGCGCGCAGATCTACATCAAGTGACGGCGCCCTGAACGGCAGCCGGCAAAGCTGACTAAGCTCTAAAGACCTCCACGCGGAGTCATCCCCATGACCTTCAGAGCCCTGGTCACCCTTGCCGAAGGCATCGACGACCTGCAAAGCGTGACCCTGATCGACGTACTGCGCCGTGCCGAAGTCGAAGTGCTGGCCGCCAGCGTCGAAGGCCGGCGCATGCTCACCTGCGCCCGGGGCACCCGCTTGACCGCCGACGCCATGCTGGTGGACGTGCTGGCCCAACGCTTCGACCTGATCGTATTGCCCGGCGGCGCGGTGGGCGCCCAGCACCTGGCGGCCCATCAACCGCTGCAGCAACTGCTCAAGGATCAGGCCGCAGCGGGACGCCTGTTCGCCGGCATCGCCGAAGCCCCCGCCCTGGCCTTGCAATCCTTCGGCGTGCTGCGCCAAAGGCGCATGACCTGCCTGCCCAGCGCCAGCCATCATCTGCTGGGCTGCACCTTTGTCGACCAGCCGGTGGTGGTGGACGGTAACTGCATCACCGCCCAGGGCTCCGCCGCGGCCCTGGCGTTTGCCCTGGCCTTGGTGGAAGCGCTGTGCGGTCGCGGCAAGCGCGCCAAGGTGGCTGGAGAGCTGCTGGTTTAGGGCTCAGCCAACATGGGCCACGATGGGCTCGATCACCGGTTGCAGTTCCTGCTCGGTGTGCCAGATGTCGTAATCGGCCTGTACCGCCAGCCAGACCTTGGCCTTGCCGATTCCGGCGCGTTCCAGCCTGACCGCCAGTTCCGCGCGGATTGGCGCATGGCCGTTCAACACCTTGGACAGGTGCGGGCGGGCGTAGCCGATATGCCGCGCGAGCTCCGTCACGCTGATGCCCAGTTCGGGCAAGATATCCAGGCGCAGGGTGTCACCGGGGTGGGGCGGGTTGTGGATGGGCATGATCCTGCCTCCTGTTCAGTGGTAGTCCAGATAATCCACCAGCTCGATATCCGAACCTACGAAACGAAAGATCACTCGCCAGTTGCCGGACACCACCAGGGACCAGTAGCCAAGCAGGTCGCCCCTGAGCGGGTGCAGCCGCCAGCCCGGCAGATTGAGGTCTGCCGGTTCGCTGGCGTGATCCATGAACGACAGCTGGCGTGCCAACCGGCGAGCATGCTCGGCCCGTATTCCACGAGTCGACCCGGTTTCATAGAAGGCGCGCAGGCCTTTGTGCTGAAAGGACTTGATCATGGGGTGCGAGTGTAAGGCGATACCTTACACGCTTCGTAGCGGTTTTGTATTGCAGAGAATGATCAACAACCTGTTACGAGGCCCCCCACGGGGCGTTTCTCTGTCGCAGCTCGGTTCGGCAAGGAGTCGGGCACGGGGCTTGTGAACGGGTAACAAAGGCTAACCAGCCGCTTCTTGCACCGCCCGTCCCATCACCCCTATAGTTCGCGCCGTCGCTGCCAATTCAGCGGCCGGGTTTGGTCACCCGAAATTAGAAGGCGCACGCGCCACCCTGGTTTGCAGGCACTTTTTCGTGTCCGCACGCTTAATGGTGGGCTGTGCGCGGGACACCTTCGGGTGTGCCGGGTGCCTTCTTCCCGGTTGACCAACCTGTGCACAGTCCGCCACCCATCGTTTGGTCACGATTGGGGCGGTCATTCATAAAGAAGGATCTAATGATGAATACCCCGGAAACTGCTGCTCACTATGTGCCGCTTAAATCCAACATAAGCCGGCCAGGTGTGTTTTTTATCAACGCCAATGCCTCCCCTGAGGCGCTGCACGAAGCCGCCGAGCAACGCATGCGCACGGCTGCCAATCTGCTGGAAACCCTCTGCTGCCTGAATTTCAGCCACGGCGATGTGAAGGACATCCCGCACATCATCGACGTGCTCTATGTACTGACCCAGGATGGTTGCGACCTGCTGGAGGCGGCGAAATGGCGAGCCGCTGCTGAAGCTCAGCCCAGCCACTGAGGCTTGAACCTGGCCGCGCCAGCCCGGCGCGGCTTCAGGCCTTGGGTTGCTCGAGCCGTTCGATCATCCGATCGCGCTGGGCCAGGGTCGGGAACAGCTTGATCCAGACGCCGGTCACCAGCAGCGTGCCGACCCCGCCCAGCACCACCGCCGGCACCGTGCCGAACCAGTGGGCGGTCAGCCCGGATTCGAACTCCCCCAACTGATTCGAAGCGCCGATGAACAGGCCGTTCACTGCGCTGACCCGGCCGCGCATTTCGTCCGGGGTTTCCAGTTGCACGAAAGAGGCGCGGATCACCATGCTGATCATGTCCGCCGCCCCCAGCACCACCAGCACCGCCAGGGAAAACCAGAACGAGGTCGAGAGGCCGAAGGCGATGGTGGCCACGCCAAACACCCCGACCGCGGTGAACATCACCCGCCCGACCTTGCGCTCGACGCTAAAACGCGCCAGCCACAGGGACATCAGCAAGGCTCCCACCGCTGGCGCCGAACGCAGCAGCCCCAGGCCCCAGGGGCCGGTGAGCAGGATGTCCTTGGCGAACACCGGCAGCAGCGCGGTGGCGCCGCCCAGCAGCACGGCGAACAGGTCCAGGGAAATGGCCCCGAGGATGTCCGGGCGGCTGCGGATGAAGCGGATGCCCGCCAGCAGCGAATCGAGGGTGGCCTTGCCCTTGTTCAACGGGGTCTGCCGGGCCGGCAGGTTGAGCATCAGCAGGCAGGCGATCAGGTACAGGACCACGGTGGGGCCGTAGACCCAGACGCTGCCGAAGGCGTACAGCAAACCGCCCAGGGCCGGGGCGACGATGGTCGCCGACTGCTGCGCCGATTGCGCGGCGGCCACCGCCCGGGGAAACAGCGCCGCGGGCACGATGCTCGGCAGCAGGGCCTGGGTGGTGGGCATTTCGAAGGAGCGGGCGCCGCCGAGCAGGAAGGCCAGAATGAAGATCATTTCCCGGGTGACGCTGTCGGTCAGGCTGCCGACGGCCAGGGCCAGGGCGATCAGGGCTTGCAGCGACTGGCAGATAGCCGCCACCCGGCGCCGGTCGTAGCGGTCGGCCACATGCCCGGTGTGCAGCATGAACAGCACCCGCGGGGCGAATTCCACCAGCCCCACCAGACCCAGGTCCAGCACATTGCCGGTCAGTTGGTAGAGGTTCCAGCCAATGGCCACGGTGAGCATCTGGAAGCCGCTGGCGGTAAAGATCCGCGCCAGCCAGAACGCGATGAACGGACGATGGTGACGGAGCAGCAGAGGGTCTTGGCTGGGCATCGGGCGGTAGATCTGAGCGGGGAGTGCCACGAGATTATCACCAAGATGTAACCAATAGTTGCGGCTCGGGGAAAATTCGTTAGCCGCGCATCTATCTTGTTTTTCGCTCGAACACCTGGTCGCGAACCCTGTAGCCGCTGCCGCAGGCTGCGAACGGCTCCGAAGGAGACGCCAGGATCTTGAATACGCCGCAGGTTCGACGGGAAGTTGCCAGCCAAGGCCCTACGTACCGAACGCGGCCCGGCCTTTCGCAGCTTCGCAGGCTCAGCAGCGGCTACAGGCGTTTTGTGTGGGAAAAAGCCGGGAAAACCCTGGGCTTGAGAGGGTGAGGCAAGCTGTCACGCGGCAAATAACCACAGAGTTGCATGGCGAAATTAGGACTACTCTTTCAACGTTGCTTGATCCAGATCAAAACCTTTTTGCAAAGGCTGATGTGGTGGCCCAAGTGCCAGACTCCCTGCGTAGCGATGGTTTAAAAAAGAACGAATCCGAATTCGCCGCACTCCATATCCGTGGGGGCAGTGGGTGCAGGCCTCTGGCCGGCAGCCGGTATTACCTGATAGAGGAAAGCTTATGTTCGGTTTAGAGGCTCTTGATCTCGCCCGAATTCAGTTCGCGTTCACCATCTCGTTCCACATCCTGTTCCCGGCGATCACCATCGGCCTGGCGAGCTACCTGGCGGTACTCGAAGGCCTCTGGCTGAAGACCCGCGACGACACCTACCGCGATCTCTACCACTTCTGGTCGAAGATCTTTGCCGTCAACTTCGGCATGGGCGTGGTCTCCGGCCTGGTGATGGCTTACCAGTTCGGCACCAACTGGAGTCGCTTCTCGGATTTTGCCGGTTCGGTTACCGGCCCCTTGCTCACCTATGAAGTGCTCACGGCCTTCTTCCTCGAGGCCGGTTTCCTCGGGGTGATGCTGTTCGGCTGGAACAAGGTCGGGCGCAAGCTGCACTTCTTCTCCACGGTGATGGTGGCCATCGGCACCCTGATCTCGACCTTCTGGATCCTCTCGTCCAACAGTTGGATGCAGACGCCCCAGGGCTATGAAATCGTCAACGGCCAGGTGATCCCGGTGGATTGGCTGGCGGTGATCTTCAACCCGTCGTTCCCCTACCGCCTGGCGCACATGGCCGTAGCCGCGTTCGTTGCCACGGCGTTCTTCGTCGGCTCGTCGGCAGCCTGGCACTTGCTGCGGGGACGGGACAACCCGGCCATTCGTCGCATGCTCTCCATGGCCATGTGGATGGCCCTGATCGTGGCGCCGGTGCAGGCGGTGATCGGCGACTTCCACGGGCTCAACACCCTCAAGCACCAGCCGGCGAAAATCGCCGCCATCGAAGGTCACTGGGAAAATGTCGGCAACGAGCCGACCCCGCTGATTCTCTTCGGCTGGCCGGACATGAAAGCCGAGAAGACCCGGTTCGCGGTGGAAATCCCTTACCTGGGCAGCCTGATCCTCACCCACTCCCTGGACAAGCAGGTTCCGGCACTCAAGGAGTTCCCACCCGAGGACCGGCCCAACTCGACCATCGTCTTCTGGTCGTTCCGGATCATGGTCGGCCTGGGCATGCTGATGATCTTCACCGGCCTGTGGAGCCTCTGGCTGCGCAAGCGCGACACCCTCTACACCTCGCGCCCGTTCCTGTACCTGGCGTTGTGGATGGGCCCCTCCGGGTTGATCGCGATCCTGGCCGGCTGGTTCACCACCGAGATCGGTCGCCAGCCGTGGGTGGTCTATGGCCTGATGCGCACGGCGGATGCCTCTTCCGGCCACAGCTTTGTGCAGATGAGCATCACCCTGGCGCTGTTCGTGGTGGTGTACTTCTCGCTGTTTGGCGTGGGTATCGGCTACATGATGCGCCTGGTGCGCAAAGGCCCGGTTACCAACGAAGGTGCCGAAACCAGCCACGGTGGCCCCGGCCAGAAACGCACCCCGGCCCGTCCGCTGTCCGCAGCCGACGATGACCACGACGCCGACCACGGCACCCGCCTGAACAAGGGGAACTGAGTCATGGGTATTGATCTTCCGCTGCTCTGGGCCGTGATTATCATCTTCGGCATCATGATGTACGTGGTCATGGACGGCTTCGACCTGGGGATCGGGATTCTCTTCCCGTTCGTCAAGGACGACCGCGACCGTGACGTAATGATGAACACCGTCGCGCCTGTCTGGGACGGCAACGAAACCTGGCTGGTACTGGGGGGCGCGGCGTTGTTCGGTGCCTTTCCGCTGGCCTACTCGGTGGTGCTCTCGGCACTCTACCTGCCGCTGATCCTGATGCTGGTGGGCCTGATCTTCCGCGGCGTGGCCTTCGAGTTCCGCTTCAAGGCCAAGGAAGACAAGCGCCACATCTGGGACAAGGCCTTCATCGGCGGCTCGGTGGCGGCGACCTTCTTCCAGGGCGTGGCCCTGGGGGCATTTATCGATGGCCTGCCGGTGGTCAACCGCCAGTTCGCCGGCGGTTCCCTGGACTGGCTGACCCCGTTCACCCTGTTCTGCGGCCTGGCGCTGGTGGTGGCCTATGCCTTGCTCGGTTGCACCTGGCTGATCATGAAGACCGAAGGCAAGCTGCAACTGCAGATGCATGACCTGGCGCGGCCCCTGGCCTACGTGGTGCTGGCGGTGATCGGCATCGTCAGTATCTGGACGCCCTTGGCCCACGCCGAGATTGCCGCGCGCTGGTTCACCCTGCCGAACCTGTTCTGGTTCCTGCCGGTGCCGATCCTGGTGCTGGTGACCATGTACGGCCTGCTCCGCGCCGTGGCCCGCAACGCCCACTACACGCCGTTCCTGCTGACCCTGGTGCTGATCTTCCTCGGCTACAGCGGCCTGGGCATCAGCCTGTGGCCGAACATAGTGCCACCGTCGATCTCCATCTGGGACGCCGCCGCGCCGCCGCAGAGCCAGGGCTTCATGCTGGTGGGCACCTTGTTCATCATCCCGTTCATCCTGGGTTATACCTTCTGGAGCTACTACGTGTTCCGCGGCAAGGTCACCCACGAAGACGGTTATCACTAGGTAGGAGCCGGCTTGCCGGCGAAGAGGCCTTCGCGCCTTGCGCCGAGCTTGCGGTCGCTTTCGCTGGCACGCCAGCTCCTACGGGAATACGGGTTAGGCAGGAGTTGAGGTCATGAGCGGTAAACACTCTTTGCAGGAAATCGAACAGGCGGAAAAGAAGCCGCTGTGGCAGCGCCTGGGTTGGCTGGTAATGATCTGGGGCGGCAGTGTCCTGGCCCTGTTCGTGGTCGCCAGCCTGATGCGCATGTTCATGAATGCCGCAGGCCTGACCACCCACTGATCATCCCATCCCGTTGCCTTGCGGCTCGGTTTCAACCCTCCCTTGGTGGAGGGTTTTTTTTGCCTGTCGAAAAGGCCGCTGTGTTCTGGCGAGCCCTTACTTGCGGGCCTTGAGGATGACGAACTTGGGGGTTGCCGCCACTTGCTCGACGCCGCGGAACAGCCGCGCCAGCTTGCTGTGGTAGCCCAGGTGGCGGTTGCCGACGATGTACAGTGCGCCCCCTACCACCAGGGCCTCCCGGGCCTGCTGGAACATGCGCCAGGCGAGGAAGTCGCCCACCACCTGCTGCTGGTGGAACGGCGGGTTGCACAGCACCACCTCCAGGGATTGCGCTGCCTGGCCGGCCAGGCCGTCGCCGGCTCGCATTTGGGCTTCGCGCTCGCCCAGCACGGCCTGCCAGTTCTCCCGGGCCGATTGCACCGCCATGAAGGATTCGTCCACCAGGGTGTAATGGGCCTGGGGGTTGTCCAGGGCGCTGGCAATGGCCAGTACGCCGTTGCCGCAGCCCAGGTCCGCGACCCGGGCGCTGCCGAGGTTCTGCGGCAGGTGCGGGAGGAAGGCGCGAGTGCCGATGTCCAGGCCTTCGCGGCAGAACACGTTGGCGTGGTTGAGCAGCTCGATGGCCGGCTGTTCCAGGCGATAGCGGGTCGGGTAGGGCGACACGACGGGCTGCTTGTCTTGCGGCGTGGCAATCAGCAGCCGAGCCTTTTTCACCGCCAGCGAGGCCTGGACCGGGCCGATGTAGTGCTCCAGCAAATCACCGGCGGCGCGGGGCAGGTGCTTGACCATCGCCGCCGCCACCACCTGGGCGCCGGGGGCCAGTTGCCCTTGCAGGCGGATCAGTTGCTCTTCCAGCAGGGCCAGGGTCTTGGGGACGCGGATCAGCACCCGGTCGAAGGGGCCGGCCAGGGGCTCGCTGGCTGGCACCACGCGCACGGCGTCGAAGGGCAGCCCGTTGCGCACCAGGTTCTTTTCCAGGGCCAGGGCGCCCAGGTAGGAGTCGCCACTGCTGCTGACCTGGACCTTGCCCAGCAGGCTCGCGGCCAGGGCGCCGAAGCTGTCGTTGAGCACCAGCACCCGGGTGTCGCTGGCCGGTTGTTGTTCGGCCAGGTGATTGAGCAGGTATTCGTCCGCCGCGTCGAAGGCTTGCAGTGGCTCGTTCTGCTGTTCGGGCTGGCGGATCAGGTCGAGCTGGGCGAAGGGGCTTGCAAGCAGGGGCATGGGGCGGACTCTAGGTAATCGGTGAATGTCCCGGCGGTGGGGGCTGTCGAGCGCACGGGAACCCTCGGACAGCGGCAGTGCGGGCTGTTCGAAGCGGGGCTAAATGGTACGTTTTTTTATCGCTGATTGCCCGCGCTCTATGCCACTACAAACCGCCGGTGTTTCTGCGCGGCGCTTTGCGGGACACTAGCGCATCGGTTTTGTGGAGCCTGTCATGACTGCCAGTGAAGAAAAGTACACCCGCCAGACCCTGCTCGAGGTCCAGCCCCTGACCTCCAGCCTGTTCACCCTGCGCACCACCCGGGATGCGGGTTTTCGCTTTCGTGCCGGGCAGTTCGCTCGCCTCGGGGTGACCAAGGCCGACGGCAGTACGGTGTGGCGCGCCTATTCCATGGTGTCGTCGCCGTTCGATGAGTTTCTCGAGTTCTTTTCCATCGTGGTGCCCGGCGGCGAGTTCACCAGCGAGCTGAGCCGCCTGGAAGTGGGGGACAGCCTGCTGGTGGATCGCCAGGCCTTTGGCTACCTGACCCTGGACCGTTTCGTCGATGGTCGCGACCTCTGGTTGCTATCCACCGGCACCGGGATTGCGCCGTTCCTGTCGATCCTCCAGGACTTCGAGGTGTGGGAAAAATTCGAACGCATCATCCTGGTCTACAGCGTGCGCGAGGCCAAGGAGCTGGCTTATCAGCAGTTGCTTGCCGAGTTGCCGCAACGTGAGTACCTGGCGGAGTTCGCCCATAAGTTGCAGTTCATCAGTACCGTGACCCGCGAGCAGCACCCGGGCAGCCTCAATGGGCGCATCACCCAGTTGATCGAGAACGGTGAGCTGGAGCGTGCCGCCGGCGTGGAGCTGAGCCCCGAGCACTCCCGGGTGATGCTCTGCGGCAACCCGCAGATGATCGATGACACCCGCGCCCTGCTCAAGCAGCGGGGCATGAGCCTGAGCCTGACCCGGCGACCGGGGCAGGTGGCGGTGGAAAACTACTGGTAATGAAAACGGCGCCATCAGGGCGCCGTTGTCGTATTGCGGGATCAGCCTAAGGGCTTGTTGTTCTGAGCCTTGAGCAGATCGCGGATCTCCCCCAGCAGCTCTTCTTCCTTGGTCGGCACCGGCGGCAGCGTCGGGGCCACGGCCTCTTCGCGCTTGAGACGGTTGATCACCTTGACCCCCATGAAGATGGCGAAGGCAATGATCACGAAGTCGATGATGCTCTGGATGAACTTGCCGTACGCCAAGACCACTGCCGGCGTATCGCCCGCAGCCGCCTTGAGCGTGACCGCCAGATCCCCGAAGTTCACCCCACCGATCAGCAGGCCGATTGGCGGCATGACCACGTCGCCAACAAAGGACGAGACGATCTTGCCGAACGCGGCGCCGATGATGATACCGACGGCCATATCGACCACATTACCTTTGACCGCGAAGGCCTTGAATTCACTTAGCACGCCCATAGGTTATTCCTTGCTACAGATGAGGTTGGTTACGGCAGTGTAATTCAGCAAAAAGCATTTTGCCGAAACAACTTTTTACAGCTCGCGGGGTTATCGACCGATAAAGAGGCAAATAGTTTATTCAAAGTGCCATCAAATCGCGCGCGATATACCCCGCGCCCCACGATATAACCAGTACATTCTGTCAATCGAGCGGTTACGGCCTTTCTATTTATCTTTCAAATATTTAGTCACTAGCCTCTAGCAGGCGCATCGAGATGCGCCTTATATAACTAGAGGAATACAACATGACCGCTTCTCTTGGCCTTGGGAGTCTTTCCCAGCGACGCGTACTGGGCGTGCTTGCCGCCAGTATGCTTTCCCTTTCCGTACAGGCCGCCACGCTGACCCGCGACAACGGTGCGGCAGTGGGCGACAACCAGAATTCGCAGACTGCGGGCGCCACCGGCCCGGTGCTGTTGCAAGACGTGCAGTTGATTCAGAAACTCCAGCGGTTCGACCGCGAGCGCATTCCAGAGCGTGTGGTGCATGCCCGTGGCACGGGTGCCCACGGTACTTTCACGGTAACCGACAACCTCACGGACCTGACCCGTGCCAAGGTGTTTGCCGCCGGCGAAGTGACCCCGGTATTCGTGCGTTTCTCGGCGGTGGTGCATGGCAACCACTCCCCGGAAACCTTGCGCGATCCACGGGGCTTCGCCACCAAGTTCTATACCGCGGACGGTAACTGGGACCTGGTGGGCAACAACTTCCCGACCTTCTTCATTCGTGATGCCATCAAGTTCCCGGACATGGTGCATGCGTTCAAACCCGATCCGCGCACCAATCTCGACGATGACTCGCGGCGTTTCGACTTCTTCTCCCATGTTCCAGAAGCCACCCGTACTCTGACCGAGCTGTATTCCAACTCCGGCACTCCGGCCAGTTACCGGGAAATGGACGGTAATGGTGTGCATGCCTACAAGTTGATCAACGCCAAGGGCGAAGTGCACTACGTGAAGTTCCACTGGAAGAGCCTGCAGGGTCTGAAGAATCTCGACCCGAAACAAGTGGTGGAGGTACAGGGCCGCGATTACAGCCATATGACTAATGACTTGGTAACCCACATTAATAAAGGGGACTTTCCCAAGTGGGACTTGTATGTCCAGGTATTGAAACCCGAAGACCTGGCCAAGTTTGATTTCGACCCGCTGGACGCTACCAAGATCTGGCCCGGTGTGCCCGAGCGCAAAGTCGGGCAGATGGTGTTGAACCGCAATCCGGCCAACGTCTTCCAGGAAACCGAGCAAGTGGCCATGGCGCCGGCCAATCTGGTGCCGGGCATCGAACCGTCGGAAGACCGCCTGCTGCAAGGACGGGTGTTCTCCTATGCCGATACCCAGATGTACCGCATCGGCGCCAATGCCCTGCAACTGCCGATCAACGCGCCGAAGAACCCGGTGAACAACGGCAACCAGGACGGCGCGATGAACCTGGGCCACAGCAGCACGGGGGTCAACTACCAGCCAAGCCGCCTGATGCCACGCGAAGAGCCGCAGACCGCGCGCTACAGCCAGATGGCGCTGGCGGGCAGCACCCAGCAGGCGAAGATCCAGCGCGAGCAGAACTTCAAGCAGGCCGGTGACCTGTATCGCTCCTTCAGCAAGAAGGAACGACAGGACCTGATCGACAGCTTCGGCGGCTCCCTGGCCACCACTGATGATGAGAGCAAGCACGTCATGCTGTCGTTCCTTTACAAGGCCGACCCTGAATACGGCACTGGGGTGACCAAGGTGGCCAAGGGCGACCTGGCCCGAGTCAAGGCCCTGGCGGTGAAGTTGAGCGACTGATCGAGCGAGCCTTACCCGTCACGCCCGCCCGGGCGTGACGTCTTTTTCCGACAGAGGAGTCGCGCCATGCGTCTTTTTATAGCGCTGCTGTCAGTGGCCTGGTCGTTTGCCGCCTACGCGCAGCCTACGGCCGAAGCAGCGGCCGCCGCCGACCCGGTGGCGGTCAAGGTCCAGCTGGAAAACTACTATTTCGATGCCGCCCGCCGTGGCGATGTGGAAATGCTCGACACCTTTATCGCGGCCGGCTATTCCCTCGATACCCAGGATGAAAAGGGCTACACCGCGCTGATCCTCGCGGCCTATCACGGCCAGGGCCCGGCGGTGGAGCGCCTGCTGGCCGCTGGGGCCAACGCCTGCGCCCAGGACAAGCGTGGCAACACGGCCTTGATGGGGGCGATCTTCAAGGGCGAGGTGCAGATCGCCCGGCGCCTGCTGGCCGCCGATTGCAGTCCCGACCAGCGCAATGGCGCCGGGCAGACCGCCGCCATGTACGCCGGGTTGTTCAAGCGGGTCGAATTGCTCGACGCCCTGGCCGCCAAGGGCGCCGACCTGAATGCCGAGGATCCCCTGGGCAATAGCGCCACGCGCCTGGCCAGCGGGCAGATACGTACCGCCGCACCGCGCTGATCCGCGCCAGCTGAGCTATCATCGCGGTTTTTGCCGGGGGTTCAGATGGCCAAGGCCAAGCGCATGTACGGCTGCACCGAGTGCGGCTCCACCTTTCCCAAATGGGCCGGGCAATGCGGTGAGTGCGGGGCCTGGAACACCCTGACCGAGACCATGATCGAAAGCGGCGGCGCGGCGGCACCTGCCGGGCGCACCGGCTGGGCCGGGCAGCAGGCGCAGATCAAGACCCTGGCGGAAGTCAGCGTCGAGGAAATTCCGCGTTTCTCCACCGCTTCCGGTGAACTCGATCGGGTACTGGGCGGCGGCCTGGTGGACGGTTCGGTGGTGCTGATCGGTGGTGATCCGGGGATCGGCAAGTCGACCATCCTGCTGCAGACCCTGTGCAATATCGCCACGCGCATGCCGGCGCTGTATGTCACCGGTGAGGAATCCCAGCAGCAGGTGGCGATGCGCGCCCGGCGCCTGGGCCTGCCCCAGGACCAACTGCGGGTGATGACCGAGACCTGCATCGAAACCATCATCGCCACGGCCCGGGTAGAAAAACCCAAGGTCATGGTGATCGACTCGATCCAGACGATTTTCACCGAACAACTGCAGTCGGCCCCGGGCGGCGTGTCCCAGGTGCGCGAGAGCGCGGCCTTGCTGGTGCGCTACGCCAAGCAGAGCGGCACGGCGATCTTCCTCGTCGGCCACGTGACCAAGGAAGGCGCCCTGGCCGGGCCGCGGGTGCTGGAGCACATGGTGGACACCGTGCTGTATTTCGAAGGCGAATCCGACGGGCGCCTGCGCTTGCTGCGGGCGGTGAAGAACCGTTTCGGTGCGGTGAATGAGCTGGGTGTATTCGGCATGACTGACCGCGGATTGAAGGAGGTCTCCAATCCTTCGGCGATTTTCCTGACTCGTGCCCAGGAAGAGGTTCCGGGCAGCGTGGTGATGGCCACCTGGGAAGGCACCCGGCCGATGCTGGTGGAGGTCCAGGCGCTGGTGGATGACAGCCACCTGGCCAACCCGCGCCGGGTGACCCTGGGCCTGGACCAGAACCGCCTGGCCATGCTGCTGGCGGTGCTGCATCGCCATGGCGGCATCCCCACCCACGATCAGGATGTGTTCCTCAACGTGGTGGGCGGGGTCAAGGTGCTGGAAACCGCCTCCGACCTGGCGTTGATGGCCGCCGTGATGTCGAGCCTGCGCAACCGTCCGTTGCCCCATGACCTGCTGGTGTTTGGCGAAGTCGGCCTGTCGGGTGAGGTGCGCCCGGTGCCCAGCGGTCAGGAGCGCTTGAAGGAAGCGGCCAAGCACGGCTTCAAGCGAGCTATCGTGCCCAAGGGCAACGCGCCGAAAGAGGCGCCGCCGGGCTTGAAGATCATTGCCGTGACCCGCCTAGAGCAGGCGCTGGATGCACTTTTCGAGTAAGCATGTAGGTCTTTTTTGAAAGGAAGCAGGTGATATGGCCATGAGCGGATTCAGGGGGCGGGTGTTGGGTTGGGGGTTGCTGGGCTATTGCGGCCTGGCCCTGGCACAGCCGGCCGAGGTGCCGGAAGGCTATCGGATTGCCCAGCAGGTGTTGGTGGGCGACGGTTCGGTGCTGGAGGTGCTGGAGGATGTGCGCATCACCCCCCAGTTGCATGCCGATAGCTGGGGCAATGGCCTGGACGCCGACAGCTTTGCCGAGCCGGAGGGGGATCAGCCGAGCGCGCCGTTGGGAGCCCAGGCGCGCCTGGTGTCCGATAGCGGCGAGGTACTGGCGCAGAAGTCCCTGGGCTACCCGATGGCCACCGTGGAAAAGGCACCGCTGAACGGCCTGCCGTCCCCGGCGTTTTTCCTGACCATCGACCAGACCGCTCCCATGGGCAGCTACAGCGGCCCGGCCACCCAAGTGCTGATGCCGGAACAGAATCAGTTGGACCCGGTGCTGTGCCAGGGGGAGGGCGCGGAGAAGCAGCCGCTGGTGTTTGCCCAGACCGGCAAGGCGGCCTGGCAGATCGTACCGTCCGTTGGTGGCGGCACGGAAAGCATCCAGCAGGTGTCGTCCGCTTCATCGATGGAGAACGAAGAGTTCGTTACCACCTATCGCACCTTCCGTTATGCCGACGGCCAGTGGACTGTCACCACGCGCCAGCAGGCGGGTTACTGGGACACGGAAAGCGAGTTTCCCGAGCCCGCGCTGTTTCCCTGAAAGGGCATCAGATATCGATCAAGGCCCCGAGCTCGCGCTCAAGCTCCTCGGGGTCTCCCAGGTTCAACTCGATCAGGCGCCTGAGGTGCTCGATGGACTCCAGGCCGATGTGCAGGCAGACGAAGCCCAGTTGGCCCTTATTGTCATGGGCCAGTTGTACGTCCATGCGCACATCGGCGTCGGAGCTCAGGTGAATGTCGGCCTCGAAGGGGCGCGCCGGGTCGCCCAGCCACGGATCGGGGCGCTCGATCAGCAGGCCCTTCAGTGAAAGATCCAGCAGCCGTACCGGCCAGCGGTGGGTGCCTTGGCTGAGTTCGGTCCGGGCATCGAAGGCGATGCGTTTGAAGCGTCGGCGGTCGTCGTGTTGCTCGGTCATGGGCTGGCCCTCTGCATGGTGCCCTGAACTATAGACCCCGGTTCGCGCCTGTCGCTACAACCAGCGCCGGACCTTGCGGCAGTAGTCACGGTAGGGCTGGCCAAAGAGCTCCAGCAGTTGTCTCTCGTCCGGGCGGATCACCGTGCGGTTCATCAGGTACAGCAGCCCCGGCAGCAACAGCCAGGGCCACAGGTTGCCCAGCAGCAGGGCAATGGCGCAGTAGCCCAGGGTGTCGCCCAGGTTGATCGGGTTGCGCGAGATGGCGAAGGGGCCATCGCGGAGCAACTGGTCGGGCTGGTCGAAGTTGCTGGAGGTGGTGCGCTGTTGCCGGAAACGCCACATGGCCCAGAACGACAAGCCCTGCCCGAAGACGATCAGGATCACTGCCAGGCTGCGCACGCCGTTATTGACCGGCAGCGGCAAGGGCAGCCAGCCGCTGAGAAACAGCGCCAGGGTCAGGCACAGTAAATACAGGAGTGGCGGTGGCAATGGCGGTTGTTCGGGTGGCGTTGACATGGAGGTTCCTGCACCAGGGCTCAAGTGTGCGACTGTCGGCAAGTGCCCAGGGTTCCGGTTTTTTCCTGGCGGGCGCCGCTCAGGCAGATCGGGAGCAAGAAAAACCGCCCTCATAAGTTAAAAGAAGGCTCTAGACCAACGTGGGGGGTGGTCTTTAAGAGCAGTAGCGCTACACTCGAAACGCGGTTTTTCTATCCTCCTGGCTGGAATAAAAAAATGAAAAATAATAATAGCCTGTTGCGCCATGTTCCTTGGCTGCTGCTGGCAATCGTAGGAGCTTGCGCCCTTGGCGTAGTTGCATTGCGTCGCGGCGAGGCGATCAACGCCTTGTGGATTGTGGTCGCCGCCGTGGCCATCTATCTGGTGGCGTACCGGTATTACAGTCTGTTCATTGCCAACAACGTGATGCAGCTGGACCCGGGCCGGGCCACGCCCGCCGTGGTCAACAATGATGGCCTGGACTACGTCCCGACCAACAAGCACATTCTCTTCGGTCACCACTTCGCGGCCATTGCCGGCGCAGGCCCCCTGGTGGGCCCGGTGCTGGCGGCGCAGATGGGCTACCTGCCCGGCACCCTGTGGCTGATTGCCGGGGTGGTCCTGGCCGGTGCGGTGCAGGACTTCATGGTGCTGTTCCTGTCCACCCGGCGTAACGGCCGTTCCCTGGGCGACATGGTCCGTGAGGAAATGGGCCGTATCCCGGGGACCATCGCGCTGTTCGGCTGCTTCCTGATCATGATCATCATCCTCGCGGTGCTGGCGCTGATCGTGGTCAAGGCCCTGGCCGAGAGCCCGTGGGGCATCTTCACGGTGATGGCGACCATCCCGATCGCGGTGTTCATGGGCGTGTACATGCGCTACATCCGCCCGGGCCGCATTGGTGAGATCTCGTTGATCGGCGTGCTGCTGTTGCTCGGCTCCATCTGGCTGGGTGGCCAGGTGGCGGCGGATCCGGTGTGGGGCAAGATGTTCACCTTCACCGGCGTGCAGATCACCTGGATGCTGATCGGCTACGGTTTCGTCGCGGCAGTACTGCCGGTGTGGCTGATCCTGGCACCGCGGGACTACCTGTCGACCTTCCTCAAGATCGGCACCATCATCGCTCTGGCGATCGGCATCCTGATCACCATGCCCGAGCTGAAGATGCCGGCCCTGACCCAGTTCACCGACGGCACCGGCCCGGTGTGGAAAGGCGGCCTGTTCCCCTTCCTGTTCATCACCATCGCCTGTGGCGCGGTCTCCGGCTTCCATGCGCTGATCTCCTCGGGCACCACGCCCAAGCTGCTGGATAACGAAGCCAACGCCCGCTACATCGGCTACGGCGGCATGCTCATGGAGTCCTTCGTGGCGATCATGGCCATGGTCGCGGCCTCGGTGATCGAGCCGGGCGTGTACTTCGCCATGAACAGTCCGGCGGCCATCGTCGGCGGCGACGTGGTAGCGGTAGCCCAGACTGTCAGCAGCTGGGGTTTTGCGATCAGCCCGGACCAACTGCAGGCGGTGGCCAAGGACATCGGTGAAAACACCATCCTGGCCCGTGCCGGCGGCGCGCCGACCCTGGCAGTGGGGATCGCGCAGATCCTCCACCATGTATTGCCGGGTGAGAACACCATGGCCTTCTGGTACCACTTCGCGATCCTGTTCGAAGCCCTGTTCATCCTCACTGCGGTGGACGCCGGTACCCGTGCCGGGCGCTTCATGCTCCAGGACCTGCTGGGCTCCTTCGTTCCGGCGCTGAAACGCACCGAGTCGTGGACCGCCAACCTGATTGCCACCGCAGGCTGCGTGGCGCTCTGGGGCTACCTGCTGTACCAGGGCGTGATCGATCCTCTGGGCGGCATCAACACCCTGTGGCCGCTGTTCGGCATCTCCAACCAGATGCTGGCCGGTATCGCCCTGATGCTGGGTACCGTGGTGCTGATCAAGATGAAGCGCCAGCGCTACATCTGGGTCACCCTGCTGCCGGCTGTGTGGCTGCTGATCTGCACCACCACCGCAGGCTTCATCAAGCTGTTCGACGCCAACCCGGCGATCGGCTTCCTGTCGCTGGCGAAGAAATACAGCGATGCAATGGCCAACGGCCAGATCATCGCCCCGGCCAAGGACATCACGCAGATGCAGCACGTGATCTTCAACGCCTACACCAACGCGACCCTGACAGCCCTGTTCCTGCTGGTGGTGTTCAGCATCCTGTTCTACGCGCTCAAGGTCGGCATCGCCGCCTGGGGCAGCAAGGAGCGTACGGATAAAGAATCGCCCTATCAGGCCGTGCCGGACGCGTAACTCGAGGATTGCAACGATGTTCAATGACCTGAGTCGCCTCGGTAAATACCTCGGTCAGGCCGCGCGCCTGATGGTCGGCATGCCCGACTACGACAACTACGTCGAGCATATGCAAACCAAGCACCCGGACAAGCCGGTGATGTCGTACGAGGCGTTCTTCCGGGAACGCCAGGAGGCGCGATACGGCGGTAAGGGCGGTCCGAAGTGCTGTTGAAATACAGCGTTTGAGCCACACCCCTGTAGGAGCCGGTTTGCCGGCGATAGCGGTTCTTCGGACGCCATCGCCGACAAGCCGGCTTCTACGTTTTTATGCGTGGGAGATCCTGTTTTGCACAACCCTATTCCCGTGACCGTGCTCAGCGGTTTTCTTGGCGCCGGCAAGACCACTTTGTTGCGCCACCTGCTCAAGGCCGAGCACGGCCTGAAGATCGCCGTGATCGAGAACGAATTCAGCGATGCCGGCATCGACACCCAGTTGCTGGGCGAGCAGCCGGTACAGGTCATGACCCTGTCCAACGGCTGCGTCTGCTGCACTATCCACACCGACCTGACCAAGGCCCTGTACCTGTTGCTGGAGCGTCTGGACAGCGGCGAGATCGCCTTTGACCGGCTGGTGATCGAGTGCACCGGGCTGGCCGATCCGGCGCCGGTGGCACAGACCTTCTTCATCGATGAGGAACTGCGCGAACGCTATATCCTCGACGGCATCATCACCCTGGTGGACGCCAAGCACGCCGAGTTCCACCTGACCCAGACCATTGCCCAGGCGCAGATCGGTTTTGCCGACCGGCTGCTGGTGAGCAAGCGTGACCTGGTGGACGAGGCGACTTTCGAAGCCCTCGGCCAGCGCCTGACCCGGATCAACCGCCGGGCACCGATCCGCCTGGTGGAGCACGGCCAGATCGACCTGGCCGAACTGCTGGATGTGCGGGGATTCAATCTCAATGCCGACCTGGGGGGCGGCCTCAGCCTGCGGCCAGTGAGCAAGGCGCCGTCAGTGGACCGGATTTCCAGCCTGGTGCTGCGCACCGAGCAAGCCCTGGACCTGGATCGCCTGAGCGAATTCATGAATGAGCTGCTGGAAGACCACGGCAAGCAACTGCTGCGCTACAAAGGTGTGCTGAGCGTTATCGACGAGCCCCGGCGCATGGTGTTCCAGGGCGTGCTCACGCTCTATGGCTTCGATTGGGACAGCGAATGGGCCGAAGGCGAAGTGCGCGAGAGCGTGATGGTGTTCATTGCCGACGATCTGCCGGAAGAGAAGATCCGGCAGGGGTTCGAGCGGATGCTCGCGGGCTGATGGCGGCTACAGGCCGCCCAGCAGGCGCTGCTCCAGGTGCGCCAGGTGCTGGTTCATCAGGGTTTCGGCCTTTTCGGCATCGGCCTCCTGTAGTGCATCGATGATCTTCGAGTGTTCCTGCCAGGAGCAGTAGTTGCGGGCCTGGCCCTCGAACTGGGCGATGGCCAGTGAGGTCAGGGGCACCAGGCTGCCGAGGAACTGTGCCAGGGGCCCGTTGCCGGCGATTTCCGCCAGTTGCAGATGGAACTCCCCGGACAGGCGGATAGCCGGCCCGCGCTGGTCGCGGGCAATGGCCTCGCGCTCCTGGGCGATCAACTCGCGCAAGGGTTGCAACTGGCGCCGGGGCTGCTGGCAGGCCAGGCGCACCAGGGTGATTTCCGTCAGGCGCCGGGCATGCAGGATCTGCCGGGTCTGTTCCAGGTCCGGCGCCGCCACCTGGGGCCGGTAATTGGGCCGCAGGATCACCACTTGCTGATGGGAAAGCCGCGCCAGGACCTGGCGCACTATGCTGCGGCTGACGCCGAAGGCCTGCCCCAGGCTGTCTTCGGTGAAGCGGCTGCCGGGAGCGATGCGCTGTTCGAGAATGGCGTCGAAGATCTGCGGGTAGACATCATCCACCAGCAGCTTCCTTTCGCCCCGCGGGCGCCTTGGCAGGCTGGCCACCCGGGTGAAGGGATTGTTTTTCAGGGCGTAGCTGACCATGGCCTGTCTCCAGTCCGGTTGCTGACTCGGGGGGATTACTGGGCGCTGTTGCCCAGGTGATCGTCCGGGATATTCAGTTCGATGCCCATGCGCTGGCCTTCCTGGAGGATGTGCCGGCGCATCTCGGCGCTGGCCAGGGCGCTGTTCTTGTTGCGGATGGCCCGCACCACCGCCTCATTTTCTTCCAGGCGTTCGGCCAGGTGCTCCGGTGAATTGCGCAGGATCTGTGCACTTTGCTTGAGGGCATTGCTGGTCTGTTGCACCACGTTCTGGAAGATCGGGTTGCTGGTCAGGGTGAAGAGTTCCTCGTGGAAGGCGATGTAGGCGTTGACCCCGGCTTCGCTGTCGCCGGCTTCAAGGGCTTCGCGCATGTCCATCAGGGTCAGGCGCAACTGGCCGACTTCCTTGCTGCTGATGGATTGCGCCACCAGGCCGACGATGAAGGGCTCCAGGGTGTAGCGCAGTTGCAGCACGTCTTCGAGGCTGGCCCCGGCCACTGCACTGTCGCTGTTCTGCGCTTCGTCCAGGGGGGTGTCCAGCACCACCACGCCTTTGCCGGGCATGGAGCGCACCAGGCCCAGGGTCTCCAGGACGATCACCGCTTCGCGCAGGCTGGGGCGGCTGATGCCCAGTTGCTCGGCCAATTCGCGTTGCCCTGGCAGCATGTCGCCGGAGCGCCACTGGCCGCGGGCCAGGGCGGCCCGGAGCTTTTCTACCACTGAATTCACCACTGTTGACGAGCTGATCACTGCTGACTCCATGAACGATTAATAGCGCGCTGTTGCCGCGCCGAGTGTTGTGCCTGCCGATGACAGGCACAAGGTCGGGTCAAAATTCCTGCTGGTGGGCGCCGGTCACCGGTTTTCGGGCCTGGAAGGTGTAGCCCTGCTGGCCGCTGAGCACCTTGTTGGCCCGCTGCACGTCGATGTCCTTTTCCCAGCGGGCGATGGCGACGGTGGCCACGCAGTTGCCGATCAGGTTGGTCAAGGCGCGGCCAATGCCCATGAACCAGTCCACCGCCAGCACCAGCACCAGGCCCACCACTGGAATCGCCGGGATTGCAGTCAGGGTTGCCGCCAGGATCACCAGCGCCGAGCCGGGGATGCCGTGGGCGCCCTTGGAGGTGATCAGCGACACCAGAAGAATGGTCAAGAGGTCCGACATGGACAGCGGAGTGCCGGTGGCGTTGGCAATGAAGACGATGGCCAGGGTCAGGTAGATGGAGAAGCCGTCGAGGTTGAACGAGTAGCCGGTGGGAATCACCAGGCCTACGGTGGAACTGCCGATCCCCAGGTGTTCCAGCTTGCGCATGATCTGCGGCAGCACGGCGTCGGAGGAAGCGGTGCCGAGGACGATCAGCAACTCTTCGCGCAGGTACTTGAGAAAGGGCAGCATGCGCAGGCCCGACAAACGCATCACCAGGCCCAGGATCACCGCGACGAAGGCAAAGCAGGTCAGGTAGAACAGCCCCACCAGGCTGCCCAGGTGCTGCAGCGAATCCAGGCCGTACTTGCTGGTGGTGAAGGCGATGGCACCGAACACGCCGATGGGCGCCAGACGCACGATCATGCCCATGATGCGGAAGATCACATGGCTCAGTTCGTTGATCAGCCGGGAGATGCCCGAGGCGGCTTCACCCACCAGGTTAAGGGCGCTGCCGAACAGCACCGAGAACAGCAGTACCTGGAGGATGTTGTTCTCGGCGAAGGCACCGATCACCGAGGTGGGAATCAGGTCCATGAGGAACTGAGTGGTGGTGTGCATGTGCTGGCCACGCTGGGCGATGTCGCCCATGTCCGCGGTGGACAGTTGCTCCAGATGGATGTTGGCGCCGCTGCCGATGCCGGTGCTGAAGGCCATGATCAGGCCGATCACCAGGGCCACGGTGGTGAGGATCTCGAAGTAGATCACCGACTTGAGGCCGATGCGGCCGACCTTTTTCAGGTCGCCGGCACCGGAGATGCCGCTGACGACCACGCAGAACACGATCAGCCCGATCAGCATCTTGATCAGCTTGATGAAACCATCGCCTAGGGGTTTGAGCTGGGAGGAGTATTCGGGGAGGGTGAGTCCGCACACGATGCCGAGCATCAGTCCGAGGACAACCTGGAGGAAAATCGAACGCGAGCACCATCTGAGCATGGGGGGGAATCCTGGTCGGTGTCCTGTCTGCCGTGCGCGGGGGACGCGCAACGGATGGAGGACTTAATTATTGTGGTCTTACCGGTATGTCCAGTGCAGGCGCAGTCTACGCTCGGGTTTTATGGATTTACAAGGGGGAGGGTGCAGATTGGCTTTACCGGTCTGACCAGTGGTTTTTCCTCCTCTGGCCACTGTAGCCGTTGTCGCAGGCTGCGATCGGCCGGACCAGCCGCCCGGGCATCTTGTGTTCGCAAGACCTCGCAGGCTCCTTTCACCGCCTGTCGCCGCGGCCCTGCGGGCACAAAAAAGCCCGGCACTGGGCCGGGCTTTTTCTGCTGCAGTCTGCGGGCTGATTAAGCGCCGTATACCGGCAGCTTCTTGCAGATGGCCTTGACCTTCTCACGCACAGCGTCGATCACCGCTTCGTTGTTCAGGTCCGCCAGGATGTCGCAGATCCAGCCGGCCAGTTCCTTGCACTCGGCTTCCTTGAAGCCACGAGTGGTCACGGCCGGAGTACCGAAGCGCAGGCCGGAGGTGACGAACGGGGAGCGTGGATCGTTTGGCACGGAGTTCTTGTTCACGGTGATGAAGGCTTTGCCCAGAGCGGCGTCGGCGTCCTTGCCGGAGATGTCCTGCTTGATCAGCGACAGCAGGAACAGGTGGTTCTTGGTACCACCGGAAACCACGTCGAAACCGCGGGCGATGAACACTTCGGCCATGGCCTGGGCGTTCTTCACCACTTGTTCCTGGTAGGCCTTGAACTCAGGCTGCAGCGCTTCCTTGAAGCAGATCGCTTTAGCGGCGATCACGTGCTCCAGCGGGCCACCCTGTGCGCCAGGGAATACGGCGGAGTTCAGCTTCTTCTCGATGTCGGCGTTGGCGCGAGCCAGGATCAGGCCGCCACGTGGACCGCGCAGGGTCTTGTGGGTGGTGGTGGTCACGACGTCAGCGAATGGCACCGGGTTCGGGTAGACGCCAGCGGCGACCAGACCGGCCACGTGGGCCATGTCGACGAACAGGTAGGCGCCCACTTTGTCAGCGATTTCGCGGAAACGCGGGAAGTCGAGGATCTGCGAGTAGGCGGAGAAACCGGCCACGATCATTTTCGGCTTGTGCTCGACGGCCAGGCGCTCGACTTCGTCGTAGTCGATCAGACCGTTGGCGTCGATGCCGTACTGGATAGCGTTGTACAGCTTGCCGGAGGAGGACACCGCGGCGCCGTGGGTCAGGTGACCGCCGTGGGCCAGGCTCATGCCCAGGATGGTGTCGCCGCCTTGCAGCAGGGCCAGGTAGACCGCGGCGTTGGCCTGGGAACCGGCGTGTGGCTGGACGTTGGCGTAGTCGGCGCCGAACAGCTCCTTGGCGCGGTCGATGGCCAGCTGTTCAACCACGTCGACGTATTCGCAGCCGCCGTAGTAACGCTTGCCCGGGTAACCTTCGGCGTACTTGTTGGTCAGTACCGAGCCTTGAGCTTCCATCACCGCTGGGCTGGTGTAGTTTTCCGAAGCGATCAGCTCAATGTGCTCTTCCTGGCGCTGAGCTTCTTGCTCCATGGCGGCAAAGAGATCGGCGTCGTACTTGGCAATAGTCAAATCACGGCTGAACATGGCGGTCCTCAAGGATCGGGGGCAGAAAAGGGAGGCATTCTAACCCAATGGGTTTTAGATGGCATATGAAAGGACATCATGTCGCAGACAAGTGGCCTTCACTTGGGTACGGGCTTGTATAGGAGCTGGCTTGCCAGCGAAGAGGCCCCTGAGACCGCCTTCGCCGGCAGGCCGGCAATTACGCAAGCAGGGGATGTTAGTCGAACATGAACAGGGCGTCGTTGCTGAACTGCGCCTCGAAGCGGTTGGCCGGCATCGGCCGGCCGAACAGGTAGCCCTGTACCTCGTCGCAGCCATGTTCGCGCAGGAACTCCAGCTGTTCGTGGGTTTCCACGCCTTCGGCGATCACCGCCAGGTTCAGGCTGTGGGCCATGGCGATGATGGCGCGGGCGATCTGCGCATCCTGCTCGCCGGACGGCAGGCCGTCGACGAAGGTGCGGTCGATCTTCAGTACGTCGATGGGGAACTGCTTGAGGTAGTTCAGCGATGAGTAGCCGGTGCCGAAGTCGTCCACCGCGATGCTCAGGCCGAGGTTCTTCAGGCCATCGAGAATCTGCATCGCCTCGCTGACTTCGCGCATCAGGATACTTTCGGTCAGTTCCAGCTCCAGGCACGCCGGTGGCAGGCCGGTGTCCTTGAGGATGGTGGCGATGCGCATGCCCAGCTGGCCGTCGGAGAACTGCCGGGCGGAGATGTTCACCGAAACCTTCGGCACCCGCACCTTGGCCTGGTGCCAGGACTTGAGCTGGCGGCAGGCTTCGCTGATCACCCAGTCGCCCACATCCACCACCAGCCCCAGTTCTTCGAGCACCGGAATGAAGTCACCCGGCGGTACCAGGCCGCGACGCGGGTGGCGCCAGCGCAGCAGCGCCTCGGCGCCGGTCAGGCGCTTGCCGTCACCGCTGAGCTGCGGTTGGTAATAAAGCACGAATTCCTCCTGCTCCAGGGCGTGGCGCAGGTCGCTTTCCAGTTCCAGGCGCTCCAGGGCGCTGGCGTTCATGTCTGCCTGGTAGAACTGGAAATTGTTCTTGCCGCGTTCCTTGGCGTGGTACATCGCGGTGTCGGCGTTCTTCATCAACTGGCTCAGCTCGTTGCCATCCTGGGGGCTCAGAGCGATGCCGATACTGGCGGTAACAAAGAACTCGCGGCCTTCGAGGACGAAGGGTTTGACCAGGCTGGCGAGAATCTGCTCGGCCACATGGATCGCCCGGTTCAGGGCCATCTCACGGCTGGAGCGCGGCTGCAGGAGCAGGGTGAATTCGTCGCCGCCCATGCGTGCCACGGTGTCGTCGTCATCGACGCAGCCCAGTAGGCGCGTGGCCATTTCCTTGAGCATGCGATCGCCGGCGGCATGGCCCAGGGAGTCGTTGATCGGCTTGAAGCGGTCCAGGTCGAGGAACATCAGCACCACCCAGGACTTCTGTCGTTCTGCCGATTGCAGGGCGGTGTGCAGGCGGTCCTGGAACAGAGTGCGGTTGGGCAGGTGGGTCAGGGCGTCGTAGTAGGCCAGGCGGTGGATGCGCTGTTCACTGGCCTTGCGTTCGCTGATGTCGCTGAAGAAGCACACGTAGCTGGCCAGGTCGCCTTCATCGTCGAGCACTGCGGTGATCCCGACCCACGCCGGGTAGTGCTCGCCATTGCGGCGCTTGAGCCAGACTTCGCCTTCCCAGGTGCTGTGCTGGTTCAGTTGCTTGAGTACATAGCGCAGGTGGGCTTCCTGCTGGTCGTCCACGGTGAGCATGTTCGGCAACTGGTCGAGCACCTGGGACACCGCGTAGCCGCTGACCCGGCTGAACGCCTCGTTGGCCTGGACGATATAGCCGGCGGGGTCGGTGATCAGGATCGCCGAGGTCGAGTGCTCGAATACCGTGGCCGCCATGCGCAGGTCCTTTTCCGCTCGGCGCTGCTGGCTGATGTCGCGGCCGACCCCGAGCACGCCCTCGAAGGCGCCATGCTCGTCCCACACCAGTACCAGGCGCAGCTCGATGGGGATCTTGCGGCCATCGGCCCGCAGGCAGTCGAACAGGAACAGCTGGGTCTGCACCTGGCTGCGCAATTGCGCCAGTTGCTCGGGTTTGTCCAGGGCCTTGCTGACCCGGTCCATGAGGGTGTAGATGCCGCTCAGCTGCTGCGGGTTGGCGATGGTCGACTGCCAGCCGTTCTGGAAGATCCACTCCACGTCGTAGCCGAGCACCGCGTGCACCGAAGGGCTGACGTAGTTCAGCGAAAGCTTGCTGTCGGTGGAGAAGATCACATCGCTGATGCTTTCGGCGAGCATGCGGTAGCGCTGCTCGCTGTCACGCAGGGACTCGCTGGCCTCGATCTGGTCGGTGATGTCCTTGGCCACGCCGATGATCCGCGTCACCTGGTCGTAGCGGTCCCGGGCCAGGGCCTGCTCGCGGATCTCGAAGCGCCGCCACTGGCCGCTGCGGTGGCGGAAGCGCAACTGGCATTGCAGCAATTGGGCGTAGGCCGAATGCCGCTGTTCCTGGCGCAGGCGGTGATAGAGGTCGGCGTCTTCCGGGTGCAGGAGGATTTCCCAGAAGTACTCGCCCATCTGGTGCAGCTCGGTCTTGTTGTAGCCCAGGGTCTGGCCCAGATGGTGGTTGCTGAAGATCATCCGCTGGCTGATCACATCCTGTACGTACAGGTGATCGGGCACGGTGCGCACCACGTCCGACCAGAACCCTTCGCGCTCCAGCAGTGAAAGTTCGATCAGCTTGCGGCTGGTGATGTCGCTGATGCTGAGGATCACCGCGCTGTAGTCCGCGATGGCCTCGGGCAGGCGCAGGACCAGCCACAGATGCTGGTCGTTGCCCTGGGCGTCGCTGAGCTTGATCTCCAGTTCCAGCTGTTTCTGCTGGTTGATCACGGCTTCGAGCAACTGGCTGCCGATGGCGTTGCCGTTCTTCGGGCTGCCTTCGATCAGCAGTTGCCAGGCCTGCTCGCTGGATTCGACGTTGAGCAGGCGCAGGGCAACCTGATTGACCTCGGTGATGCGCAATTCACTGAGCAGTTGCAGGCGGTGGCCAGGATCGCTGGCCTGCCAGCGCTTGAGTTGGTCGCTGTTGTGCAGGTTGTGCTTGTCGAGCAACCCTGGAAGCCCGGAGATATCCATGACGCACAAGGCCACGCCGGTGCCTTCGAAAATGTCCTGATAGCGCCGCCGGCCTTCGTGCAGTTGGCGCTGGCGCCGGCGCATGTTCAGCAGGGCGATCACCGGCAGCAGGGAGAAGGCCAGGCCCAGCAGGCACTTGCCAATGAAGGCCGGCAGCAGCGCCTCGAGCACGGCCCGCTGGTCGAACAGGCCGCGCAGTTGCCAGTCGCTGTTGCTCAGGGGCACCAGCAGTACGCTGCTGGCCATTTCGTCGGGATCCAGCATGCCTGGGGTCGAAGTGCTGCGCTCATCGCGCTTGATCACCTGGTGGCTGAGGCGGTTCTCGATCACCCAGGTGGGCTTGAAGCCCTCTTCGCTTTGCCGCACCAGGGTCTGCAGAAAGCTTGGAGCCAGGCGCAGGACCCAGTAGCCGCGGCTCCCGCCGCTGGACTGGTGCAGCAGGACATGCACCACCGAGCCATCGGCGGGGTTGCTGTAGTAGTAGCGTTGGGCACGGCTGCGCTGGACCAGCTCGGCGAGCCACAGGGCGTCCTGGCTATCGGTGGCGCTGTCGCTGAGGATTTGCCCCTTGCTGTCCAGCAGGGCAAAGCTGCGTACGTCCGGCAGCGAGCGCTGGAGTTTCTGAAGCAGTTGCTGTTGCTGCTGGCTGTCTTGCGGTGCTTCGATGATGGGCAGCAGATTGAGGGCGATCTGGGCGTTGAGCGCCAGGTTCAGGCTCAGGTGGTCGGCCAGGTCGGCGCTGTAGTCGATGGCATGCTGACGCTGGTCCTGGCGGGTCTGTTGCAGTTGATCGAGCAACTGCCAGAACAACAGGGCCAGCAGCAACAGCACCAGCGTCGCCAGTGCGCCTTTGAGTGTGCCACGCATAGGATAGGCCGGCCCGGGGGCAGCGGCGCGCGCGGGCTTTGGCGAAGTGACGTTGAACAAGCTGTGATCCTGCGGTTTGGCTGGGCTGGCGCGACGTGCACTATAAGCCGGACGCCCGAAGGGCGGCTAGCATGCCTTGAGTTGTGGCAAAGTGCCAGTCCCGCCTGGCTGGACCTGGATCGTGCATTGAGGTAGTTTTGCCGGTTACGCGGGAGCGTTCCAGCTCCAGACAATCAGGCTTTTTCCGCCCGTCGGTATTGATCATGGTCAATGCCGGCGCAGCGCATGGCCTGGCCCGGGCCCGGCCCGTTCTATTCATCTGTCACTGACGCTAGGTTCACCATGGCTCAATACGTCTTCACCATGCATCGGCTGGGCAAGGTTGTTCCGCCGAAGCGGGAAATCCTGAAAAACATCTCCCTGTCCTTTTTCCCTGGCGCCAAGATCGGCGTGCTGGGCCTCAACGGTTCGGGCAAGTCCACGCTGCTGAAGATCATGGCCGGCGTCGACACCGAGTTCGAGGGCGAAGCCCGCCCGATGCCGGACCTGAACATCGGTTACCTGCCCCAGGAACCCCAGCTGGACCCGGCCAAGACCGTGCGTGAAGTGGTCGAGGAAGCGGTCAGCGTGATCAAGGACGCCCAGGCGCGCCTGGACGAGGTCTACGCCGCCTATGCCGAGCCGGATGCCGACTTCGACAAGCTGGCCGCCGAGCAGGCCAAGCTGGAAGCCATCCTGCAGGCCAGCGACGGCCACAACCTGGAGCGCCAGCTGGAAGTGGCCGCCGACGCTCTGCGTCTGCCGGCCTGGGACGCCAAGGTCGAGCACCTGTCCGGTGGTGAAAAGCGTCGTGTGGCCCTGTGCCGCCTGCTGCTGTCGGCCCCTGACATGCTGCTGCTCGACGAACCCACCAACCACCTGGACGCCGACTCCGTCGCCTGGCTGGAGCACTTCCTCCATGACTTCCCGGGCACCGTGGTTGCGATCACGCACGACCGTTACTTCCTGGACAACGTTGCCGGCTGGATTCTGGAACTCGACCGCGGCGCCGGCATTCCTTACGAGGGCAACTACTCCGGTTGGCTGGAAGCCAAGTCCGACCGTCTGGCCCAGGAATCCAAGCAGCAGTCGGCCCATGAAAAGGCCATGAAGGAAGAGCTGGAGTGGGTGCGCAAAGGCGCCAAGGCCCGCCAGTCGAAATCCAAGGCTCGTCTGCAACGCTTCGAGGAAATGCAGTCCCAGGAATTCCAGAAGCGCAGCGAAACCAACGAGATCTACATCCCGGCCGGCCCGCGCCTGGGTGACAAGGTCATCGAATTCAAGAACGTCACCAAGGGCTACGGCGATCGCGTGCTGATCGACAACCTGTCGTTCTCCATGCCCAAGGGCGCCATTGTCGGCGTGATCGGCGGTAACGGTGCCGGTAAATCGACCCTGTTCCGCATGCTCATGGGCAAGGAAACCCCGGATTCGGGCAGCATCGAGATCGGTGAAACCGTGCAGCTTGCCTGCGTGGATCAGAGCCGTGAGGACCTGGACGGCAGCAAGACCGTGTTCCAGCAGATCTCCGACGGCTCCGACCAGATCCGCATCGGCAACTACGAGATCCCGTCGCGTACCTACGTCGGCCGTTTCAACTTCAAGGGCGGCGACCAGCAGAAGTTCGTCAAGGACCTGTCCGGTGGTGAGCGCGGCCGCCTGCACCTGGCCCTGACCCTGAAGGAGGGTGGCAACGTCCTGCTGCTCGACGAACCTTCCAACGACCTCGACGTTGAAACCCTGCGCTCCCTGGAAGAAGCCCTGCTGGACTTCCCGGGCGCCGCCATTGTGATCTCCCACGATCGGTGGTTCCTGGACCGGGTGGCCACTCACATCCTGGCGTACGAAGACGACTCCCAAGCGGTGTTCTTCGAAGGCAACTACACCGAGTACGAAGCCGATCGCAAGAAACGCCTGGGCGAAGCCGCGGCGCAACCGCACCGGGTACGGCACAAGAAGCTGGCCTGATCGGTTAGCTGCTTGAAAAAAACGGGGCCTTCGGGCTCCGTTTTTTTATGCCTGGCAGAAACCACGGCGGTTAATTTGGGGGCGTGGCTCAACGTTCAAAGTGAGTGCAAAACAGTCAATTTTTGTCACCAATTCGGTGCGTAAAATACCTGTAGAACCGGGCTATTTATATTTATTGCACCATTTAAATTCATATCTGCGACATTTTGCGCTGTCGCGGTGCGGATTGAATTGATAAAGTCCCGGGCAAATCTCTTCTTAACGACAATAAATTTGCCGAGACTTCCCATGATCGAATCCGTCGAAGACTTCCTCGCCCGCCTGAAAAAACGCGACCCGGACCAGCCTGAATTCCATCAGGCGGTGGAAGAGGTCCTGCGCAGCCTCTGGCCGTTTCTCGAAGCCAATCCGCACTACCTGAGCTCCGGTATTCTCGAGCGGATCTGCGAGCCTGAACGCGCGGTGGTCTTTCGCGTGTCGTGGGTCGACGATCAGGGCAAGGTCCGGGTCAACCGCGGCTTCCGCATCCAGATGAACAGTGCCATCGGCCCGTACAAGGGCGGCCTGCGCTTCCATCCCTCGGTCAACATGGGCGTGCTGAAATTCCTCGCCTTCGAGCAGACCTTCAAGAACTCCCTGACCTCCCTGCCCATGGGCGGCGGCAAGGGCGGTTCGGACTTCAACCCCAAGGGCAAGAGCGACGCCGAGGTGATGCGCTTCTGCCAGGCCTTCATGAGCGAGTTGTACCGGCATATCGGTGCCGACGTTGACGTCCCGGCCGGTGACATCGGCGTGGGTGCCCGGGAAATCGGTTTCCTCTTTGGCCAGTACAAACGCCTGAGCAACCAGTTCACGTCGGTGCTGACCGGCAAGGGCATCAGCTACGGTGGCAGCCTGATCCGCCCCGAGGCCACGGGCTTTGGCTGCGTGTACTTCGCCGAGGAAATGCTCAAGCGCCGCGGTGATCGGGTCGAAGGCAAGCGCGTGGCCATCTCCGGCTCCGGCAACGTGGCCCAGTATGCGGCGCGCAAGGTCATGGACCTGGGTGGCAAGGTGATCTCCCTGTCCGATTCCGAAGGCACCCTGTATTGCGAGTCGGGCCTGAGCGAAGAGCAGTGGCTGGCGGTACTGGAACTCAAGAACGTGCAGCGTGGGCGTATCAGCGAGCTGGCGAGCCAGTTCGGCCTGGAGTTCCGCGCCGGCAAGACTCCGTGGGACCTGCCGTGCGATATCGCCTTGCCCTGCGCCACGCAGAATGAACTGGACGCCGAGGCGGCCCGTACCCTGCTGCGCAACGGCTGCACCTGTGTCGCCGAAGGTGCCAACATGCCGACCACTCTGGAGGCTGTGGATATCTTTATCGACGCGGGCATCCTCTTCGCCCCGGGCAAGGCGTCCAACGCCGGTGGCGTGGCGGTGAGTGGCCTGGAAATGTCGCAGAACGCCATGCGCCTGCTGTGGACCGCCGGTGAAGTGGACAGCAAGCTGCACAACATCATGCAGTCGATCCACCACGCTTGCGTGCACTATGGCGAAGAGAATGGCCGGATCAACTACGTGAAGGGCGCGAACATCGCCGGCTTCGTCAAGGTCGCCGATGCCATGCTGGCCCAGGGCGTGGTCTGAACCGTCTCAGGCCGGTTCGATGCGGATGATCTCGATCAACTGATTGCCCGCCGGCCTTTGCCACAGTACTTCGTCCCCCGGTTGTGCTCCCAGTAGGGCACGACCCAGGGGCGAGGCCCAGTTGATCAGCCCCTTGGCCGCATCCGCTTGATCCTCCCCCACCAATTGCACGCTTTGCTGGCGATCCTGTTCATCGGCGAAGGTCACCCGGCTGCCGATCTGCACCTTGTCGGTTGAATTGGCTGGCGTCACCACTTGGGCGCTGTGCAGGCGCTGGGTGAAATAGCGCAGGTCGCGCTCAAGTTCGGCCATTCGCTGCTTGTCGGCGTCATCTCCCAGGTCGTTTTGCTCGCTGTGCTGGCTGTGCAGCAGGGCAACCCTGGCCTGCAATTCGGCAAGGCCCTGGGGCGTGACGTAATTGGGCTGGGCGCTGATCTGGCGCTCCACCGGCTGCTCGGCCTGGGCGGCTTGATCTTCATTGACGAAAGCGCGGCTCACGGTTTTCTCCTTGAAGGGAGGCGGGTGGACCATGGTTGCAGGCTTTTCACCTGGGCGGTTACCTGAAAGCGACCTACGGCGAACGATAGGCCCGGGCCGCATCGCGGTCCTTTTCCTGCTGCCAGGCTCGCTCGCGCTCGTCCCAGTGCCGCTCTCGATACTCGTTGCGGTCCTGGTTCTCCAGCATGGCCTGGCATTGGCGGAAACCATCGTTCCAGCCTTCGGCGTATTGCGCGTCCTTGAGGTAGCGCGGTACGTCCTTGCGAAACTCTCCGCTCATGGAGCCTGCCGCCTGGCGGCCGCTGACGCAGCCGGCATCGAAGCCATCGGCAAAGGCCGGCGGATAGCCCTGCGCCAGCAGATGCTCATGGGTTGATTCACAGCCACCGACTAGCGCCAGCAACAGCGCTGCCCACCCGTACCGCCACATTTTCGTCTCCCAGGCTTCCTCTGCGTGAAGTCTAGAAGGGCGTTTGTCAGCAAGCCGTGAAAGCCGGGTGATCAACCCATTTATCCGTGGCCGCTGGTGCAGGCTGCGACAAGGTTCGCAGCACCTTCCAGGGCCCTTGAGAGCGGCCTCTGGCTGCCTTTAGTAGTGATACCACTTGAGTTCGAGCATGACCTCGTTGACCGGAGTCGCCAGTTGGCTGAACTCCCGCTGTGCGCTCAGGCGCAGGCCCAGGTTGCGCGACAGCTCCCACTGCTGGTTGAGGCTCAGGCTGCGGCGTACCTCGCCATTGGTGAAGTAGTCGCCCTTGGCCTCAAGGCTGAAGTTGCCCAGCGGGTTTTTCCACAGCAGCCCGGAGTTGAAGCCCGCTGCCGGGGCGATGAAACCGGCGAAGTCGGCGTTGTGCTCGACCCGCACCGTGCCCAGGACAAAGCCCAGGGTGTCCTCGCCCAACTGCCAGGTGCCGCCGGCCCCGCCGTTGACGTGGCTGACCAGGGTCTCGTCGTCGTGTTTGCCCGGTACTCGCTCCAGGCCGCCGGTGACCTGCCAGGACCAGGGTTGCAGCAGGTCGTTGCGTGGGGTCAGGGAACGGATGGTCGCCAGGTCCAACTGTTGCAACTGCCAGTGGTTGCCTTCGTACTGGCGCAGCTTCATCTGCAGGATCTCGATCTGCGCCCCCAGGGGGAAGCCTTCGGCGTTGTCGTTGAGGTCGTGATAGGCCATGCGCAGGCCGTACTCGGCGAAGGCCTTGTCGTCCCGGGTGCCGACTCCCAGCTGCCAGGTGCGCGACTGGTGGCCGTCTTCCGGCAGGCCGGGGCGCTGGATCTGCAGCTCCGGTGCCGGGTTCTGGTTGATTGCCCGCAGCAGTTCGAAACTGCGTTGCGAGCGCTGCGCATCTCGTTCCAGGCCGTTGGCCCGGTAGCGTTCAAGACGGTAGGCGGCATCCACGATCAAGGCCTGGCGATCCCGGGGTAGAGCCTTCAGCTCAGGGGCCTGCAATTGCTTCTGGTCAGCGCTGACCTTGAGCACCCATTGCTGTTCTTCCGGGTCCAGGGGCTGGGCGCGGCTCAGCAGCTCCCGCTCCCGGGACGGGCGATAGTCGATGCGTTCCACCAGCCCGGCGTCCTTGACTGCCTTGACCGTATCGGTAGGGATCGCCGTCAGCGGGAACTGTTCGGTCAGGCGCAGGCTGGGGCGCGCCACTTGCAGCAGTTCCAGCAGCCGGTAGGAGCAGTTTTCATCGAAGAAGAAGTAGTCGAACTTGATCTGCTTGAGTTCCCAGACATGCTCCACCATGCGTTCGGTTTCGGCCTGGGTCAGGTTCAGGCGGTATTCCCACAGGTCGCGGTTTTCCAAGCTGCGGTATTCCGAGAGCTTCTCTTGGTAGGGCACTAGAGCGAACAGCCCCGGATAGCCGCCCATCAGGCCTTTCCAGGCGTAGAGAATGCTGTTGTCCGAGCCCTCGATATAGGCCCCGAAGTTGATTGCGTAGCTGAGCAGCGCGGTGTTGTTGCTCTGTACGTCCGCCTGATCGATGCGCAGCAGGGTGTGGCCGAACATCGACGAGGGGCTGTTCAGGTAGGCCGCGGGAAAGATCATCACCGTGCTGTGGGGCGAGACATCCTTGAACCATTGCTTGAACTCGGCGCACTCCACCGCAGGCAAGTCATTCAGGCCCAGTTGCGCCTTGAGCCAGCGGGTGCGGGACGGATAGACGCACTGGGCATGCTGGTCACCCGCATCGGCGGGGGCGTAGAGGGCGTTCAGGGTCGCGGCCAGCTCAGCGTCGGGATGATGGGCACCGTCGGCAGCGAGGAAGAATTTCGGGTCGCTGACATAACTGCGCCAGCCGCCGAGCTTGGCAGTTTCGTAGTGACCTATGGATATCCAGAAGGGGTCATTGGCCAGTTGCTGCAAACGTTGAGGGTCGATGTGAGGCGCGGCATACAGCGGGGCGCAGACACAGAGCGCCAGGTAGGCAAGGCGTTTGAGCATGTTGGGCAACTTAAGTCGGAAATACAAAGACCCAAGGTGGGCAAGGTCCGGAAAATAAAACCCGCTCCTCGCGAGGAGCGGGTGGGGCGAGCTTAAGCTGGGGTTGCGTACTTGGCCAGGCGCGCGTCGTTTTTCAACACGGCCAGGGTATTGGTGTGCACATCTTCCGCGGTCACGTCAGCCTTGCTGAAGATCTGTTGGAAGTGCTCGTGGGTAACCGCGGCAAAGTGAGCACGATCCTCAGGGGCTACACCGAGTACCACGGCGTAGGTGGTCAGGGCTTCGCCTTGACCCTTGGCCATGTCTTCGGAGAGCTCGTTCATCATGCCGTTCATGGCGAACCAGGACTTGCCGCCATAGGTCAGCGAGGCATTGGTCGAGCAGCCGTTGGTACCGGAGGTCATGCCGAAAGTGGCGTTGCCTGAGGTGCCGTTGGTGGTGGATGCGAGGAAGTGCGCCGGAGTGCCGCGCTGGCCTTCGAACAGCATGTTGCCCCAGCCGCAATCCGGGCCGCCTGGCGCCTGGGCCATGGCGTTGAGGGATACAGCGGTGAAAAGAGTACCGAGAAGAATCCGTTTCATAGCGTTGTTCTCTTTGTGTGCATACCAATGGACAGGGAGACTGGCCCGTGTGGGCGCCAGTGGGCCGGTTATCTATCCAGCCGCGCAGTTTGGAGTTTAGGCAGGTTCCTCAGGTTCCGTAACTATTTACAAAACAATACCTGAAACAGCTGGTTTTACTTGGTGCGGGTCGTGGCCTGCGGCTTGTCTATGCTTTCCCCTGAGGCGCGCCTTGCCAGCCGGGCATACCCGGCGCCAGAATGCCGCCATCTGCCCCGCCTGATGTAAGGAAGCCCGATGCCTGATCCTGTTGCTGCCAGCCTGCGTCTTGCGCCTGAAGCGCTGACCCGTCCTTTCTCTGCTGAACAGTTCAGCTTCTCCACCACCAATGATCTGGAGCCCTTCCGCGGTGTGCTAGGCCAGGAACGTGCGGTCGAAGCCTTGCAGTTTGGCGTGGCCATGCCGCGCCCCGGCTACAACGTCTTTGTCATGGGCGAGCCGGGTACCGGCCGCTTCTCTTTCGTCAAACGCTATCTGAAGGCCGAAGGCAAGCGCCTGCAGACCCCGTCGGACTGGGTCTACGTCAACAACTTCGACGAGCCCCGGGAACCCCGGGCACTGGAGCTGCCAGCGGGGGCCGCGGGCAGTTTCATCAGCGACATCAACGGCCTGATCGATAACCTGCTGGCCACCTTTCCGGCGGTCTTCGAGCACCCTTCGTACCAGCAGAAGAAGAGCGCCATCGATCGCGCCTTCAACCAGCGCTATGACCGCGCCCTGGATGTGATCGAGCGCCTGGCCCTGGAAAAGGACGTGGCGCTGTACCGCGACAGCAGCAACATCGCCTTTACCCCGATGTTCGAAGGCAAGGCCCTGGACGAGGCTGAGTTTGCCCAGTTGCCCGAGGCCGATCGCGAACGCTTCCACGAGGACATTTCCGCCCTGGAGGAGCGCCTCAACGAAGAACTGGCGAGCCTGCCGCAATGGAAGCGCGAGTCGAGCAACCAGTTGCGCCAGCTCAATGAAGAAACCATCACCCTGGCCCTGCAGCCCTTGCTCGCGCCGCTGTCCGAGAAGTACGCGGAAAACGCCGCGGTCTGCGGTTACCTGCAGGCCATGCAGGTCTATCTGTTGAAGACCGTGGTCGAACAACTGGTGGACGACAGCAAGACCGACGCCGTGGCGCGCAAGCTGCTGGAAGAACAGTACTGCCCGAGCCTGGTGGTCGGTCACCCGGCCAGCGGTGGTGCCCCGGTGGTATTCGAGCCCCATCCGACCTACGACAACCTGTTCGGGCGTATCGAGTACAGCACCGACCAGGGGGCGCTCTACACCACCTACCGGCAGTTGCGCCCTGGCGCCTTGCACCGGGCCAATGGCGGTTTCCTGATTCTGGAAGCCGAGAAGATGCTCAGCGAACCCTTTGTCTGGGACGCGCTCAAGCGCGCCCTGCAATCGCGCAAGCTGAAGATGGAGTCGCCACTGGGCGAGATGGGCCGCCTGGCCACTGTGACCCTGACGCCGCAGGTGATTCCGCTGCAGGTCAAGGTCATCATCATTGGCGCCCGCCAGTTGTATTACACGCTGCAGGACCTGGATCCGGACTTCCAGGAGATGTTCCGGGTACTGGTGGATTTCGACGAAGACATTCCGATGGTGGATGAAAGCCTGGAGCAGTTCGCCCAGTTGCTGAAAACCCGCACCTCGGAAGAGGGCATGGCGCCACTGACCGCCGACGCCGTGGCGCGGCTGGCCACCTACAGTGCACGCCTGGCGGAGCATCAGGGGCGCTTGTCGGCGCGTATCGGTGATCTGTTCCAACTGGTCAGCGAAGCCGATTTCATCCGGCACCTGGCTTCGGATGAAATGACCGACGCCGGGCATATCGAGCGCGCGCTGAAGGCCAAGGCCACGCGTACCGGGCGGGTGTCGGCGCGGATTCTCGACGACATGCTGGCGGGCATCATCCTCATCGACACCGATGGTGCTGCGGTAGGCAAGTGCAACGGCCTGACGGTGCTGGAGGTCGGGGACTCGGCCTTTGGCGTGCCGGCGCGGATCTCGGCCACGGTCTACCCCGGCGGCAGCGGTATCGTCGACATCGAGCGCGAGGTCAATCTCGGCCAGCCGATCCACTCCAAGGGGGTGATGATCCTCACGGGTTACCTGGGCAGCCGTTACGCCCAGGAGTTCCCCCTGGCGATTTCCGCGAGCATCGCCCTGGAGCAGTCCTATGGTTATGTGGACGGTGACAGTGCTTCGCTGGGCGAGGCCTGCACGCTGATTTCGGCGCTCTCCAAAACCCCGCTCAAGCAGTGCTTCGCCATTACCGGCTCGATCAACCAGTTTGGTGAGGTGCAGGCGGTCGGCGGGGTCAACGAGAAGATCGAGGGCTTCTTCCGTCTGTGCGAGGCCCGTGGCCTGACCGGGGAGCAGGGGGCGATCATTCCCCAGGCCAACGTCGCCACACTGATGCTCGACGAGAAGGTCTTGCAGGCGGTGCGAGCCGGGCAGTTCCACGTGTATGCGGTGCGCCAGGCCGATGAGGCCCTGAGCCTCCTGGTGGGCGAGCCGGCTGGCGAGCCGGATGCCGAAGGGCAGTTCCCCGAGGGCAGCGTCAATGCGCGTGTGGTGGAGCGGCTGCGGGTGATTGCCGAGATGATCAGCGAAGACGACCTGAAGGAGGCCGAGAAGGAACAGGCCCAGGAGGCGTTGGCCGATACCAAGCCGGCGTGATGCTGTTCGATGGCGAGGGGGGTGTTCCCTCGCCATCGGCGCCAGGCCGCTGACGCCAATTTTTCAAAATAGACCATTCGGCGCCTGTTGGATCGGTCAACTTTGTTTATCAGGCTTTTCTTCTATTCTCAGGGCAAGGAGAACGACAGTCGTCGCTGGATCGAAACAGCCTTGCGTTGAAGGCTGAATAGTGGATCTACCGAGGGTCGCCGCCATGTCGCGCAACCTTTGCCTTACTCGCCAATGCCTTGGCCTGGTTACCCGTATCGAATGCATTGTTCGCCCTTTGGCGGGGGACAACGGTATGTGGACCCTTCTCTTCGCCGCCGGAATGGCCGGTGAACAACCCTCGGCGATCAAGTCCCAGGGGCCGTTCTGCGGACCTGTGGTGGCCGAATCGATCCTCGATTCGATCGTTGAAAGCCTGACTACCCACGGTTACCAACTGGCCGACGATCCGCAGATATGGTGCCTGCATCTGCAGGCCCAACTGCGGCAGATCAACGGTGAGCGGGGGCGTCACGCCGGGGATTTCCAGTTCCATCCCGAACATTGATGGCTAGGGTGGTGTCGGCTCGGCTTTGTCGAGTTTGACCTCGAAGCCGTATTCGACGGCATTGAGTTCGCTGCGCTCGTAGCTTTCCAGTTGGCTGGGCTGGCCGTAGAAGTAATGCACGTCGAACAGCGCGGGCCCGTTGTTCGAGGCGCCGTGGCTGACGGCAAGGATCTCCTTCAGGTACTGGCCACTGTCGTCCTTGGCGTAGAAGCGCCAGGCATCCGCGGGAAAGAGCTTCTGATCGACTATCAGGGCATTGCCCTTGAGCTCCAGGCCCTTGGGCAGTTGCTGGGCACTGATGGTCTTTTTCTCGATGTTGGCGAGAAACAGCGGGATAGAGCCGACGGCATAGGCCGGGGTTTCAGGGAACAGGTTCAGGTCATAGGTGATGACGCCACGCATGGGGTCGATTTCAAAGGCCTCGTCCGGCAGTTCGATCGGTTCGCCACGCTGGCCCTTGTCGTCCTGAGTGAAGAAGGTCAGCGGGGTGTCGCCGGCATTGAACTCCGAGCCCAGCAGTTCGTCGTTGAAGGTCCGCGGATGGCTGAACTCAATGCGTGCTGCACTGGCATCTTCCACCGATTGGCTGATGGTCACGGACTTTTTCAATGAATCCTCATCAAGCTCCGCGCCCTTGAGGTAGCTGGCGGCCTGATCGTCATAGACCACCACCGGCATCGGCAGTGGCTGGATGTTCTTGTCGGTGGTGAGCCGATCGAAGCGGTGTACCGGCAGGTCGAGGTCCTTGCGGGTCACGCTGGCCTGAGCAAAGTCGAGTACGGCGACCTCCAGCTTGTCGATCTGGCCGTTGAAGTACACCTTGGCGTAATGCTGGGTGTGCTGCTGGTCGAAGGCTTTCTGCTCATCCTCCAGTTGCTTCTCGAAGGCCTCGCTCCAGCTCTTCTGCTTCTGCATCTCGGCCAGTTGCTGGCGGTAAAAGGCGACCTGCTGGGCGCTCTCATTGATCGAGCCCGCCCGAGAGAGGATTTGCCCGCTGCTGTCCCGAGCCTGCGCCAGCAAGGGGTTGAGGGAGGCGTCGTCGGCTTCCTCAGGCAGGGCGGCGTTATTGCTCAGTTCGATCTCGGCGACATTCTTTTCCAGCGCCAGCAAGGTCAGGCTGATGTTGCCGTCCTGGCGTGGCTTGCCGATGTCGGCCCGGGTCAGTTCGAAGGTCAGGGTGCGGCCGGGAGCTATCACTTCCAGCTTGCCCTGCAGCGAGACCGGCTGCGGCTGGTTCTTGTTGTCCACTTCCAGGCCCTCGATGAAGGGATAGGTCACGGTCAGGTCATCCGGGTTGGTCAGGTTGGAACTGGACGGGCTGAGTTGAATCCCCGGGTCGGTTTCCGACCATTCGGGCTGAAAGGGGATGACCTTCTTGTTGCTCAGGGTGACGGACTGCCACTCCAGGCCATGGGGAAAGGGGAACTGCGCGGGCATGTTGAAGCTGAAGGGGAACACCGGCTGCAGGTCGGTCAGGTAGTCCGAGCTGGAGGGCTTGCGCAGCACGAACAGGCCATTGACGTAGGTGTCCACCAGCGCCTGGGCCGTGGGGTAGTGCTTGAGCAGGGCCAGGCTGTCGTCACCGTATTCGGTTTCGATCGGCTTGCTGTCGAGCTTGATCTGCGCACGCTCCAGCAGCAGCAGTGAGCCGCCGAGGTCGGCGATGGCGTCCTTGAGCTTGGGGTCCTGGATGGCGTCCAGGGATTTTTCAAACTGTGCGGTCCTCTCTTCGAGGCTGGCCTGCTTCTTTTCGTCGCTGGGTGAACAGCCGCCGCTGATCAGCAGCGCCAGACCAAGGCCGAAGCTGGCCAAAGGCAATCGCAAATCCATTTTCCAGTCTTCCTGTCCAGTGTCGGTGGGCGGTGGCAATGGCTTCGACACTAGCAGAAAAAACGTTCGGAAAAACCCGTGGGTCAGGGGATTGTCTGTGGTTTATGGGCTTTTGGCGCGCTGATATACTCGCCGCCGTTTTTACACCGGGTACGAGATTCAATGGAACGTTTTATCGAAAATGCAATGTATGCCTCACGCTGGCTGCTGGCGCCGATCTACTTCGGATTGTCCCTGGGCCTGCTGGCACTGGCATTGAAGTTTTTCCAGGAAGTCTTCCACGTTATTCCCAATGTGTTCTCCATGGCCGAGTCCGACCTGATCCTGGTGCTGCTGTCGCTGATCGACATGGCGCTGGTGGGTGGCCTGCTGGTGATGGTGATGATTTCCGGCTACGAAAATTTCGTGTCGCAGCTGGACATCGATGAGGACAAGGAAAAACTCAGCTGGCTGGGCAAGATGGATTCTTCGTCGCTGAAGATGAAAGTGGCGGCGTCCATCGTCGCGATCTCCTCGATCCACCTGCTGCGGGTGTTCATGGACGCCAAGAACACCCCCACCGAGTACCTGCTGTGGTACGTGGTGATCCACATGACCTTCGTGATCTCGGCATTTGCCATGGGGTACCTGGACAAGCTGACCAAGCACTGACCGCCCCCTGCCCACCGGACACCTGCCGCCCGGCCGTTGCGAAACGGACGGGCGGCGTTGTTTGTGGCTTGTGCTTTTTCCGGGCGGGGCATATGCCTGTAGGGGTCATGGCTTTCAATTGCACGAGGTGCGCTCATGAACCTGCAGGAAATGAATGCCTACGCCATTGCCGGAAAAGTCGATGAGTTGAACCTGATTTCGCTGGAAGGCGGAATCTACCTGCTTGAGGCGCGCATGCACGGGGCTGCATACCCGTTGAGCGATGCCCATGGGCAGATGTTTCATCTGCGTTCGGTGGAGCATGCCCGTGAAGTGCTGCAGTCGTTTCCCAAGCTGCCGTTCAACCTGATCCACACCTCGGTGCATGACGAGATGTGCGGGTTGTCTGCCAGCGCCGAGGAAAGCCTCAAGGTGCCAATCACCCTGCACTCCGGCTGGTAGCGCCGGGGTTGCGCTGATTGTCGCCGGACTTCTGTGCTAGTCTGCTCGCCCTTTTGGTTCCGGGCGCTCCGGAAGGTGCTGTGTTTCCACGGCCTTTCCCGAGCCGTCCGCACAGCGGAGCAGTGTCATGTCCGAAGTAAATCTGTCCACCGACGAAACCCGCGTCAGCTACGGCATCGGCCGTCAGCTGGGCGACCAACTGCGTGACAACCCGCCACCGGGCGTGAGCCTGGATGCAATCCTGGCCGGTCTGACCGACGCTTTCGCCGGTAAGCCAAGCCGTGTGGGTCAGGAAGAAATGTCTGCCAGCTTCAAAGTCATCCGCGAAATCATGCAGGCTGAAGCCGCTGCCAAGGCCGAAGCGGCTGCCGGTGCCGGTCTGGCATTCCTGGCGGAAAACGCCAAGCGTGAAGGCATCACCACCCTGGCTTCCGGCCTGCAGTTCGAAGTGCTGACCCAGGGCGAAGGCGCCAAGCCATCCCGTGAAGACAGCGTTCGCACTCACTACCACGGCACCCTGATCGACGGCACTGTGTTCGACAGCTCCTACGAGCGCGGCCAGCCTGCCGAATTCCCGGTTGGCGGCGTGATCGCTGGCTGGACCGAAGCGCTGCAACTGATGAACGCCGGTAGCAAATGGCGTCTGTACGTGCCGAGCGAACTGGCTTACGGCGCACAAGGCGTGGGCAGCATCCCGCCGCACAGCGTCCTGGTGTTCGACGTCGAGCTGCTGGACGTTCTGTAACCCCTGTAGGAGCCAGCTTGCTGGCGATGAAGGCTGCGCACTCGCGGTCTGCTCATCGCCGGCAAGCTTGCCCCTTGATCGGCTTAGGTTTCATAGACGGATTTTTGCGCTCAGGCTTTGACCATCGGTACCGGTCGGCCGCAAGGCTCTGGCGTAGCAGAACAAAAACAGGTTGCGCACCAATTCCTTGAGTACCAGCGGTTCGCTGGAGCTCAGGCCGTTCAGGTCCAGATCTCCCTGGTCCTGCAGCTCGTTCAGGGCTTCCTCTTCCAGTACCGCACAGACTTCCCCGGTTTCCCGATGCAGGATTCGCAGGTAAGGGTGTGGGCGGTCCAGCCAGGCATCAATCAAATAAGTCATGGTCGTCATCTCCTTGAATGGGGTTCAATGAGAATAATTCTTATTCAATGAATAGCAAGTGCCTATTGGCGGTTTCTGCTTTTTTCTGTGCAGAAATTGTTTTCGATCAAATCGACTGGCTTTCTGCTAGTAAGGTTGCGGGATGACCGAGTGGGGAGGGGCGTAGGGGGGGACCCTCTCGCGGCGGGCGCGAGAGGGGGGGGATTCAGACCTTGCGGACGAACTCGGACTTGAGTTTCATCGGGCCGATACCGTCGATCTTGCAGTCGATGTCATGGTCGCCATCGCACAGGCGGATGTTCTTGACCTTGGTGCCGACCTTGACCACCAGCGAGGTGCCCTTGACCTTGAGGTCCTTGATCACGGTAATGGTGTCGCCGTCTTGCAGCACGTTGCCCACCGAATCTTTCTTCACGGCTTCATCGGATACGGCTTCGGCTTCACCGCTGGCGGACCACTCGTGGGCGCACTCAGGGCAGATCAGCTGGGTGCCGTCCTCGTAGGTGTATTCGGAATTGCATTTTGGGCAGGGTGGCAAAGTGCTCACTTAAGCTCCTCAAAGTCAGGATGGCTAAAAAGCGCACATTGTATAGGGTTTTGTGGGCGAGAGGGGGCGAAGGGGGGGCAGGGCAACGAGCCGGCTCCTGTGATGAGCAGGAGCCGGGCTGTTTAGTGGGTGCGGGCGACGGCGAATTCGCTCAGTTCCACCAGGGCATCGCGGTACTCGCTCGGTGGCAGGGCTTCCAGGCAAGTGATGGCGCGCGCAACGTAATCGCGGGCCAGTTGTGCGGTGTAGTCCAGGGAGCCCGAGGCCTCGACGGCGGCACGGATGCTTTCCAGATCTTCGATGCCGCCTTTCTGGATCGCCTGGCGAACCAGGGCTGCCTGTTCCGGTGTGCCTTCGCGCATGGTGTAGATCAGCGGCAGCGTCGGCTTGCCTTCTGCCAGATCGTCACCGACGTTCTTGCCCAGGGTCTCGGCATCGCCGCGGTAGTCCAGCAGGTCGTCCACCAGTTGGAAGGCCACGCCCAGATGGTCGCCAAAGGTGCGCAGGGCCTCGGCCTGTTCCTCGGTGGCGCCGGCCAGTGCGGCGGCGCTGTGGGTCGAGGCTTCGAAGAGCATCGCGGTCTTGCCGCGGATGACTTCCATGTAGGTTTCTTCGGTGGTGCTGGCGTCACGCACCTTGGAGAGCTGCAGGACTTCGCCTTCAGCGATGATCCGGGTGGCCTGGGACAGGATGCGCATGACCGGCATCGAGCCGAGCTCGACCATCATTTCGAACGAGCGCGAGTACAGGAAGTCGCCCACCAGTACGCTGGGAGCGTTGCCCCACATGGCGTTGGCGGTTGAGCGGCCACGGCGCATGCCGGACATGTCGACCACGTCGTCATGCAGCAGAGTGGCGGTGTGCAGGAATTCGATGGTGGCGGCCAGCAGGCGCAGGTCGTCGCCTTCGCGGCCCAGGGCCTTGCCGCACAGCAACACTAATAAAGGACGCAGGCGTTTGCCGCCGGCCGACGTAATGTAGTCGCCAATTTTGGAGACCAGCGGCACTTTAGAAGTCAGCTGCTTCTTGATGATGCCGTCGACGGCGCTAAAATCGTCCGCGACCGCGCGGTAGAAAGCTTGGGGTTGCATC
>Ga0207709_10000125_pt1 | contig 114144 bp, 87 predicted proteins | sample KBSM34metaG_FD_184397 | JGI IMG/M metagenome (GOLD analysis project Ga0207709, IMG submission 184397) | Miscanthus rhizosphere microbial communities from Kellogg Biological Station, Michigan, USA - KBS M3-4 metaG (SPAdes) (version 2) | ecosystem: Host-associated > Plants > Roots > Rhizosphere... | reverse complement strand
ATCCCGAACTCAGAAGTGAAACGATGCATCGCCGATGGTAGTGTGGGGTTTCCCCATGTGAGAGTAGGTCATCGTCAAGATTAAATTCCGAAACCCCAATTGCGAAAGCAGTTGGGGTTTTGTTTTGCCCGCAGGAAAGTTCTTACAGCATTCTCAGCCGCCTTGCGGCTGTCCTCGCCGGCCGACAATGCTAAGGTTCAGCCCTAGCTTTTGTATTTTTCCAAGGAAGCCTTATGCCGGACACACAGTCCCTCAATGCTGCATTCATGGTGGTTCAGAGCAACAGCCTGGACGAACTGCGCAGCCTTGTGATCGGCATAATGCGGCGTTATCCGTTGGCTCCCTTGGAGAACGAAATTGCGCTCGTGCAGAGCAACGGCATAGCCCAATGGCTCAAGCTCGCGTTAGCCGAGGATCCTGAAGAGGATGACCTTGGCGGCTGCGGCATTGCCGCCGCAATTGATGTGCAATTGCCGGGCAGCTTCATGTGGCAGCTTTACCGCATGGTGCTGGGGCGAGATGAGATTCCGGCCAAGTCCTTGCTCGACAAGGCCCCTTTGACCTGGCGACTGATGCGCTTGCTGCCGCAGCTCATCAACCTGCCGTATTTCGAACCACTGCAACGATTCCTGACCCATGACACCGACTTGCGCAAGCGCTACCAGCTGTCCGAGCGATTGGCGGATCTGTTCGATCAATATCAGGTATACCGTGCCGACTGGCTTGAGGATTGGGCTGAGGGGCGCCATCAGCTACGAAATGTCAGGGGGGAAGTGAAACCACTTCCCAGCACCAGTTGCTGGCAGGCAGAGCTATGGCGTGCATTGCTTGAAGATGTCGGTGAGCAGGGCATGGCTCAAAGTCGGGCAGGCGTGCACCAGCGATTCATCGAGCGCATCAACAATCTTGAACATGCACCGACAGGCTTGCCGTCTCGGGTAATCGTTTTCGGAATTTCTTCGCTGCCCGCGCAAGTATTGGAAGCATTGGCAGGGCTGGCCCGTTTCAGCCAGGTTCTGCTCTGCGTGCACAACCCTTGCCGTTATCATTGGGCCGATATCGTTGCCGACAAGGATCTGTTGCGTCATCAATACAAGCGTCAGGCTCGCAAGAACGGCATGCCCGTGGTGCTGGATCCAGAGTCACTGCATCAACACGCCCATCCGCTGCTTGCCGCCTGGGGCAAGCAAGGCCGTGACTACATTAACCTGCTGGACAGCTATGACGACCCCGGCAGCTATCGGGCGGCATTTCGCAACGGCCGTATCGACCTGTTCAGTGACACTCTTCCACAAAACATGCTCAACCAGTTGCAGGATGACATTCTGGAACTGCGTCCACTCAGCGAGACCCGTGAGCTCTGGCCTGAGGTCGATTTGAAGCAGGACCAGTCGATTCGATTCCACATAGCCCATAGTGCGCAGCGTGAAGTCGAGATTCTCCACGACCAGCTTCTGGCCCGCTTCAGCGCCAATCCGCAATTACGCCCTCGTGACGTGATCGTGATGGTGCCTGACATCGATAGTTATGCACCGCATGTCCGTGCGGTGTTCGGACAACTGGACCGTCAGGATCCTCGGTTCATTCCTTTCACGCTGGCAGACCAGGGGCAACGGGGTCGGGATCCATTACTGATCGCTGTCGAGCACCTGCTCAAACTGCCAGACAGTCGTTTTCCCGTCAGCGAAATCCTCGACTTGCTCGATGTTCCGGCGTTACGCGCACGGTTCGGTGTGGAGGAGCGGGATTTGCCGACTCTGCATCGCTGGATCGAAGGCGCCGGTGTGCGTTGGGGGATGGACGCTGACCAACGTGCCGGACTGGGATTGCCAAATGAACTGGAGCAAAACAGCTGGCGTTTTGGCCTGAGACGGATGCTCCTCGGATATGCAGTTGGCGATTCCAGTGCCTGCGCGGGCATCGAGCCCTACGATGAAATTGGCGGTCTCGATGCTGCGTTGATCGGTCCTCTGGTCGCCTTGCTGGATGCCTTGGAGTATTCGCACCAGCAATTACTGAAGCCTGCGAAACCTCAAGAGTGGGGGAGTCGGTTACAGGTACTGATGCAGTTGTTTTTCAAGGCCAGCAATGAGCATGACGACTACTTGCTGACTCAGCTCGAGGAGCTGCGCGAGACATGGCTGGAGACCTGCGAGTCCGTCGGACTTGAAGACGAGTTACCGCTGACCGTTGTTCGCGAGGCATGGCTGGCAGGGCTGGATCAGGGGCGTTTGTCCCAGCGATTCCTGGCCGGTGCAGTGAACTTCTGTACCCTGATGCCGATGCGGGCGATTCCATTCAAGCTGGTTTGTCTTCTGGGCATGAACGATGGCGATTATCCCCGGGCACAACCACCGCTGGACTTCGACCTCATGGGCAGTGATTACCGGCCGGGAGATCGCTCCCGTCGTGAGGATGATCGCTATCTGTTGCTGGAAGCGCTGCTGTCTGCTCGCCATCAGCTTTACATCAGTTGGGTCGGGCGCAGTATCCGTGACAACAGTGAACGACCACCCTCGGTACTTATCGGTCAGTTGCGTGATCATCTCGCCAGTGGTTGGCGAACGACGGATGAAAAGGCCAATATTCTGGAAGTCCTGACTCAGGAGCATCCACTCCAGCCATTCAGCTCACGCTACTTTCATGAAGGCAACGAGCTGTTCAGTTATGCCAGCGAATGGCAGGTGCTGCACCAGCATCATGAACCTACTGAGGTGGCAAGTAAGCTTGGACCCCATGTTCAGGAAGAGCCCCTGAGTCTCGCATTGCTGCAGGACTTTCTGCGTAACCCGGTTCGACACTTTTTTACCCAGCGACTGAAGGTTTACTTCGAAGCGGCGCAGGCACCTCAGGCGGATGAAGAACCCTTTGTGCTGGACGCATTGCAACGATACTCACTGAGCGACAGCCTTCTGGAAGCAGCCTTGAGACAACCGGAGAATGTCGATCAGGCGCTTGAAGCTCAAGCGCGGCGCCTGCAAAACAGCGGGCTGCTGCCCATGGCGGGTTTCGGTGAGTGCCTGCAGCGAGAGTTGATCGAACCGCTTCCTGACTTGCTGCACCGCTATCATCAACTGCTGACGCTTTGGCCAACTCCGTTGACCGGTGCCACCCCGATCAATCTTCAATGGCAGGGATTACGGCTGGAAGGGTGGCTTGGAGGTCTGCACCAACGCGCCGATGGCGGGGTGTTGTCGGTGACGACGATCCCCAACAGCATCGGTTCGATCAAAAACCGCAAATGGCACCGTCTGACCAAACCATGGGTCAGTCATCTGGTCGCTTGTGCAAGTGGGCTTGCTTTGACGACTGCGCTGGTCGCCAGTGACGACACCCTTTTACTGGAACCAATGGAACAGGATCGGGCCTGGAGAATACTCGAAGATCTGCTGCTCGCCTGGCAGTCAGGAATGCGTCAACCGCTCCCGGTTGTGGTGAAAACCGCTTTTGCATGGCTGGGTCAGAATGACTCGCTGAAGGCTGAAGCCGCTGCCCGCAAAGCCTACGAGGGGGATGGTCTGACCAGCGAAGGTGAGCGACGCGAAAGCCCCGCCTTGGCGCGACAGTTCCCGGATTTCGATGCGTTGTTGGCCGAGGAGACCTTCCCCGATTGGTGCAACGCTTTATACCGCCCAGTGATCGAAGCCCCTTGGCAATCCTTGGCCAGCGCGGGGGTACGTTCATGAGTACAAGGCAGCCACTTGCCCTGTCGTTTCCGTTGAAGGGCAGTCAACTGATCGAGGCCAGCGCAGGTACTGGCAAGACGTTCACGATCTCTGCGTTGTATCTGCGCCTGATCCTTGGTCACGGAGGTGATGCGAGTGGCTTCGGTCGCGAGCTGCTGCCACCGCAGATTCTTGTGGTGACCTTCACCGATGCGGCGACCAAGGAGTTGCGCGAGCGCATTCGCACACGCCTGGCCGAGGCCGCACGCTTCTTCCGTGACGAGACGCCGCCCCCTGATACGTTGATCGACGAGCTGCGCGCGCAGTTCGACCCACAGCAATGGCCCGTTTGCGCCAACCGACTGGATATCGCCGCGCAATGGATGGACGAGGCTGCCGTCTCGACGATCCACAGTTGGTGTCAGCGCATGCTTCGCGAACACGCATTCGACAGCGGCAGCCTGTTTACCCAGACCCTCGAAACCGATCACAGCGATCTGCTGGGCGAAGTGCTCCGCGATTACTGGCGCCTGTTCTGTTATCCGATGCAGGGGGATGCCCTGAATTGGGTCCGCAGTCACTGGGGAGGGCCGGCCGCTCTGTTGCCTCGTGTACGTGCTCTCTTCGGTACTGAACGCGATGGAGCGCAAGGCAGATCTCCGGCTGAATTGATCGAAGAGTGCCTGCAAGAGCGCCGGGCTGCATTGGTTGAATTGAAAAAGCCGTGGCAGCAGTGGGCGGATGAGCTGCTTGCCATTTGTCATCAGGGCGTCGCCAGCAAGACAGTCGACGGGCGCAAGATTCAGGCCCGGTACTTCGAGTCTTGGTTCGAAAAGCTCAAGACCTGGGCCGGAGACGAGTCTGAGGAACAACTGGATATCGGAACCGGATTTACCCGGCTGACGCCTGAGGGCATGGCCGAAGCCTGGAAAGGCGAGCCACCGAGCCATCCGGGGCTGGACGCCATGCAGGTACTCAAGTCGAGCCTCGACGGGCTGCCAACCCCCGATGCCGCGGTGCTGCAGCACGCCGCCAAATGGGTGGGCGAGCGCTTTGAGGAAGAAAAGCGTCGACGTGCCGAAATGGGTTTCGACGACATGCTGCTGCGACTCGACGCAGCCTTGCAATCCGAAGGCGGAGAGCGACTCGCCACGCTTATCCGCGAGCAGTTTCCGGTCGCCATGATCGACGAGTTCCAGGACACGGATCCGGTGCAGTACCGGATCTTCGAGAGCATTTATCGCATCGAGGAAAACCAACCCGAGACCGGTCTGTTTCTGATCGGGGACCCGAAGCAGGCGATCTATGCCTTCCGTGGTGCGGACATCTACACCTACCTGCGTGCGCGAATAGCAACCGCCGGGCGGCTACATACGTTGGGCACGAACTTTCGCTCCAGTCACGGGATGGTCAAGGCGGTAAATCAGGTGTTCGAGCGTGCGGAGTCCCGTGAACAGGGACGCGGCGCGTTCCTGTTTCGAGAGCAAAACGGTGATAACCCGGTGCCGTTTCAGCCGGTGGATTCTCAGGGGCGCAAGGAACATTTACTGATTTGCGGGCAAGACGTGCCGGCGCTGAATGTCTGGCGTTTATCTACCGAGCAACCAGTCTCCGGTGCGGTCTATCGCCAGCAGTTGGCGGCGGCCTGCGCCAGTGAAATCACTGCCCTGCTCAATGGCGGACAAACGGGCAGCGCTGGTTTCGCGCAGGACGGCGGGGATTTTCGCGGGCTGCAACCGGCGGACATCGCAATTCTTGTGCGCGACGGAAAAGAGGCTCAAGCGATACGCGGTGAGCTTGCAGCCCGAGGGGTGGGCAGTGTTTACCTGTCGGACAAGGATTCTGTCTTCGCGGCTCAAGAGGCCCATGACCTGTTGGCCTGGCTCAAGGCCTGTGCCGAACCGGATGTCGAGCGCTCGTTGAAAGCAGCCCTGGCCTGCACCACGTTGAATCTGCCGTTGACAGAGCTGGAGCGCCTGAATCAGGACGAACTGGTCTGGGAGGCACGCGTCATGCAGTTCCGAGCCTATCGCGAGATCTGGCGCAAACAAGGCGTGCTGCCGATGTTGCGGCGCTTTCTGCATGACTTCCATTTGCCTCGAACCTTGATTGCACGCAGTGACGGTGATCGGGTGCTGACCAACTTGCTGCACTTGTCGGAGCTGCTGCAACAAGCGGCCTCGGAACTGGATGGAGAGCAGGCGCTGATCCGGCATTTGTCCGAGCACCTGGCGTTGTCAGGTCAAGCCGGTGAGGAGCAGATCCTGCGCCTTGAAAGCGACGAGCAACTGGTCAAGGTCGTGACCATTCACAAGTCCAAGGGGCTTGAGTATCCGCTGGTGTTTCTGCCCTTCATCTGCTCGGCCAAACCCGTGGATGGCAGTCGGCTGCCGTTGCATTACCACGATGCATCCGGCAACGCTCGGGTCAGTCTCAAGCCTGATGCCGAGCTGATTACCCTGGCCGACAATGAGCGTCTGGCGGAGGATCTGCGTTTGCTCTATGTCGCGCTGACCAGGGCACAACATGCCTGCTGGCTTGGCGTGACGGACCTCAAGCGCGGTAATAACAGCAGTTCGGTCCTGCATCTTTCAGCACTTGGCTATTTGCTGGGTGGTGGTGCGTCACTGAGTGAGTCCAGCGGTTTGATTCGTTGGCTCGATGATCTGCAACAGCACTGTCCTGCGCTGAGCATCGTTGAAATGCCGCTGGCGACCAGTGACCACTACCGGCCACCGCGCAACGAAGCAACCCTCAGTGCCACGTTGGTACCCAAACGCAAGGCCAGCGAAAACTGGTGGATCGCCTCCTACAGTGCTTTGCGGATCAGTGATGTGTTGAGTATGGGCAGTGAGGACGCGCCGGACAGTCCGCAAGCGCAGAAACTGTTCGACGACGAGCGCCTTGAACCCGACGCCCCCCGGGAGATCATCCCGGGAGGCGCTGATATTCATCGTTTCCCTCGTGGACCGAATCCGGGAACATTTCTCCACGGACTGCTCGAATGGGCCGGTGATGAAGGTTTCGCGGTTTCACGCGAGGCACTGGAAGACGCGATCGGCCGACGCTGCAATCGTCGCGGCTGGGAAGGCTGGATCACGACCCTCAGTGACTGGCTGCAGCATCTGCTCAAATCGCCGATGCCCGCAGGTACCGGCCGACCACCGGTCGTATTGGAGCAATTGAAACGGTATCGGGTCGAGATGGAGTTCTGGTTCGCCAGCCACAAGGTCGATGTCGTCAGACTCGACGAACAGGTTCGCAAGTTTACCCACGACGGTGTTGCCCGGGTCGCCGCCGAAGCGGTGCAACTCAACGGCATGTTCAAAGGCTTCATTGACCTGACCTTCGAACATGACGGTCGTTACTACGTGGCGGACTACAAATCCAACTGGCTGGGCGTCGATGACGCCGCCTACACCGAACAGGCCATGGAACAGTCGATTCTGGAAAATCGCTACGATCTGCAATATGTGTTGTATCTGCTGGCTCTGCATCGTCAGCTCAAGGCCCGCCTCGCCGATTACGATTACGACCGGCATGTTGGCGGTGCGCTGTATCTGTTCCTGCGGGGCACACGTGCCGACAGCGGTGGTGTGTATTTCGTGCGACCGCCGCGGGAGCTGATCGAGCGTCTGGACCGGATGTTCCAGGGCAAACCGGAACCGAAATCCGAGCCAGTATGGGAACAGGGAGAGTTGCTATGAGCCGCACCTTTGCGCATTTGTCGCCGATTGCGCTGGATGCAGACAGTCTTGCCCAACTGACGCCCCTGTTGCGGGCCGAGGACTTGCTGCAGTTACTGACCCACTGGGTAGAACGAGGATGGCTGCGGGCTCTGGACAAGGCATTCGTGACGTTTCTTCATGAGTTGGTGCCAGACGCCGATCCGCTGGTTCTGCTTGCCGCCGCTTTGACCAGTCACCAGCTCGGTCATGGTCATGTGTGCCTGGATCTGTTTGAAACCCTCAAGGCTCCGGACTTCGCCCTCTCCCTGCCGCCGGAGGGGGACGTGCAATCGGGTGTGTTGTTGCTGCCATCGCAATTGCTTGAAACCCTGGAAGGGGCGCACTGGTGCAAGGTGCTGGCCGGCAGTTCGCTGGTGGCGCTGGCTGCCGACGAGAGTGAGTCTGCACGGCAATGTCCCCTGGTGCTGTCCGGCAAACGCCTGTACCTGCGGCGGTACTGGGCCTATGAGCGACGCATCGACACGGCACTGCGTCAGCGCCTCGCGGAGCATGAATCGACGCCGAGCGACCTGTCGCAGCGTCTTGACGAGTTGTTTGGGGCGGCAACGAAAACCGGATTGATCGACTGGCAGAAACTCGCCTGCGCACTGGCGACTCGAGGTGCTTTCAGCATCGTCACGGGCGGGCCGGGCACCGGCAAGACCACCACCGTGGTGCGTTTGCTGGCCTTGCTTCAGGCTCCCGCCGTCGAAGCCGGCCAGCCTTTGCGTATTCGTCTGGCCGCGCCCACGGGTAAAGCGGCTGCGCGGTTGACCGAGTCCATCAGCCAGCAAGTGCAATCGCTGAAAGTCGCCGAGGCCGTTCGGGAAAAAATCCCTTCCGAGGTAACGACCGTGCACCGCTTGCTGGGCAGTCGTCCCGGTACCCGGCACTTTCGTCATCATGCGGGCAACCGCTTGCCGCTGGATGTGTTGGTGGTCGACGAAGCATCCATGATCGACCTGGAAATGATGGCCAACCTGCTTGATGCGTTGCCGTCACATGCTCGCCTGGTGTTGTTGGGCGACAAGGATCAACTGGCCTCTGTCGAGGCCGGTGCGGTGCTGGGGGATTTGTGCCGCGATGCCGAGGCGGGTTGGTACAGTCCGCAGACACGTCAGTGGCTGGAGTCCGTGAGCGGGGAATCCTTGCAGGACGCCGGTTTGCACGAGGACAGCGACGGTACGCACCCGTTGGCGCAGCAAGTGGTGATGTTGCGTCACTCGCGGCGTTTCGGCGAGGGCAGTGGCATCGGTCAGCTTGCGCGACGGGTGAATCAGCAATTGCCGGATGAGGCCCGCCAACTGTTGGCTGCACGAAGCCATGACGATGTGTATTCACTGGCGCTCAAAGGTGAGCAGGACCACGCACTGGAGCGTCTTGTTCTGGAAGGGCATGGCGAGGGCCCTTGCGGTTATCGGCATTACTTGAGCGTTCTGCGCAATCAGCGCCCGCCTGCCGGAGCTCCCCTTGAGCATCCCGGTTGGCTCGATTGGGCGCGTGAGGTCTTGCAGGCGTTCGATACCTTCCAGCTGCTGTGCGCGGTGCGTAAAGGGCCGTGGGGCGTCGAGGGGCTGAACCAGCGCATCACCGACGCGCTGATCAAGGCGCGGCTGATTGACCGTGACCAGCAATGGTATGAAGGTCGTCCGGTCCTGATGACCCGCAATGACTATGGCCTGGGGCTGATGAACGGTGACATCGGCATTGCTCTCAAACTGCCTGAACGAGAGGGGCCGAACGCCGGTGAACTGGTGCTGCGGGTGGCGTTCCCGCGTAACGATGGGCGCGGTGGGGTGCGGTTCGTGTTGCCGAGCCGGCTCAATGATGTGGAAACCGTGTACGCCATGACGGTGCACAAGTCGCAAGGCTCGGAGTTTGCCCATACCGCGTTGATCCTTCCCGACGCCCTGAATCCGGTATTGACCAAAGAGCTGATCTACACCGGCATTACCCGAGCCAAACACTGGTTCACCTTGATCGAACCGCGAGCCGGGGTATTCGAGGAAGCGGTGCAGCGCAAGGTCAAGCGCTTGAGCGGTCTGATGCTGGAACTGGAGGAGGGGGCGACGCTTCGAGGGTGAAGCTGCCAATGATTGCCGGCGTTATCTGACCGACCGGTCAGAGGGGCTGTATCGCTGGCGTTCCAACGCTGTGCTATCGTTGCGGCATCATTTCGTAACGATCCAAGAGAATCCCTGCATGAAGCTGGCTGTCTGGGCGACAGAGCGCGTAGTTGGCAGCAAGCGAGCGTTGCTTGCCGTTCTGCTCTGTTTGCTCACGGGTGTAGCGGCTGCCCAGCCGGAAACGCCAGTGGGTATGGCTGAGCAAAGGGCCAGGTCGGTCACTCAAGTGGTGCTGGGCATTCTCAGTTATGCGCGCTGGCCGGTCGAACCTGCACAGTTGCGTCTGTGCATCGTCGGTCCCACCGAATACACGGATGATCTGGTGAAAGGCACGACACAGGCGACAGGACGGCCTGTCACCGTGCGTCGTCTGCTGGCAGACAACCCCTCGGTCGTCAGTGAATGCGACGCCGTCTATATCGGCAAACTTACCGCCGATGAACGCAGCCGATTGTTCGCGTCGCTGATTGGCCATCCTGTACTGAGCATCAGCGAGGGCGGTGATCAGTGCACGGTCGGCAGCCTGTTCTGCCTGCGGGTTGGCGACGAGCAGGTGTCTTTCGAAGTCAATCTCGATTCCGTCGCCCGTAGTGGTGTTCGTATTCATCCAAGCGTGCTGCAGTTGTCGCGCCGCAAGCCGGCGGCCCCATGAGACGTGACCCTTCCACTGGACGTCCGACCCTGGGCTCGGTCATCGGTCGCGGGCATTTGATTGTCGCGCTGGTGGCGGTGGCGATGGCCAGTGTGTCGTTGACCCTGCTCGGCGTCCTGGCGCTGCGGGTCTATGCCGATCACAACCTGCACCTCATCGCCCGCTCGATCAATTACACCGTGGAAGCCGCGGTGGTATTCAACGACAAGGCCGCCGCGACGGAAGCGCTGGCGCTGATCGCCTCGACCGAAGAGGTGGCAGACGCTCAGGTGCTGGACAGTCAGGGTCAAGTGCTGGCGCACTGGCAGCGTCCGGAGAACGGCCTGTTTTCCGCGTTGGAAATGCAAGTGACGGGTGCAATCCTGGAAAAGCCGATCAGTCTGCCGATCCTGCATCAGGATCATGAGATCGGCCGGATTTTGCTGACCGGCCACGGTGGCAGCCTGATGCGCTTTTTGTTGAGCGGACTGGCGGGGATCGTACTCTGCACCGCGATCAGCGCCTGGGTCGCGCTATTTCTGGCGCGTCGCCAGTTGCACGGAATTACTGGGCCATTGCACAGCCTCGCCGCAGTGGCCCACGCCGCCCGTAGCGAACGTGCGCTGGACCGGCGCGTACCACCGGCGAAAATCGCCGAACTCGACAACCTCGGCAACGACTTCAACGCTCTGCTCGATGAGCTGGAATCGTGGCAGACCCACCTGCAAAACGAGAACGAAACCCTTGCCCACCAAGCGACACACGACAGCCTCACGGGACTGCCCAACCGGGCGTTTTTCGAGGGCCGCCTGATTCGTGCGTTGCGCAGCGCCAGCAAACTCAACGAGCGCGTAGCGGTGCTGTTTCTGGACAGTGATCGTTTCAAGGAAATCAATGACAATTTTGGCCACGCGGCCGGCGATGCGGTCTTGGTAGCGGTAGCGAACCGGGTGCGGGCGCAGTTGCGTGAAGAGGATTTGGTAGCGCGTCTGGGCGGTGATGAATTTGCCGTTCTGCTGACACCGTTGCACAAGACCGAAGATGCAGAGCGAATTGCCGACAAGATTCTCGCCAGCATGGACACCCCCATTGCGGTACCGGGCGACACCCTTGTGGTGACCTCGCTCAGTATCGGTATTGCGGTTTACCCCGATCATGGCGCCACGCCCGGCACCTTGCTCGATGCGGCCGACGCCGCGATGTATCAAGCCAAGCGCCTGTCCCGTGGCGCCCAATTCACCGCCGGGTCGGAGCACCCGGTCGATCCCGTTCAAACCAGGAGCTGATGCCCGTGTTCTCGATTGCCGTTCGACTGTTTTCCACTCTATTGCTGACGGCCATGCTGGCCCTGACCGGATGCCAGACCGCTCCGCAAAAAGGCCTGACACCGGCGCAGATTGCCGTGCTCAAGCAGCAAGGCTTTGAGCTGACCGACGACGGCTGGGAGTTCGGCCTCTCGGGCAAAGTGTTGTTTGGCAGCGATGTCGAAAGCCTGAACAAGCAAAGTACCGAAATCGTCGAGCGTATCGGCAAAGCGTTGCTGGGTGTCGGCATCGAACGGGTACGGGTGGATGGCCACACCGATGCCTCGGGCAAGGAAACCTACAACCAGCAGCTGTCTTTGCGCCGGGCAAAAAGTGTCGGCAAAGTGCTGACGTCGGTCGGCATGAAGGAAGAGAACATCCAGCTGCAAGGCCTTGGCAGCCGCGAACCGGTGGCCTCCAACGACACCGCCGCCGGCCGCACCGAAAACCGCCGGGTGTCGATCGTGGTCAGCGCCGACTAGTCGGCAAACTGCATCTCCCGCGTTTGCCCCATCAACAGCGGCTGGTTGCGCTCGGTTACTTCGCGGATGTAATCCCACAACAGGGTGATCCGCTTGAGCTTGCGCAAATCCTCCCGGCAGTACATCCAGAACTGCCGGGTAATGTCGATTTCCTCCGGCAATACCGGCAACAGACGCGGGTCCTGGGCCGCGAGGAAGCACGGCAGAATCGCCAGTGAGCGCCCCTGCTGCGCCGCCACGAATTGCGCGATCACGCTGGTGCTGCGCAAATTGGCGCTGGCGCCGGGCAGCACGTTCGCCAGATACAGCAGCTCCGAGCTGAACGCCAGGTCATCCACGTAACTGATGAATTGATGCTTGCCCAGGTCGGCGGGGCGGCGGATCGGCGGGTGTTTGTCCAGATATTCCTGGGTCGCGTAGAGCTGCAAACGGTAGTCGCAGAGTTTGCAGCACACATACGGCCCGTGCTCCGGGCGTTCGAGGGCGATGACGATGTCCGCTTCGCGTTTGGACAGGCTGATGAAGTGTGGCAGCGGCAGGATGTCCACCGAGATTGCCGGGTAGGCGTCAACGAAGTGGCTTAACTGCGGGGTGATGAAGAAGCTGCCGAAACCTTCGGTGCAGCCCATCCGCACATGCCCGGACAGCGCGACGCCAGAGCCGGACACCTGCTCGCAGGCCATGTGCAGTGTGCTTTCGATCGATTCGGCATAGCTCAGCAGACGCTGGCCTTCGGCAGTCAGCACGAAACCGCTGGTGCGCGACTTTTCGAACAGCAAGGTGCCGAGCGCCGCTTCCAGCGAACTGATCCGCCGCGACACGGTGGTGTAGTCCACCGCCAGGCGTTTGGCCGCTGTGCTGGCCTTGCGGGTACGGGCGACTTCGAGGAAAAACTTGAGGTCGTCCCAGTTCAGCGAACCTAGAGACGTGATGTTTTTTTGCATGATGGACGGGCTTATATGTGCGTTCTTATTAGAAGTTTGCACATCTATACTCCAAAAACAGTCCGACAACCAATTCGTGACACACGCCTCATCTCAAGGCGAACCTTTCGCCTTGGCTCCCAAGATAAAAACAATTTCTGGAGACCAGCATGAACGCATCGCTTACGCCCAACGAAACCACGATCCAGAAGGTCAAGCTGCTGATCGACGGCGAGTGGGTCGAGTCGCAGACCACCGAGTGGCACGACATCGTCAACCCGGCGACCCAGCAGGTACTGGCCAAAGTCCCGTTCGCCACTGCCGCTGAAGTCGACGCTGCTGTCAGCGCCGCCCAGCGCGCCTTCCAGACCTGGAAGCTGACCCCGATCGGCGCGCGCATGCGCATCATGCTCAAGCTGCAGGCGTTGATCCGCGAGCATTCCAAGCGTATTGCCGTGGTGCTGAGCGCCGAGCAGGGCAAGACCATTGCCGATGCCGAGGGCGATATTTTCCGTGGCCTGGAAGTGGTCGAACACGCCTGCTCCATCGGCAGTCTGCAAATGGGCGAGTTCGCCGAGAACGTCGCCGGCGGTGTCGATACCTACACCTTGCGCCAGCCGATCGGCGTTTGCGCCGGCATCACGCCGTTCAACTTCCCGGCAATGATTCCGTTATGGATGTTCCCGATGGCCATCGCCTGCGGCAACACCTTCGTGCTCAAACCGTCCGAACAGGATCCGCTGTCGACCATGCTGCTGGTGGAGCTGGCGATCGAAGCCGGCATTCCGGCCGGTGTGCTCAACGTCGTCCATGGTGGCAAGGACGTGGTCGATGGCCTGTGCACCCACAAGGACATCAAGGCGGTTTCGTTCGTCGGTTCGACCGCCGTCGGCACTCACGTTTATGACCTGGCCGGTAAACACGGCAAGCGCGTGCAATCGATGATGGGTGCAAAGAACCACGCCGTAGTGCTGCCGGATGCCAATCGCGAGCAAGCGCTCAATGCCTTGGTCGGCGCCGGTTTCGGTGCGGCCGGTCAACGTTGCATGGCCACTTCGGTGGTGGTGCTGGTGGGTGCGGCCAAGCAGTGGTTGCCGGATCTGAAAGCGCTGGCGCAGAAACTCAAGGTCAACGCCGGCAGCGAGCCAGGCACTGATGTCGGCCCGGTCATTTCGAAAAAGGCCAAGGCGCGGATTCTCGATCTGATCGAAAGCGGCATCAAGGAAGGCGCGAAACTCGAGCTGGACGGTCGCGACATCAGCGTGCCGGGTTACGAGAACGGCAACTTCGTCGGCCCGACCCTGTTTTCCGGGGTGACCACCGACATGCAGATCTACACCCAGGAAATCTTCGGCCCGGTGCTGGTGGTGCTGGAGGTCGACACCCTCGATCAGGCCATTGCGCTGGTCAACGCCAACCCGTTCGGCAACGGCACGGGCCTGTTCACCCAGAGCGGTGCGGCGGCGCGTAAGTTCCAGACTGAAATCGACGTCGGTCAGGTCGGCATCAACATTCCGATTCCGGTGCCGGTACCGTTCTTCAGCTTCACCGGTTCGCGGGGTTCGAAACTCGGCGACCTCGGCCCGTACGGCAAGCAAGTGGTGCAGTTCTACACCCAGACCAAAACGGTCACGGCGCGCTGGTTCGATGACGACAGCGTCAATGACGGCGTGAACACCACCATCAACCTGCGCTGAGGAATGGCCATGAAAATCGCATTTATCGGTCTGGGCAACATGGGCGCACCGATGGCGCGCAACCTGATCAAGGCCGGGCATTCGCTGAATCTGGTGGACCTGAACAAAACCGTGCTGGCGGAACTCGAGCAACTGGGCGGCACCATCCGTGCCTCGGCTCGCGAAGCTGCTGCAGATGCCGAATTGGTGATCACCATGCTGCCTGCCGCCGTGCATGTACGCAGCGTCTGGCTCGGTGAGGACGGCGTGCTGGCCGGGATCGGCAAAGGCGTGCCGGCCGTGGATTGCAGCACCATCGATCCGCAGACGGCGCGTGATGTGGCGGCGGCGGCCGCCAAGCAAGGCGTGGCCATGGCCGATGCCCCGGTGTCCGGCGGCACCGGCGGCGCCACGGCCGGGACGCTGACCTTCATGGTCGGCGCCACCCCGGAACTGTTCGCCACCCTGCAACCGGTGCTGGCGCAGATGGGCCGCAACATTGTGCATTGCGGTGAGGTCGGCACCGGCCAGATCGCCAAAATCTGCAACAACCTGTTGCTCGCCATTTCGATGGTTGGCGTCAGCGAGGCGATGGCGCTGGGCGATGCGCTGGGCATCGACACCACGGTGCTTGCCGGGATCATCAACAGCTCGACCGGGCGTTGCTGGAGCTCGGAAATGTACAACCCGTGGCCGGGCATCGTCGAAACCGCGCCGGCCTCGCGTGGTTACACAGGTGGCTTTGGCGCGGAGCTGATGCTCAAGGATCTGGGGCTGGCTACCGAAGCGGCGCGTCAGGCCCATCAGCCGGTGGTGCTGGGCGCGGTGGCGCAGCAGTTGTATCAGGCGATGAGTCAGCGTGGGGAAGGTGGCAAGGATTTCTCGGCGATCATCAACAGCTATCGTAAACCGCAGTAATCGTCGTCAGACCTGCGCTCGTCGCAGGTCTGCAATTCAGATGCAGTAGGTGTTGCCGGGAAATCACGTCGGGTGGTTTCCCGGCTTTTTTGTATCAGGCGAACACGAAATATTTGCGCACGGTCTCGACCACTTCCCAGGTGCCCTTCATGCCCGGTTCGACGACGAAGATGTCGCCGGCGCGCAGGTGGATCGGCTCCATGCCGTCCGGGGTGATCACGCAGTAGCCTTCCTGGAAATGGCAGTACTCCCACTTCACGTAATCCACTCGCCATTTGCCCGGCGTGCAGATCCAGGTGCCCATGATCTTGCTGCCGTCTTCGCTGGTGTAGGCGTTGAGGTTGACGGTGTGGGGATCGCCCTCGAGCTTCTCCCATTTGCAGGCGTCGAGTACTGGCAGCGGGTGTGTGTCGCGCAGAACGGTGATAGGTGCAGGCATGACGGCTCCAGGCCAAAGGCAGTTTGAGTCGCCACCGTAACGTGGGTGAACACCGTCGGAATGTCTGGGTTCGACCTCCATATGCCTGTTAGCGCTGAACGGGAAGAGCCCCGTAAAACCGGGGATTTGCACCGATGCTGTGCAAATATGACGGTTTTAATACAATCGCGTACCGTAAAAGTTCAATCAATTTTTAGACTAAAACGAGATAACCATTCGGACACCTATTGCAAAACAAAATCGTCTGTACTATAACATTCGTACTAAAGGACAATCCCACCCTGATGGAGCTACACAAGAGTCACGGACAGACTTGAATCGGCTTTTTTTCACATGAAACTGACTTGGCCTTTGGCTCAAGCGTGAACCTCTACCTGTTGTTAATGAATAACGACAATTGAATGAACCGGTCAGTTAATAAGTTGCGCAGACGCAATGTTGTGCGTGCTTTGAATGGAAGCCATAAATAAACAGTTGATTATTATTTGTGCATCGGCGGAATTATATCTGTGGGATACGCACGCCTTTCGGATTCTTATGTGCCCGGCATCAATGGAATGAGGCTTTATTGTGGACGACATAAATGTAGTTGAAGTTTCGACGACGGTGAATAACGAGAGTAAGTTGGGCCGGCATGTCTGGATTCGTGCCGGCAGTCGCCTGCAGAACGTTCAGGTCGCCGATGATTGTTTCATCGGGTTCAAGTGTGATCTGCAATTCGCCTCCCTTGGCGCCTCCAGCATGCTGGCCACGGGCGCAAGCTGCCTGGGAACGGCGCAATCACCGGTACGCATTGCCGAGAACGTCTGGCTGGGCGCCAAGGCCACTGTAGTGGCTGGCGTTTCCATCGGCGCGGGAGCGGTGGTGGCCGCTGGGGCACTGGTGACTGCGGATGTACCCGCCGATGCCATTGTGGTCGGTCGCCCGGCGCGGGTCATTGCCCGGCGCACGGTGGTCGAGGACGGCCTGCCGAGCCCGGCGCCCGTGCTGGCCAAAGTCCGTGACCGTGCTTGCCGGGGCTTGCCGTCGATGCTCGATCGGTCCACGCAATCGGTGCCGCGACTCAAGGCAATGAACCCCGACACCTCGACCTGGGACATCAGCGACGAAACCTTGATTGATGCCGAGTTGAGCGGTGGTGCTTCGGTGGAAATCGCCCGTGACTGCATTCTGATCGGGCGCAGCTCCCGCCAGGGGGGGATGTCGCAACTGGGTGGCATTGCACTGGGGACAGGCGTGCGACTGGCTGCCGGTGTGATCATCGAAGCCGCTGGCGGTGTGACCATCGGCGCCTTCAGCGAGGTGGCCGAAGGCGTCACGATTGTCGCTTCTACTCATGATCATTCGTTCCGCTCACTGCCTTGGGAGGAGGCACCTGTGCGCATTGGAAGTCGTTGCGTTATTGGCGAGGGCGCCATCTTGGTAGGTCCACTGAATATTGGTGACGGTGCAGTTATAAAACCGTATTCGGTGGTGATAAGGGATGTATTGGAAAACACTGTGGTTCATGGCGTTGTTCAACTAATGGAGATTCAAGAATGATTTTATTTGCCCCTAATCCGACCGGTTCCGGCCATAACATGCGCGTGCTGTCCATCGCTCAGGCGATCAAGAAGCAACGCCCGGATATGCCTCTGACGGTTGCACTGGCTTCTTTGCAGCCGACGTTTACTCCTTTATTCGAAAAGTCTGGAATCGAAGTCGTGGATATCGCCGGACGACTGGTCGACTATTCGAAAAAGAGCAACTTGTCGAAACAGCTTGATTGGGCTACTTACATCGGCAGTTATATTGCGACTACCTTCCTGTCCGGTGAGCGGATCCTGTCTTACCTGGCGTTGATCGCCGAACACAAGCCGAGTGTGCTGGTGTCGGACTACAACATGGCTGCCTGCCTGGCAGCGATCTTCACAGGCACACCGTTGGTGTTCGTGACCGAACGCTATGACTTCACGCTTTGCCAACTGCAGGATCACGACCTGGCTGAAGGCGGCTTCGAGGTGAATGCTCTGGAGATGTCCCGGGCACGGACGGCGCTGCACAGTCAGTTCAGCTGGATGATCAGTCAGGCACAGCTGGTGCTGACCGACAAACCGTTCATTGCCGCTCTTGACCAAGGCACACCGGTCGCCGAAGCGCTGGCCAGTGGCAAGGCACATTTTGTCGGTCCGATGATCCGGGACATCACGGTGCAGAGCGGATTGAACGTGCGTGAGCAACTCAACCTGGGTGACTCGCCGTTCATTGTCGCCTCCATCAGCGGCACGACCATGTTTGCGGAGAACAAGGACGCATTGCTTGCCGCGTATCTGGACAGTTTCAAGATCCTGCGCGAACGCAATCCGGATCTGAAAATGGTGCTGCTGGGCCGCAAGGATATCGAGGAGCAGGACGGTGTGGTTTGTGTGCCGTACTACCCGGACTGGATGGGCCTGCTGCGCGAAGCCAGCCTGCTGATTTCGGCGCCGGGCTGGATCACCGTGACCGAAATTGCGGCAATGAATATTCCGACTCTGTTCCTGTTGTCGTCGAAGTCCGAATACCACGAACTGGAAGCTTTGCGACGTCTGGAATTGCTGGGTTTCCCGACGCATATCGGATACGACCGTGACCGAATCGTCGAGCTGATTCAGGGCGAACTGGAGAAAGATACCCGGTCATCCACTTACTACGCACCTCATCAGCAAGTGGCCGCACCGGACGGCGAGGGTGCCGCTCGTGCCGCGACGCGCATCATCGATTTGTGCCACGGCCGTGTTGTATCGCTGACCGAAAGCAAAGCTGCTTAACCTCAAGGAAGAGGGATTCACCATGCCGCTGCATCCGCAGTTTGTATTTGATCAAGGCCTCAAGGACATTGAGTACGGCGGTTTTTTTGCTGTGACCGATACCAGTGGCGAGGTTGCGATTTCCAGTGACAAGCAGTTGCAGGATCAGGTTGCCGCGACGCTCTACCAGGCCGAGCACGGCGACGATGTCGGCCTGCGTTTTGCCCATGACGGGCTGATGCGTTTGCATGATTCGTCGAATGGCGGTTTCCACGAACTGGCCGACCGCTACTGGACGCCACACGGCTCCGGGCGCTGCCGCACGCTGGCGCTGCAACTGGACGCGCTGGCGGCATTGATTGCCTATCAGCGTCGAGTGCCGCAGGACGCGGCGAACAATGCCGCGATCCACGGGCTGCTGGAAAAGGTCGAAGCGCTCTACGCCCGTTCCACGGTCGCCGGCCTGTACAGCAGCGACTGGTCGACGCCGCTGGAGCTGGCGACCTCGATCGAGCTCGATATCAGCGCCACGGCGTTGCTGGCACGCATCGGTAACGAGCCGTTGGGTCTGGGGCTGGTCGGGCACTTGCAGATTCACGCAGAAAATCTGATCGGCCGTGTGGCTGGCAGCGACAGCGCATCCTGTGTCGATGTGGCGCTGACCCGTTGCGCCGTGCGCGCTCAGGTCAGCCTGGTGCTGGCGCGTCTGGCCGATGTGCGGGACGACAATGCGCTGTCGAACCTGGCTCGTTCATTCCTGCTGCAAACCCTGGCGCTGTTCCGCGATCCGGCCTATGGCGGGTACTGGGACCGGGTCGGGATCAACGGCAAAGTACGTTGCGACTGGCACACTTCGTACAAGCATCACGAGTCGCCATTCCCGATCAAGACGGCCTACGACGTGGCGTTGCTGTTGCAGGCGATTCAGGCCTTGCCGTCCGGTGCGAGCGACGCTGACCGCGCTTCGGTGACTACCGCTTTGCTGGAGTTTCATGACGCCCGCAATGGTGGGTTGTTCATGGGCAAGGGCTACTTCTGGTCGACGCCGGATGACCCGACCGTGCCGTTCATTCGACAGTTCTGGGCGCCGCCGCGTCAGCCGGGGATTTTCAGCATCGGCAACCTGACGTACCTGCCGCTGCACCTGAAAAGCCTGAAAACCCAGCTCGCCGCGGCCCACGCCTTGCAGTCCATCGAACCGGCCGCTGCCGTTGCTCATCATGACGACGCGGCGTTGGTCAGCCGTGAGCTGCAAGTGATCGATGGCGGTGGCGACGTCCAGCACATTCACCCGAATGGCGTGCCGACCATCAATGTCGATCTGCAGCGTTATCTCGCCTGGCTGGCCAAGGCCCGGGCGTCGAATCAGACGCCTTACGGACTGACCGCCGAAACCACGCCGCTGGGCTTCCGTGCCGACAAGACCTGGCAGGTGTTTTCCGGATTGCACGTGATTTCGGACTTGCATGCCCTGGGGTTGCAAATCGAAAACAAGGCCAGCCTGATCGACTGCATCAGGGCTTCGCAAAACACCGACGGTGGATTTGCCGAGCAGCCCGGGCACTTGAGCGATGTGTTCGCCACCTACTGCGCGGTTTTGTCGCTGCGGGTGCTGGGCGCGTTGCCGAACGATATCGGCGCTTGTGTGCGTTACCTGCAAGCGTGCCAGAACCCCGACGGCGGTTTCGGTGATGTGCCGGGTTTCGGCTCGGACATCTGGCACACCAACCTGGCGGTGCTGTCGCTGCATGCCCTTGAAGCCAAGGCGCCGGACGAGCAGGGCGTGATGGCGTTCGCCTTGCGCTGCCGCTCGGCCGACGGTGGTTTCGCCAACAAGCCCGGCTATCCGCCGGATGCCTTCTCGGTGTACCGCGTGGTGTCGACGCTGTTCATTCTCAACCGACGCATCGTCGATGCCGAGCAGACCGTCGCGTGGCTGCAAAAGCTGCAACTGGCCAACGGCTCGTTCCACTACCGGCCGGGCAAAGCGGTCAGCCTGGTGGGCACTTACATGGCCATCGCGGCGATGTATCTGCTCGACGCGCAGCCGACGTATCTGCAGGAGTCGAAAGACTGGATCGCTGCCCATCAGAAGCAGGACGGTGGTTTCGGCCCGCTCAATGCGACCTCGGCGACTACCGACGAAAGCTTCGTCTGCATCCAGACGCTGCTGATTCTCGAACAGGGGCTGTCGCAATACTGGGTCGCGTTGTTGAACTGACCCGCACACCGCATCGAAGGACGTTCAATCATCATTTTGCCAGGGGAGGCGCTGATGAAAATTTTAGTGACAGGGGGCGCGGGCTTCATTGGCTCGGCCGTGGTGCGGTTTCTGATCGAAGAGACCGAATGCGAAGTGATCAACGTCGACAAACTGACCTACGCCGGCAATCTCGAGTCGCTGGCCGAGGTGTCCGACTCGCCGCGTTACCGGTTCTGTCAGGTCGACATCTGCGACAAGCCGGCGCTGGACGAACTGTTCACACGCCTGCAACCGGATGCGGTGATGCACCTGGCCGCCGAGTCCCACGTGGACCGTTCGATCGATGGCCCGCAAGCCTTTATCGAAACCAACATCGTCGGCACCTACACGATGCTCGAAGCGGCGCGCGGTTACTGGAACCGGCTGGACGCGGCGCGTCAGTCGGCGTTCCGTTTCCATCACATTTCCACCGACGAAGTGTACGGCGATCTGGAACCCGAAGATCCGGCGTTCACCGAGCGCACACCGTATGCGCCAAGTTCGCCGTATTCGGCGACCAAGGCCGGCTCCGATCATCTGGTTCGCGCCTGGCATCGCACCTTCGGCCTGCCGGTGGTGATGAGCAATTGCTCGAACAATTACGGGCCTTATCACTTCCCGGAAAAGCTGATTCCCCACGTCATTCTCAATGCGCTGCAAGGCAAGCCGTTGCCGGTGTACGGCGACGGCGCGCAGATCCGCGACTGGCTGTTCGTCGAGGATCACGCCCGCGCACTGTATGCGGTGGTCACGCGCGGTGAGGTCGGGCAGACCTACAACATCGGCGGCCACAACGAGAAGACCAACCTGGAAGTGGTGCACACCCTGTGCGATCTGCTCGAAGCACGCGGTGCAGAAAAACCGGCGGGCGTCGCGCACTTCCGCGACCTGATCACCTTCGTCAAGGATCGTCCGGGCCACGACAAACGCTACGCCGTCGATGCCGGAAAAATCCATGCGACGCTGGGCTGGACGCCAGAGGAAACCTTCGAAAGCGGCATGAAGAAAACCGTCGACTGGTACCTCGACAACCGCGCCTGGTGGTTGCGGGTGATGTCCGGCGCCTACGCGCTGGAGCGCCTCGGCGAGCAACGCGACGAAGCCCTCGTGGCCTGAACATTCAGTCATTCAAATCTCACTGCTTGAAAGGAAAAAAGCATGGCCAAGTACAAAGGAATTCTGCTGGCAGGCGGCGCCGGTTCGCGTCTGCACCCGATCACTCTGGGCGTCTCGAAACAGTCGCTGCCGGTGTATGACAAACCGATGATCTACTACCCGCTGTCGGTGCTGATGCTGGCGGAAATCCGCGAGATCCTGATCATCTCCACCCCCGAAGATCTGCCGGGTTTCCAGCGCATGCTCGGCGACGGCAGCCAGTTGGGCCTGAGCCTGAGCTACGCGGTGCAGCCAAGCCCGGACGGCCTCGCCCAGGCGTTCATCATCGGTCGCGAATTTGTCGGTGAAGACAATGTGTGCCTGGTGCTGGGCGACAACATTTTCTACGGCGCCGGTTTCGGTGAAACCTTGGTGCAGGCGGCGTCTCGCGACGAGGGGGCCACGGTGTTCGGTTACTACGTGGCCGATCCCGAGCGCTTTGGTGTGGTGGAGTTCGATGCCGCCGGCAAGGCTCTGAGCATCTGTGAAAAACCGAGTGATCCGAAGTCGAACTACGCCGTGACCGGCCTGTATTTCTACGACAACGAAGTGCTGCAGATCGCCGCCGACATCAAGCCGTCGCCGCGCGGCGAGCTGGAGATTACCGACGTCAACAACGTCTACCTGCAACGCGGCAAGTTGAATGTATCGGTGATGGGCCGTGGTATGGCCTGGCTGGACACCGGCACCCACGATGCCTTGATGGAAGCCGGCAACTTCGTGCAGGCCATCGAGAAACGCCAGGGCCTGAAAATCGCCTGCCTCGAAGAGATCGCCTACAACAAGGGCTGGATCGACGATGCGCAGTTGCTGGTGCACGCGGGCAGCATGAGCAAGACCGGTTATGGTCAGTATCTGGCGCGGCTGATCAACGATGATGTGGTGGTTGCGATGGATACGCAGCGCCCGCTGAAGGACGTTGCCTGACTAAATGTGGGAGCGAGCCTGCTCGCGATGAGGGCTTAACATTCACTGAAGGTGTTGAATGTATGTCCGCAATCGCGAGCAGGCTCGCTCCCACAGGGTCAGTGGCCGGTCACGCTGTCGAGTTGGGCAGCTTTGACCGTGGCGCTCGGTTCGGCCGAGAGGGTTTGCAACCGGGCCAGGCGATTGGCGTGAGTCGGCGCTTCGGCCGCCAGCGGCGAGCGGCGTTTGCGGGTTTCTTCACGCAGCACCGGCAAGACTTCCTTGCCGAACATGTCGAGTTGTTCCAGTACGGTCTTGAGCGGAATACCGCCGTGGTCGAACAGGAACAACTGGCGCTGATAGTCGCCGAAGTGCTCGCGGAAGGTCAGGGTCTTGTCGATGATTTCCTGAGGGCTGCCGACCGCCAGCGGGGTCATCTCCATGAACTCTTCCAGGGACGGGCCGTGGCCATATACCGGGGCGTTATCGAAGTAAGGGCGGAACTCCCGGCGCGCATCCTGGGAGTTGCGGCGCATGAAGATGTGCCCGCCAAGGCCGACGATCGCCTGCTCCGGCGTACCATGGCCGTAATGGGCAAAACGCGTGCGGTAGAACTCCACCAGCGCCATGAAATGCTCCCGTGGCCAGAGGATGTGGCTGGCGAAAAAACCGTCGCCGTAATAAGCCGCCTGCTCGGCGATTTCCGGGGTACGGATCGAGCCGTGCCAGACGAAGGGCGGCAGGTCGTCCAGCGGTCGCGGGATCGAGGTGAAGTGGTTCAGCGGTGTACGAAAGCGTCCGCTCCAGTTGATGTCTTCCTCGCGCCAGAGCCGGTGCAGCAGGCGATAGTTTTCCATCGCCAGCGGCAGGGCGTCGGCGATGCTCTTGCCGAACCAGGGATAGACCGGCGCGGTGTTGCCACGGCCGAGCATCAGGTCCATGCGTCCGCCGCAGAGGTTTTGCAGCAGTGAATATTCTTCGGCCAGCCGCACCGGATCGTTGGTGCTGATCAGGGTGGTGGACGTCGAAAGAATGATGCGTTGAGTCTTCGCTGCGATGTAGGCCAGCAGGGTGGTGGGAGAGGAGGTGATGAACGGGGGATTGTGGTGCTCGCCGGTGGCGAACACGTCCAGTCCGATGTCTTCGGCCTTCTGCGCAATTTGCAGGGTGGCCTGGATGCGCTCGGATTCACTGGGGGTACGGGCGTTGGTAGGGTCTTGCGTGACGTCGCCAACGGTGTAGATCCCGAATTGCATAAAGCCTCCTTGCCTTGGGTAAAGGTGCGTTTGAAACCCTTGCCGTGAAGAATGAATCATCGCGGCACTTGAAATGTACGCCTGTACACGTACAATCGCAATTCTGCATCATTGTCCAAACGGCTTTGAAGACCTCATCGAGAGAGGAACGCGACATGCAACTGGGATTTATCGGTCTGGGCACGATGGGCGCACCGATGGTGCTGAACCTGCTGAAAGCCGGGCATCGGGTCCGCGTGTGGAATCGTTCGACAGCACCGCTGCAAGCACTGGCCAAGGCCGGCGCCGAAGCCGTCGAGACACCGGCGCTGGCGGCGCAGGCCGAGGTGCTGATCTCGATGCTCGGCGATGACACGGCGATCCGTTCGGTGTTCTTCGACGCCAAGGCGCTGGACGGTCTGCAGGCCGGCAGCGTTCACGTCAACATGTCCACGGTGTCCGTGGCGCTGGCCAGGGAACTGGCGGCCGTGCACGCAGCACGCGGCGTCGATTACGTGTCGGCACCGGTGCTGGGGCGGGTCGATGTGGCGGCTGCCGGCAATCTGAACATTCTCGCCTCCGGGCCTGCCGAAGCACTGGCTCGGGTACAACCGCTGTTCGATGTGTTGGGGCGCAAGACCTGGACGCTCGGCGACACGGCTGAAGTGGCCTGCGCCGCCAAGCTGTCGGCCAATCTGATGATCGCCTCGGCGATCGAGTCCATGGCTGAAGCCTCGACCCTGGCCGGCGGTTACGGTGTGAGTCGTGCGTCGTTCATCGACATGATCACTTCGACGCTGTTTCCGGTGCCGGTGTATCAGGGTTACGGCAAGCAGATGGCCGATGACATATTTGAGCCGGCCGGCTTCAAATTGTCGTTGGGTCTCAAGGATGTACGCCTGGCGCTGGAGGCCGGTGAAGCGGCGCAGGTGCCGCTGCCGTTTGCCAGTGTGTTGAAGGACAACCTGCTGGACGGCATGGCTCATGGTCAGGCCGATCAGGACTGGGCGTCACTGTCGAAAGTCAGTGACCGGCGCGCCGGCGTGAAGTAATCAAAAAGATTCAAGTAACGTAACTTGTTCGCAAGTTACGTGGGCCTCTTGCGCCTTGCGTTATTGTCGGACAGTGATTGTTCTTTTATTGGGAAATGAAAGAAGTCTGATAATAGTGCTTGTCAAATATACGACTGTAGTCGTACATTTTTATCGGGGTTTAACAACAACAAAACTTTTGTCTGTTTTTTTTCGTCTGCTGATCGTAAATAAATAATAGCTAGGAGCCGTTATGAAAAATCTAATGCAATGGAACAGCCTTCCCTCCGAATCCAATGAATGGCTCGAGAAGGTGCGTGCACTGAATCCGCTGATTGTTCAGCACCGCGATTACAGCGAGCAGACAAATGCGACTCACAAGGATGTGATGTCCCGATTCTTCAAGGACGGTTTCGGCCGTACGTCGGTGTCCCGAGCGTTCGGCGGCTCCCAGGTCGATATCCAGACCACCTCCGCGCTGGTGCTGGAATTTGCCCGGTACGACGCTTCGCTGTCCTGGCAACTGGCGGTGCAAGTGGCGATGGGGCGTCTGTCGGACTACCTGCCGGAAGCCACCTCCGAAGCGATCTACAACCACTGTGACGGTTTCGTGATCGGCGCCATCCACTCCGGCGGCGAAGCGCTGCCGATGGGCGACGAGTACCTGCTGAGCGGCAAATGGGCGTTCGCCAGCGGCTCGGCCCACGCCGACTGGCTGGTCTGCACCGCCACCGTCAAAGGCACCGAAAACAACACTACACCGGAAGTGCGGATGTTCTTCGTGCCCGCCAGCCAGTGCACCATCCTGCCGACCTGGGACACTCTGGGCATGCGCGGCACCGGCAGCCACCACTTCCAGTGCTCCAACGTCATCGTCCACAAGTCGTATTCGCTGGACGTCGAAACCCTGAAGAAATCCCCCGAAGCACGCAGCTCCCGCGCCTACGCCACCGGTTACTACGAGTTCGGCACCCTGGCGGCGATGTCCACCGTGCTGGGCGTGGCCCGCGCTGCGGTCGACCATTTCCGCAACGATCGCGCCGTGAACACCGATCCGGGTCTGGAAGGGGTGATCTTCGAGAAGACCGGTCGCGCCATCTCCTCAGTCCATACCGCACATCTGTTGCTGGAAGATGCAATTCACCAGGTGATCAGCCGTGGTGAAACCATCGGCGAACCGGTCAGCGCCCGTGTCGGCCTGGCAGCCTCGGTGCTGACCGAGAACTCGGTCAATGCGGTCAACCAGCTCTACTCGATGGCCGGCTCAAAAGCTGTCTACAAGTCGCACTTCCTGGAACGTTGTTTCCGCGATATTCATACCGGTTCCAAGCACTTCACCCTGTCGCCTTTGAACTTGCACGGTATCGGCAAGTATTACCTGGATAAAACCAACGTACTGGCCGCGGCGTAATAGCGGATAAATAAAACGGGCGCGTTATCAGTGAGTGTTCACAGGGATCAATAACGCGCCCGTTTCAAGTTGCACCTTTATTTTCTTAAATCTCAAACTTTTGTGCTCGCAGTAAAGAGTCAAGGGAGTGCCACATGCTTGCTCGAAATATTGTTAAGTCGCTGGTGTTTATTATTCTGGTCGTGGTGTTGTCCGCCGCCCTGGGCTGGCGCTTCTGGTCGCCGCCACCGGCAGCGGCCGAACAACGGATTCCCAGCACCCGGGTCGGTCTGGCCGTGGTCAAGAAACAACCGTACACCTACTACCTCGAAGCCATCGGCAAACTCGAGGCGCAGCGTCAGGTGCTGGTCTCGGCCGAAGTCAGCGGCAAAGTGGTGGACATCGATTTCGAGTCCGGCGATGAAGTGAAGGCGGGGCAGGTGCTGCTCAAGCTCAACGACGCACCCGAGCAAGGTGAACTGGTGCGCCTGAAAGGCGAGTACGAATCGGCCAAGGCCCAGTTCGCCCGGGTCCAGGAACTGGCCAAGACCGGCGCCGAAAGCCGTCGCGCCTTCGACAGTGCCCGCGCTCAATACGACGCCGCCAAAGGCGACATGGAGCGCATGCAGGCGCAGATCGCTCAGCGGCACATTCGCGCGCCGTTCGCCGGCACCCTCGGCATTCGCCAGGCGCACCTTGGCCAATACCTGCAAGCCGGCAGCGCGGTGGCGACCCTGACAGATCCGGGCGTGCTGCGCGTCAACTTCACCCTCGCCGAGCGCGATGGCTCGCAAGTGCAACTGGGCCAGACTGTGCAGGCCAAGGTCGATGCCTGGGGGGATGTGACCTTCGCCGGCAAAATCGTCGCGGTCGATCCGCAGATCAACCAGTCCCACACCATCAATGTGCAAGCGGTCATCACCGACACGCAGAAACGCCTGCGTCCCGGCATGTATGCACGGGTCTCGGTGACCCTGCCGCAGACCGCCGAGCTGCTGATTCCGGAAACCGCGATCACTTACAACGCCTACGGCGAGAGCGTGTTCTCGGTCTACACCGACGAGGCCGGCGTGCAGAAGGTCAAGCGTGAAAGCATCAAGGTCGGCGAGCGCCGCAATGGTTGGGCGGTGGTCGACAAGGGCTTGAGCGAAGGTGTGCAAGTGGTGACGTCCGGTCAGCTCAAGCTCCACGACGGCGTGGCGGTGGAAGGCGTGCCGGACACGATTGCTCTTAAACTCAGTGGGCTGGAAAAATGAATTTCACCGACCTCTTTCTTCGCCGCCCGGTGCTGGCCGTGGTGGTCAGCACGCTGATCCTGTTGTTCGGGGTGCGTGCGCTGATGAACTTGCCGATCCGCCAGTACCCGATGCTGGAGACGTCGACCATCACGGTCACGACCCAGTACCCCGGCGCCTCTTCGGAACTGATGCAAGGCTTCGTCACCCAACCGATCAGCCAGGCCGTGGCTTCGGTCGAGGGCATCGACTATCTGTCGTCGGCCTCGACCCAGGGCCGCAGCCAGGTGACGATCCGCATGGCACTCAACAGTGACTCCATCGCGGCGCTGACCGAGGTCATGGCCAAGGTCAACCAGATCAAATACCGCCTGCCGAAGGACGCTTACGACCCGGTGGTGGAGCGCACTTCCGGCGGCTTCACGAGCGTGGCCTACGTTGCGTTCGCCAGCTCCAACCTGACCATTCCGGAGATGTCGGATTACATCTCCCGCGTCGTCGAGCCGATGTTTGCCGGCATTGAAGGCGTGGCCAAGATCAACATCATGGGCGAGCAGAAACTGTCCATGCGCCTGTGGCTCGATCCGCAGCGTCTGGCCGGCTACGGCATGACCGGGCAGGACGTTTCGGCAGCCATCGAGGGCAACAACTTCCAGGCCGCACCGGGGCAGGTCAAGGGCCTGTACGTGGTCAGCAACCTGCGGGTCAACACTGACCTGAACAGCGTCGAAGACTTCCGTGACATGGTGCTGCGCAACGACAACGGCCACATCATCCGTGTGCGTGACGTTGGCACTGTAGAACTGAACGCGGCTTCCACCGACACCAGCGGCGCGATGAGCGACGTACCGGCGCTGTTCCTCGGTCTGGACGCGGCACCGACCGGCAACCCGCTGGTGATTGTGAAGCGCGTGCGCGAATTGCTGCCGCAGATCCAGGAAACCCTGCCACCGGGCGTGACCGTGCAGATCCCGTTCGAAGTGGCGCACTTCATTCAGTCGTCGATCGATGAGGTGAGCTACACCCTGCTCGAAGCGCTGGTGATCGTGGTGCTGGTGATTTACCTGTGCCTGGGCACGTTCCGCACCGTGCTGATTCCGCTGGTGACCATTCCGCTGTCGATGCTCGGCGCGGCGATGCTGATGCAGATGTTCGGCTTCAGCCTCAACCTGCTGACTCTGCTCGCCATGGTGCTCGCCATCGGGCTGGTGGTGGACGACGCCATTGTCGTGGTGGAAAACGTCCATCGTCACATCGAAGAGGGCAAGACACCGTTCGACGCTGCACTGATCGGCGCCCGTGAAGTGGCCGGGCCGGTGGTGGCGATGACCTTTACCCTGGCGGCGGTGTACGCGCCGATCGGTCTGATGGGCGGCCTCACCGGCACGCTGTTCAAGGAGTTCGCACTGACCCTGGCCGGTGCCGTGGTGATTTCCGGCATCGTCGCCCTGACCCTGTCGCCGATCATGAGTACTCGTCTGCTGGACGCGAAAACCAGCGAAGGCTTCATGGCCGTCAAGGCCGATCGTTTCTTCCAGTACCTGTCCCGTCGTTATGGTGCGTTGCTCGGCGGTTCGCTGGCACGGCGCTGGATCAGCCTGAGCGTGGCGCTGGTGATTTTCTTCAGCCTGCCTTTCCTCTATCGCTCGGCGCAGACCGAACTGGCGCCGCTGGAAGACCAGAACATCCTGCTGACCGCCATCAAGGCGCCGCAGCACGCCAACCTGAATTACCTCGAAGCCTACGCCCACGAACTGTACAAGACCTTCAACGAAATCCCCGAGGGTTACAGCAACTGGGTGGCGAACGGTTCCGACGGTCTGTCCAACAGCGTCGGCGGGATCAACCTGGTGGACTGGGAAAAACGCGGCCGCGACGCCAACACCATCCAGCCTGACTTGCAGGCGCGGGTGAATCTGATCGAAGGCACGAGCATTTTCGTGTTCCAGATGCCGCCCCTGCCGGGCTCCACCGGTGGTCTGCCGGTGCAGATGGTGATCCGCAGCGATCAGGAATACCTGGCGCTGTACAACGTGATGGATCAGCTCAAGCAGGCTGCGCAGGCCAGTGGCCTGTTCGCGGTGGTCGACAGCGATCTGGACTTCAACAACCCGGTGGTGGAAATCCAGGTTGACCGGGCCAAGGCCAACGCCCTGGGCATCCGCATGCAGGACATCGGCGAGACGCTCAACAGCCTGATCGGCGAGAAGTACGTCAACCGGTTCTCGTTCCACGGTCGTTCCTATGACGTGATCCCGCAGTCGGTGTCGGCGGATCGCCTGACCCCGGAAACCCTGAAGCTGTATTACGTGAAGGATCAGAAGGGCAACCCGGTGCCGTTGTCGACGCTGGCTACCCTCAGCGTCAAGGTCGAGCCGAATCGCCTGACCCAGTTCAACCAGCAGAACTCCGCTACCTTCCAGGCCATTCCGGCGCCGGGCGTGACCTTGGGTGATGCGGTGGGCTTCCTGCAGAAGCAATCGGAAAACTTCCCGGCCGGCTTCAGTTTCGACTGGCAGTCCGACGCCCGCCAATACGTGCAGGAAGGCAACAGCCTGGCGTTCACCTTCGGCCTGGCCCTGGTGATCATTTATCTGGTGCTGAGCGTGCAGTACGAGAGCTTCCGCGACCCGTTCATCATTCTGATCAGCGTACCGCTGTCGATCTGCGGGGCCCTGGTGCCGCTGGCGCTGGGCATGACGTCGATGAACATCTACACCCAGATCGGCCTGATCACGCTGATCGGTCTGATCAGTAAGCACGGGATCCTGATGGTCGCGTTCGCCAACGAGTTGCAACGCCAGCAAGGCATGGACCGCGTGCAAGCGATCCAGCACGCCGCGCAGGTGCGTCTGCGGCCGATCCTGATGACCACCGCTGCCATGGTGGTCGGCCTCGCGCCGCTGTTGTTCGCCAGCGGCGCCGGCGCCAACAGCCGCTTCGGCCTGGGCCTGGTGATTGTGGTGGGGATGCTGATCGGCACCTTGTTCACGCTGTTCATTCTGCCGTCGGTGTACACGCTGCTCAGTTCGATCAAGCAACCGAGCCACGCACCCGAAGCCGAACCGGCCGGTGTGCCGCAACCCATCCTGTGAGGACGTGACATGTATTCGATTACACGTTTGATGCTGGCGCCGCTGGCGGCGTCCATCCTGTTGGCGGCCGGTTGTGTGAACTACGCCGGGATCGATCATCAGGGCAAATTGCTGGCGGTCGGCGATGCGCCGTCCGACAGCCTGAAAGACAAGTTGCCAGCGGCCCAGTGGCCGCGTGCAGACTGGTGGACGTCATTGGGCGATCCGCGTCTGGGTGCGTTGATCGAAGAGGCGTATGCCAGCAATCCGGACTTGCAGGAAGTCGCTGCCCGGGTCGCAAAGGCCAACGCATTTCTTGATCTGCGCGATGCCGAGCGCTACCCGGAAATGGATGCATCGGCAGGTGTCACCCGTGGCCGACTGTCGCGCTTCGAGGACTACAGCGGCGAGGGCCACAAATACTTCACCGCGCGTAATCTGGCCGTGAATTTCAGCTACAGCTTCGACCTCTGGGGCGGCCAGCGCGCCGCCTGGGAGTCGGCGCTCAACAGCGCACGAGCCGCGGAAGTCGACCTGCAATCGTCGCGACTGATTCTGGCGGTCAACGTGGCCAAGGCCTACAACCAGCTGGCGTATGCCTGGCAGGTGTCGGAGCTCAATCAGCGCGATCTCGAACGCTTGAGCAAACTGGTGGACCTGACGGATTCACGGTACGGCTCGGGGCTCGACAACCTGTCGCAACTCAAGCAGGTGCAGAGCCTCAAGGCGCGTTCGGAATCGACGCTGATCGGCGCCAACGAAGACATCGAAATCGCCCGGCTGCAATTGTCGGCGCTGATCGGCAAGGGCGTCGATCGTGCACACACGCTCGAGCGGCCATCGAATCTGCAGGCCAGCGTCGTGGCATTGCCGGCGCAGTTGCCGGCCCAGTTGCTCGGCCGTCGTCCGGACATCGTCGCCGCACGTTGGCGCGTAGAGGCCGAGACTAAAAACGTCGAGGCGGTGAAGACCACGTTCTACCCGAACATCAATCTGGTGGCGGCGGCGGGCTCTCATGCACTGACGGGGGATGCGATGTTCGCCGGGGTCAGCAAGTTCTGGAACGTGGCGCCGACGGTGTCGCTGCCGATCTTCGATGCGGGTCGTCTGCGCTCCGATCTGAAGGCCGGCAACGCTGAACTCGACAGTTCGATTGCACAGTACAACCGGGTGTTGAATTCGGCGCTGCACGAGGTGGCGATTTCGGTGACGCAGTTGCGTTCTTTCGAGCAGCAGATTCTCGTGCAGCGCGATGCCTGTGCGATTGCCCAGTCGTCTTACGATCTGTCGCAGTCGCGCTACAAGGCCGGGGAAGACACGTTCCTCGATGCGCTGAACATCGAGCAACAATTGATTCAGGACGAAATGCGCCTGGCCTTCCTCAACAGCAAGCACATCGACAGCTCGGTTTCGTTGATGGCAGCGCTGGGCGGCGGGTTCCAGGCCCCCGCGCTGGAGACGGCACAGAGCAGTGCGCTGTAGTGTTTTTCGGGACGCCGCCTTCGGGGCGGCTGTCGCGGGGAAAAGGCATCTTGTGTATAGTCTTACTGTTCTCGTATAGACGAATACAAGACGGATTTTTCCCGCCTATATCATCAAGGGTACCTACCTATGAACGTCCCGAATCACCCCAATCAGGATCAGATCCTTCTGGAAAATGTGCTGAACGCATTGGGAAGCCCGCTACGCCTGACCGTGTTGAAAGTGTTGTCCGATGGCCAGGAACATCCATGCGGCCGGATCCTCAAGGGCGCATCGAAGTCGACCATGACTCACCACTGGCGGGTCCTGCGCGACAGCGGTCTGATCTGGCAGCGTCCGTATGGTCGGGAAAACCTGTTGTCCCTGCGTCGCGAAGACATGGACGTGCGTTTCCCTGGCCTGCTCGATTCGCTGCTCTCGGCGGTCAAGACCGATGAACAGACCATCAGTGTGATCAGCAAACACGAAGTCACAGAAGAAAACGCAAGCGAGTGACCGTGGCGAACCGCCTGTGAAAGGTTGGCGCTCCATGGCATTCCATCAATTCACAATCACCAGGAAGGTGTGGGCGGTATGGATACAAGTCATTACTGGTCTTCGCGACCCCTGTCGGAACTGACCGGCTCCGAGCATCACTGGCTGTTTTTGCCCGGGGCACTGACCCCGCGTCTGAAAGCCATGGGCGACTATTCAATCGAAGTGGTCGAGCAGTCCCATGGCCCACTCAATCCGGAAGAAGCGCAAGCGCTGAACGTGCCGCCGATGAGCATTGGCTGGGTGCGCGAGGTGGTGATGAAACTGGATGGCGAGGCCTGCGTCACTGCGCGCAGCCTGACCAGCGTGCCGGCGCTGAGCGGCGACTGGGCGGATCTGAACGGCTACGGTCGTCGACCGCTGGCCGAGATTCTCTACACGTCGGACCAGACCCTGCGCGAACCCTTCCAGTGCGCCTTGCTGCCCCCCGGCGCACCATTGGCGGCGCTGTCCCATCGCTACGCGCCGCAGGCCAAGCGTCTGTTGGCCCGGCGTTCGCGCTTCACCCGCAATGGCTCGGCGCTGCTGGTCAGTGAGTGCTTCCTGCCGGCGTTCTGGGCCCGGGTCGAGTACGCTCAGGCGCTCAAATCGGCCTGATGCAATGAAACCTGCTGGAGCAATCTCCCGCAGGTTTTTTTTCGCCGTTTGTTCAGAGCCGGATCACCGCTTCGATCTGCCTGATCGCCGGTGTCAGGGCCTGCGCCAGTTCCTCGGCTTTCGAGGTCGGGCGCATGGTTCTGGATGAGCGCAGAAACAGAGGATCATCGAACCGCTTGCGCAGCCGTGCCAGCGATCCGCTGATGGCGGGTTGTTTGACGTGCAGGCGCTCGGCCGTGCGTGACACGCTGCGTTCGCGAAACAGCACCAGGAAAATGATGATCAGGTTCAGGTCGATATCCGCGAAGTTGTCTTCATTGAATAGCATGGTTACATCCCTGTCGTGACCCGCCGGCCGGCTTCAGCCGAGGCCGGCGGGTGTCTGGATCACTGCTCGGGTGCCAGGCGCAGTTCGTCGTTCAGACGGTAGTAACTGCGGTTGAAATAGACCAGGCCTTCCGTGGCCTCGCTGTGTTGCTGCAGTTCGAGAATTTCACAGTAGAAGATGCTGTGGGTGCCGACCTCGTCGACCTTGCTGACCCGGCAATCGAGGCTGACCAGCGCCTCTTCGATCACCGGCGAACCGGTCTTGAGCGTCTGGCAATTCACGCTGGAAAAACGCTCCTGCATGCTCAACTGCCGATTGGCGAACGCCCCTGATGTCGACTGGTGATCGCCGGTCAGGACGTTCACGCACAGCACGCCATTGGTCTTGAAATGCTCGTGATTGGACGACGAGCGATTGACGCACACCAGCAGCGTGGGCGGTGAATCCGTCACGCTGCACACCGCCGACGCGGTAAAGCCGAAACGCCCCGCAGGGCCATCGGTCGTGACGATGGTGACAGCACTCCCCAGCATCGCCATTGCATTACGAAACTCCGTTGAATCAACCATCGCGTCACCTCATTCCATGTAGGTTTAATGGAGCCGATCCGTTCTTCCTTGTCCGTTGTCGTTGGGCGAAAACGGGTATCGGGCAACACGTTCGCTCTGGCGATATAGTACGTATGTATACGTACCTTGCAAGCTATTCCTTGAGCTTATTTTGCGGATGAAAAGATCAATCCCCGGGGAGGGCCAAGGCTTGCAACAAGGCTGTGGCGTAGCTTGGCAACGTGGTGAAATCCCGGGCACACAGCAACAGTTTGCGAACGGCCCAGCCTTCATTCATCGGCAGGGTCTTGAAGCCCCGCGATGCGGACCGCTGAACTGCCGCCAGCGGAACGATGCCAATGCCGGCACCCCGAGCGACCATGCGCATCACGCCATCGAAACCATCGGCGCGGATGCGGATCTGCATTCGCGAGCCGCTGTGCAGTGCCTGTTCTTCCAGATACACCGCCAGCGCGCTGTCGGCGTCGAGGCCGACGAAGTCGTGACGCAAGGCGTCGCTGAAACTGACTTCGGTCGCGTCAGACAGCGGATGGTCCAGAGGCAGAATCAGCACCAATGGGTCGTCGCGAAAGGCTCGGGTCTGCAAGTCGGTGGTGTCGATCGCGTCGGACACAATGCCCAGATCCGCCGCCCCTTGGCGTAATGCATGCGTGATGCGGGCGCTGGGTAACTCCTGCAGATCGATATCGAGATTGGGATGCCCACGCAGAAAATCCGCCAGCACCTCCGGCAGGTATTCGCTGAGTGCCGTGGTGTTGCACAGCAAGCGCACCTGGCCTTTGACGCCGCGCGCGTACTCGGCCAGATCCTGTTGCAGACGTTCGGCCTGTTGCAGCAACACTCGCGCATGTTGCGCCAGGGCTTTGCCGGCCGGCGTCGGCGTGACACCACGACGTCCACGCTCAAGAAACTCGGTGCCCAGCGACGCTTCCATCGCCCGGATCCGCGCACTGGCCGCCGCCAGTGAAAGATGACTGCGTGCGGCGCCGGCGGTGATGTTGCCGCTGTCGAGGATGTGCAGGTACAGGCGCAGGTCGGTGAGGTCGAAGTGCATGGGGCAGCCTCAATATCAGTGGTGTCAGCCCCGACGAAGAGGCCAGTGGCCGCAAAAAATCTACTAGCCTCAGGCAGAGCGAGAGGCAGTCTCAGTGTATGACAGATTTTCAGTTCATCCGCGCAAGCGCACAGTATCGCCATGAACGCACTCGCAGATTTCTATCAAAACCTCGGTCTGGCTCTGTCATTGCTGGTGATTGCGACCTTTGTCGTCGCCGGCATGATCAAGGGCGTGATCGGTCTGGGCCTGCCCACTGTCGCCATGGGGTTGCTCGGTCTGGCTATGGCGCCGTCGCAGGCTGCCGCGTTGTTGATCATTCCGGCGACGCTCACTAACGTCTGGCAACTGGCGTTCGGCGGGCATTTGCAGGGGCTGGTCAAACGCTTGTGGCCGATGTTGCTGGCGATCTTCCTCGGCACGGCCATCGGCACCTTGTGGATCGGCATGGCAGGCGGGCATTGGGTGGTGCGCGGGCTCGGCGCGGCGCTGTTGCTCTATGCGCTGAGCGGATTGTTTCTGCCAATGCTGAGTGTCAGTCGCCGCCATGAACCGTGGCTGGGGCCGCTCTGTGGTGTGATCACCGGCGTCATCACGTCGGCCACCGGAGTGTTCGTGATTCCCGCCGTCCCGTACATGCAGGCACTGGGTTTGCGCCGCGATGAACTGGTGCAGGCGCTGGGCCTGTCCTTCACCGTGTCGACCCTGGCGCTGGCCGGTGGATTGCTCTGGCGTGGGTCGCTCGGCGGCCCGGAGTTGAGCGCTTCGTTGCTGGCGCTGATCCCGGCGTTGCTCGGCATGCTGCTCGGCCAGTGGCTGCGTCAGCGCATCAGCGCCGTGCTGTTCAAGCGGGTGTTCTTCATCGGTCTGGGCGCGCTCGGCGCCCATCTGCTGATCAGCGGCTAGCGGACGACGCGCTGAGCATTTCAATCGGGCGGATATCAAAATCCCGTTCCAGATACTCCATGCGCTGGGCCAGGAACTGCTGCATGTGCGGCAGGTTCGAGTGCACGTCCAGATGCGCCTGGGTTTCCCAGATCTCGTAGAAGATAAACAGCGTCGGGTCTTCCTTGTCGCGCAGCATGTGGTACTCGATGCAGCCGGGTTCGGCGCGGCTCGGTTCGACGTAGGCGCGGAAAAACGCTTCGAAAGCCTCGGCTTTTTCCGGGCGGGTCTTGGCGTGCAGGATGAAACCCTGGCGTTCGCTCATCGCAAAAAACTCCATTCAAATTCAGATGGCGGCCAATCCTACGGCAAGAATCTGCATTCAATTCGTGCGTTTTACTCAAATGAATTTTGCGCAACCGGTGCTTATTCCGCGCGAGGCGGATCGCTAATCTGCCGCCATTCAATTTTTCCCCTTCTCCATCCAGCGCTCTGCGCTGCGCATCGGAATCCGATCGAGGCTCCCCCATGAAGAAAGTGCTGTTGCTCAACGGCGGTAAAAAATTCGCCCACTCCGACGGTCGTTACAACAGCACCCTGCACGAAGCGGCGCTGAGCGTGCTGGATCGCGGCGGTCTCGACGTCAAGACCACCTTCATCGACGAGGGTTACGACATCGCTGAAGAAGTCGCCAAATTCCTCTGGGCCGACGTGATCATTTATCAGATGCCGGGCTGGTGGATGGGCGCGCCGTGGACCGTGAAAAAGTACATCGACGAAGTCTTCACTGAAGGCCACGGCAGCCTCTACGCCAGCGATGGCCGCACTCGTTCCGACTCCTCGCAGAAGTACGGCAGCGGCGGTCTGATCCAGGGCAAGCAGTACATGCTGTCGCTGACCTGGAACGCACCGCAGCAGGCGTTCGATGATCCGACCGATTTCTTTGAAGCCAAAGGCGTGGACGCCGTGTACTTCCCGTTCCACAAGGCCAACCAGTTCCTCGGCATGACCGGCCTGCCGACGTTCCTCTGTGTGGACGTGATGAAACGTCCGAACATCGAAGCGGATGTGGCGCGTTACGAGCAGCATCTGAGCGAGGTGTTTGGCCTCAAGGCCTGACGCTCGGCTACTATCGAAGGCCTGAGCCTGCAGCAGGCCTTTCGATTCGAGGACACCCGTGAAAGCCAGATCCGATGAGTTGCAGATTTTCGTCTGCGTGATCGAATGCGGTTCGATCTCCGCCGCCGCCGAGCAGGTCGGACAGACGCCGTCGGCGGTCAGTCGCACGCTGTCGCGGCTGGAAGCCAAGCTCGACACCACGCTGATCAACCGCACCACGCGGCGCATGGACCTGACCGAGGAGGGCAAGTATTTCTTCGAACAGGCCAAGCTGATCCTCGACCAGATGGACCAGCTCGAAGAGCGCCTGTCCTCGCGCCAGCAGACGCCATCAGGACGGCTGCGCATCAACGCCGCGTCGCCGTTCATGCTCCACGCCATCGTGCCGTACATCGACGAATTCCGGCAGCTGTACCCGGACATCCAGCTCGAACTCAACAGCAACGACCTGATCATTGACCTGCTGGAACAAAGCACCGACGTCGCCATCCGCATCGGCACCCTCGCCGATTCGACGTTGCATGCCCGCTCGCTCGGTTGCAGTCCGCTGCTGATCGTCGCCAGTCCCGCGTATCTGGAAAAACACGGCGCGCCGCTGGAAGTGGCTGACCTGAGCGCGCACACCTTGCTCGGCTTCACCCAGAACGAAGGCCTTAATCAGTGGCCGCTGCGTTACGTGCACGGCGACCGCTGGCCGATCACCCCGGCGATCAGCGCCTCCAGCGGCGAGACGGTTCGCCATCTGGCGCTCGAAGGCCAGGGCATTGCCTGTCTTTCGCACTTCATGACCATCGACGACATCCGCGCCGGGCGTCTCAAGGTGTTGCTGGCGGAATTCAACAGCGGTTATCGCCAGCCGATCAACGCGGTGTACTACCGCAACTCGCAGCTGGCACTGCGCATCCAGTGCTTCCTCGACTTCATCCAGAGCAAACTGGCGGCTTACGCCAGTGCCGATTTCAAGGGCTGATTCGTGATCCCTGCGCAAGAGTGAATTGGTTGAGGGCGGGTTTTTCCACCGGGCTTGGCGGTCGATACTCGTTGCATCACTTATTCACGCAGGGAGTTTCTCCATGAACGTATTCGTCACCGGCGCTGCCGGTTTTATCGGCGGCTCCATCGCCACCGGTCTGGTCCAGGCCGGCCACACCGTCACCGGTCTGGTGCGCAGCGCCGAACAGGCCGATGAGTTGAAAGCACTGGGCATCACCCCGGTGATCGGCACCCTCGACGACAAGGCGCTGCTGGCCGAACAGGCCCGTGCCGCCGACGCGGTGATCAACGCCGCCAGCAGCGATCATCGCGGCGCGGTCGAAGCCTTGCTCGATGCCTTGCGCGGCTCGAACAAAGTGTTCCTGCACACCAGCGGTTCGAGCATCGTCGGCGATGCTTCGGGCGGCAAATCCAGCGACATCATCTACTTCGAAGACAACCTGCCTGAGCCGACCGTCGACAAGGCCGCACGGGTGGCCATCGACAACCTGATCCTCGCGGCAGCGAAGGACGGCGTTAACTCGGCCGTCATCTGTAACACCCTGATCTACGGCCACAGCCTGGGCGTCCATCGCGACAGCGTGCAACTGCCGCGCCTGCTGAAACAGGCACGCAAAAGCGGGGTGGTGCGTCACGTCGGCACCGGCCGGAACATCTGGTCCAACGTGCACATCGAAGACGTGGTGGCGCTGTACCTGCTGGCCCTGACCAAAAACGTCCCGGGCACCTTCTACTTCGTCGAAAGCGGCGAAGCGTCGTTCATCGACATGACCACCGCCATGGCCGAAGCCCTGAACCTGGGCCAGCCACAGGACTGGCCGCTGAAAGACGCCGAAGCCGAGTGGGGCTACGAAATGGCCAACTACGGCCTGGGCTCCAACAGCAGGGTTCGCGGCAAGCACGCCCGCGAATTGCTGGGTTGGGCGCCGAAGCGCACGTCGGTGGTCGAGTGGATTCGCCACGAAATGGTGTGAGCCCGCACCACACTTGAACCTGTTGGAGCTCACCGGCTCCCACAGGTTTTTTTATGCCCCGGAAAAGAAGGACAGGGCGCCGAGGCTCATCGAAGCGTTCAGACATTTCCTACTAGTCTGATTCCCGCACAGGCATGGCCAACGCAGCTGGCCGGTTTGTAGGACAGCGGGCACCCACTGGTTGTCTGGCCATGAGGCCAGGTCGGTGGGTAACGCCCGTGGAATTTTTTTGCAAAAGGAATTTGCGATGGCAATACGCACCTCTGCTGCCTGCTCGTAAAGGCATATCCCGGGCGAATCAGACGATTTCGCCTCCTCACGGTTCATGACACGGCGCCAAGCGCCCTGGCCGGAGCATTGCGCTCTTGGGTCGTGGGCACACTCATCCGCGAAATTGGCAAGAACAAGGAGTAGTTATGGTCATTTTGGGCATTACCAATAACGATTTGTCGGGCGCTTGCCTGGTACGCGATGGTCAGATTCTCTCGGCGGTCAGCGAAGAGCGTTTCACCCGTATCAAGGACCACAAGATCTGGCCCGCCAGGTCCATCGAGTTTGTGTTGAGCCAGGCTGGCGTGTCACTGGAAGATCTCGACTACGTGGCTTACGGATGGAATGCCGGTTTCAACGCCGATAAACACCTTGAGTTGTATTTCGACCGGATCGTCGAAGAGGTCCGGAACAACCCCGAGGGCCTGGCGCAGTTCCGCCAGCGTGTCACCGATGAAGTCCGAAACGATAAAGAGAAGCGCGCCGAATTCGACCGGTACATTGCCGCCAATGGCCTGGCCGGCAAGGCGTATTACATCGATCACCATGAATGCCATGCCCTCGGTGCTTATGTCTGCTCGCCGTTCGATGAGGCCTTGACCCTGACCTGTGACGGGCGCGGCGACTTCCAGTCCCTGACCGTGACCTGGTACAGCCCGACCGAAACCACGGTTTTGCAACGCGAAACCAGCATCGACAGCCTGGGTTACTTCTACGGTCGGATCACCCACTTGCTGGGCTACAAGCCGAACCGTCATGAAGGCAAAGTCACGGGTCTGGCCGCGTTCGGCGATCCGCAGAAGTTGCTGGGGGTGATGCAGAAGATGATCCGTTTCGAAGACGGGCGCATCAAGGCGAGTTGCGGCGACCTGTTCGTGCCGTCCTACAACAATTACAGCGAATCTCTGGAGACCCTGTTCTCCCGAGAAACCCCGGAGGACATCGCCGCCGCGGTACAGCGTCATAGCGAAGACTTGCTGGTGGCGATCGTCAAACATCATCTGGAACAACGCGGCAGCACCAACCTGTGCCTGGCCGGCGGCGTGTTTGGCAACGTCAAACTCAACCAGCGCCTGCGCGAGATTCCCGGCGTGAAAAACGTCTATGTGCTGCCATGCATGGGCGATGGCGGGCTGGCGCTGGCGGCTGCCGTCGGGGCGGCGTACCTGGAGAACGGCACCCGTTTCAGGAACCCGGCAATGACCCTGGGGCCGGACTCGCGCAGCGTTTCGCAGAACATCAACCTGATCCATCGCAACTATCCCGAGCTCGGTTACCACACCCCGTCGAACATCATCGACGTGTTGACCGACGCACTGATGGAGAATCAGGTGCTGGGCATGTTCAAGGGCAAGATGGAGTTCGGGCCACGTTCACTGTGTAACCGCAGCATCGTCTATCACGCGCAGGATGGCGAAGTGAACGACTGGCTGAACAAGCGCATGCACCGTACCGAGTTCATGCCGTTCGGTCCGGTCACCGCCATCGAACACGCGGCGGCCTGCTATGTCGGGTGGGACGAGGACCAAGTGGCGGCAGATACCATGACCATGACCTACGATTGTCATCCGCAGTTCAGCGAGGCCAGTCCGGCAGTCGTGCACATCGATGGCACGGCGCGGCCGCAGATCATTCGCCCGCAGCGCGATGCATTCATGCATCGTCTGTTGAATGCCTGGCATGAGCGGACCGGTCAGGCGGCGTTGATCAACACCTCGTTCAACCGCCATGAAGAGCCGATTGTCTGTTCGCCGCAGGATGCACTGGATGCACTGAAGGACGGGATGGTCGATCTGGTGGTGATGAGTGAATCGCTGATTGTCTGGCGCAAAGGCAAAAACAGCTTCACCCAGCAACGCTTCGAATAATGGAAGGATGGTTACAGGGCTCCGCTGGAGCCCTGCTCAGGAGCATCGAGCGTATGGTTGACCCATGTATCTGATCTTTTTCGGGTTCTTTGCCGCGGAAGGCATCATCTATCCGTTCTGGCCGACCTGGCTGAATTCGCTGGGCTTCAGCGCCAGCCAGATCGGCCTGCTGATCGCAGCGGTCTATTGGCCCCAGGTCGTGACCGGCGTGTTGATCACCTACGTAGCCGACTGGCGCGTGGATCAACTGCGGCTGGCAGCCATTCTCGGATTTTCGGCGGCGTTGTGTACGTTGCTGTTCTATTTCATGCCGGTGCACCTGTGGGGATTCGTGTGCCTGAGCATTCTGTTTGGCGGGCTGTGGATGGTGGTGTTGCCGCTGTCCGAGTCCTATCTGCTCAAGCGTGACAAGCAAGCCCTGCAGAACTATGGCTGGGTCCGCGCGGTGGGCTCTTCGGCCTTTATCCTGACATCGACCCTCGGCGGTCTGTTGTTTGCGCAGTACAGCCAGTCGTGGGTGCCGGTGGTGATTGCCGTGTGCATGTTGCTGACCGCGCTGGCGTGTCTGTGGTTGAAGCGTCAGGTCACGCTGGCGCATCTGCAACCACCCGAGCGTGGGACGAAGCGGCCCGACTGGAAGGCGCTGTTCGCTCAAAAGGGCCTGTTGATTGCGATTGCCGCCGCCAGTTTCATTCAGCTGAGTCACACCCTGTACTTTTCCACGGCGTCGATTGGCTGGGGCGTGAAAGGCTATTCTTCAACCGCCATCGGGGTGTTCTGGTCAGTGGCGGTGATCGCGGAAATCACCTATTTCGCGTTCTCCAACAAAATCCTGTCGTTCTGTTCACCGTTGTCTATCGTAATGTTTTCCAGTGTCTGTGCGGCGGCGCGCTGGGCGCTGTTTTCCGACAGCGATGCAGTCCCGGTGATCCTGTTGGGGCAATGTCTGCACGCCCTGAGTTTCGCGGCGTATCACTCGGCGATCATGCGCTGCATTCGCGATCACGCTCCGCCCGATATCCAGGTCTTTACCCAGGGTGTCTATTACTCGCTGGCGGTTGCCTTGCCCATGGGCCTGGCCACGCCATTTGCCGGGTATCTGTACGAGACGCAGCCACAATGGTCCTGGTATGTCATGGCGTTGTTTGCCCTGATGGGAACCGTGCTGGCCTTCATTGCTCACCAGAAAATGCGAAGTGCAACCGATGACACAACGAACGTTTACAGCCGTCTGCTTTGATATGGACGGTGTGCTGATCCAGTCTCGCGAGGTCATCGAATTCGCCTGGACCACGGTGGCGCGCAACTACGGTGTTGCCGTCGATCAGGCGTTCATCGACGACCACATTCACGGCCGCCCGGGCGGTTACACCCTGCAGGCCCTGTTCGGTCAGTTCGACGAACAGACGCGTGTGGCCATCAAGAAAGAAGTCGACGCCCTCGAAGAAGTTTCGATCTGCGCGCTGGTGCCGGGTGTCGCTGCTCTCATCGCCCGATTGAATGGGCGCGTGCCGCTGGCGCTGGTGACCAGCAGTTGGCGAGCGCGAGTCGACCACGTCCTGCAGCAGCACGGCCTGACGTCGGTTTTCGACTGCATCGTCTGCCGCGACGATGTGCGCAGCGGCAAACCGGCTCCCGATCCTTATCGCCTGGCCGCCGCCCGACTGGAGCGCCAGAGCGATGAGTGCCTGGTCTTCGAAGACTCCATCAGCGGTGTGCAATCAGCGGTCAGCAGCGGCGCGCTGTGCATCGGTATCGGCGACGATCCGACGCTGAGCGCTCACGGGGCACTGCGTACGTACGCGGATTTCACGGCGCTCCCGGTCTCGCCGGGCGGGGTGGATACGCACCTCTATGCCGACGGCGGGCTGTTTATCAGCGGGCAGGTTGCCCAGAGGTTCGCACGCTCATGACGCCGACCTTGCGACACGCGACCGTCCTCTGGAATTTCCTGGGAGCAGGACGCCAACACAGTGAGTGCGAGCTGATTGTGGTGTGCGGCTCCTACGACCTGCGGGTCTGTGATTACGCCTGTCAGTTGCTGAAAAAAGGCGTCGCCCCGCATCTGTTGTTTACCGGCAACACCGGCAACTGGACGAAGCATTTGTGGGAACGCACCGAAGCCGATATTTTTGCCCAACGGGCCATGGTGCAGGGTGTTTCGCCGGATCAGTTCACCCTCGAATCCCGCGCCACCAACTTCGCCGAGAACATCGCGTTTGCCCGAGCGTTGTTCCCGCAGGTGCGTCGGGCGACGTTCCTGACCAAGCCGAATTCGATCCGGCGCGTGGCGTTGACCTTGCCGGTTCAATGGCCAGGGCTTGAGGCCTGGGTGGATGCCCCGTCGTTCGGTTTTCCGGGGGAGGTCAGCAACCTGATCGGGGTCCTGGGACTGATCGACGAAATGGTCGGCGATATCCACCGAATCATGGTTTACCCTTCGCTGGGCTATCAGGTCGAGCAGGGGATTCCCGAGGAAGTCGAGGTGGCCTGGCGCTACCTGATCGAACAAGGATTCGATCACCATCTGATCAAAGGCAGACACTGACGCCGCGCTGCCGCCGGAGACTGACATGCTGTACGACACACTGATTCGCAACGCCCTGGTCATCGACGGCAGCAACACTCCCGGTTACGCCGCTGACGTGGCAATCCTCGATGGCCGCATCGCGCGCATCGGCGATCCGGGCGATGCCCGCGCCACGGAAGAGATCGACGCCGCGGGCCGTGTGCTGGCGCCGGGTTTCATCGACGTGCACACCCACGACGACACCGTGGTGATCCGCCAGCCGGAGATGCTGCCCAAGCTCAGCCAGGGTGTGACCACGGTAATTGTCGGCAACTGCGGGATCAGTGCAGCGCCGGTCAGTCTCAAGGGCGATCCACCGGATCCGATGAACCTGCTCGGCACTGCCGCCGCATTCGTCTATCCACGTTTCAGCGATTACCGCGCGGCGGTCGAAGCGGCCAACACCACTTTGAACGTCGCGGCGCTGGTCGGGCATACGGCGCTGCGCAGCAATCACCTCGATGATCTTTTTCGCACCGCCACCGACGCTGAAATCGCCGCGATGCGCGAGCAGTTGCGTGAAAGCCTGGAAGCGGGCGCCCTTGGTTTATCCACAGGGCTGGCGTATGCGAGTGCGTTTTCTGCATCCACCGATGAAGTCATGCAACTGACCGAAGAATTGAATGCGTTTGGCGCGGTGTACACCACTCACCTGCGCAGTGAATTCGAACCGGTGCTGGAGGCCATGGACGAAGCGTTTCGCATTGGCCGCCACGCCCGTTCGCCGGTGATCGTTTCCCACCTCAAATGTGCCGGCGTGGGCAACTGGGGACGCAGTGCGCAGTTGCTCGCGTCGCTGGAAGAGGCGGCGAAAACCCACCCGGTCGGCTGTGATTGCTACCCCTACGCGGCCAGTTCTTCGACGCTGGATCTGAAGCAGGTCACCGACGCCCACCGCATCACCATCACCTGGTCGACGCCTCATCCGGAAGTCAGCGGTCGCGACCTGACCGCCATCGCTGCCGAATGGACGATGCCACTGCTCGACGCGGCCAGACGCCTGCAACCGGCCGGCGCGGTGTATTACGGCATGGACGAGAGTGACGTGCGCCGGATCCTCGCCCATCCGCTGTCGATGGTTGGTTCCGATGGCCTGCCGGAAGACCCGTTCCCCCATCCGCGCCTGTGGGGGGCTTTCCCACGGGTGCTCGGCCATTTCAGTCGCGATGTCGGGCTATTTCCGCTGCACACCGCCGTGCACAAGATGACCGGTCTGTCGGCGGCGCGCTTCGGCTTGAAGGAGCGGGGCGAGATTCGCGAAGGACACTGGGCGGACCTGGTGTTGTTCGACCCGGCAACCGTGCATGACGTGGCGGACTTCAGCGACCCGCAACGTGCCGCGCAAGGCATCGATGGCGTGTGGATCAACGGCGTTTTGAGTTATCGAGAGGGGCAGGTCAACGGGCAGAGGGCAGGGCGGTTTCTGGCGCGTGAGGGTGATCTGCGTGACAACTTTCACTGAGTTTCGCGGATTGCGTCACAGTGATGGCACATTGCGACTAAAGAAAGCCGTCACCAAGCCGAATTGCTGACATCTACCCCGGCTGCATGGCGGGGCCCATCAGTCAGGGAGCACCCCCATGAGCTTCGGCAAAACCACCCCGATCCTGCGGATCTTCGATGAAGCCAAGGCCGTGGAATTCTACGTCGACTTCCTCGGCTTCAAGATCGACTGGCAGCACCGCTTCGAGCCTGGTTTCCCGTTGTACCTGCAAGTCTCGCGCGGTGAGTGTGTGCTGCATTTGTCCGAACACCACGGCGATGCGACACCGGGTTCGGCCCTGCGAATCGAGACCGATGAACTGGAGGCGTTCCAGCAGCAACTGCTGGCGAAGAACTACAAGTTTTCGCACCCGGGCATCCAGGCCATGCCGTGGGGCAGCCAGGACATGACCATCGCCGATCCGTTCGGCAATCGACTGGTGTTCACCAACGCGATCAGCCTCTGAGCCAAAAGCCCCCTCACCCTAACCCTCTCCCAGGGGAGAGGGGACTGACCGAGGTGTTTATCGCCATACATCGACCTGAAAGATCGTGGCGATTATAGATTCACAGAATTTCTTTCAGGTCGGCGTAGATCGTGAGTAATTCGCGGTCGGCTCCCTCTCCAAAGGTCGAGGGGACTGACCGAGGTGTCTATCGTCATACATCGACCTGAAAGATCGTGACGATTATGGATTCACAGAAGCGTTTTCAGGTCGGCATAGATCGTGAGCATATTGCGGTCGGCTCCCTCTCCCTCTGGGAGAGGGCTGGGGTGAGGGGGGCTGTGAGTCGCACACTCATTCGGCACCACCACTAACCCTATGCATCTGCCGAAACTCACCGGGCGGTATCCCGCGCCGGCTCTTGAAGGTGCGGTGAAACGAGCGCGGTTCGGTGAAGCCCAGATACTGCGCAATATCCTGAATCGGCAAGGTGCTGTTGAGCAGGTAATGCTCGGCCAGCTCCTGGCGCAAGTCATCGAGGATCTGCTGATACGAGGTGCCGGCCTGATGCAACTGGCGTTGCAGCGTGCGCACCGAGACGGCGAGATGTTCGGCCACCTGTTCCTTGCGCGGCAGACCTTCCTTGAGCAACTGGCGCAGGATGCTTTTGACCCGCTGCTCCAGCGACGCATCCTCCAGCGTCGCCATCAGGCTCTGGGCGTGTTCCTCTAGCGTGCGCAGCAAATGCGCATCGGCCTGGCGCAGCGGCAACTGCAGATATGGCAACGGCACGATCAGCGCGGAATACGGTTGATCGAACAGCACCGGGCATTCGAAAAACTGCTCGTACTGCGTCAGCGTCGTGTCTGCCGGGCGTGAGTGCTCCAGCCACACCGCGGCCGGCGACAGTTGGGTGTCGGCGATCCAGCGTGCGTATTGCAGCCAGGAGCCGAGCACGTTTTCCACCAGATGCCGGCGAATCCGTGGGCGTTCGAAGCGGCAGCTCCAGATCAGGTGCACGTGGCTGTCCTGCACCTCGGCGCGACTGACGCCCATGTCGCCCACCAGTTTTTCGAACGGCATGATGCGGCTCATGGCGTCGCCCAGTGTTGCGCAATTCATGGTGATGTAACCGAGCACGCTCCAGGAGTTGGGCAGCACAAAATTGGCGGCGTTGAGACCGAACAACGGATCACCCGAGTGCTCGCAGAAATAATCGAGCAACCGCTCATGGGTTTCACCCGGCAAGCGCAGGCTGTTGTCGCTCAACTGCTGCGCCTGCAAGCCGGCCGCCGCCAACGCAGGCTCGATGGCCAGGCCCAGGTGTTCGGCATGGCGCAGGTACTTGAGCAGCGGCGGAACGGAGGTGAAGCCGAGCGATTGCATGACCGAATTCCCTTGATCGAGGCCACCACGGGCGGATGAACGCCCTGAAAGGTAATTTGAATCCACGACTAAAGTAAATGGCTGACGCTTGCGCGACGTTTGACTCAATTGGCTACTCGAACTGGCCGGATGCGACCGTGACACTTTCGGCCGGCTGACTAGTATGAGGGCCTGAAATCTCACTGATCAGACTGCACAGAAGGACACACGCATGCGACGCTGGAACGGCTGGGGAGATGCAACCACGGTGGTCGAACTGCCGGCCCAGGGCGCAGGTTTTCTCCATGAGCGACTGGGGCAGGGGCGAGCGCTGCCCGATGCGACACTCGAAGCGGCGCTGGCCCGCGTGCCGGTCTCGCGGCTGGCAGAACACGCCTTGTACAGCATCGATGCCCATGATCGCTTGCTGCATGCCCGCGGGCAGAGCCTGCCGGACTGGCTGGCGTTGCGCGAGGGGGCGCTGGGTCACTATCCCGACGCCGTGGCGTTCCCGGAAACCGCCGAGCACATCCGCCAGTTGCTGGCGCTCGCCCAGGCCCAGGATCTGTGCCTGATTCCCTACGGCGGCGGCACGTCGGTGGCCGGGCACATCAATCCGCCGGACTCCGCGCGGCCGGTGGTGACGGTGTCGCTGGCGCGGATGAATCGTCTGCTCGACCTCGATGAGCAAAGCTTGCTCGCGACTTTCGGTCCCGGCGCCAGTGGCCCGCAGGTGGAGAGCCAGTTGCGCGCCCGTGGCTACACGCTGGGGCATTTCCCGCAGTCGTGGGAGCTGTCGACGCTGGGCGGTTGGGTGGCCAGTCGTTCCAGCGGCCAGCAGTCGTTGCGTTATGGGCGGATCGAGCAACTGTTCGCAGGCGGAACCCTGGAAACCTTCGCCGGGCCGCTACAGATTCCAACCTTCCCGGCCTCGGCGGCCGGCCCGGATCTGCGCGAAGTGGTGCTGGGTTGCGAGGGGCGTTTCGGGATCATTTCCGAGGTCAAGGTGCGGGTCAGCGCGCTGCCGGCCGATGAGCGTTTTTACGGTGTGTTTCTGCCCAGCTGGAGCAAGGCGCTGCAAGCCATTCAGCAACTGGCCCAGGCGCGGGTGCCGCTGTCGATGCTGCGTCTGTCCAACGCGGTGGAAACTGAAACCCAACTGGCGCTGGCCGGCCATCCGCAACAGATCGCCTGGCTGGAGAAGTACCTGAACCTGCGCGGCGCCGGGCAGGGCAAGTGCCTGCTGACTTTCGGCGTGACCGGTAATCGCAAGCAGAATGCGTTGTCCCTGAGCCAGGCCCGTCAGCATCTGAAGGCGTTCGGCGGCGTGTTCACCGGCACCCTGCTCGGCAAGAAGTGGGCGCAGAACCGCTTTCGTTTTCCGTACCTGCGGGAGAATCTGTGGAACGCCGGTTATGTGGTCGACACCCTCGAAACTGCCACCGACTGGAGCAACGTCGACAACCTGCTCAACCTGATCGAAAACAGCCTGCGCGATGCCTTGGCGGCGGAGGGTGAGCGGGTGCATGTGTTCACCCATCTGTCCCACGTCTACGGCGAAGGATCGAGCATCTACACCACCTACGTGTTTCGTCCGGCGGCGGACTATCCCGCGACGCTCGCTCGCTGGAAGACCCTCAAGCACGCCGCCAGCCAGACCATCGTCGACAACCACGGCACCATCAGCCACCAGCACGGTGTGGGCAAGGATCATGCACCGTACTTGCCGGGCGAAAAAGGCGCGCTGGCGATGGACACCTTGCAGGCGCTGAGCCGGCACTTCGACCCGGCCGGGCGCCTGAATCCCGGCACGCTGTTGCAGGAGTGACGGCGATGAGCGCGGACTGGAACGCCGAATGGCGCCGGCAAATCCTGCCGACACTGGCGGCTGAAACCTGGGACCTGATCGTGATCGGCGGCGGCATCAGTGGCGCCGGCATCCTGCGTGAAGCCGCACGCCGTGGCTGGCATTGCCTGCTGCTGGAACAGCGTGATTTCGCCTGGGGCACCTCCAGCCGATCCTCGAAAATGGTCCATGGCGGTTTGCGCTACATCGCCAAAGGTCAGTGGCGGCTGACCCGCGATTCGGTGCGTGAGCGCCAGCGTCTGCTTGACGAAGCGCCGGGTCTGGTGGAACCGATGAGCTTCATGATGCCGCACTATCGCGGCGGCTTTCCCGGGCCGCGTGTGCTGGGTGGTCTGTTGTCGATCTACGACGCATTGGCCGGGCGCCGTGATCATCGTTTCCATGATGCGCAGCAACTGCGTTATCTCGCTCCGGGTGTGAAAGAACATGACTTGCTGGGTGGCACCTGTTTTGTCGATGCGCTGACCGATGACGCTCGGTTGGTCATGCGCGTGTTGAGCGAAGCACGGGCCGACGGCGCAGTGGTGCTCAACGGCATGCGTGTCGAGCATCTGCTGCGGGAAAACGGTCGGGTGTGCGGGGTTCAGGTCGAGGACTGCGAAGCCGGTGTATCGCTGCAATTGCGATGTGGTGTACTGGCGGTGGCCACCGGGGCCTGGGCCGAACGCTTGCGCCCTCCGCAAGCGCCGCGTCAGTTGCGCCCGCTGCGCGGCAGTCATTTGCTGCTGCCGGGCTGGCGCTTGCCGGTGGCGCAGGCGTTCACGTTTTTGCATGAGCGGGATCGGCGTCCGGTGTTTGTTTTTCCGTGGGAAGGCGCCACGGTGGTCGGCACCACGGACCTCGATCACCGCGAGAATCTGGACCAGAGCGCGAGCATCAGCGCCGAAGAACTCGACTATCTGCTGGCCGCCTGCCGACAGCAGTTTCCCGGCGCTGAAGTGAGAGCGGCCGATGTGCTTTCAACCTGGTCCGGCGTGCGTCCGGTGGTGGGCAGTGCGGCGGGCGAGCATCAGGACACGCCGTCGAATGAAACCCGGGAACATGTGCTGTGGCAGGAGCCGGGTTGCGTCACGTTGGCCGGCGGCAAGCTCACGACGTTCCGCCCGCAAGCCATCGAAGTGCTCAAGGCCTGCGCCGACATGCTCGGCCGTTCTTTTGACGATGATGCCGCGCCGGTGTTTGCTGCGGTACCGCCACTGACGATTCCCGGACTCAGTCCCAGTCAATGGCGACGGCTGGCCGGGCGACATGGCCGGGACCTGCCGAGGCTGGCGCAACTGCTCACCGAACTGGGCCATGAAACGGTCGGTGCCACCGACACCTTGTGGGCAGAATTGGCCTTCGCCTGCGAAGCGGAAATGGTCTTGCACCTGGACGACCTGCTGCTGCGCCGAACCCGTCTCGGCCTGTTGTTGCCCCATGGCGGTGCGGAGTATTTCCCGGCCATTCGCCAACTCTGCCAGCCCCGGCTTGGCTGGGACGACGAATGCTGGCAACAGGAACAGCAACGCTACCAGGCGTTATGGCAACGTCATCACGGCCTGCCGGATATCGCGCAGTGATGCCCCTCGAAGAGAACTCCATGGACCACCACCCGAACAAGCGTTACCTGCTGACCATCGACAATGGCACCCAGAGCGTGCGCGCGCTGCTCTTCGATTTGCAGGGCAATCTGCTCGGCAAGGGCAAGGTTGAATTGCAGGCCTATTACTCGACGCAACCGGGCTGGGCCGAACAGGATCCGGAATATTACTGGGCGAAACTGGGCGAGGCCTGTCAGCAGCTGTGGCAGCAGACCGGCATCGATCGTTCGCAGATTGTCGGCGTTTCCCTGACTACCCAGCGCGGCACGGTGATCAACGTTGACGCTCAGGGCAAGCCGCTGCGCCCGGCGATTCTCTGGCTCGACCAACGCCAGAGCGAAGTCGAAGGCGCGATCAAGGGCCCGTGGGGCTGGCTGTTCAAACTGGTCGGCGCACAGGCCACGGTGGATTACTTTCGCGCCCAGGCCGAGGCCAACTGGATCACCCGCCATCAACCTGATGTGTGGGCGGCAACCGACAAGTTTCTGCTGCTCTCGGGGTTTCTCACGCATCGCCTGTGCGGGCGTTTCGTCGACTCGGTGGGCTGTTGCGTCGGCTACCTGCCGTTCGATTTCAAACGTCTGCGCTGGGCTGCGCCGCGTGACTGGAAATGGCAGGCGCTGGCGGTGCGTCCCGAGCAACTGCCAACCTTGTACAAACCCGGTGAAACCCTCGGCCATATCAGCGCCGAAGCCAGTCGCCACACCGGCATCCCCGAGGGGATTCCACTGATTGCGGCGGGGGCCGACAAAGCCTGTGAAGTGCTCGGCTCCGGCGTCGTCGACTCGGGCACGGTGTGCCTGTCCTACGGCACCACGGCGACGATCACCAGCACCCGCTCGCGCTATCTGGAAATCGTCCCGTTGATTCCGCCGTACCCGTCGGCGGCGCCGGATCAGTACAACTGCGAGGTGATGATCTATCGCGGCTACTGGATGGTCAGCTGGTTCAAGAACGAGTTCGGCCTTCGGGAAATGCAGCAGGCCAAAGAGCAGGGCATCGAGCCCGAGCAACTGTTCGATGCGCTGGTCGATGCGGTGCCGCCGGGTTCCATGGGGTTGATGTTGCAGCCCTATTGGTCGCCCGGTATTCGCGAACCGGGCGTGGAAGCCAAAGGCGCAATGATCGGGTTCGGTGACGTGCACACCCGCGCGCACATTTACCGGGCGATCCTCGAAGGCCTGGCTTATGCGTTGCGCCAGGGCATGGAGAAAATCGAGAAGCGCTCGAAGATCTCCGTCACCCGTTTGCGGGTTGCTGGCGGTGGCTCGCAAAGTGATGCGGCGATGCAACTGACGGCGAACATCTTCGGCCTGCCGGCGGAGCGTCCGCATGTCTATGAGGCGTCCGGTCTGGGTGCAGCGATTTGCTGCGCGGTGGGGCTGGGATTGCACGCAGATTTTCCCACGGCGATAGCGGCGATGACCCGGGTCGGCGCGGTGTTTCAGCCGCAGCCCGAGGCGCAGCAGGTCTATGAGCGACTGTACAAGGACGTCTATCTGCGCATGTATCGGCAGCTCAAACCGTTGTACCAGAGTATCCGCAAGATCACCGGTTACCCGGCCTAGAAAAACTACACATTCCCTTGTGGGAGCGGGCTTGCTCGCGAAAGCGGAGTATCAGTCACCGATTGTTTCAATGACCCACCGCCTTCGCGAGCAAGCCCGCTCCCACAGGTAAAGAGTCGAACACAGTATCTGTGCACGCCTCAGAACCTTGTGGGAGCGGGCTTGCCCGCGATTGAAATTCGCTTCAGCGCTGACTGTAGGTCAGACGCGGAAGTGGCTCACCATCTGCTGCAACTGCCCACCCAACCGCGCCAGTTCAACACTCGACTTGGCCGTCTCATCACTCGCCGCAGCAGTCTGCTCCGACACGTCGCGGACGTTGATGATGCTGCGGCTGATTTCTTCGGCCACGGCGCTTTGCTGTTCCGCGGCGGCGGCGATCTGCTGGTTCATCGACTGGATGTTCGACACCGTGCGGGTGATGTTTTCCAGGGATTCGCCGGCCTTTCGGGTCAGGGCGACGCTGCTGTCGGTCAGGGCGCGGCTGTTATTCATCACGGCCGAAACCTGTTGTGTGCCGTTCTGCAGACCGGCCACCAGGCCTTCGATTTCCTCGGTGGATTTCTGGGTGCGCTGGGCCAGGCCACGGACTTCGTCGGCGACCACGGCAAAACCGCGACCGGCTTCACCGGCACGGGCGGCTTCGATGGCGGCGTTGAGGGCCAGCAGGTTGGTCTGTTCGGCCACGGCCTTGATCACGTCCATGACGCTGCCGATCTTGTCGCTTTCCTGTTGCAGCACGCTCATGGCTTCGGTGGAACGCACCACTTCGCTGGCCAGACGCTCGATCTGGGCGATGGCTTCGTTCACCACTTTGTCGCCTTCACGGGCTTCGCCGTCAGCGGCGGCTGCGGCTTGCGAGGCTTCCTCGGCGTTGCGCGCAACTTCCTGCACGGTGGCGGTCATCTCGTGCATCGCGGTCGCAACCTGATCGGTCTCGACCTTCTGGCTGTTCACGCCGGCGCTGGTCTGTTCGGTCACGGCCGACAGTTCTTCGGCGGCGCTGGCGATCTGGGTCACGCCGTCGCGGATGCCGCTGATCAGGTCGCGCAGGGTCACGCCCATGCGCGCGATGCCTTGTTGCAGCACGCCGAGTTCGTCGCGGCGGGTGACGATCACGTTGTGGCTCAGGTCGCCGCTGGCGATGCGGTCGACCACGGCCATGGTTTCCTGCAGCGGACGGGTGATCTGGCGGGTGATGATGAACGCAGCGATGACTCCCACCAGCAAGGCCAGCAGGGTGCTGATCAGTTGCAGGGTGCGGGCCTGGGCGCTTTCGATGTCACGACGGTCCAGCTGGATCTGATACAGCTGCTCGCTCAGGGTCACGATGGTCGCGCCCTGGTCGGTCATTTCCTTGCGTGCCTGCACCGCCTCGCTGTTGGCGTTCTTGAACGCCTGCAAGGCGCTGCGGTAGTTGGTCAGGGCGGTTTCCAGCTGACGCAGGGTGTCCTGCTGGGTGCCGGAGAAATGCACGTTCAGTTGTTTCAGGCTGGCGATGGCCACATCCAGTTGGCCGACGGCTTTCTGCTCGGTGTCGGCATTGGCGGTGGCGGTGTAGCCGCGCACTTCGTAGCGCGCCAGGATGAACGCTTCCTTGGCGGCGGTGACAGCCTGGAACTGCTCGAAACGCTCATCGCTCAGCGGCATTTGCTGGACGCGGTTGCTCAGCGCTTCGATCAGGCCGTAAGCCGTCGCGGCGTTGGTGGCCATCGAGTCGCGCGCGGTGTTGCCAGTGCGGTAGGCGTTACGCATTTTGTTCAGCGACGTCTGGTACTCGGCGATGGTCGCCGCCTGCTGCTTGAGCAGTTTGACGTTTTCGGGACTCTTGAAAGTGCTGATCAGGTTCTGCTGCTGTGCAACGAAACCGTCGAGGGTGGTCTGCACGTTCTGCGCGGCGGCTTCGTCGCCGTTGGTCAGCATGTATTGCAGGCGCACCACGCGCAGTTTGGTCAGGCCAGCGTTGAGCTGAGTGATGTCGCTCATCCAGTTGCTGCGGTCAATCAGACCGCCCAGGCTAGTCCAGCCGGTGAGCGCCAGGATGCAGGTCAGGGCCAGGACGAGGCCGAATCCGAGCCCCAGTTTCAGGTTCACGCTGATGTTGCCGAACCAGCTATTCATCAAAAATCCTCCAGAAAAACGTTGTGCATCTTGATCGTCGGTAAGGCTGGAAGATTGTTGTTTTTTTGAGCCAGCAAGGGTGTTAACAGGACTGTATCGGCCGCAAATCCGAGAGCTGAAAGGATTTTGTCCGACGGATTTTGTAACAACGGATCCCAAGACTTTTTTCACATGACTTTCACTGGCTGCCCACAGGGGCCTCTGTACCTTCGCCGGATCAAATGACAGTGCTGCGGACTGGCAAGGCGGATTTTTGTGGAATTGAGACTGAGTCTGTTCGGCGTCAAACGCTCGATCGACCTGAGGGGCCTGGCCCGTTTTCGGAACGCCGGGGTTGTCCTGGCGACGTTGGCGCTGGTGGTGCCATTGACCCTGTGGCTGCTTGCCCCGGCGGCGTTGCCTGATCTGGCCCACGGCAATGTGGCCGGTGCCCGGGCGTTGACGGCCGGTTGGGCCAAGGGCGACATGATCGTGCTGGTGCGTCATGTCGAGCGCTGCGATCATTCCCCGGCGCCATGCCTGAGCGGCAATGACGGCATCACCGACCGTTCTCGCAGTGTCGCGGTCGCCGTCGGCGCACAATTCGAGCACCTGGGCCTGAACCATGCCGACATCTACAACAGCCCGATGACCCGCACCGTGCAGACCGCCGGTTACATGTTCAACCGGGCGACGGCCGGCGAAGACTGGCTGATCAGCTGCAAGGGTCGCATGCTGCAGGATGCGCTCGCACACAAGGTTGCGGGGCGTAACCTGATCCTGGTCACCCACAGCGAATGCATGGCGCAGCTGGAAAAAGACCTCAAGATGCCGGCCTCGACCCTCGGATACGGATCCTCGCTGTTCGTTTCGGCTGCCAACCCGGCGGCTCCCAAAATGCTCGGCTTCATCGAAGCCTCCGACTGGCGCACGGTGACCACCCGATGACTTCTCGTTTTTACGCTTACAACTTTGGCATCCCGCTGTTTTGTGCTGCTGTGGTTTTTCTGATGTTCGACATGACGAACATCGACATCGCCTTCAGTAATCTGCTGTTCGATCCGCTGACCCATACCTTCCCCCTCGACAAGATTCACTTCTTTGAAAAGCTGACCCACAAGTGGGCGCGGATCATCCCGAACTGGACCGCGGAAATCGCCCTGATCGGCGCGATGCTGTCGGTGGTCTGGCCGTTGGTCAATCCGCAGAAGCGCCCACGCCTCGCCGGGTTTCTGGAGCGCAGCAAAGTGGCTCCGGTCCTGCGTTTTGCGGCTGAGCATCGTCGGGATTTTCTGTTTGTGGTGGTGGCCTTCGCGGTGTGTACCGGGGTGATTCACTTCCTCAAGGCCCATACCAGCGTTTACTGCCCGATCGAGACGACGCTGTACGGCGGCAAAATGGCTCACGTCGAGTGGTACAACAATTTCCAGCTGTTCCATGAAGCCGGTGACGGTCGTTGCTGGCCGGGCGGACACGCCTCCGGCGGGTTCACCATGCTGGCGCTGTATTTTGTGGCGCGGCGTTATCAGTGGCGCTTCTCCAGCGCCTTGTTGTGGGGCTCGCTGCTGCTCGGTTTCGTCTACGGCACCACACGCGTCCTGCAGGGCTGGCACTACATGTCCCACACGTTCTGGGCCGGTATCTTCGTGTGGCTGGCGTGTTTGCTCACTGCGCTGGCGTTTTATGGGCGGGCTCGTCTGGAACTGCCGGTGTTGAGCAAGCGTGAGCGACAGGTGTTCAGTGCACAGCCTGAGGCTGCTCTCTGAAGCATCGCGATTGAAACGAAAAACCCGCCATCACCGGCGGGTTTTTCATTTGTGCATCGCTGTATCAATAGCCTACGAAGTAGTACGCCTGGCGCCCGACCATCATGGTCTTGAGCACTTTCAGCGGGGCGGCGGGCTCGCTGTCCCCTGACATTACCGCGATGTTCGAAGGCGAGGCACTGAGGAAATCCTTCAATTGCGCATCGGTGTCCAGACCCTTGAGGACGCGCTGGGTGTAGAACACGCTGGCGCCGCCGACCCGTTCGTTGGCCTGGAACAGGGCGACCTGATGGCCGGTGGCTTGCAGGCTCTGGATGTGTTCGGTCAGTGGCAGGAACGACAATTCCTTGTCTGCGTTCGGCAGGGCCCATTGCGCGGCACCGAGGTAGCTGGCGATCACCACCGTCAGGATCCCTGCCGCCAATCCCTGACGATGACGGGCGATCCGTCCGACAAGACGTTCGGAGGTTTCGTGGCCCTTCAAACGCTCGAACAATACCCCCGCATACTCCGCCGCAATCACCGCTGCGGCCGGCGTCATCGACATCAGGTACACCGTGCGCTTGCTCGAGGCCAGGGTCAGCATGATGAACTGCGCAACGATCCACAGGCTGAAGAACAGCAGGTAACGATTGGCCTCCAATTGTTTGCGGAAATGCCACAGCCCCAGATACACCAGAAGGTTCCAGGGCAGGAACGCTTCGGGCAGTTTGGCGATGTAGTAGTAGAACGGCTCATAGTGCCCGGCTTCGACGAAGGAGCCGCTGAAGCGCCCGACGCTGTTGGTCAGCAAGACCTCTCTGACGGCCTGGGTGCCGCCGTGCTGATAGAGCACCGCGAGCCAGATCAACAGCGGAATCAGCCCGAGCGCTGTCAACAGACCGGGCCGCAACCACTCGATCAGTTTGAAGCGCTTGTCCATCAGGTTGTCGGCCAGCAGGTAAGCGAAAATCACCACCCCCGGCATCGCCAGACCGAGCACGCCTTTGCTCAGGGTGGCGATCGCAATCCCGACGATAAACAGCAGTGAATTACCCGGCGTCGAGGCCCGTTGCGCCTGGAAGAACGCCAGCAGTGCGGTGGTCACGCCGAGTGCGAGCAACGCATCCTCGCCGACCCCGCGCACGTTGCTCCAGTAACTGGCCATGGTTGCCAGCAGAATGCCTGCTGTCCACGCGATCGCTTTCGGTCGTCCGAAGCGCCGCAGCATGCCGTACAGAATCATCACGCTGAGCAGTCCGGCCACCGCCGACGCCAGCCGCACCGCCCACGGAGACACGCCGAACACGCGCATGGCGCCGGCGTCCAGCCACAGACTCAGCGGCGGTTTTTCCAGAAACGGTTCACCGAACAAACGGGGCGTCACCCAGTCATCGTCCAGATGCATCTCCATGGCGATGCCGGCGACGCGGGCTTCGGTAGAGCCTTGCAGTTGATGGTTGCCCAGTGCGAAGAAAAACAGCAGGGCGGCAAGCAGGAACAGTGAAGTGGCGGCACGCGACGACATAGGTTTCAGATAACCGGAAGGGGCGAGAGGCGTGAGCATACTTCGTCAATGCTTAACAAATTGTGAAACTCATGCGAGCCGTCGCGACCAGCGCTGATCCGGCGCCTCAAACCCCGGATTGACCAGCGCCGTCAGCACATGATCCTGCCAGCGCCCGGCAATGTTCAGGTACGCCTTGGCGTAGCCTTCTTTCTCGAACCCCAGGCGCTCAAGCAACCGTGCACTGCGTTCATTGCCGGGAATGTAGTTGGCCATGATCCGGTGCAGGTTCTGGGTTTCGAACATGTAGGCGATCGCGGATTCCAGCGCTTCCTGCATCAGGCCCTGGCCCTGATGGGCCGCATCAATGTGATAACCCAGATAACACGCCTGGAATGCCCCGCGAATGATCCCGCTGAAGTTGCACGCGCCGATCATTTGATGGCCGTCGGGAGTCAGCAGCGCAAGGTGCACGGCCAGTCCGGCTTCGAAGGCGCTGGCCTGTATTTCAAGACGTCGACGGATCTGTTCGGTGGAGAAGTAGTCGGTGGTGCGAATCGGTGACCACGGGGCGAGATGGCGCTGGTTGCGTTGGTAGAAATCACTTTCCAGAGGCGCCTGCTCCGGGTCGAGCACCGCGAGCGTCAGGCGTTGGCAGGGCAGGGTCAACAGCGGCATCGGGGGCTCCGGGTCTCGGGATTGATCACCAGAATTGCGCGGTGGGCGGGAAAATACAAACGCGTGGCCAAATCCCGGGCAAAAAAAAGCCCGCAGGAGCGCGGGCGAACCGTAGTTTCTTGAATGAGCGAGCGGACTTTACAGCTTTGGCGGAAGCGGGGCAGTGAAGAAAAATTCATCTCGCTGCGCCTTGGCTCAAGACGCCAGGTCCCCTGATTTCGGCTCTTTCAAGAAGCTCAGTGGCAGAGAACCGGCTTCGGCTCGGTCGTCTGCTGCAGTGGGTCAAGCTTGCTCAGGGCGCTGCTGACCAGCATCTCCGCCAACCCCGCCAACTGATGCATCGCGACGATCCGCGCCCGTTGCACCTCATCCGGTCGGTGGACGAGATCATGCGCCATCATATTGAGCGCCGCGAGATTCTGGCTGGCGTGGGTCAACAGAGTGATCAGGTCGACGTCGGGACGCACGCTGAGGATCTGATCGACCGGAAGAAGCCGGGAGTTGCGCCTGCGGGCAACGGTAATGGGGCGTTCGGAAGCCGAGACCGTCCTGGACTCGGTAACCGGGGAATGTTCGGATGGATCGGGGGGGTCTTTTTTCATGACCGGACTCCATGTGAGGGGTGATCCTTGCGCTTCGGCGGGGTAGTGCCGTTCACCTGTTTGTTGCGAGGAGTGGAGGGTAACCGGGTGGGGCGGGGGGGCACTAGTTCATGGAAGTCGACGCGTGTTGAGGGAAATTTCCTAGGATGCTGACGGGGAGGATCGGAGCTTGCTCTCCGGAAATGAATTCCCAGATGCGACAAGGCCCGTACTTGGCGGGCCTTTTCGTGCCGGGGTAAGTTGAACAGGATTGGTAACTTTCTGATTTTGATAGGTAATTTTCTTTTAGAGATTTATGTGGAATACCTTTTGGAATACCAGAGGTTTCCGCAGGTTGTTGGGATTTTCAGCGATATCCCTGCCAAATTTCTTGACTAAGCTGAAGCGCTTCCACCCTCACAGCGCTAAGGCCTCCGTAGTTTCGACATGCGGACCTTCGATTCAGTGATATCCAGTACACTTGCCCCATCTCTAGCCTGCCAGCGGAGCAGGCTACCCGAACAGCTGCTCAAGTTTTTTTTCGAGTAAAAATGACCCTGATTAAATTAAAAGACCTTGAAGCGCACCTATGGCACGCCGCACACATCATCACCGGCCCCATCGACGCCTCCGACTACAAAACCTACATATTCCCGATCCTATTCTTCAAACGGATCTGCGATGTGTATGACGAAGAGTTTGAAGAGGTGCTGGCCAAGGTCGGAAGCGCGGAGCTGGCGCGCGAGAAAATCTTCCATCGCATCGAGGTTCCTGTTGGCAGCCACTGGGATGACGTGTTTGCCAAGTCCCACGATATCGGCAAGGCACTTAAGGATGCTTTTCTAGGCATAGAGCAAGCCAACACCCAGTTGCATGGCATCTTCGGCGATGCCAGTTGGACCAATAAAGAGCGCTTGCCGGATGAGCTGCTAGCCACGCTGCTCAACCACTTCAACAAAGTCGATCTAGGGGTTGCCAGCGTTCGTAACGACGATATGGGGCGCGCCTACGAATACCTGATCAAGCGCTTTGCTGACAAAGCCAACAAGAAAGCCGGTGAGTTCTACACCCCGCGCACCATTGTGCGGCTGATGGTCAACATTCTTGACCCCAAAGCGGGCGAAAGCGTTTATGACCCGGCTTGCGGTACGGGCGGCATGTTGCTGGAGACCATTCACCACGTTCGAGAAAACACGGGTGATCCCCGGCTGCTGAAGCTCAAAGGTCAGGAAAAGAACTTGACCACTGAAGCCATTGCCCGCATGAACCTATTTCTCCACGGCCAGGAAGACTTTGAGATTGTTCGTGGAGATACCCTGCGTGAGCCCAAGTTTCTGATCTACGACCGGCTCGAAACCTTTGATTGTGTGATCGCCAATCCACCGTTCAGCCTCAGTGAGTGGGGTCATGAACAATGGGCGGCGGACGCCTACAGCCGCAACAGTCACGGCCTGGCCCCGAAAACCAACGGTGACTTTGCCTGGGTACAGCACATGTTCGCCTCCCTCAATGCCGATGGGCGAATGGCGGTTGTGTTGCCCCATGGCGTGCTGTTCCGTGGTGCGGCAGAGGGCCGAATCCGCACCAGCCTGCTCCAAGAAAACCGCATCGAAGCCATTATCGGTGTAGCGCCCAACCTGTTTTACGGCACCGCTATCCCGGCTTGCATCCTGTTGCTGCGCAAGCAGCGCCCTGATGAGCATCGTGACCATTTACTTATCATCAATGCCGAGAAGATTTTCACCAAAGGCCGCGCGCAAAACACCCTGAGCAATGCCCAGGCGGATCAGATTTACCAGATCTACCTAGAGCAGTATCAGCAAGGCCCCTCTGCCATAGCATTGGAAGGAGTAGCGCGCTGGGTGCCGCTGGGTGAAATTGCCGAAAACGACTTCAACCTGAACATTGCTCGCTATGTGCAAAAGCCACTGGAAGAAGAAACAATCACCGTCGAAGAGGCGCTGAAAGACTTTCAGCAGAAACTGGCCGCACTGGAGCAGGCCGAGCAGGAGCTGGAAGAACTGCTGATCAAGGAAGGGTTTGAGCTATGAGCATGGATAGCGCTGACAGCAACACCTCGCAGTTCATTAAGCAACACGCCGAGTCGCAGTACGAGCAGTTTCACCAGAAACGCCAACATGAAGTTGCCGCCAGCGCAGACAAACGCCTCGCCGACCTGAGCCAGCTTGCTCATCAGCTATTAGACAAGACTCGTAAGAATGATTGAGTACCAGAAAAACCAAGCCTCTCAACTTGGCAAAAAGAAACTCGAAGACCTCCTTTGGGGAGCGGCCGAGTTTCTTCGCGGGCAGATCGACGCCTCCGATTATAAGCAGTACATCTTCCCGCTGTTGTTCTATAAACGCCTATCCGACGTTTACCTGGAAGAGTATGTCGAGGCCATGGAGGTCAACGAGGGCGATGCCGACTATTCCGTCATGCCCATGTTTCATCGCTTCCATATTCCCCAGGAGGCGCGCTGGGAAAAGGTACGCCATACCAGCAAGAACATTGGCGAAGCCATCCAGAATGCCCTGCGCCTGATCGAGACCCACAACGAACGCCTGCACGGCGTATTCGGCGATGCCCAGTGGACCAACAAAGAGCGTCTACCCGACCACCTGCTGGCCGACCTGATTCAGCACTTCAGCAAGATCCCCCTTGGCATCAAGTCGGTGGCCCAGGATGACCTGGGCGAAGCTTACGAATACCTGATCAAGAAGTTCGCCGACGACTCTGGCCACACCGCCGCCGAGTTCTACACCAATCGCACCGTGGTGCACCTGATGACCCGCATCATGGGTCTCAAACCCGGTGAAACCGCCTATGACCCCACCTGCGGCACCGGCGGCATGCTGCTCAATGCGGTGATGGACCTGCGGGACGAAGGTAAAGAATGGCGCAGTGTCAAACTCTATGGCCAGGAAGTGAACCTGCTCACCTCCGCCATAGCCCGTATGAACATGTTCCTGCACGAGATCGAAGAGTTTGAAGTGCTGCGCGGCGATACCTTGGCCGAGCCCAAGTTTATCGATAACGACCAGCTCAAACAGTTCGACGTGATCTTCGCTAACCCGCCGTACTCCATCAAAAAATGGAACCGCGACAAGTTCGCTGCCGACCCTTATGGCCGTAACTTTTACGGCGTGCCACCCCAGGGCTGCGCCGACTATGGCTTTTACACCCATATCATCAAGAGCCTGAAGCCCGACACCGGCCGCGCCGCCATGCTCTGGCCCCACGGCGTGCTGTTCCGTGACTCGGAACAGGCCATCCGTAAGCAGGTGATCGAGTCGGACATTATCGAAGCAGTGATTGGCCTTGGCCCCAATCTCTTCTATAACTCGCCGATGGAATCCTGCGTGGTGGTGCTCAACTGCAACAAACCCACTGAGCGCAAAGGCAAGATCCTGTTTATCAATGGAATCGAACATGTCACACGCGAGCGCGCACATAGTCGACTCTCGGACGATGACCTCGCCGTACTAACCGAAGCCTACTTCGCGCCGGACAAATTTCCGGCCATTACTGCGCTGGTGGATATCGAAGCGATTCGCGAGAACCAACACAATTTGTCGATACCGCTTTATGTGCAGTCCCCCAGCGATGGGGATTTGCATGAGATCGAACACGCCATTGAAGCCTGGAAAGTCAGTCGCGTCCGTTTGAAAAAGCAAACTAGCAGATTGTTAAAAAACCTCGCTGAATTGGGTTTTTCTTCAGAAGAAATATCTACCACCAAAACCTTGAGTCCAGCAATCGAGCGATTTGAAAGAGCATTGTCTGATGGTTGGCAGAGATTAAAATTTAGCGATGTCGCTAGGCAGTGTAAGGAATCTGTAGATCGAGAGAATAACCCCTTCGAAAGATATGTAGAGGGTGGTCATATGGATACCGAAGACTTAAGAGTGAGGAGGTATGGCACCTTCTCTGATGACTATGTGGGGCCGGCATTTCATCGCATATTTCGAAAAGGTCAAATACTCTATGGCTCAAGACGAACATATTTGAAGAAAGTGGCTGTAGCGGATTTTGATGGGGTCACCGCAAACACCACTTATGTCATAGAGCCAGCGAATTGTGGGTTTTTTGATGGGCGCCTACTGCCATTCATCATGTTGTCCGAAGGATTCACGCGACATTCCGTTGTTAACTCAAAGGGGTCTACAAACCCATATATAAACTGGTCGGATATTGAAGGGTATGAGTTTTATATCCCTGATGTTAAGGCGCAGGCGGGGATATTGAAGATCCTCCAGAGAGTCGCTGACCAAGAAGAGGCAATTAGATCTATAATTTTCGCCCTTGAAGAATGCTTGCGTGCAGTTCAATTGAACGCATTCAAAGACAGTTCCGATGTGGATGCAAAAAATAACTGCGAACTTGGTGGTGGCTGGATTAATTATCAAATTAAAGATATTTTGATGAGTCCCCCAGAAAGCGGAGACTCGGTTTCTGCAGTTGATAAAGATACTGGTTTTTATGTCTTGAATCTAAACTGCTTGACCCGGCATGGATTTCAAACTAATGGATATAAATCTATAGAGGCTCAGAAGTTTTCAAGAGAATTGAGGCTAGGCAATGGAGATCTATTGGTTTCTAGGGCAAACACAGCGGATTTAGTTGGTTTTGCAGGAATTTACAAAGATGAACTTGAAAGGAGTGCTATATTCCCTGACACAATGTGGCGATTGAATGTAAAGGAAAATCTTGTGTCGAAGGAGTTCTTAAAAAATTATCTGCTTTCGCCATGCGCTAGATCTCAAATAAAAATGATAGCTGCTGGCACAAGCGGGAGTATGAAAAAAATTAACAAGAGTTCATTTTCCAAGCTGAAAATAGCGATTCCTTCAGACACGCAGCAGAAGTTGATCAATAATTCCATTGGAGAGCTTTTGGAATCTATCAATATTGCATCAATCAAGCTTTCTGATCTGAGAAGGTTAAGAACATCTATTTTTGAAGATTTCCTTAGGCAGGCCTGAGAATGTTTAACGAGCATACTGTCACCGAAAATGGAATTATCGACCGCTTAAAAAATTTAAGTGGGGGAAAGTGGACTTACTGCCACGGCGAGAGCCTGCCCAAGAAGGCGCAGGATATATTTGTCGATGAGTGGCTAAAAGACGCGTTGTGTTCGTTAAACCCAGCTATCGACAAACAGCCGGATTACGCCGATGAGGTAATTCATAAGCTGCGCGGTGTAATGCTGGAGGCCCCGCACAGTGGCCTGGTCCGGGCCAACGAGAATTTCCAGGCGTGGCTGCTGGCCGAAAAAACCTTGGCCTTTGGTGAGAATGGTGAACATGTCACCATCAATCTGATCGACTTCGAAAACCTCGACAACAACCACTTTGTAGTGGCCCAACAGGTGCACTATGTCGCGGCTGGAGAGGTGTTCTTCGATATTGTGCTGTATGTAAACGGCATCCCGCTGGTGGTAGGTGAAGTGAAAAGCGCCACTCGCCCCAGCGTCAGTTGGCAGGACGGTGCCGCTGACTTTATGGGCGGCAAAAAACACTATTGGCAGCATGCAAAAGCCTTTTTCGTACCCAACCTGCTGTGCTTCGCCAGTGAGGGCAAAACCTTTGCCTACGGAGCGATCAATGCCCGGGTCAAAGATTGGGGCCCCTGGCACCACACCGATCAGCGTGAGGATATTCCCGACACCCTGGCCTCCGTGCTGGCGAGCACCGAAGGGCTACTGAACCCGCAAACCCTGCTGCAACTGCTGGCTTCTTTTGCGCTGTTCTCTACCCATAAAACCGGTAAAGACACACCGCCCAAACGCATCAAATTGCTGCCGCGTTACCCGCAGTTCGAGACGGCCAAGCAGATTGTTGAGCGGGTCAAACAGGGTTACCCGAAAAAAGGCCTGATCTGGCACTTCCAAGGTTCGGGCAAGTCGCTGCTGATGCTTTATGCTGCCAAGATGCTGCGGGCCGACAACGAGCTGAAAAACCCCACCGTGCTGATCGTGGTCGATCGCCGCGACCTGGACAGCCAGATTAGCGAGACCTTCGGCGGCGCCGATGTGAAAAACCTGATCAAGGTGCAGAGCTGTAAAAAGCTCGGTGAACATATCGAGCAGGACAGCCGCGGCATCCTCATCACCACCATTTTCAAGTTCAAAGATGTTGAGATCGATGAGCACAACCTGGCGGGCCTAAACAGTCGCGACAACATCATCGTGCTGGTGGATGAAGCCCACCGCACCCAGGAAGGCGGCTTGGGCGAGAAGATGCGCTGGGCGCTGCCCAATGCCCACTTCTACGGCCTGACCGGCACCCCGATCTCCAGTATCGAACGCAATACCTTCAAGTTGTTCGGCGCCGATGAAGATCCCGGCCGCTATATGAACCGCTACAGCTACAAACAGTCGATCCGCGACGGAGCCACTAACCCGGTTAAGTTCGAGCCCCGTTTAGCCGAATTGCGGGTGGACCGTGAGGCGATCAACGAAGAGTTCGAGCAACTGGTCAAAGACAACAACCTGGACGAGGACGAAAAGGCCACTTTGTCCAAACGCGCCGGCAAGCTGGCCGTGATGCTCAAGGCACCGAAGCGCATGGAGGCCATCAGTGCCGACATTGCCGAACACTTCACCAGCCATGTGCAGCCGAAAAAGATGAAGGCCATGGTGGTGGTCTATGACCGCGATGCCTGCGTGCAGATGTATTACCTACTTGGTCACATGCTGGGTTTCGACGCACTGGAGGTGGTCATGAATCTCGACCAGGCTCCGGTGAAGGATGAGAACGGTAAGCTCAACAAGGACTGGAACAAGTGGAAGGAAGAGCTCGATCTACCGATCAAGCAAGCCGACTTTGAGCGCTGGCAGAAATTCGATGGTGAAGAGCAGGCGCAGAAAAACCTGCTGGAAACCTACAAAGACCCGAAACAACCCCTACAACTGCTGATCGTGACCGCCAAGCTGCTGACCGGTTTCGATGCGCCGATCTGCTACTGCATGTACCTGGATAAACCGCTGCGCGACCACACCTTGCTGCAGGCCATGTGCCGCACCAATCGCCTGTATGAGGCGGACGGGGTGGTCAAGCGTATGGGCCTGATCATCGATTATCTGGGCGTATTCGAAAACCTGCGCACGGCGCTGGCCTATAACCCGGAAGAGATCGACGGGATTGTCGAAGGCATCGAGAAATTCAAGGAGTTGCTGCCAGAGCAGTTGAAGCTGTGTCTGGCCTTCTTCCCGAACGTGGACCGCACCCTGGCAGGCTTCGACGGCATCCTGGCCGCACAGGAATGCTTGCCGGACAATAAAAAACGCGATGAGTTTGCCGCAGCTTTTGGCGTGCTGGCCAAACTCTGGTCGGCCATCAACCCCGACCCTTTCCTGACACCCTACCGCCAGGATTACAAATGGCTGGCGCAAATCTATGAATCAGTACGCCCGGTTGGTCAAACGGGGGCGCTGGTCTGGGCCGCGTTAGGGCCCGAGACCATCAAGATGATTCACGAGCACACCGATATCAGTCGCATACGCGATGACATCGATGAGCTAATCATGGATGAACACGCAATCTTCACCCTGACCGAGAAAGAGCAGGAAAAACGTGCCCGCCGACTGGAAATAGACTTGATGGGGCGTCTGCGCGGCCATGGCGAGGCTGTGTTCGTCGAGCTGGGCGAGCGCCTGGAGAAACTGCGCCGAGAATATGAAGCGGGTGTAATCAAGGCCATCGACTGGCTCAAGGGCCTATTGGATGCCGCCAAAGATACGGTGCAGGCCGAGCGTGAAACCGGTGACCCTGTAGTAACGGAGGCAGACAACAAGCAGGCGCTGACCAAACTCTTCCTGGAAACCCGCCCGGAAACAACGCCGAAGCTGATTGGTGATGTGGTCGAGCAGATCGACAAAATTGTGAACGCTACCCGCTTTGAGGGCTGGCAGAACTCCAACAGTGGTCCACGCGAAATCCAGAAAGCACTGATGCTGACCCTGGCGCAGTTTGGCCTAAGCAAAGACAAGGACCTGTTTGAAAGGGCATACGCCTATATTGAAGAACATTACTAAGTCGATGATGACGTACGGCCGTGCGATGAAGTTAGCTAAGCGCCCCCACCGTGAAGACGGTGGGATTTAGGAAGCGCTTACATTGCATCGACGAAATGCATGCTTACATCTGCGTTGAGGCGCAGCTTTGGGTCACAACTGGCAGTTTTCGACCCAAAGCTGCGCTTCACGAAGAAAGACGCGAAAGCCTCCCCGACCACTACGCCCGCTTTGAACAAGTAAAAGGGGCGTTTTCTGATTGAGAGAGGGCTTTTTGCCATTGGGAACAGGCACTTCAAGCCAAACTCCGGATTTTGGCTGGACGGTCTTCTTGCGGTCTGTTTTTTTCTTTGTAACTGTTGTTTTCTTTTTGGAAGCTTTTGCTGCAGTTTTCTGGGCGACACTAGCAAGGTGAGCGGCAGATTCCGGAATATGCATCAACTTTACCCCGTAGCCGTATGAGTTGATGGTCTTTCCGTAGTTTTGTAGTGTTACCTTACTGAAAAAAGGTATATCTAGAGCTGTCGAGGCGGGTCCATCAATGATGGCATAGATAACGTCATTGCCACGCGCTTCGAAATTAACAGGAATTGCGTCAAATTTATTCTTCGCCAGTTGCAAGTTTACGTCTTTTACAAAGCCTGGCTCTCTTACCATGAGGGTCGAGGCCACAAAACCCTGCGCGAATAGATGGCTTAGCGTCGATGAGCCACGACCGCGTTTAACATGAATAAACTCACCCCGTTCGTTTTGAGTTTTCACTCTGTAAATGTCACAGACCTCAATTTTATCGTAGCTACCGCCAAATTTGATCATTTGTCTGTCGAGCATTGCATGGGAGCTCTGCGCTTGCGCGCAAACATACTCATTGTACGGACCTTCACCGGCGTGCGAATACTCTGTAAAAGGTGGCGCGAACTGTTTTCTCGGTAGTTCCGCGAAATACTTCTCTACTGCCGTCTGAAAGGACGCTTCTACCTTAAACCAATTTCCTGCATTTAAAATATATAAATTTGCATCATGCTTGACTTCCGCATAGAGACATTTAAACGCAGGGAATGGTCTTGGGGGACTGCCGCTTGAAAGAATCAGAAAAATTTCGCGTCGCTTTAGCGTATCTAAAGTTGCTCCTTTCCTAAACGTAGAAAAAAATCTTCCCAAATCTAGCACAGGATCAATATCATCACTGTCCGGGGTTCGGTTGTAAGCGAATCCTGTAACGGAGGTCCAGTCAATTAGATCCGGTATGGCGAGCCACATGTCTTGGGTTTGATTAGAGCTTAGAGAATTCCAAAGTTGAATGTCGAGAGCCTCGGAAAGCTCTTTGTCTTTAACCGGGAGTAAATTCTCAACCCAAGAAAACTCACTGGCATGTCCGTCTACATCTTTAGCGAGGTAGTCTTTTGAGGCGGAGCGCTCTAATGCCAGTTGCAGGAAATTTCCTAGATCAGCGAGATCTATCGCTATGGATGCTTTGAATGAATCAATGCCGGCAATTATTTTTCCAAAAATATCTGAGTAAGCGCTTTTTGTGTGTCCTACTAGTCCGCGAAGCAAATCCTGCTCAGCATTAATCATATAATCTGACACAGATGCTGCTTTGATCGTTTGTGTCCTGCTTAGTCGTGGGGACGCGTCGAATGTCTGACGATCAATTGATGCTATCTTGTCGGGTGAGACACTGTTTAAAACGACCTTTATACCAAATCTATCCTCGATTAATCTCGGCTCAATCAGATAGCGCCCATATCCAAAAGAAATAGCAAACTGGCGAGAGCCATTTTTCACAATCAGAATGGCGGAGATGCTTTTATTTTTCCACTTGGAAGTTTTCACTCCTTCATCTAGGCCCTTCTGAATGAAGTTTAACCATTCTGGAGCGGCCTCTACAAAAGGTTTTCGAATGAAGAGAGTGCCATATTCCCCTTCAGGACCAAGAGGATACTGTTCTGTCCCAATTTGTTTAGGCTTTCCGTTCGGACCTATGGGGCTCGCTATAAAATCTTTATCTGTCCAGTAAGACGCCGAATTTGGTGCCTCTTTGAGTAAGTAAACGTTCAGCGTAATCCTTTTGGGCTTTCCTGTGCTCATCAACGCTCCTCCTAAGCTTTGCGACCGGTATATCGCTATCTCCGGCCTGATAGCTCCGTAGATTTGGAGCGTGGCCTATAGCCATGACTTAGCTTACGTTAGAACTGGAGCTACTGTCAGTATTCGCTTTCATGGATAGGTCTACCCCATCATCAGGTGCGTTCGGCTTTTACCCATCCTCATCCAGATCAGGGCGGCGGTTAGTCGATAATAATATTGAGTAGATCCGGAACGGTCGTTGAGATAATGAGCAAAAAACCAATGCACGTGCTTCAGTTGCCAGGACCAGGGGTTATCGCGCTGCCATCGTTGTTGAATGGCAGCTTGCATGATTTTGGCTTGCCGTAGGTGGCGTTGCTGCGTGATCTTCGAGCCGGTCAGTACGCCGCTCAGGAACAGCGCCATATCGAAGGGCTTGGTCACGCTCTACCTCCAATGTAAGCCGAAACCACATCAATCCGGTTATGCCCGAGCTCAAGGCTGATTTGTTGGCGCGCCCGTTGATCAAGGTCGCGGTCAATTCGATAGCAGTGGCCACCATTGACTGGGGCCGCGTGGCTAGTGAGCTGTTCGTAACGCTCGCAGGCATAGGCCGCTCGCAGTTCATGAAAGCCCTTCAGCCCTTGTTCATGCAGGACATCGCGGGCGGGGCGTACGGTCTGTTGCAGGAATGCGGCGTAGCTTTCGCCTCGGGCCAGCAAGTTGCGGCTGCGGGGCGGCGACGCATTTCGGGCGAACTGTAGCGCCACCTTCACCTCTTCATTAGCATTGATCCATCGCGGCGCTGATGCCCCTGAGCGGCCGCCTTTGGTGCCGTCCTGGATGTTGATGCGACCGAAGTGCTTGGCTTCACGTTGGATACGTGGCAGATCAGCGAGGATCGCTTCGCGCAGGCGCATACCGGTAGCTCGGGCCAACAGGACTATCGCGGCCACCCGCTCGTGTTGCTGTTCGCCAAGCGCCTCGAGTACTCGCCGCACCTGCTGGTGGTCTTGGCCATCCGGCGCGTGGGTGCGTACGCTCGAGCGCTGCTGTCCCAACGCCTGACTCGGGCTGGCGATTCTCACGTTTTGATCACCGCGCAGCGCGGCGAGGGTGCGGTTAACGCTGCTCAGGCGGTTCTGTGCGGTAGCGATGCAGAGTTCACCTTGCTGGATCTGCTGACGCAGGTAAGCGGCGTAGCCTTGCAGCGTCCGTCGATCGATCTGGCGCGCATCGTTGTAACCGGGACCGTCCTCTGATCGACACCAACGCACGAACGCTTGCCAGCGATCGCTATGCGCTTTCACCGTGGCGAAGTGGCCGCCGGCAAACAGATCCTTTAGCGCTTGTGGGCCGGCATAGCTCAACTGGCGGCCATAGCCAAAGTTGCGACCCTCACGTCGACCGACCAGTGCCATCGTCATCACCGTTTTCGTTTGTTTGCAGAAAGCGAAGCAGGGCTTTCCAGTGGGGGCTGATCCTGTCCACCTGCTGCCAGTGTGTCGGGCGGATCAGAAGGGCGTTCTCCTGGTGTTGCAGCAGTGCCCCTTCTTCGCGCAGTTGCTCGATCAGAAGGGCGAGGTTGGCAGGCTCAAATGGTGGTGTGGCGACAGCGGCGACAGTGGCGACAACACGCGTCGTTTCTGGCCTGGCGCGTGGCGACAGGGTGGCGACAGAGGCGGCGACACTCCGCGATTCTGGCGGTGGTCGATGTTGCGCTTGGTAGCGGCGCACCGCGTCATTGAGGCGGAACATGGCGTACCTCGAAGGTCGTTCCATCGCGGCTGCTCAGCCAGCGATGAGTGATCAGCACGACCAATAAAGAGGCGGTATGGTCAGCGCTTTTGCGGGCAAAACGAGGGCCGTTGCGATTGACGTCGCGAATGGTGAAGTGGGTCCAGCCTTTCTGCACCAGCCAGCGCAGCAGCCGGTCCGCCTCTTCGCATCGGCTATTGACCGGTTCCTGTTCGGTCAGGCGCTGGATCTCGGCCAGGTAGTAATCCATCAACGTGGAGGCGCGCTGGATGTGTGCTTCGTCCAGCTGACTGGCCTCTTCAACCATGGCCAGCACACCCGCGATACGCAGCACATTCGCCGCGGCCTTGCTCGCGACCGGCTGGACGCCGGCCAGCTCGCCAAACTCGCCAGACTGGCACTCGATGGTGTCGTGAATATCAATCCAGGCACGACGGGCGCGGGGAGTCAGCTCCAGCGTGGCGGGATGGAGTGAGCCATCCTTGTGAAGCGACCAGGGCTTTTGCAGTAGGGCGGTGATCCGCTGTTGGTAGCGCTGGACTTTGGCATCACGGGTCAGGTCGATCGCTTTGTAGAGCCTTTGGCCGGCCAGGCGTTCGGGCCAACTGATGAGGCAACGGCCGAGGATGCCTTGGCCATTGATCACCCGGTCTTTGAACAGCTGGTTGGCCAGGTAGGGCTGCAGCATCAGATGCAGACTAAGGCGGCGGTCATAGGCACGCAGGCTTTCTCCGGCCATGGAGCGCGCCCGGTCGATGGGGCTGCCATCCCACAGTGTCGACAAGGTGGTGATCGCCTTTAGCAGGTTCTCTTTGCTCATGGTGCTGCTGCCCAAGAACTGGCCACCTTCATCATTGAACAAGCCCATGCTGGGCAAGCCCTGGCATAGGCTTTTGACCAGTGCCTCAATGGTGGGTTCGGCAATGATCAGCCTCGGCGGTACCGGCTCGGACAGTTCACCACCTTTCGCCTCAGCACGCTCCGTTGAGGTTTTGGGTTTGGCCATGATGCTGGTAGCGGCGCGATAGGCTTTGAGCTTTTCCGCATACAGGGTCCACTGCTGTCGTTCCCAGTCACGCGCGGCCTTCAGTGCCAGATGGTCCACCGCGCTTTTGCGATCACCTGAGGACGCCACCGTCAGTAGGTAGAGGGACAGCGGATAGGTTCGGCCGTCGAGTTGGACATTGGCATGACCCTGGCTCACCAGAGCAGCGCTGGCCAGCACCGATTGCGCGGCCATGGCGCACGGCACGCCGATCACCTCGGCCAGTCGTTCGACCGCAGGGCCCAACAATTCCCCCAGTGCTTCGACCGGGTAGGACAGTGGCGCCTGCTGATATTCCAGCAACGGTTGTGGTGGCTCGAACGCTTCGCACAGTTGCATCGCAATTCTCCTGAGATTATCGACTTCGTCCTCACACATCCCGCCACGGTTGTTGAGTGTTATCAGGGATCAAGGCCCCTGCGACCTGTGAGGGTTTTCCACTAACGCGGGACTGGCGGCTCCTTACGACCGGGAGCTTGGGCATCTCATGATCCGGCCTCCTGAACACCTCCGAAGAAGTGGGCGGGTGGAGGCTGCACTGGCTGACGAGACCATTGCCGCGAGATCCTGAGTCGGGTGAAGACAGCTATGCGATGACCGGGGCATGCCTGACTGTCAGTCAGGTGCAGCCTGTCCATCGGCTGCGGCACCATTATCGGCATCGCTGTGGCGAGTGAGCATTCGGTGTTTGTCACGCCGATTGTCACGAGGGGGAAAGCCGCAAAGCCCCATGCGAGCAGGGCTGCAGCAGTATGAGATGCGCCCGTCTCTTTAGGGGGCAAAGAGACGGGCAACAGGTTGGCGCAAGAAATGGCCAAGCGGATAAGTTGCTGCAGAGCAGCCAGGAGAAGGCCTGAGTTGCCACAGTGGGCATTCTGGAAGAGTGGGCATCCATCACATCGCTGTGACCGTGCGAGCCGCCGGACGCTAATCGCACTTGGGGGTGAACCACCACGGTGTGGCGTAGCCTCAAAGGTTCTGGCTACCTGGGGCTGTCGAGGACAGCGCTTGTATGGCTCTGATTTAGCGCTCGTTCTGCTCGTGGTCAACAGTATTTTGGTGGCGACTGTTGCGCCAATCGGTAGCGCTGGAAGACCTTGGAGGCCGGTGGCTTTCCATGGCCGGGTGGTCGTTCGTCGGGTTTTAATGTGAGCCTGCGTAATTACATGGACTTGACCATTTGCATTGTCACTGACCAGTCAATTGCAGTCGTGCTGATCAACCGTTTTCATTCGACTTGACCAGCACACGCTGTGGTGACGACCGGCGGAGAACGGCCAGAAGCGGCCAGTCTGCCCGATAAATAAATACACCCCCATTTCCACCTTTTCCATTGGAGACATGCCTGCCGAGGCAAGGTACGAGGCGCTGTCTGTAGCAATGCTGCGTGCCTAGCAGTTCTGTTCTGGCGTGGGTTAGAGTGCGCCTACGCCAAGGAGCCGCGCCGTCTCGGCAATCACCGCTACACCATGTAAAGGGAGAAAAAACGTTGAAGTGGATCAGTGCGCTTGAACTAGGGCAGTGGGCCGACACCCTCCAAGGCAGGGATAAGATGCCCGAGCTGGTGGCGGACCTGATCTGGGCCACCGCCACCAGGGTGCGGCGGCTTCGGTTTTTGTACGGTGACATGGGGCAAGTTCGAGGCTTCGATGGCTATCTCGACGTTGATGCAACATCCCCGTTCGTGCCCGACGAAAAGTCAATTTGGGAGTTCGGAACCAACGGTGCCGGCAAAACCAAGGCCGAAGGTGACTACAGCAAGCGCACCAAAGAGGTCACTGCTGAAGATCGTGCTGAGTGCACTTTGGTCATCGTCTCGCCCAGGACGTGGGACACGCCAGCAGTAAAAGTTGAGGACTGGCTTGATGAAAAGAACGAGCTTGGTGAGTGGAAGCGTGTCGTCTACCTCGATGGCCCGCTGCTGGAGGATTGGCTTGCGCAAAGCCCAGCAGTTGCCTCGCGTTGGGCGCGGCATGCATTCAAACGCGCGCCCCAACACGGCGTGCTCAGCACGGATGAGTTCTGGGAGTCCTTTTCCCGCCGCTTCGAGCCTGCACTGGTCGAAGACGTTCTGCTCGCCGGGCGCGAATCCCAGGCCGAAGACTTGCTGCGAAATCTGACCCAGGGAAGTGGGCGACTGGCGTTCGCCGCCGACACTACCGATGAGGTCATTGCCTTCGCGGTCGCTGCGATCCGCAAGGCGCCCGAGCCAGTGCGCAAGCCGCTGGAAGCGCGTACCTTGATCGTTGAGACGGAGGAGGCTGCTCGGCACCTGGTTAACACGAGCACCCTTATCTACTTGCCCCGACTCGCCGCGCGCAGCTGCGTAGGAATACTGAAGACTTCGGGGCCAACAGTGATAAGCGCCGGAGCAGAGGACAAGAAGAACGATCATGTCGACCTGGTACGACCGACCAGCACTCAGCTTGGCAAAGCGTTCACCGGCATGGGTATGTCTGAAAGCGAAGGGTATGAAGCTGCCCGTACCTGTGGTCGGAGCCTGGCGGTCTTGGCTCGACAGAAGCCAAGTGGTACTGCTGAGTTGCCGAGGTGGGTCGGCGATGCGGACGCGTTGATACCGGCCATGCTGGCGGGAGCATGGGTCTGCAATGTTGAACATGATCAACAAATCCTCAGTTCGCTCAGCCAGAAACCTTATGACGAGACCGAGGACGACCTGCTCAAATTCCTGGTCATGCAGGATTCGCCCATCGAGCGGATTGAGAATTTGTGGGCGACTAAAGCCCCAGTCGATGCGTTTCTGCACCTCGCTCATCGGGTAGGGCGCCGGCACCTGGAGCAGTTCAAAGCAGCTCTGATCGCCGTTTTCCAGACGGCTGTGGCGTCGCACAAACCACCCACTGCAGACCAACCCTTCGTGCTGCGCAGCAAGCGCGACCAGGAAACCTCGCACAGTGAACAGCTCAGAAACGGGTTGATGACGACGCTGCTACACATGGCCGTGCTGCATAAACATGCGGGTTTCACCGTGGCGGGTGGTGATCCGCAAGTCTTTGTAGACGACTTGGTGAGATCGATTCCTGGCCTGTCGAGCGACTCCACGTTGATGGCAAGCCTGAGCCAGAATCTTGTGTTGCTTGCAGAGGCATCTCCCAGGTCTTTTCTAGAAGCCCTTGAGCGTCAGCTTGAGGGCGCCTCGCCGAGCATCTTGCCCATTTTCGACGAGCACCCTGGAATGCTCACGCCGGTGACATACCACTGCGGGTTGTTGTGGGCGCTGGAAGTGATCGCCTGGGATGCCGGCTACTTTGATCGGGCCGTGCTGTGCCTTGCCAAGCTTGCGGCGATCGACCCGGGCGGCAAGTTAAGCAACCGGCCCATTAACAGCCTGCGCGCTATATTCCTCTCTTGGGTGCCATGCACTTCTGTGAGGACGAAGCGTCGGTTGGCCGTTCTGCAATCCACCGTGAACGCCGTCCCGAGCATTGCTTGGCCGCTCCTCGCCAGCTTGCTTCCCAGTTCAGGGGATATCAGCTCGCCAACCGAAAAGCCGAAATTTCGGGAGTACGAGCAGGATCACGGTGAAACACTGACATATGGTTTGGTCTGGGAGAGCGAGGCCAAGATCATCGCGCTGGCGATCGACGCAGCAGGCTCGACGCCAGAGCGTTGGATCACGTTGATTAACGCACTGCATCGTTTCCAGCAGGAGACTTTCGAGGTTGCCGTCGAACGGCTCAGTGCGGTGCTGAGCGTCGCCGACGCTGATGACCGAACGCAAATCTGGAAAGCCTTGAACGTGGAGGTCAAGCATCACCAGAAGTATTCGAGCATGGATTGGGCGATGTCGAAGGACCGGGTTGAATGTTTGGTGCCGCTAATCGATCAGTACGCGCCTGAAACGCTGGTAGAAAACCATACTTGGTTGTTCGATGACTGGACGCCACCTGTGGAAGGCATGGACGACGAAGGCGCCGATTTTACCCAGCTCGTTGAAAATGCTCGTTTGCAAGCCATGAAGGCGGTGTACGAGGCGCTCGGTATTCAGGGCGTCCTGCAACTGGCGGACCGCGCCAAGATTCCGCACTTCGTGATTCACTCCGCGTTGCGCCTTGAACTGTCCTATGACGAACGCCTTGCGTTGTTCACAGGCCTGCTCGCGAGTACCGTGCAGGAGCTTGAGCTCGCAGCTGGAGTGGTCATGGCGGACGGGATCGCACGCTTCGAGGATAGGTGGAAAGAGGAGGCGCGTTCTGCGCTTCTGGGCAGCGGCCTGACTGCTGACCGTGTAGCGAGGGTGATCGAACGTATCCCGGAGAATAGGCAGACATGGCTATACGTAGAGACCTTCGGAGATGAAGTGGCTCGAGCCTACTGGACTGCAAAATCGCCATATCCCCTCGAAGTGAGCGCCGATGAGCTGCTCCATGCAGTGGGCAAATACCGAGAGGTCGGACGTCCTGTCGCCGCCTTGAGCGCCGTATCCCGTCGACTTGGTGAGATTCCGACACAGGAAGTCGTGTCGCTGTTGATGGAGGGAGTTGAAGAACAAAACGTCAAGCCTGGTGCTCAGTTGGCCACCAGCTTCTTCGACATTGAAAAGGTCATCAAGGAGTTGGCCGAGCGACCGGACACGACGGTGGAACAAATGGCGAGCCTAGAGTTTGCCTACCTCCCTCTGTTGCGCCATGAGCCTGAAGCCTTGCATCGAATGCTGCTTGAGCGGCCGAGTTTTTTCATGGAGCTGGTGTGTCTGGTGTTCAGAGCCAAGGGGGCAGAGCCGGTGGAAGCCTCTGCATTGCAGAAGGGGCGGGCCACCACTGCTTACCAATTGCTGAAAAGCTTGAAGTCCTTGCCAGGGCAGACGGATAAAGAGGTCAATCAGGATGTCTTGCTGGGGTGGTGTCTTGAGCTCCGGCGCCTAGCAGCAGAACAGAATCGTCAGGACATTACTGATCAGTTGATCGGCCAAGTACTGGCCCATGCCCCAATGAGCCCTACGGATGGTGCCTGGCCACACGAAGCCGTTCGGCATGTCATCGAGGCGCTCGCTTCTTCGCAGGTAGAGCTTGGGATTCGCATCGAAAGGGTCAACATGCGAGGCGCGTTCTGCAAAGCGTTCGGAGAGGGTGGTGAGCAGGAGCGAGGCTTCGCGCAACAAGCACAAGAATGGGCGCAGGTGTCATTGGATTTCGTACGTACCCACGCAATGCTCGAGCTTATCGCTCGGTCGTGGCTGGAAGATGCTGAACGTGCAGACACGGCGGCAAAGCAGGACGCGCTGCGTCATTGATCCGCAGAATTCTCGTTGCCAGGATTGAACAGGGGGCAGTTATTTGTTCCCTCTCGCAGGACATTGCCTGTTCAGCAGTGGATCACCTAATGGAGAGCATGAAAGTACTGTCGCTGTCTCGCTGCTCGTCGGGCAACAAAAGGTCGCAGGTCGGTCAAGTGGCCGCTTGTGGCCGGTTGCAGTCCTTCAGTGCTTGGCTGACGCACTCGCGCTGAGTGGTACCCGCTGACACCCATCAACTGCAAACGGCTGGTCAGCGCGAATGCAAATGACTGGTCAAGTCGGCTGCAAACAACTGGTCAGTGGCAATGCAATTAGGTGGTTAAGTGAGATGCAATTACGCAGAGCCCATACGAGTGGGAATGCGGAGCCTTCCCGCTCGCGTGGGCTTAGTCGAAAAGGCCCAAGACCGAGGCTTGCAACGGCGACAGTCGCCACTTCTGTCGCCATGCTGCAGGCAAGGTATTACGCGGGTTGTCGCCGGTGTCGCCGGTGTCGCCAAATCAACCATCACTCTATCTGGGAAGTTATTTTCGGTTACCGGCGGCGTCCTGTGAGCGCTCACCGTATCGGCACGACGTTGTGGTCCCTGGTTTGATTGATCGCAGATGCCGACAGGCTGCCGGTGGCCGCCTTCTGGATATGCTCACTCCACCAGGCCATCATCGGACGCCGGCGTTCGATGTAGTCCGCCCGGTTGTAGGCACTACGGACTTCATCCTTGTCGACATGCGCCAGCGCGACTTCGATGAGCTCCGGATCCCACCCGTGCTCGTTCAGGATGGTACTGGCCATGGAGCGCATGCCGTGGCTGACCAAGCGGTCCTGGAAGCCCATGCGTTTCAACGCCATGTTGGCAGTCTGACTGTTGGCGTGGGTGCGCGGGTTTCTATCTGCCGGGAACACGTATTCCCTGTGGCCACTGTGGGGCTTGAGCGCCTCCAGTAAGGCGAGTGCCTGTTCGGTCAGCGGGATGGTGTGCGGACGACGCTTCTTCATGCGCTCCGGCGGGATGGTCCAGATGCGTTTGTCGAAGTCGATGTCTGCCCATCGAGTGGTAGCCGCTTCGGCAGGGCGGGTCATGGTGTGCAGTTGCCATTCGATCAGGCAGCGGGTGATCCGCTTGATGCTGGCGTTCGCGATTTCGATCATGAGCTCGGAAAGCTCATCGGGTCGTAGCGCGGCCATGTTCTGTTTCTTGGGCTTCTTGAATACCGCTCGAATACCACTGAGAGGGTTAGCGAAAATCAGCCCGGAGTTCACCCCGTAAGTCATGATCTCGTTGAGCCGTTGGCTCAACCGCTTCACTGTCTCGAGACTGCCTTTGGCCTCAATCGGGCGAAGCAGTTCGATGACCAACGGTGCGGTAATTTTCGAGAGCGGCGTTGTTTTCAGGTCTGGGAATACGTGCAGCGTGAGCGATCGCCAAATGTCCTCTGCGTACGCCGGCGTGACGGAGTCCTTCTTCAGCTCGAACCAAGCGGTGGCCACGTTCTCGAACGTGTGTTCCGTCTCCGCTCGTTTGGCTTCGTCCTGTGCATTGCGTTGCACCTTGGGGTCAATGCCTTGTGCCAGCAGCTCGCGCGCTTCAACCACTTTTTTCCTGGCGTTCGCTAATGAGAGCTCTGGGTACGTGCCCAGCCCCATATTGATACGGTTTTTGGTTACCGGCTCGCGGTAGTTGAAGTTCCACAGCATCGAGCCATTGCTCCTGACTCGGAGCTGAAGGCCGTCACCATCGCTAAGGACGTAATCCTTGTCTTTTGCCTTGACTGCCTTGAGCTGGCGGTCGGAGAGGCGAAGGGCTGGAGCAGGCATGAGAGCTTCCTCTGACACCGTTTTGGTATTCCAAAAAATAGCACCGGATGGCTTGGAATACCATTTGGAATACCCAAACGGCTGGAACTCAGAAAACCTCTACGGAGCCCAATAGCGCTTAAACCCTTGATTTTGCTGAATTTCAGGCACAAAAAAAGACGTCCGTGGACGTCTTTAGATGATGAAGTGGTGGAGCCGGGGGGATTTGAACCCCCGTCCGCCAGTACTCCGCTGTCGGTACTACATGCGTAGCCGTGTCTATTAAGTTAACCCTCAGCGACCCGACGGGCAGGGTGCTTTGGGCGAGTTGTGTAAGTTTTAGCCGCTTCGTCCACAACGTACTGCACGGCGATTCTGTTCTATATGACAATCATTTCGGGTTTACAGACATCCCCTGATGATTGCTGGACCCGAAGGTACCAGGAGTGCATGTCAGCTGCAATTAAGCAGCGAGAGCAGCACCGTATTGGTCGTCATTGGCAACTATAAGTAGTTGCAACAGTGGATTTACGACTTCTGTTACCAAGTCGGCATGCACCTAGAGTTTCGCAACCGGCGTCGAATCCTAAACGGCCCCGAACTCATTGCCCGGTACATCTGTTCGAGCAACAAGCATGTGCAGTGTACGCCAAACGGCCCGCAAGGCCAACCCGAAGGTTGGCCGGGCCTGGATCAATTGTTGGTGCCGGTGGATTTGCGCAGTTCCAGAATGGTTTGCGAGGTTTCCGCAACACAGTCATCGATCTTGCCCTGGGCCTTGAGCGCCTGAGCCTTTTGCACGCTGGTTTCAGCACGCTGACTCAGCTCCGGCGACGATGACAGCTGCCCCTTGGCATTGTTGATGGTCTGGATATTGGCGTCGCACAGGTCGGCAGGCTTGTCTGCAGCAAAGGACGTGGAAGCCATCATCGAGGCAGTAACGAACAGACCTAACAGTACAGAACGTTTCATATGAGTCTCCTTGAACTGAGGGATCCCGACTTCGCTGGCCGTCAGGACGGGCAACCGAATGGAGGAAAAGCCCCGACTGTTCGGGGCCTGTTCTGTGGACTGCGGTCGTTCGCAGGGGTTCTATTTTTCTTCAGGTGGCGGTTTCACGGGGTTTGGCCCGGGTCACTCGATCCACCAGATAGACCAAGCCGTGGTAGTCGATGCCGCCATGTTGTGTCAGACCGATCTCACAGGTCCGGCTGGTGGAAATCCCTTCGCTGCAATGCTGCACCGCATCCTTGAGGGTTCGCAGCGAATGGCCGTTGAGTTCCGGTGTAGTGAATCCCTTGTCCCCGGCAAACCCACAGCAATGAATGCCTTCCGGGATCACCACGTTATTGCTGCACATGCGTGCAAGGTCGATCAGCGCCTGGCTTTCCCCCAGATGCTGAGTGCTGCACGTCACATGAACGGCAATCGGTGCTTCCTGCGGAGTGAACTCCAACCGGTCGATCAGATGCGTACGGATGAAACGCACAGGGTCATACAGATCAAGGCGAACATTTCCCACATCCTGCACCAGTCGCAAGGTGCAGGGACTGGTGTCGCAATAGATCGGATCGAGTCCGCCACGGCTGGCGTGCAGCAAGGCGCCGATCAGCTCCTGACGCTTGTGCTCGGCCTGTTCGTCATAGCCTTTGGAGGCGAAAGGCTGGCCACAGCAGAGGTTGTCCAGATTGTCCGGGAAGACCACCTGATAACCGGCCTTTTCCAGCAGACCCCGGGTTTTGTCGTACAGCGACATTTGCTCCTTGTCGCCCGCCGCCGGTCCCATTACCCGCGATACGCAAGCCGCCAGATACACCACACGCGGGCGTTCGTCCGAGACTGTCGGACTGAGACGAATGGCCTTTTCCGGCTGCGGCATTGCGTTGGTCCACTGCGGCACCTGCCCCTTGGACAAGCGCGTCAGCGTCGCCGAAAGCTTCGCCAGACGCGGCGCTCCCAGCAGCATTCGCGCACCGTTGGCCACGTGCAGGGTGAATCGTGCGCCTTGCAGGGTGGTGGCGAAATTTCCTTCGATCCAGTTGGCAGCTTTCGTATGCGTGGCGTGACGGCTGCGAAGTTTTTTCACCAGCTCGCCGGTATTGATGCCTACAGGACAACGCTGCGCACACAAACCGGTCGCGGCGCAGGTGTCGATGCCTTGGTACTCGTAGGCTTTTTCCAGTTCGGTGGTGTCGATCCCGGCGCGTTTTCGCGCCTGAATATCGCGCCAGATCACGATGCGCTGGCGTGGGCTCAGGGTCAGGCCTTTCGATGGGCAAACCGGCTCACAGAAACCGCATTCGATGCACTTATCCACAATCTCGTCGGCCGCCGGCAGCGGCTTCAGGTGCTTGAGGTGGATCTGCGGATCTTCGCTGAGCACCACGTCCGGATTGAGAATGCCTTGGGGATCGAGCAAGCGCTTGAGCTGCCACATCAATTGATAAGCGTCGCTGCCCCATTCCAGTTCGACAAACGGCGCCATGTTGCGCCCGGTGCCGTGTTCGGCCTTAAGCGAACCGCCGAACTCCACGGCCACCAGTTGCGCCACGTCGTCCATGAACGCCTGATAGCGTGCGATTTCTTCCGGGCTGTTGAAGCCTTGTGTGAAGACGAAGTGCAGATTGCCTTCCAGCGCGTGTCCGAAAAGGATCGCTTCGTCGTAGTGATGTTTGTCGAACAGCTCGATCAGGCGATTCACACCGATCGCCAGTTGTTCCACTGGGAACGTGACGTCTTCGATGATCACCGTGGTGCCGGTCTTGCGCACGGCGCCGACGGCGGGGAAGGTGTCCTTGCGAATCGCCCAGAGGCGGGCGTTTTCGACCGGGTCTTCGGTGAAGTCGACCTGTTTTTCCACCGGGAAACCGTTGAGCGACGCCATGATCTGCGCCAGTTGTTCCTGCAGCAACGTGGAAGAGGCGGCGCGGGATTCGATCAGCAGTGCGCAGGCATTGTTCGACAGGTGCTGTACGAAATCCGGCATGCCGGGTTTGTCCTGCACCGAGCGCAGACTGCGGCGGTCGAGCAATTCCACGGCGGAAACGGGCTGACTTTTCAGCACAGTGACGGCGTTGCAGCAGGTTTCCACGTCGGGGAAAACGATCAGCGCCGACGCCTTGTTCGGGTGGTCGATCACCGTGTCGTAGGTCACCGCACTGATGAAACCTAGCGTGCCTTCGGAGCCAACCAACAGGTGACTCAAGATATCCACAGGCTCATCGAAATCCACCAGGGCGTTGAGCGACAGGCCGGTGGTATTTTTCAGACGGTATTTGTGGCGGATTCGTGCGGCCAGTTCGGCATTGGCGCGGGTCTCGCGGCCCAATGTTGCCAGGCGCTCCAACAACTCACCGTGGCTTGCGCGAAACGCCGCGACGCTGGCAGCGTCTTCGGTATCCAGGCGCGTGCCGTCGGCCAGCACCAGACGAATCCCGGCCAGCGTGTGATAGGTGTTTTGCGCGGTGCCGCAGCACATGCCGCTGGCGTTGTTGGCGACGATGCCACCAATCTTGCAGGCGTTGATCGAGGCCGGATCCGGACCGATCTTGCGCCCGAATGGTGCGAGCCACGCGTTGGCCTGGGCGCCGATCACGCCCGGTTGCAGACGGATCTGCGCACCCTGGCCGCGGATCTCCCGGGCGTTCCAGTTATCCCCAAGCACGATCAGCACCGAGTCGCTGATCGCTTGGCCCGACAGGCTGGTGCCGGCGGCGCGAAAGGTCACCGGGACCTGATCGCGCTGAGCCAGTTTCAGCAGCGCCACCACTTCATCTTCGGATTCGACGCGGATCACCAGTTGCGGAATCAACCGGTAGAAACTGGCGTCGGTGCCGAAGGCCAAAGTCGACAGCGGATAGTCGAAGCGGCGCTCGGCCGGAATCAGTTGCTGCGCATCGCGCAGGAAGGTCGCCGGTAAGGTCATTGGTCCTCCAGAATCAATACCACCAGATCTTTCGGGCCATGGGCGCCGTAGGCCAGCACTTGTTCGATGTCGGCGGTTTTCGACGGACCGGACACCAGCAATGCATTGGTCGGCATGCCTTGCGCCCATTCGAACTCCTGCTGTACCTGATAGAAGTTGTCGCGGATCTGGCTGGCCTTGAGCAGGGCGAAATGCACCGGCGGTACCAGGCTCATCAGCCGTGGTTCTTCCCGGGTTGGCCAGAGAATCAGGCTGCCGGTGGCGGCAATCGCGCCGAGGGTGCCGGTGAGGCTGGCCGGAGTGTCGTTGAACAGCTCGGCTTTCCACTCTTCCATCGGTCGGTCGTAGGATTTCAGCGCCGGTAGATCAGGATTGTTCGCCCAGTGCTGTGTGATGCGCTGCCCGTGGGGCGTCGTCGGTGCGATCAACAGGCTCGGGAGCTGGCGGTCGCGCAGCAATTGCGCCAGCAGCGCGGGCCACCCATCAGCGGACGTCAGATGGATTTCGGTATGCACCGCTTCCATCAGTTTGCGCAGTTGCGGGATGCGCTGTTCGGCGCTGTAGGTGTAAGGCTGGGTCACCAGATCGACATCGAAGTTGTCGGCAATCGGTGTGGTGCCGGTCAGACTTTTGCGCAACTTGCCGAGGATGTTTTGCTTGGCGCTCATCAACGGTCTCCTTGTTTGGCCAGATGTTCGCGAGCCATGTCATGCAGTGAGCGGGCGGCGGGTTTCGGCGCGCTGTGGTTCTGCGTCCACGGGCCGACGTTGTCTGGCGTCAGGGCGCGCAGGCGCGTGGCGAAAAACGCAAACAATCGATACAAAGTCGGCGAGCTGTTGAGCTTCGCCCAGGCGTTCCAGATAAAGCGTTCCTTGCGCGAATACTTGCTGCCCTGGCCGCGCATCACTTGGTGCGGTGAGTCCGGAGCCTTGACGTTCTCTTCGCGCAGACGGCGCAGCAGCGCCGGGATCGGAATCTTCACCGGGCACACTTCACCACAGGCGCCGCACAGCGACGAGGCGCTCGGGTGATCCGGGACTTTCGCCAGGCCGACCATGTGCGGGGTGATGATTTTGCCGATCGGGCCAGGGTAAACCTCGCCGTAGGTGTGGCCGCCGACGCGGGTGTAGACCGGGCAATGATTCATGCAGGCGCCGCAGCGGATGCAGTTCAGGGTCTGGCGCAGTTCGCTGTCGGCAAAGGCCTGGCTGCGACCGTTGTCGAGCAGTACCAGATGCACTTCCTGCGGGCCGTCGAGTTCATGCTCCTTGCGCGGGCCGGAGATCATGTTGACGTAGGTGGTGATCGGAATGCCCAGCGCCGAGCGGGTCAACAGCGATAGCAGCGGCACCACATCGCGCAGGTTTTCCACGACTTTTTCGATGCCGGTGACGGCGATGTGCACCGGCGGCACGGTGGTGGTCATGCGGCCGTTGCCTTCGTTTTCCACCAGCAGCAGGGTGCCGGTTTCGGCCACGGCGAAGTTGACACCGGAGACGCCGATGTCCGCTTCGAAGAATTTCTGCCGCAGGACCCTGCGACCGATCTGAATGAGTTGGTCAACGTCCTTGGTGTATTCCACGCCAAGTTTGTCGTGGAACAAGGACGCGACCTGACCGGCATTCTTGTGGATTGCCGGCATGATTATGTGTGAAGGCTTCTCGTGGTCGAGCTGGACGATGTACTCCCCCATGTCGGACTCCAGACATTCAATGTCTCGAGCCTCGAGGAAATGGTTCATCTCCATCTCTTCGCTGACCATCGATTTGCCCTTGATCACTTGCCGCGCCTCGTGAGCGCGGATGATCGAAAGGACGATGCCATTGGCCTCGTCCACCGTTTCCGCCCAGTGCACAGTCACACCGTTGCGGGTCAGGTTCTGTTCCAGTTGCTCGAGCAGGTCGGGCAACTTGGAGAGCGCACGCGCCCTGATCGAGTTGCCCAGGGCGCGCAAGTGTTCTCTTTCGTGGGCATCGCTGAAAGCCGCTGCCCGCTTGGTCATCAGTGAATCCATCGCAGTGCGGAAGTTGTTCCGTAACTGCGAATCGCCCAGGGCGTTATGTGCCCGGGTGCGGAAATCTTCTTCTACGGCAACCGTAGGAATAATCGTGGAAGTGCTCATCGGGCACCTCCGGTTCGTTGCCAGAGGAAACTCGCCAGGTGTTGCCCGCGCAGCGCTTCCTGCTGTTTTTCCAGCGAGCCGTTGATGTTCATCAAGCAGCCGCAGTCGGCACTGAGTACCTGATGCGCGCCGGATTCCTTCAACGCCCGGGTCTTGTCAGCCACCATCGCGCCGGAAATGTCTGGCATACGGACGCTGAATGTCCCACCGAAGCCACAGCATTCGCTTTCGTGATCGTGATTGACTCGTTCCACGTTGCTCAACTGCGCCAATAACTCGCGGCCGTGCAGGTGGGTGTTCATTTCCCGTCGCGCCGAACACGAGGTGTGCAGCGCCACTTTCACCGGCTCGCCGCTGTCCTTGAGCTGCACCTTGCAGACGAACAGCAGGAACTCGGCCAGTTCATAGGTGCGGGCCGCAAGGGCCTGAACCTGTTTCAGCGTTTGCGGCTCGTCCTTGAACAAGTCGGCGTAATGCTCGCGAATCATTCCGGCACAGGAGCCCGACGGCACCACCACCGGATAATCCCCGGCAAACAACGCCAGTTGCGAGCGCGCCACTGTCCGCGCCTGCTCGGTGTAACCCGAGGTGTAGGCCGGTTGTCCGCAGCAGCTCTGCCCTTGCGGGTAATCGACCCGAATGCCTTCGCGTTCCAGCAAGTGGATCGCGTCCATCCCGGCTTCGGGATAAAACAGATCAACCACGCAGGTGCCGAACAGGTAGACCCGCGAAGGTTTCTCGCTCGGGTATTGCCGGGGTTCGGGCAGGGGCGGTGCGACGCGAGTGGCGTTGGGCACAGCGTTGTAAAAAAGCTCGCTCATCAGGCGTGTCTCCGGGTGGGCCCGGTTATCCGTCTGTCGAGGCTGCCGAATATAGAGCGCCTTGCTTTCAGCCGCCTTACAGACCGGGTCGTGAATTGCTGACGCCGGAATCACGAACCGGCGTCGGTTATTTCCATGCTTCTTGCAGGTATCAGTGAACTAGCATGCCGGTGAACCAGTAGGCCTGGGCCAAGGTGATCAGGCCGACAATCGTGGCAAAGAATAGGCTGTGCTTGAGGGTGAAGCGGAACAGATCCGATTCCTTGCCCACCAGCCCGGTTGCTGCGCAGGCCACGGCGATCGACTGCGGCGAAATCATCTTGCCGGTTACGCCGCCGCTGGTATTGGCCGCCACCAGCAAGGTGTCGTTGACCCCGATCTGGTGCGCGGTGGTCGCTTGCAGCGAACTGAACAGCGCGTTGGACGAGGTATCGGAACCGGTGAGGAACACGCCCAGCCAGCCAAGGAACGGCGAGAAGAACGGGAACGCCGCGCCGGTCGCGGCCAGCACCAAAGCCATGGTCGAAGACATGCCGGAATAGTTGGTCACGAAGGCGAACGCCAGCACCATGCCGATCGACAGAATGGGCCAGCGCAGTTCGTAGAAGGTCTCTTTGAGAGTGGTCAGACCAATTTTGAAATTGATCTTCAGGATGATCATCGAGATCAGCGCGGAGAAGAAAATCGCCGTGCCGGTGGCGGAGATCGGGTCGAGTTTGAACACGGCCGGAATGGCGGTCGGTGTGGCGACGATCGGTGCAGTCTTGATCACCAGTTGATCCAGGTGCGGGATCGCGAAGTTGAACACCCAGGCGTACATCGAACCGCCAGCGGCAAACATGGCCTTGAACGGTTTGAGCGTCCAGATGGTGACCAGTACGGTGAGGATCAGGAACGGTGACCAGGCCTTGAAGATTTCCCCGAGGCTGTAGGGGGATTCGATGGTGGTGCGTTTCTGGCCGAAACCGCCGACGCTGGCGGTGATCGCCACGTTCGAGGTCGCACCAGCGATCTGTGCACCTGCGGTGCGTCTTGGTTGCCAGACTTTCAGGAACAGGGTCAGCGCGATCAGGCTGGCCAGGGCCGAGGTGATGTCCGGCAATTCCGGTCCGATGAAGTTCGACGTGAAGTATTGGGTCACGGCGAAGCTCAGGCCGGCAACCAGCGCGGCTGGCCAGGTTTCACGCACCCCGCGCAGGCCGTCCATCATGAACACCAGCCAGAACGGCACGAACAGCGACAGCAGCGGCAGTTGGCGGCCGGTCATGGCGCCGATCTTGAACGCGTCGATACCGGTGACCTGCCCGGCGACGATGATCGGAATCCCCAAGGCACCGAACGCGACCGGCGCGGTATTGGCAATCAGGCACAAGCCTGCGGCATACAGCGGGTTGAAGCCCAGTCCTACGAGCAGCGCGGCGGTAATCGCCACTGGCGCGCCGAAACCGGCTGCACCTTCGAGGAAGGCACCGAAGCAGAAGCCGATCAGCAGCACCTGCAAACGCTGGTCATCGGTGATCGACAGCACCGAACTGCGGATGACTTCGAACTGACCGCTTTTGACCGTCAGTTTGTACAGGAACACCGCCGCGACAATGATCCAGGCAATCGGCCACAGACCATAGGCGAAACCATAACCAGCGGCGGCGAACGCCATGTCGACCGGCATCTGGAACGCAAAGATTGCCACAAGGATCGCCAGGGCCAGCGTGATGCTGCCGGCGACATGACCTTTGAGGCGGAACACCGCCAAGGCGAGAAAGAAAAAAACGATGGGGATGACGGCCGCGAGTGCGGACACGCCGAGACTGCCGAGCGGGCTGTAGAGCTGTTGCCAGGTTTGCATATGGGGTGGCCCCTAATTGTTGTTGGTCAGGCACTGTCAGCGTTCTTGGTTAATTGGTAATACCAATTTACAATCGCTGTTGGCTAGGGTAAAAGCCTTGATGTCGGTGTGTCAATTTGTCGCCCTGAAACTTTTGTCGAATGACCGGTGCAGAACCGATCTGATCCGGTCCGGGGCGTTTTATCTGGCAGGTGTCGGCAAGGCGCCGATAGGCCAGAATAGAGAGCCCGGCGAGTGGTCGGGATCGTGGAGAATTGAGTGATGGGGTTTGATCAGATACGTCAGCGCCGTTTGTCTGACGATATTGTCGAGCGGCTCGAGGGGATGATCCTCGAGGGCACGCTGAAGTCTGGCGAGCGCCTGCCGGCCGAGCGCACATTGGCGGAGCAGTTCGGCGTGTCCCGGCCTTCGTTGCGCGAGGCAATCCAGAAACTGGCGGCCAAGGGGTTGTTGGTCAGCAAGCAGGGCGGCGGCAATTACGTGGTGGAAAGCCTGGGCTCGACCTTCAGCGATCCCTTGTTGCAACTGCTGGAAAGTAATCCCGAGGCTCAGCGCGATCTGCTGGAGTTTCGCCACACGCTGGAGGCATCGTGCGCCTATTACGCGGCATTGCGCGCCACTGATGTGGATCGCGAGCGGCTGACCGCCGCGTTCGAAGAACTACAGGATTGCTACTCGCGCCATGACGAAGTGAGTCGGGCCGAGGAGGGCGCGGCGGACGCGAAATTTCACCTGGCTATCGCCGAGGCCAGTCACAACGCCGTGCTGCTGCACACCATTCGCGGGCTGTTCGATCTGCTCAAGCGCAACGTGGTGACCAACATCGGTGGCATGTACAAGCAGCGCACGGAAACCCGCGACATGCTGATCACGCAGCATCGGGAATTGTATCTGGCGATTATCGAGGGGCGTGCGGAGCAGGCGCGAGAGGTTTCCAGTCGACACATTCTGTATGTACAGGAAGTGCTGGAAGAAGTGCGACAGGAAGTACAGCGCGTGGCTCGGGCCGAGCGGCGCAAAGGGATGTAAGCATGACCGTTCCCGTGCCGGGCACGGGAACGGTCATTCAGGCAGAGGAATCAGTCTTCCTTGCCCTTGTTGCGCACCGCACGCTGCAACTCGCGACCGGCGTCGCGTTCGCGTTCGGTATCACGCTTGTCGTATTCCTTCTTGCCCTTGCCCAGAGCGATCTCGCACTTGACCATGTGCTTGCTCCAGTACCAGGACAGGCACACGCAGGCATAACCCTTCTGCTGCACGGCGGCGGCCAGCTTGTCCAGCTCGCGGCGGTTGAGCAGCAGCTTGCGGGTGCGGACCGGGTCGGCGATGACGTGGGTGCTGGCCGTCATCAACGGCGTGATGTGACTGCCGAGCAGCCAGGCTTCGCCATCCTTGAGCAGGACGTAACTGTCGACCAGTTGCAGCTTGCTTGCCCGCAGACTTTTTACTTCCCAGCCGGCCAGGACCAGACCAGCCTCGAACTTGTGCTCGATGAAGTAATCGTGTCGCGCCTTTTTGTTTTGCGCGATGGTCCCTGTTGGGTGTTTCTTCTGTTTAGCCATAGGGGCGGCATTATATGGAGATAAACGGCTGTCGGCTACGGTGATGCTGCGTGCTTGAGCAGGTTGAGTGAATCCCGGACAATGCGGCCTCTTTTTCTAACGCTTGGGCGTGATAAACGATGTCGACAGACAAGGTTTCTGTCCACGGCAGTTGGGCTAGCCGCTGGGTTTTCATATTCGCCGCGACCGGTTCGGCCGTGGGATTGGGCAGCATCTGGAAATTCCCCTACATGGTCGGGGTCTACGGTGGCGGCGCCTTCGTGCTGATGTTTCTGGCGTGTATCGCGCTGATCGGCATCCCGGTAATGCTCGCTGAAACCCTGATCGGCCGGCGTGCCCGTCAGAGTCCGGCGAATGCCCTGAAGGTGCTGGCGCGGGAAGCCGGGCACTCGGGCAAATGGTCGTGGGGCGCGTTCGCCGGGATGATCACGGCGTTACTGATCCTGTCTTTCTATAGCGTGGTCGGCGGCTGGTCGCTGGATTACATCATTGATATGGGGCGCGGGGATTTCCAGGGCGCGACGGCCGATCAGGTCGGGGCGTACTTCGGTAATGTCATCGCCGACCCATGGCGCATCACGCTGTGGCATACGGTTTTCATGCTGTTGTCGGCGGTGGTGATCGCCAAGGGCGTGGTCGCCGGGCTTGAACGCAGCCTGCGGATCATGATGCCGCTGCTGTTCGTGATGGTCCTCGTCCTGCTGGGTTACAGCATGACCACCGGGCATTTCATGGAAGGCGTGCATTTCATGTTCGACTTCCACCCGGAAAAAGTCCTCGACGGCTTGCTGCCGGCCATGGGGCACGCGTTCTTCTCCCTGAGCGTGGGCGTGGGCTCGATCATGATCTACGGCGCTTACATGACGAAGGAAGCCTCGCTGTCCGGCACCGTCGTGGGTGTGGCGCTGCTCGATACCTTTGTATCGCTGGTGGCCGGGCTGGCATTGTTTCCGATTGTGTTCGCCGGTGGTTTGAACCCGAGCGAAGGCCCGGGGCTGATGTTCGTCAGCCTGCCATTTGCTTTCGGTAACGTGCTGTTCGGCCAGTTGATGGGCGTGGTGTTCTTCGTTCTGGTGGCCATTGCTGCCTGGAGCTCGGCGATTTCCCTGCTGGAGCCGATGGTCGCCTATCTGGTCGAGCGGACTAAAATCAGTCGTGCCTGGGTGACGTTCTGGCTGGCGTTCACCTGCTGGTTCGTCGGTCTGGGTACCGTGTTTTCTTTCAATATCTGGAAGGAAGCCAAATTTTTCGTGAACGATGGCGGAGTGTTCCATCTCTACCAATGGGGTGCAGCCGGTGGCCTGGACTTCTTTGGGGTGATCGACTTCTTCACCTCGCGGATCATGTTGCCGCTCGGCGGGCTGTGCTTCGTGCTGTTTGCCGGTTGGGTGATGGGGCGTGAAGCGGTGCGTGACGAATTGTCGATTCGCAGCCCGGCGCTGTTCGCCCTGTCTCTGTTCTTGATGCGCTATGTGGCGCCCATCGGCATTCTTGTAGTGTTTGCCGCCCAGCTCTGGAAGTGACGCTTACATGACGACACATATTCAACGATCGGCGCTGCTGCCTTACCCGGCGCAATTTCTCTACGACCTGGTCAATGACGTGGCGCGTTACCCGGAGTTTTTGCCGTGGTGCTCGTCTGCTGAGGTTCTGGAAAGCTCGCCTGAACATATGCGCGCCAGTGTCGGCGTGGCCAAGGGTGGCCTCAGCCAGCACTTCGTGACGCGCAATACGCTGGTGCCGGGGCAGTCGATCGAGATGAACCTTGAGGAAGGTCCGTTCAATCAGTTGCACGGGGTCTGGGTGTTCAAGGCGCTGAACGAGAAGGCCTGCAAGATCAGCCTCGATCTGTCCTTCGATTATGCCGGCCCGCTGGTGCGCGCCACGCTCGGGCCGCTGTTCAATCAGGCGGCCAACACACTGGTGGATGCATTCTGCCAGCGCGCCAAGCAGATGCATGGTTGAGCCGGTGATCGAAATAGAAGTGGTGTACGCGGCGGTTGATCGTCAGGTGTTGCGTACGATCAGTGTGGTAGACGGTTCGACGGTCCGTGCTGCGCTGTTGGCCAGCGGCATCGATGCCGATTTTCCCGAGCTGGATCTGGCGAGTTGTCCGATCGGGATTTTCGGTAAGGTGATTGCTGATCCGGATGTGCGGGTTGTCCAGGCGGGGGATCGCCTCGAAATCTACCGCCCTCTACTGGCTGATCCGAAAGAGGTGCGTCGATTGCGGGCTGCCAAAGCCGCCGAGGCTAAAGCCAGAAATCAATGATTGCGCCGATCTGCAGGCAATAAAAAACCCGGAATTTCCGGGTTTTTTATTGCGTCGCAAATTATTGCGGCGAGGTGTCCAGCGGTTCTGGTGTAGGAACCGGAACGGTTTGCACACCATCGACGTCCTTCTGGATCTGATCCAGCAAGGAGCCTGGCTTGACCGGTTTTTCCGGTTTTGGCTTCTCGGCGTTTTCGGCAGGAGCGGTCACGCTGGTGTCACTGTCCTTGCCGAGAATGGCTTCGTCACGGCTCACGCCCGGCATGAAGTCACCGGACAGGCTGACAAGGCGGTCGTTAGAGTCGAAAATGACACTCATGCGTTCCTGCTGACGTTCACCGCCACCAGGTTGCAGGCTGTACAGATAATCCCAGCGATTGGCATGGAACGTGTCGACGAGCAGAGGGTTGCCCATGATAAACCGTACTTGCGGCCGGGTCATTCCCGGGCGTAACTGGTCTATCATGTCCTGCGTGACGACATTGCCCTGCTGGATGTCGATTTTGTAAACCCCGGGGAATGAACAACCGGCGAGTGCGAGCAGTCCCACAAAGGTGAAACTGGTTAGCAAGAGCTTGGTGTTTTGCATCGGTGGGCGACTTCCACTATCTTGGCTGGGACAACGTAAACGCCGATCATACCCGCATTAAGAGAAGCTGCGAAGCAGCATCGCGAGAAAGCTGACCATGGTTGAAAATAGCGAACTACGCAAAGCCGGCCTCAAAGTGACCCTGCCACGGGTCAAGATCCTGCAAATGCTCGACTCTACAGAGCAGCGTCACATGAGTGCCGAGGACGTCTACAAGGCGTTGATGGAAGCTGGCGAGGACGTCGGTCTGGCCACGGTTTACCGTGTTCTGACCCAGTTCGAAGCGGCTGGCCTCGTGGTCCGTCACAACTTCGACGGCGGCCACGCGGTATTCGAATTGGCCGACGGTGGCCACCACGACCATATGGTTAACGTGGAGTCGGGCGAAGTCATCGAATTCTTCGACGAAGAAATCGAAAAGCTTCAGAAGGCGATCGTCGAGAAGCACGGTTACGAGATGGTGGATCACAATCTGGTGCTGTACGTACGCAACAAAAAATAAGCATGTCGCGCGAATTTCTGATTCGCGAAACGAACGAAGGCGACCCAAGGGTCGCCTTCGTGCTTTCTGGTGTACTTAAGCCTTTGCGGTAACGACCATCTTTTTCGCGTGCGCCAAAGACTCTTTGGTCAGATCGATACCGCCAAGCATCCGCGCGACTTCTTCTATTCGGTCATTCTTGCTCAGTTTCGAAACGGCGGTGTGAGTCGCCTGCTCGCCTCGCACCTTGTGCACGAACAGATGCTGATGCCCCTGAGCCGCCACTTGCGGCAGGTGCGTGACTGTCAGTACCTGTCCGCGATCCCCGAGACGGCGCAACAACTGGCCGACGATTTCGGCCGTCGGACCGCCAATCCCCACGTCCACTTCATCGAACACCAGCGTCGGTACTCGAGAGGTCTGGGCGGTAATCACCTGGATTGCCAGGCTGATCCGTGACAGCTCACCGCCGGACGCCACTTTGGCCAGGGCCTTCAAAGGCTGGCCCGGGTTGGCGCTGACCAGCAGCTCGACTTGTTCCAGGCCATTGGGTTGCAGTTCGCTGCTGTTGTTGTCGCGCAATTCGATGGTGAAGCGACCGCCGGGCATGCCCAGGCGCTGGATCTCCTGCTCCACCGCGCTGGCCAGGCTGCCGGCCGCCTGATGACGCAGCTCGCTCAGTTCCCGGGCCTTTTCCTGATAGTGGCGGGCATAGGATGCGAGTTCTTCGGCGAGGCGCTCGATGGATTCATCATTGGCGTCCAGGGCTTCGATTTCGTCGAGCAGCTTCTGCTGCATCTCCGCAACTTCCGTCGGCTGAATGCGGTGTTTGCGTGCCAGCGTGTAAATGGAATCCAGACGTTCTTCCAGATACTGCAGGCGCGCCGGATCGGCGTCGAAGTTGTCGAGAAAGCGATTGAGCTCGCCGACGGCCTCTTCGACCTGGATCTGCGCACTGGTCAGCAGGCTGCTCGCCTCACCCAGCGCGCCGACCGAGTTGTTCACGCTCGACAGTCGATTGAGGCTGGCCGTCAGGGCATTCAGCACGTTGCCGGAATCACTTTCGCTGCATTGTTCGACCACTTGTCGGCAAATGCCGAGCAGGGTTTCGGCGTTGGTCAGGTTTTTGTGTTCCTGCTCCAGTTCCTCCAGCTCGTTTTCCCCGAGACCGAGGTTTTCCAGTTCTTCGAGCTGGTAGCTGAGCAGTTGATGCCGCGCGCGCTGTTCGTCGCCGGAGTTGGAAAGGCGTTCCAGCTCCTGACGAGTCTGACGCCAGCGCTGGGCGGCCAGGTGAACCTGCCGCGCCAGATCGGTAGCCCCGGCGTATTCGTCGAGCAGACGCCGGTGGGTGTCGGTCTTGAGCAGGGATTGGTGTTCGTGCTGGCTGTGGATATCGATCAGCAGCTCGCCGAGGGCCTTGAGGTCGCCGAGCGGGCAGGGTGTGCCATTTATATAGCCGCGTGAACGACCTTCGGAAGTGATGACCCGGCGCAGGATGCACGGGCCGTCGATTTCCAGGTCGCGCTCGGCCAGCCAGGCGCTGGCTTCGGGAATGTCGGCCAGGTCGAAGGTCGCCAGGATATCGGCCTTGTCGGCACCCGGGCGAACCACGCCGCTGTCGGCGCGGTCGCCAAGGGTCAGGCCCAGCGCGTCGAGCATGATCGACTTGCCGGCACCGGTTTCCCCGGTAATCACGCTCATCCCGCGATCGAGTTCGAGATCGAGATGTTCAACGATGGCGTAGTTGTGTACGGACAGGTGCACCAGCATAAAGGCCGCTCCCAGGCTTTAGGTCTGGTTATTTATACAGTGTTTTGTTTCGGCCTGACAATGCCCTCGCTTAGCTCGATTGGCTTGATCCGATCAAATGCTTATCGCACTTGGGAATGACAATGCAGCACTTTTTTGTAGGGTTAATCATCGGCAGCCCTTGAAGCCTGATTTTGCGGCCCCATATACCGGGGCAGAAGCGCGAATCGAACTCGCGGACGATATTGAAAGGAGAATTCTATGGCTGACGAACAGACAGTAGATACGCAAAATCCAGAAGCCAATCAGGCGCCCGAGAATTTGGGTGATGACCTGGCGACCCGTGTACAAGTGCTCGAAGAGCAATTGGCCGCCGCGCAGGATCAATCGCTGCGCGTAGCTGCCGATCTGCAGAACGTCCGCCGCCGTGCCGAGCAGGACGTCGAAAAGGCTCACAAGTTTGCACTGGAAAAATTCGCCGGCGACCTGCTGCCGATCGTCGACAGCCTGGAGCGCGGTCTCGAGCTGTCCAGCCCTGATGACGAAAGCATCCGTCCGATGCGCGAAGGCATCGAGCTGACCCTGAAAATGTTTCACGACACCCTCACGCGCTATCAGCTTGTAGCTGTCTGCCCGCAGGAAGGTGAACCGTTCAACGCCGTGGAGCATCAGGCAATGGCCATGCAGGAAAGTGCTGACCTGGAGCCGAACAGCGTTCTGAAGGTGTTCCAGAAGGGCTACCAGCTCAATGGCCGCCTGTTGCGTCCGGCGATGGTCGTGGTCAGCAAGGCGCCGGCGCCCGTTTCGCCTTCGATTGACGAGAAGGCTTGAAATTAGCCGCAAGGCCCCCATTTACAAGTCAAGCGTTTAAGAATTACCGCAGTCAGCCACCACTGCTGCGGCAAAAAAATCCAAAGTTTCGGGAGAGTGAACATGGGCAAAATTATCGGTATCGACCTGGGGACTACCAACTCCTGCGTCTCCGTGCTGGAAAACGGTAAAGCCAAGGTTATTGAAAACGCTGAAGGCGCGCGCACCACGCCGTCGATCATCGCTTACGCCAACGATGGCGAAATCCTGGTCGGTCAGTCGGCCAAGCGTCAGGCTGTGACCAACCCGCACAACACCCTTTTCGCAGTGAAGCGTCTGATCGGTCGCCGCTTCGAAGAAGACGTTGTACAGAAAGACATCAAGCTGGTGCCTTACAAGATCGTCAAGGCCAACAATGGTGACGCCTGGGTCGAGGCCTCCGGCAAGCAGATGGCTCCGCCGCAAATCAGCGCCGAAGTTCTGAAAAAGATGAAGAAGACCGCCGAAGACTACCTCGGTGAAGCTGTGACCGAAGCGGTAATCACCGTTCCGGCCTACTTCAACGACAGTCAGCGTCAGGCAACTAAAGATGCTGGCCGCATCGCCGGTCTGGACGTAAAACGTATCATCAACGAACCAACCGCAGCCGCTCTGGCTTACGGTATGGACAAGGCCAAGGGCGATCACACCGTGATCGTTTACGACCTGGGTGGTGGTACCTTCGACGTTTCCGTGATCGAAATCGCTGAAGTCGACGGCGAGCACCAGTTCGAAGTACTGGCCACCAACGGTGACACCTTCTTGGGTGGCGAAGACTTTGACATGCGCCTGATCGACTACCTCGTCGACGAGTTCAAGAAAGAGTCCGGCATGGACCTGAAGAACGATCCACTGGCCCTGCAGCGTCTGAAAGAAGCCGCTGAGAAAGCCAAGATTGAGCTGTCTTCCTCTCAGTCGACCGACGTCAACCTGCCGTACATTACTGCAGACGCGACCGGTCCGAAGCATCTGAATGTGAAGATCTCCCGTGCCAAGCTCGAATCGCTGGTCGAAGATCTGGTGACTCGTACCATCGAGCCATGCCGCATTGCTCTGAAAGACGCCGGCATCGACGCCAGCAAGATCGACGACGTGATCCTGGTCGGCGGTCAGACCCGTATGCCGATGGTGCAGAAAGCTGTTTCGGATTTCTTCGGTAAAGAAGCACGTAAAGACGTGAACCCGGACGAAGCTGTTGCCATGGGTGCTGCGATCCAGGGCGCCGTCCTGGCCGGTGACGTGAAAGACGTTCTGCTGCTCGACGTCAGCCCGCTGACCCTGGGTATCGAAACCATGGGTGGCGTGATGACCGCGCTGATCGAGAAAAACACCACGATTCCTACCAAGAAATCGCAAGTGTTCTCGACGGCCGACGACAACCAGGGCGCCGTGACCATTCACGTCCTGCAAGGCGAGCGCAAGCAAGCCGCACAGAACAAGTCCCTGGGCAAGTTCGACCTGGCCGACATTCCACCAGCTCCACGTGGTGTGCCGCAGATCGAAGTGACCTTCGACATCGACGCCAACGGCATCCTGCACGTAGGTGCGAAGGACAAGGCTACTGGCAAAGAGCAGAAGATCACCATCAAGGCCAACTCTGGTCTGTCGGATGAAGAAATCCAGAAGATGGTGCGCGACGCCGAGCTGAACGCCGAGGAAGACCGCAAGTTCGAAGAGCTGGCCGCTGCCCGTAACCAGGGTGATGCACTGGTTCACTCGACTCGCAAGATGATCGCTGACGCTGGCGACAAAGTGACTGCAGAAGAGAAGACTGCAATCGAAGCGGCCGTGGTTGCCCTGGAAGCCGCCGTCAAAGGCGACGACAAGGCTGCCATCGACGCCAAGGTTGAAGAGCTGTCGAAAGTCTCTGCGCCGGTTGCCCAGAAGATGTACGCCGAACAGGCTCAGCCTGCTGAAGGCGCGGCACCGCACGACGAGAAAGCTGAAAAGGCTGACGATGTTGTCGATGCCGAGTTCGAAGAAGTCAAAGACCACAAGTAAGTTGTTGGTCGCCCGGTTGACTGCCTTGCGGCGGTGACTGGTAGGATGTCGCCGCGCGGGAGCTTGCTCCCGCGTTGGCGTATCTGGAATACGCGAATTTTTACAGCATGCGACAAGCTTCGTGTGTTAGCGGTATGGCCGGGAATGCTCCTGCTTTTCGCGCCGCAAATACCGCATGAACCAAAGACCAGGATCGTTGAATTGACGTGAGTTGGGTCCGGGCCTGCATTGGGGCTCAACGAGTTTGGCGAAGCTCAGGAGGGGTTTGCCGAACGTCCTTAAGAGTGCAAAGACTTATGGCAAAGCGTGACTATTACGAAGTGTTGGGTGTTGAGCGTGGCGCAAGCGACGCAGACCTGAAGAAGGCCTATCGCCGTCTGGCGATGAAGCATCACCCGGACCGTAATCCCGATGACAAAGCATCGGAAGAAATGTTCAAAGAGGCCAACGAGGCCTACGAAGTATTGTCCGATTCCAGCAAGCGCGCGGCCTACGATCAGTACGGCCATGCCGGCGTGGACCCAAGTATGGGTGGCGGCGGTGCCGGTTTCGGCGGTCAGAACTTCTCCGATATTTTCGGTGATGTCTTCAGTGACTTCTTTGGTGGCGGTCGCGGTGGTTCCCGTGGCGGCGCTCAGCGCGGTAGCGATTTGCGCTACACCCTGGAGCTGAACCTGGAGGAAGCGGTACGCGGTACGACCGTGAATATCCGCGTTCCGACACTGGTCAATTGCAAACCATGCGACGGTTCGGGTGCCAAGAAAGGTTCGTCCCCGTCGACGTGCCCGACTTGCGGCGGCATCGGCCAGGTGCGCATGCAGCAGGGCTTCTTCTCTGTACAGCAAACCTGCCCGCGCTGCCATGGCCAGGGCAAGATCATTTCCGATCCGTGCGACTCCTGCCACGGCGACGGTCGCGTCGAAGAGTACAAAACCCTTTCCGTCAAAGTGCCGGCCGGTGTTGATACCGGTGACCGCATTCGCCTGTCCGGCGAAGGCGAGGCGGGCACTCAGGGTGGCCCGACCGGCGACCTGTACGTGGTGATCAACGTTCGCGAGCACGACATCTTCCAGCGTGACGGCAAGCACCTGTTCTGCGAAGTGCCGATCAGCTTCGTCGACGCAGCCTTGGGCGGTGAGCTGGAAATTCCGACCCTCGACGGTCGTGTGAAGCTGAAGATTCCGGAAGGGACTCAGACCGGCAAGCAGTTCCGCGTACGCGGCAAGGGCGTGGCGCCAGTGCGTGGCGGTGGTGCGGGCGATCTGATGTGCCGTGTGGCCGTCGAAACGCCGGTCAATCTGAACCGTCGTCAACGTGAGTTGCTCGAAGAGTTCCGCAGCTCCCTGGCCGACGACAACAGTCACTCGCCGAAAACCACCGGTTGGTTTGACGGTGTAAAACGCTTCTTCGGCGATCTGTAAGGAGTCGGCATGCGACGTATAGCTGTGATGGGCGCTGCCGGGCGCATGGGCAAGATTCTGGTCGAGGCGGTGCAGCAGCGCGCGCCGCTGACCGGTTTGACGGCTGCGATCGTTCGCCCTGGCAGTACGCTGATCGGGGTGGATGCCGGTGAGCTGGCTTCGCTGGGTCGAATCGGCGTGCCGCTGTCCGGGAATCTGGAGTCGGTGGCGCAAGAGTTCGATGTATTGATCGACTTCACCCTGCCGGAAGTCATGCTGAAAAACCTGGCTTTCTGTCGCAAGGCCGGCAAGGCGATGGTGATCGGCACGACCGGGCTGGACGCTGCGCAGAAGCAGTTGCTGGCCGAGGCGGGCAAGGATATTCCCATCGTGTTCGCCGCCAACTTCAGTGTCGGTGTCAACCTGTCGCTGAAGCTGCTCGACATGGCGGCGCGGGTGTTGGCGGAAGATGCGGACATCGAAATCATCGAAGCCCATCATCGGCACAAAATCGATGCACCGTCGGGTACGGCCCTGCGCATGGGTGAAGTGATTGCCAATGCGCTGGATCGTGATCTGCAGAAAGTCGCGGTCTATGGTCGTGAAGGACACACCGGTGTGCGTGAGCGTGAAACCATCGGTTTCGCCACTGTTCGCGGTGGTGATGTGGTGGGCGATCACACGGTTCTGTTCGCCTGCGAAGGCGAGCGCCTGGAGATCACGCACAAGGCTTCGAGTCGCATGACGTTCGCCAAGGGTGCGGTGCGTGCGGCGTTGTGGCTGGACGGTCGCGAGCCTGGTTTGTACGACATGCAGGACGTGCTCGACCTGCATTGAGAGGTTCTGAAGCCGGCGCAAACGCCCTGTTTGTGCCGGTTTTACTCCGCCGAGCGACGCCCTGTCGCATTCTCCGGCCTTTCGGCCTCATTGGCGGTAGACCAAAAATCCCTTTTTCTGTAAGCTACAGCTTTAGTGTGTCCACTAAAAGCGCGCAGAATAATTCAGTGAAGAAGCGGGGTGACGTGTCCATACGTCACTCCGCTTTTTTACAACCTGCGATTGCCCTTTCATGCGTTATTTACGGGAGGTCTTCTTGACTAAGCCAGCCATACTCGCCCTTGCTGATGGCAGCATTTTTCGCGGCGAAGCCATTGGAGCCGACGGTCAGACCGTTGGTGAGGTGGTGTTCAACACCGCAATGACCGGCTATCAGGAAATCCTTACCGATCCTTCCTACGCCCAACAGATCGTTACTCTGACTTACCCGCACATCGGCAACACCGGTACCACGCCGGAAGACGCCGAGTCCGATCGCGTCTGGTCCGCTGGTCTGGTCATCCGCGACCTGCCGCTGGTAGCGAGCAACTGGCGTAACACGATGTCCCTGTCCGATTACCTGAAAGCCAACAACGTTGTGGCAATCGCCGGTATCGACACCCGCCGCCTGACCCGCATCCTGCGTGAAAAAGGCGCGCAGAACGGCTGCATCATGGCCGGCGACAACATCTCCGAAGAAGCGGCCATCGCCGCGGCGCAAGGCTTCCCGGGCCTGAAGGGCATGGACCTGGCGAAAGTTGTCAGCACCAAGACCCAATACGAATGGCGCTCCACTGTCTGGGATCTGAAAACCGACAGCCACGCGACCATCGAAGCCTCCGAGCTGCCTTACCACGTGGTTGCCTACGACTACGGCGTCAAGGTCAACATCCTGCGCATGCTGGTCGAGCGCGGCTGCCGCGTGACCGTGGTGCCGGCGCAAACCCCGGCTGCCGACGTGCTGGCACTGAAGCCGGACGGTGTGTTCCTGTCCAACGGTCCTGGTGACCCGGAGCCTTGCGACTACGCGATCAAGGCCATCAAGGAAGTACTGGAAACAGAAATTCCGGTGTTTGGCATCTGCCTCGGCCACCAACTGCTGGCTCTGGCCTCCGGCGCCAAGACCCTGAAAATGGGCCACGGCCACCACGGTGCCAACCACCCGGTTCAGGATCTGGACACGGGTGTTGTGATGATCACCAGCCAGAACCACGGTTTTGCGGTTGACGAAGCGACCCTGCCAGCCAACGTCCGCGCGATTCACAAATCGCTGTTCGACGGCACCCTGCAAGGTATCGAGCGCACCGACAAGAGCGCGTTCAGCTTCCAGGGTCACCCTGAGGCGAGCCCGGGCCCGAACGATGTGGCCCCTCTGTTTGACCGCTTCATCAACGAGATGGCCAAGCGACGCTAAGCGCTCGCCTTGAGACTGTAGCGAGAAGCCCCTCGAGGGCGGCCCCGGAACCGGCGGCCCCCTCGGGACTTCAGAAATCGATCAAGACGGCTTGCCGACTGACCTGCGGATTTGAGTGACAAACCCATGCCAAAACGTACAGACATTAAAAGCATCCTGATTCTCGGCGCTGGCCCGATCGTTATCGGCCAGGCCTGCGAATTCGACTACTCCGGCGCCCAGGCCTGTAAAGCCCTGCGCGAAGAGGGTTACCGCGTCATCCTGGTGAACTCCAACCCGGCCACCATCATGACCGACCCGGACATGGCCGACGCCACCTACATCGAGCCGATCAAGTGGCAGACCGTTGCCAAGATCATCGAAAAAGAGCGTCCGGATGCGGTGCTGCCAACCATGGGCGGCCAGACCGCTCTGAACTGCGCCCTGGACCTGGAGCGCGAAGGCGTTCTGGAGAAATTCGGCGTAGAGATGATCGGCGCCAACGCCGACACCATCGACAAGGCTGAAGACCGTTCGCGTTTCGACAAGGCGATGAAAGCCATCGGCCTGGAATGCCCGCGTTCCGGTATCGCCCACAGCATGGAAGAAGCCAACGCGGTGCTCGAGCGCCTGGGCTTCCCGTGCATCATCCGTCCGTCCTTCACCATGGGCGGCACCGGTGGCGGTATCGCTTACAACCGTGAAGAGTTCGAAGAAATCTGCGCCCGTGGTCTGGACCTGTCGCCAACCAAAGAGCTGCTGATCGACGAATCCCTGATCGGCTGGAAAGAATATGAAATGGAAGTTGTCCGCGACAAAAAGGACAACTGCATCATTGTCTGCTCGATCGAAAACTTCGACCCGATGGGCGTGCACACCGGCGACTCGATCACTGTCGCTCCGGCCCAGACTCTGACCGACAAGGAATACCAGATCCTGCGTAACGCCTCGCTGGCGGTACTGCGCGAGATCGGCGTCGAGACTGGCGGTTCCAACGTCCAGTTCGGTATCTGCCCGGACACCGGCCGCATGGTTGTGATCGAAATGAACCCGCGTGTATCGCGTTCGTCGGCCCTGGCTTCGAAAGCCACCGGTTTCCCGATTGCCAAGGTCGCGGCCAAACTGGCGGTCGGCTACACCCTTGACGAGCTGTCGAACGACATCACCGGCGGCAAGACCCCGGCGTCCTTCGAGCCTTCCATCGACTACGTTGTGACCAAGCTGCCGCGCTTCGCTTTCGAGAAGTTCGCCAACGCTGACGCGCGCCTGACCACTCAGATGAAGTCGGTCGGTGAAGTCATGGCCATCGGCCGTACCTTCCAGGAATCTCTGCAGAAAGCCCTGCGTGGTCTGGAAGTGGGTGTTTGCGGTCTGGACGAGAAAGTCGACCTGAGCAATCCGGAAAGCATGAGCGTGCTCAAGCGCGAGCTGACCGTGCCGGGTGCCGAGCGTATCTGGTACGTGGCGGACGCTTTCCGCGCCGGCATGACCGTCGAAGAAATCTTCGGCATGAACATGATCGACCCGTGGTTCCTGGTGCAGATCGAAGATCTCATCAAGGATGAAGAAAAGGTCAAGACCCTCGGTCTGTCCGCTATCGACCGCGACCTGATGTTCAAGCTCAAGCGTAAAGGTTTCTCCGATCAGCGTCTGGCCAAGCTGCTGGGCGTCACCGAGAAGAACCTGCGCACTCACCGTCAAAAACTGGAAGTGTTCCCGGTCTACAAGCGCGTCGATACCTGCGCCGCCGAGTTCGCCACCGACACCGCTTACCTGTACTCGACTTACGAGGAAGAGTGCGAAGCGGCGCCGTCCGGTCGCGACAAGATCATGATTCTGGGTGGTGGTCCAAACCGTATCGGTCAGGGCATCGAGTTCGACTACTGCTGCGTACACGCCGCTCTTGCCCTGCGCGAAGACGGCTACGAAACCATCATGGTCAACTGCAACCCGGAAACCGTTTCCACTGACTACGACACTTCCGACCGTCTGTACTTCGAGCCGGTGACTCTGGAAGACGTGCTGGAAATCTGCCGCGTCGAGAAGCCGAAAGGCGTGATCGTCCAGTACGGCGGCCAGACGCCTCTGAAGCTGGCTCGCGCCCTGGAAGCAGCTGGCGTGCCGATCATCGGCACCAGCCCTGACGCCATCGACCGTGCCGAAGATCGTGAGCGCTTCCAGCAGATGGTTGAGCGCCTGAACCTGCGTCAGCCGCCAAACGCTACCGTGCGCAGCGAAGACGAAGCTGTTCGCGCTGCCGCGAAGATCGGTTACCCGCTGGTGGTGCGTCCGTCCTACGTACTGGGCGGCCGGGCGATGGAAATCGTCTACAAGGAAGAAGAGCTCAAGCGCTACCTGCGTGACGCGGTGCAAGTGTCGAACGACAGCCCGGTGCTGCTCGACCACTTCCTCAACTGCGCCATCGAGATGGACGTGGATGCGGTCTGCGACGGCAAAGACGTAGTGATCGGCGCGATCATGCAGCACATCGAACAAGCGGGCGTTCACTCCGGTGACTCCGCGTGCTCGTTGCCGCCGTACTCGCTGCCGGCGCACATCCAGGACGAGATGCGCGAGCAGGTCAAGAAAATGGCCCTGGAACTGGGCGTGGTCGGTTTGATGAACGTTCAGCTGGCGCTGCAAGGCGAAGACATCTACGTCATCGAAGTCAATCCGCGTGCTTCCCGTACCGTACCGTTCGTGTCGAAGTGCATCGGTGTTTCCCTGGCGATGATTGCTGCTCGCGTGATGGCCGGCAAGACTCTGAAGGAAATCGGCTTCACCAAGGAAATCATTCCGAACTTCTACAGCGTGAAAGAGGCGGTGTTCCCGTTCGCCAAATTCCCTGGTGTTGACCCGATCCTCGGCCCGGAGATGAAGTCCACCGGTGAAGTGATGGGCGTCGGCGACACCTTCGGCGAAGCCTTCGCCAAGGCCCAGATGGGTGCCAGCGAAGTGTTGCCGACCGGTGGTACTGCGTTCATCAGTGTGCGTGACGACGACAAGCCACTGGTTGCAGGTGTGGCCCGCGATCTGATCAACTTGGGCTTCGAGGTGGTCGCCACTGCCGGGACTGCCAAGCTCATCGAAGCGGCTGGCCTGAAAGTGCGTCGTGTGAACAAGGTGACCGAGGGGCGTCCGCACGTGGTCGACATGATCAAGAATGACGAAGTCACGCTGATCATCAACACCACCGAAGGTCGCCAGTCGATCGCCGACTCTTACTCCATTCGTCGTAACGCCTTGCAGCACAAGATCTACTGCACCACCACCATTGCTGCTGGCGAAGCCATCTGCGAAGCGCTGAAGTTCGGTCCCGAGAAGACCGTGCGCCGCTTGCAGGATCTACACGCAGGATTGAAGGCATGAATAAATACCCAATGACCGTCCAGGGCGCGAAAGCCCTGGAAGAAGAACACGCTCATCTGACCAAGGTCGTTCGTCCGAAGCTCAGCCAGGACATCGGTACGGCCCGCGAGTTGGGTGACTTGAAGGAAAACGCCGAATACCATGCCGCCCGCGAACAGCAGGGCATGGTCGAGGCGCGGATCCGTGACATCGAAGGTCGCATGCAGAACGCGGTGATCATCGACGTGACGACCATTGCGCACACCGGCAAAGTGATTTTCGGCACTACCGTCGAGATCGCCAACGTCGAGACTGATGAAAGCGTGACTTACCAGATCGTTGGTGAAGACGAGGCGGACATCAAGCTCGGCAAGATTTCGGTCGGCTCGCCGATCGCCCGCGCCTTGATTGCCAAGGAAGAGGGCGACACGGTCGTCGTGAAAACGCCCGGCGGCGATATCGAGTATGAGATTGTCGAAGTCCGTCACATCTGAAACAGGGCGCCCGCTGCATGCGGGCGCCATGCTCTGGCAGCTGGCCCAGATGTTGTGGGTCGGCGGTTTATGGCTGGTGCACCTCGGTCTGCGGCCGGTGTTGGGCCAGATAGGTCTCGCACCGCTGCTGATCGACGAGGTCGCCAGTGCATTTGAAGTGCCGGTGGTGGGTTTTGCTGCCGTGTGCGTGATTTTTCAGGCTTTGGTGCTGGTACGGACCGAAGGCCTGGCCAGTCTATGGCGGGATTTTCGCGGACAGGTGCTGCTGATGGCGTTGTATGCGAGTGCGATGTATGTCGCAGTGCGTGTCGGCTGGCCGGATGCGCAGCGCTGGCAAGTGTTCAGCTATCTTGTTCTGGGCTTTTCCGGGCTGGTTCTGGTGATGCAGCCGGTGCCGGGGTGGAGTGGCAGGGTGCGCGAAGCACACCCTTGACCCTTTTCATCACTTGAAGCGATGAACGTTCGACAGCTGCTTGTTGACGCTGAAGTTCTTGCGGTAGATCAGGGCCATTTTGCCGATGACCTGAACCAGATCGGCCTTGCCGACCTTGCACAGCTCCGCAATGGACGCCAGGCGCGCCTCACGATCGAGGATGTTGAGCTTGATCTTGATCAGCTCGTGGTCCGCCAGCGCGCGTTCGAGTTCGGCTAAAACACCCTCAGTCAAACCGTTGTCAGCCACAGTCAAAACTGGTTTGAGGTGGTGGCCAATGGATTTGTACTGTTTCTTCTGCTCTGGAGTGAGCGGCATAATCTGACCCTTTCGTCTGGATTCTGTAAAATGGCGGCCATTTTACCCGAGGGCTCGTGGATCCGCCCAATTAATCACGACCCTAATCAACGAGGTGCCCAATGGCGCGTTCCAAGACAAGCCTTGGTTGGCTGAAACGACATGTCAACGATCCTTATGTGAAGCAGGCGCAGAAGGATGGCTACCGCTCGCGTGCGAGTTACAAGCTTCTTGAAGTCCAGGAAAAATACAAATTGATCCGCCCAGGCATGAGCGTGGTCGACCTGGGCGCGGCGCCCGGTGGCTGGTCGCAGGTCACCAGTCGGCTGATCGGTGGCCAGGGGCGCCTGATCGCCTCGGACATCCTGGAAATGGACAGCATTCCGGACGTGACCTTCATTCAGGGGGATTTCACTCAGGACGAAGTACTCGCTCGAATCCTTGAGGCTGTGGGTAATTCGCAGGTGGACCTTGTGATTTCCGATATGGCCCCCAATATGAGTGGTACGCCTGCCGTAGATATGCCCAAAGCCATGTTTCTTTGCGAGCTGGCTCTTGATTTGGCAGAGCGGATACTCAAGCCGGGCGGCAATTTTCTGATCAAGATTTTTCAGGGAGAAGGGTTCGATACTTACCTGAAGGACGCTCGCAAGAAGTTCGACAAGATCCAGATGATCAAGCCGGACTCTTCCCGCGACAGCTCCCGCGAGCAATACATGCTGGCTTGGGGCTACCGCGGCGGTGGCGAGTAAAACGAGGTTTTTTGGCGGGGTGATAGGTTTTTCGTATTTCGCCCCGCGTGCATTAGCGAATATTGTGTAGAAAGTGTTTCACAAAGGGTTACAGACGGCGCCTGCCAGAGCTGTAGGTAATGTAGTAAGTTAGGCCGGTGAATATCATGCGAAGCGCGCGCCAGTAGCGGAGCTTGCTTCAGAGGGTAGTTAATTGAACGATATGGCAAAGAATCTGATCCTGTGGTTGATCATCGCGGCAGTCCTGGTGACGGTGATGAACAACTTCTCCAGCCCTAACGAGCCGCAGACCCTCAACTATTCCGACTTCATCCAGCAGGTCAAGGATGGCAAGGTCGAGCGCGTGGCCGTCGATGGCTACGTGATTACCGGCAAGCGCAACGATGGCGACAGCTTCAAGACCATTCGTCCGGCAATTCAGGACAATGGCCTGATCGGCGACCTGGTCGACAACCACGTCGTGGTCGAAGGCAAGCAGCCTGAACAGCAAAGCATCTGGACCCAGCTTCTGGTGGCCAGCTTCCCGATCCTGGTCATCATCGCGGTGTTCATGTTCTTCATGCGCCAGATGCAAGGCGGTGCGGGCGGCAAGGGTGGGCCGATGAGCTTTGGCAAGAGCAAGGCGCGCCTGCTGTCCGAAGATCAGGTAAAGACCACGCTGGCTGACGTTGCCGGTTGCGACGAAGCCAAGGAAGAGGTTGGCGAGCTGGTCGAATTCCTTCGTGATCCGGGCAAGTTCCAGCGTCTCGGTGGCCGCATCCCGCGCGGTGTACTGATGGTTGGTCCCCCGGGTACTGGTAAAACCTTGCTGGCCAAGGCGATTGCCGGCGAAGCCAAGGTCCCGTTCTTCACCATTTCCGGTTCCGATTTCGTCGAAATGTTCGTCGGCGTCGGTGCCAGCCGCGTTCGTGACATGTTCGAACAGGCCAAGAAACACGCACCCTGCATTATTTTCATCGACGAGATCGACGCCGTTGGTCGCCATCGTGGCGCTGGCATGGGTGGCGGTCACGACGAGCGCGAGCAGACCCTCAACCAGTTGCTGGTCGAGATGGACGGCTTCGAAATGAATGACGGCATCATCGTCATCGCCGCAACCAACCGTCCTGATGTGCTGGACCCGGCTCTGCTGCGTCCTGGTCGTTTCGACCGCCAGGTGGTGGTCGGTCTGCCGGACATCCGTGGTCGCGAACAGATCCTCAAGGTCCACATGCGTAAAGTGCCAATGGGTGATGACGTAGCTCCGGCCGTTATCGCACGTGGTACTCCGGGCTTCTCCGGTGCTGACCTGGCTAACCTGGTCAACGAGGCTTCACTGTTCGCTGCTCGTGCCGGCAAGCGCATCGTCGAGATGAAAGAGTTCGAACTGGCGAAAGACAAGATCATGATGGGCGCCGAGCGCAAATCCATGGTCATGTCCGAGAAAGAAAAGCAGAACACCGCTTATCACGAAGCCGGCCACGCTATCGTCGGTCGCGTCGTGCCCGAGCATGATCCGGTCTATAAAGTGTCGATCATCCCGCGCGGACGTGCGCTGGGTGTGACCATGTTCCTGCCGGAAGAGGATCGCTACAGCCTGTCCAAGCGTGCGTTGATCAGTCAGATCTGCTCGCTGTACGGCGGCCGTATCGCCGAAGAAATGACGTTGGGCTTCGACGGGGTGACTACAGGTGCCTCCAACGACATCATGCGTGCCAGTCAGATTGCGCGGAACATGGTGACCAAGTGGGGTCTGTCTGAAAAACTCGGTCCGTTGATGTATGCGGAAGAAGAAGGCGAGGTGTTCCTCGGTCGTGGCGGTGGCGGTCAGAATGCCAGCTTCTCGGGCGAAACGGCCAAACTGATCGACTCGGAAGTGCGCAGCATCATCGATCAGTGCTACGGCACCGCCAAGCAGATCCTCACGGACAACCGTGACAAGCTCGACGCCATGGCTGATGCCTTGATGAAGTACGAGACCATCGATGCCGAACAGATCGACGACATCATGGCGGGTCGTACGCCGCGCGAGCCGCGCGACTGGTCGGGTGGTACTGGTACGCCTCCTCCGGTCGTTCAGGATGAGCGTCCGGAAACACCGATTGGCGGTCCGGCTGCTGACGTTTAAGGTTTGAAATGACTTCTGTACAGTCCCTGACCCGGTTGCCTTGCGGCAACCGGGTTCTTGATTTGGCCCGGACGCATGTCATGGGCATTCTCAATGTCACTCCCGATTCCTTTTCCGATGGCGGTCGATACAGTCAGCTTGATGCAGCCTTGCGTCATGCCGAGGCAATGGTGTCTGCCGGTGCAACGCTGATTGACGTTGGCGGTGAGTCAACCCGTCCGGGTGCTCGTGCGGTTTCTCCTCTCGAGGAGCTTGAGCGAGTGGCGCCGATCGTCGAGCTGATCAATCGCGAACTCGATGTGATCATTTCGGTCGATACATCCACTCCGGCTGTCATGCGGGAAACCGCGCGTCTGGGGGCCGGCCTGATCAATGATGTGCGATCGTTGCAGCGTGATGGTGCGCTGGATGCAGCGGCGGCCACCGGGTTGCCGGTCTGCCTGATGCATATGCTGGGAGAGCCCGGCAACATGCAGGACAATCCGCACTATCAGGATGTCACTCGTGAAGTGGGTGAGTTTCTCGCCGAGCGTATGGAACGATGCGCTTCGGTCGGCATACCCGCCGAACGGATCATCCTTGATCCTGGCTTCGGTTTCGCAAAAACCCTTCAGCACAATCTAAGCTTGTTCAGGCACATGGAAGCCCTCCATGCATTGGGTCGACCTCTGCTGGTGGGTGTTTCGCGAAAAAGCATGATCGGACAGGCCCTGAATCGCCCCGTGGGTGAGCGTCTGTATGGTGGTCTGGCACTGGCCGCACTGGCATCAGTCAAAGGCGCACGTATATTGCGCGTCCATGATGTGGCAGAAACGGTGGATGTCGTGCGCATGATCGCGGCCGTGGAATCAGCCGAATAAGAATGATGGAGTACTTATGAGCAAGAAATACTTTGGTACCGACGGTATTCGTGGTCGCGTCGGTGAGTACCCGATCACTCCGGACTTCATGCTCAAGCTCGGCTGGGCTGCCGGCATGGCCTTCCGAAAAATGGGCGCCTGCAAGGTGCTCGTCGGCAAAGACACGCGAATTTCCGGTTACATGTTCGAATCGGCGCTGGAAGCCGGTCTGACATCGGCCGGCGCCGATGTAATGTTGCTCGGCCCAATGCCGACACCTGCCATTGCTTACCTGGCGCGTACCTTCCAGGCTGAAGCCGGTATTGTGATCAGTGCTTCGCACAACCCTCACGATGACAATGGCATCAAGTTTTTCTCCGGCAGGGGCACCAAGTTGCCGGACGAGTTGGAGCTGATGATCGAGGAGTTGCTCGATACGCCAATGACTGTTGTCGAGTCGAGCAAGATCGGCAAGGTATCGCGAATCAACGATGCCTCCGGCCGTTATATCGAATTCTGCAAGAGCAGTGTACCGACCAACACCAGCTTTGCCGGTCTCAAGGTCGTGATCGACTGTGCGCACGGTGCGACCTACAAGGTCGCGCCAAGTGTGTTCCGCGAACTGGGTGCCGAGGTCGTCGTGTTGTCCGCGCAGCCCAACGGGCTGAACATCAACGACAACTGTGGTTCGACCCATATGGGGCCGTTGCAGGCAGCGGTGCTTGCCGAACACGCTGATCTGGGGATTGCGTTCGATGGTGACGGTGACCGCGTGCTGATGGTCGACCATACCGGTGCGATAGTCGACGGTGACGAACTGATCTTCATCATCGCCCGCGATCTGCATGAGCGTGGCAAGCTGCAGGGCGGCGTGGTCGGCACGCTGATGAGCAACCTTGGCCTGGAGCTGGCTCTGGCGGATCTGGGTATTCCTTTCGTGCGTGCCAATGTCGGCGACCGTTATGTGATTGCCGAATTGCTGGAGCGCAACTGGCAGGTTGGTGGCGAGAACTCGGGGCATGTCGTCTGCTTCAATCACACCACTACGGGGGATGCGATCATCGCTGCATTGCAGGTGTTGATGGCGCTCAAGACTCGCAATGAAGGTCTTGCTCAAACCCGACAGGCCCTGCGCAAGTGTCCGCAAGTGCTGATCAATGTCCGATTTGGCGGTGGCGACAGTCCGCTCGAGCACCCGGCTGTCAAGGAAGCCAGCAAGCGAGTAACCGAGGCGATGGCGGGTCGTGGGCGTGTGCTTCTGCGCAAGTCCGGGACAGAGCCTCTGGTGCGCGTCATGGTCGAGGGTGAGGATCAAACCCAGGTTCGCGGCTATGCCGAAGAACTGGCAAAACTGGTAACTGAAGTTTCTGCCTGATACGGCTTGCCAGTCGTGATTGTGTTGGGTAACATCTGCGCCCACTTTGACCGACGAGGTACAGCATGCGTCGCCCTATGGTAGCTGGTAACTGGAAGATGCACGGTACCCGCGCCAGCGTCGCTGAGCTGATCAACGGCCTTCGTCATCTGGCCTTGCCAAGCGGTGTTGATGTCGCGGTATTCCCGCCTTGCCTGCATATCAATCAAGTGATTGATGGCTTGAAAGGAAAGTCGATTTCGGTCGGCGCGCAGAACTCTGCGGTGGAATCGATGCAAGGTGCGCTGACAGGTGAAATTGCACCGAGTCAGTTGGTGGATGCAGGATGTTCCCTGGTGCTTGTAGGGCACTCCGAACGCCGCCAGATCATGGGCGAGCGAGACGGGATGCTGAATCGCAAGTTCGCGGCGGCGCAGGCATGTGGCTTGATTCCGGTGTTGTGTGTGGGGGAGACCCTGGAGCAGCGTGAAGCTGGAAAAACTCTTGAAGTTGTCGGGCGTCAGCTGGGCAGCATTATTGAGGAGCTGGGTGTTGGTGCCTTTGCCAATGCAGTGATCGCATACGAGCCGGTCTGGGCCATTGGCACCGGGCTGACTGCAACGCCGCAACAGGCTCAGGATGTGCATAAGGCCATTCGTGAGCAGTTGGCGGCAGAGAATTCTGAAGTCGCACGAGGCGTGCGGCTTCTATACGGCGGCAGCGTGAAGGCGGCCAATGCGGTCGAACTGTTCGGCATGCCGGATATCGATGGGGGGCTCATTGGTGGAGCTTCCCTGAATGCAGATGAGTTCGGTGCGATTTGTCGCGCCGCGGGAAACTGAAAAAATGCTGGAAACAGTCGTAGTCGTTTTTCATCTGCTGGGTGCATTGGGCGTAGTTGCTCTGGTTTTGCTGCAGCAGGGTAAAGGTGCGGATGCTGGCGCGTCTTTCGGAGCAGGTGCTTCAAATACTGTGTTCGGAAGCCAAGGTTCCTCTACCTTTCTTAGTAAGTTTACTGCTATACTTGCCGCCGGTTTCTTCATAACCAGCTTGGGGTTAGGATACTTTGCTAAAGAGAAAGCTCATCAGCTGACTCAGGCAGGTTTGCCAAACCCGGCAGTGTTGGAAGTTCCAAAGCAACAACCGGCTTCTGATGATGTCCCGGTGCTTCAAGAGCAAAAGTCGGCTACTCCAGCGACTGACGTACCTCCAGCTCAAGAGCAGAAGTAAGAAGGGTTTCAAACGTAGTTTTGCCGAGGTGGTGGAATTGGTAGACACGCAACCTTGAGGTGGTTGTGCCCATAGGGTGTAGGGGTTCGAGTCCCCTTCTCGGTACCAATTAGTCAGGAGAGCCCGCTGTTGCGGGCTTTCTTGCAGGTGGAAGGTTACATTGACCCTGTCAGGGATCGGTCGTATACTTCCGCCCCAGCTTTGTCGCGGGGTGGAGCAGTCTGGTAGCTCGTCGGGCTCATAACCCGAAGGTCGTCGGTTCAAATCCGGCCCCCGCAACCAGTTTAAGGAGCCCCTTTTAAGGGGCTTTTTGTTAGCTGGACACTTTCAACGCCGCTGTTCGACGGCGTTTCAAGGATGGGCGTTTCGCCCATTTTTTTATTTTGCAAAGCATGCACATACATGCACGAGGGGGTTCAGGTGTCGAGCAAGCTAGAAGAGTTGCAGGCCTTGTTGGCCCCGGTGGTCGTGGCCCTGGGCTATGAATGCTGGGGTATTGAGTTTTCGGCTCAAGGTCGCCACTCAATGTTGCGCGTTTATATCGATAAGGAAGGCGGCGTGCTGGTGGACGATTGCGCCATCGTCAGCCGTCAGATCAGCGGTGTGCTGGATGTTGAAGATCCGATATCCGTTGAATACACCCTTGAAGTTTCCTCGCCAGGCATGGAACGCCCACTGTTCACTCTTGAGCAGTTTGCCAAATATGTCGGTGAACAAGTGAAGATCAAGCTGCGCTCGCCTTTTGAAGGACGACGCAACTTTCAGGGCCTTCTGCGCGGTGTAGAAGAACAGGATGTCGTGGTGCAGGTAGATGACCATGAGTTCCTGTTGCCGATCGATATGATCGACAAGGCCAACATTATTCCCAGTTTTGACTGAGACGCGGATCCCGCGGATCCAATGGCTTGCGAAAGGCGAGGCGTACGATGAGCAAAGAAGTACTGCTGGTTGTTGAGTCGGTATCCAATGAAAAGGGCGTACCGGCAAGCGTAATTTTTGAAGCGCTGGAGCTGGCTCTGGCCACTGCTACCAAAAAGCGTTTTGAAGACGAAGTTGATCTGCGTGTGGAAATCAATCGCCACACCGGTTCTTACGAAACTTTCCGTCGCTGGACGGTCGTCGAAGAGAATGATCTCGATGATCCGGCCATTGAAACCTGGCCAAGCAAGGTTGCCGAAACGCATCCTGGCGCCAAGGTTGGTGACGTCGTTGAAGAAAAGATCGAATCCATCGAGTTCGGCCGCATCGCTGCGCAGACCGCCAAGCAGGTCATCGTGCAGAAAGTGCGCGAAGCCGAGCGCGCTCAAGTGGTTGACGCCTATCGCGAGCGCCTGGGAGAAATCATCTCCGGCACCGTGAAGAAAGTGACCCGCGACAACGTGATCGTCGACCTGGGTAATAACGCCGAGGCGTTGCTGGCCCGTGAAGACATCATTTCTCGCGAAACCTTCCGTGTTGGCGTGCGTCTGCGTGCGCTGCTCAAGGAAATCCGCACCGAGAACCGTGGCCCTCAGCTGATCCTGTCGCGTACCGCGCCGGAAATGCTGATCGAGCTGTTCCGTATCGAAGTGCCGGAAATCGCTGAAGGCCTCATCGAAGTCATGGCCGCTTCCCGTGATCCGGGTTCGCGGGCCAAGATTGCCGTCCGTTCCAAGGACAAACGCATCGACCCGCAGGGCGCGTGCATCGGTATGCGCGGTTCGCGCGTCCAGGCCGTGTCGGGCGAGTTGGGTGGCGAGCGTGTCGATATCGTCCTGTGGGACGACAACCCGGCGCAGTTCGTGATCAATGCCATGTCGCCGGCAGAAGTGGCGGCCATCATCGTTGACGAAGATGCCCACGCCATGGACATCGCCGTTGGCGCAGACAATCTGGCTCAGGCCATCGGTCGTGGTGGTCAGAACGTGCGTCTGGCGAGCCAGCTGACTGGCTGGACCCTGAACGTGATGACCGAATCGGACATCCAGGCTAAGCAACAAGCGGAAACCGGCGACATCCTGCGCAACTTCATCGACGAGCTGGAAGTCGACGAAGAGCTGGCTCAGGTGCTGGTAGACGAAGGCTTCACCAGCCTGGAAGAGATTGCCTACGTACCGTTGGAAGAAATGCTCAACATCGACGGCTTTGACGAGGAGATCGTCAACGAGCTTCGCGCTCGTGCCAAGGATCGCTTGTTGACCAAAGCCATCGCTACTGAGGAAAAGCTGGCAGACGCCCATCCGGCCGAAGACCTGCTCTCGCTTGAGGGTATGGACAAGGATTTGGCGATGGAACTGGCGGTGCGCGGCGTAATTACCCGCGAAGACCTGGCCGAGCAGTCTATTGACGACCTGCTCGACATCGACGGCATTGACGATGATCGTGCCGGCAAGTTGATCATGGCCGCCCGAGCCCACTGGTTCGAGTAATTAGGCGCGGCCTGAGGAGAGAA